>Ga0187771_10002288_pt1 | contig 13153 bp, 9 predicted proteins | sample 0116_SJ02_MP15_1_FD_133139 | JGI IMG/M metagenome (GOLD analysis project Ga0187771, IMG submission 133139) | Tropical peat soil microbial communities from peatlands in Department of Meta, Colombia - 0116_SJ02_MP15_10_MG | ecosystem: Environmental > Terrestrial > Soil > Wetlands > Peat | place... | reverse complement strand
TATTCCGTCAAGTCGCCATCCATCGCGGACGCTTGGGGAACAGAAGGAGCACCCCGCCCACGACGAATACCAAGCCAATGCACATGCTAAGAGATGCCCAGCCGATAAGCAGCAAGAACACCCCTGCAAATGCCGATTCGATGTGCACGTTCATCGCAACATAGGTGCGACTTGGGGCTTTTGGCCCTTAACGCGCACGCGACATAGGCGCCTCTAATCACACATGTCTTCGGTGGGCCCGGGGCGATTTGAACGCCCGACCGACCGGTGTCTCGGATTACTCGTATGAGCCGGTCGCTATGGCCGGTTGCTCTAACCGAACTGCCCACCTCTTGGTTCTGAGCTACGGGCCCCCCGTTCGCCGGCTCCGAAGCTGAGGGATTTAACCTAAATAGCCCCCAATCAATCGAATCCCAATCGCAGTGAGCAAGGACCAAGACGAAGGATTCGAGGACATTCTGGCAGAGCTGGACCGCGAAGAAGCACGCGTGAAAATACGGATGGAAATGAGACGCTTTGGAAAGCCTACCACAGTCATCGAGGGCATCAAGATGAGCGACAAGGACCTCCACGAGCTGAACTCCAAGATGAAGCGCGCCCTGGCGACGGGGGGGACGGTGAAGGACGGCATCATGATACTTCAGGGGGACCACAGGGAGAGCGCCGCCAAAATGCTGAAAGAGAACGGCTTCTCCGAGGGCTCCATAGAAATAATCTAGCGCGAATTCCCCTTCTGTCTCAAGTCTTCAAACCCGGTTCAAAGTTTTAAAACCTAACCAGGAGCGCACGCAGACAATAAATCATGTCGAAGCCCATCACGACTTTCGAGGACTTCGTCAAGCGCATCATAATCGTGGTGTTCTGGGTTGTCCTGCTTTCGGTTGTAGTCATCGTCCCCATCTACTACGTGCTGGACGCCCAGTTCCACTTCAACCCTGACCTGTTCGCTCTGATGACCGTCAAGCCGGACCAGTTCCTCGAGTGGCAGATGAACCTGCTTGCGACGGAACCATACAAGACGCTCTTCGCGCTGACCACCTTCCCTGGCTTCACCTTCGTCGCCGTCTACGGCACCATATTCATGGGATGGGTCGAGAGGAAGCTGACGGCCAAGATCCAGCTGAGGACCGGACCGATGAACGCAGGCAGGGTGGAGGGGATCCTGCAGAACATCGCCGACTTCTTCAAGCTCGCCTTCAAGGAGATGATCATCCCCGACGGGGTCGATCGCGCCACCTTCATCGCAGTCCCATTCGCACTCATGGCTGTGGCTGGGGCGCTCGTCGCCCTCGTCCCGCTCTCCCCTACGACCTACATCGCCAACCCTTCCGTGGGTGCCGTCCTCGTGTTCGCTATCCTGGGGTTCACCCCCATAGTCGTCCTCATCGCGGGCTGGGCGAGCAACAGCAAGTACCCGTTCCTCGGAGGGCTAAGGGCGCTTCACCAGCTCGTAGCCTACGAGATACCCATGATCCTGTCCCTGGTGGGGACGGTCCTCCTCTCGGGGTCGCTCAACCTGATGGGCATCGTGAACGCCCAGAGCGGCGCCTGGTACATCTTCCTCCAGCCCCTCGGGGCCGTAGTCTTCTACATCGGAGCCCTTGCCGAGCTCGAGAGGATCCCCTTCGACATCCCCGAAGCAGACAGCGAACTAGTCGCGGGGTGGCAGACGGAATACTCTAGCATGCTCTTCGGCACCTTCCAGCTCGCCAATTTCTCGAGGATGTACGTCATGGCGGGGCTCTTCGCCACCTTCTTCCTGGGCGGGTGGCTCGGGCCTGCGCCCGTCCCGCCGGAGGTCTGGTTCATCCTCAAGACGACCGTCGTGATGGTCCTGCTCATGCTCCCCCGCTCCATCATGCCGCGCCTCAGGATTGACATGCTGCTCAGGGCGGGGTGGGTGAAGCTCCTCGCCCTCGCGTTCGCGAACATCTTCATCGCAATGATAATCATCTCGCTGGGGGTAGTCAACTGATGAACACCTGGGACTACATCAAGGGGGTCTTCATATCCACCTGGACCGGGATAAGGCACTTCTTCCATCCGAGGATGACGCTCCGGTACCCCGAGCAGAAGCTGGACCTCGAAGGGACCGGCTACAAGTACGACGCGCGCCAGGGGGTCGGCCTCCCGGGGTTCAAGGGGAGGCACCTGCTTCTCTTCGAGAAGTGCACCGGGTGCCAGCTCTGCGCCATCGCCTGCGACGGCGTGGCGGTGGCCATCGACATGCAGAAGGTCACCAAGGGGAAGCCGCAGAACAAGAAAGACATCTGGCCGGCGGTTGACTATGGCAGGTGTGTTCCGGCTGGCACACCCATAGTCACCTCTGAGGGGATTCGGCCGATTGAGGAGATTAAGGTAGGCGACCGAGTCCTAACGCACAAGGGCAATTTCAAAGTTGTGACGGAAGTGTTCCAAAGGAAGTATTCTGGCAGAATGTACACTTTCAGAACACTCGGGAATGCCGAAAAGCTCTCCGTGACAGAAGGACATCCCATTCTTGTCTATTCAGGTGGATCCACTAGGTGGGTTGACCCTTCTGAAATCAAGTACAGGACCTATCTGACGAGGCCAGTAATCGCCGAGACACAGGAAGTCCCTGTCCTAACTTACACGTACGAGCTCTATCATCCAGCCGGCCGTGGGGGGTACTTTACAATTGAGACGGTCTCGTTGCAATTCACCTCTGAGCTCGGTCGCCTGATTGGATACTATCTGTCTGAGGGCAACTGCAACAGATACCGAGTTTCGTTTGACATAAACAAGAACGAAGTCGCCCTCAAAACAGATATCGAAAGATGCGTCAGAGTGGTCTTCAACGAGGATGTCTCCGCAAAACCAGACAAGCGATCTGAGGGTCTCAAGCTCGTGATAGATTCGGTACGCGTCGCAGCCTTCTTCAAGCAATTCGGCGTGATGTGTGACAAGAAGGTTCTCCCGTCCTGGGCTCTTACCCTGCCCGCATCTATTCAATCAGAGATCATCAAGACGGCCTACTGGGGAGACGGTCATTATTCCAACAAGTATTACTCATACAAGCATGCTATGCGCTCGAATTGCTTTGTAATACGAACAACTTCACGATCTCTCGCGAATCAGTACACCTACATCATGGCCAGGCTCGGGATTGTCTCCTCAATTAGCATAAACAATCAGAAGAACCGGAAGGTGTGCTATTCGGTCACGGTCCACACACCTTACGTCGAAGAAATGAGCAAGCTTGTAGAAGTGGAAGCTGAGAACAGTCCTTCATACTCCCACAGCTACATCAAGATGATTTATGGTATGATCATGTCTCCAGTGGTGGAGGTACGGATTGATAGTGTCGAAAGCGAAAATGTGTATAATCTGGAGGTAAAGGATGATAATAGTTATGTTTCGGCGAACATTTCCGTTCATAATTGCGTCTTCTGCGCCCTCTGCGTTGACGCGTGTCCCTTCGACGCCCTCGACATGACGAACGACTACGAGCTGTCGGCCTACGACAAGATGGCGCTGAAGTACACCCCCGACATGCTCGCGGTCCCGCCTAAGCTCGAGGGGAAGAAGTACAAGGTGGAATTCGACACAGAGAAGGGGGAAGTCAGGTACGGCTGACCCCATCTTCCTAGGCATGATGGTCCTGACCGTCGGGAGCGCCATAGTGGCCCTCGAAGCCAAGGAGATAGTCTACGGCGCCATCGGCCTGGCGGGTTCACTCTTCGGCGTGGCCGCACTCTTCTTCCTGCTCGACGCTCCATACGTAGCCGTCTTCCAGATCGCCGTGTACATCGGCGCCGTGGCCGTGCTTATCCTGTTCACAGTGATGCTTGTCAGGGAGGAGAAGTGGGCCAAGGAGGCCCCCGCGACCTCCCTCGCGAAGATCGCAGGAATCATTACGGGACTCGCCATCACCTTCGCGCTTGTCGCCGCTGCAGTGGACACCAACCTCGGCCAGTACACCACCATCTCCAACAGCGCGACCTTCGTGGACATCGGGCAGCTCATCTCCACCGGGGACGCGCCCATCCTTCTCGTCATGGCCCTGGTCCTTGCAGCGTCTGTCGTGGGGGCCCTCACGCTTTCGAGGGCTGACAGGGAGGAGCCCAAGTGAACAGCCTCAGCGATTTCGTGATTGTTTCCGCGATGCTCTTCGGCATCGGTGTCTACGGGCTCGTCACGAAGAAGAACGCTCTCCGCCTGCTCTTCGCGGTCGAGATAATGATCAATGCGGCAAACCTGAACTTCATCGCCTTCGGCCAGTACCTCCCCTTCGAGGGGAGCGCACAGACGGCGCTTCCGAACGCCTTCGGGCAGACTTTCGTTCTATTCTCCATCGCCCTGGCGGCGGCTGAAGCGGCAGTAATCCTGGCCATCGTGGTCGTTGCCTACAGGCTGCACAAAGACGTCGACGTCAGCGAGCTGAAGTCGCTGGAGGGTTAAGGCAAGTGATTCTTCTCGGTCCCCTTCCCTGTTTGCGAGAGCTCCTGGTGTAAGCGCAAGTGTTCCAATATCTTCTTCTGCAATCGGTAGTCGTACCTCTGATGGCTGCGGCTATCTGCTACCTCGCGGCCCCCAAGCTGGGGAAACGCGTCGGCTGGATCGCCTTCGCTTCCCTCTTCCTCACCACCTTCCTCCTCGTGGGGTTGGGCTGGTCCCAGCTCTTCTCAGGCGGCAGCCCGATCGCCGAGTCCTACACCTGGGCTCCCACGGCCGGACTCACCTTCGGCTTCCTCGCCGACGGGCTGAGCTTCCCCGTCGCCATCCTCGTCAACCTCGTCCTGGCCGCCACGGCAGTCTACTCCATGCCCTACATGGAGAACAGAATAAGAGGCCTCTACGGCGAGGCGAAGCCCGCCAGGATAGGCATCTACTACCTCAACTTCTTGCTCGTCTCAGCGGGCCTGGTAGGCATCGTCTTCTCGACTAACCTGATCGAGCTCTACCTGTTCCTAGAGCTCGTCCTCATCCCGACCTTCGTGATCATCAGCCTGTTCGGATACGTCCAGAAAGAAAGGGTCGGCATCATCTACATCATATGGAACCAGCTTGGCGCCTTCGTCTTCCTGTCGGGCATAGCCCTGGCCTACTCGGCGACGTGCGGCACGACAGCAGGATGCTCATTCGACATCTCGGCACTGAACGGGATTCAGACTAACACCTGGGCATACTGGATAGCGGGGCTCATACTTGTCGGCTGGCTCGTCAAGATGGCCGTCTTTGGGGTCCACATGTGGCTCCCGATCACCGAGGCCGAGCCCCCGACGTCGTTCGCGCCCACCATGGCCGTCGTGTCCGGGATCGGCTCCTACGTCATCGCTCGTCTACTTTTCTTCAACATGCCCACGATTTTCCACTCCTTCAGCCTCCCGCTGATGGCCTGGGCGGTGCTGACCATGTTCTACGGCGGTGCGGTCACCCTCTCCCAGAACGACGTGAAGTACATCTTCGCCTGGTCAACCATGAGCCAGAACGCCTATTCTATTCTCGGCCTGGCGAGCACCTCCGCTCTGGGAGCCGTCGGTGGCGTTTTCTATTTCGGCAGCCACATCCTCGGCAAGTTCATCATGTTCGCGGTGGCGGGCATCCTGCTGACGCAGACAGGCCTCAGAGATTCCAAACAGATGGGTGGCCTTGCAGGGAAGATGCCCTTCACGGCTGCGCTCTTCGTGCTGGGCGCCCTGATACTATCGGCCGTGCCCCCGACAAGCGGCTTCCAGGCCGAGTGGATAATGTTCGCAGGCATATTCTCGCAGGGTGCGGCGGGCTCGTCAACCTTTCTTGCGGTGGCCCTTCTCGGGGTAATCGCGACCCTCCTCACCGTAGCCTACACCTTCTGGCCCGTCAAGAGGATCTTCTTCGGGCAGCTCGCGCCCGGACTCGAAGGGGTCAAGGAAGCCCCTCTAACAATGACCCTCCCGCTTCTGGCCATCGTCGTGGCATCGATATTCATAGGCATCTACCCCGACCTCGTCACCAAGTTCCTGACGAGCTTCGCTCACATCCTGGGCGCAGGAGGGGCTCCGTGAGTTGACCTACGCGATCCCGTCCTACTTCGTCTGGCTGATTTTCATCCTCCCCTTCGCGGGCGCCCTGGCGACGGCCGCCCTCAGGAAGATGGGGCGGCTCGGGGACTACGCGGCAGCGGCCTTCGCTCTCCTCTCTGCCGTCTTCGCCTTCACCATGCTCATCCCCGTGCTCGAGGGGCAGCCGCTGACGATCAACAACGTCGGGCCCCTGACAACGAGCGTCCCCTGGATCTCTGGCCTGGGGCTTACCATGGGCGTCCTGACGGACTCCTACACTGCGATAATCACGAACGTGGTCGCCTGGGTCAGCTTCCTCATAGTTCTCTACAGCCTGGAGTACATGAGGGAGGACGGGGGGCACAACAGGTACTTCTTCTTCATCGCCCTCTTCATCGGGAGTATGCAGCTCATCGTCCTCTCAGACAACCTCCTCGCCCTGTTCATAGGGTGGGAGATGGTCGGCCTGTGCAGCTACGCCCTCATCGGCTACTATTGGAAGGACGAGACGAAGGACTGGGTTGGCACTCCGGGGGACAGGGCCCTGGGGGAGGAGCAGGCATACTCTCCTTCCCATGCGGGGATGAAGGCCTTCATCATGACAAGGGTGGGAGACGTGGCATTTCTGGCGGGTATCCTGATACTCTTCTTCTACTCGGGGACATTCAACTACTACCAGCTCGCCGCGGACAAAGGCCTCTGGTTCCAGCATCTCTACAGCAATGGCCTGCTGGTCCCCGTCGCTCTCCTGATTTTCGGGGGCGCGGTTGGGAAGTCCGCCCAGTTCCCCCTGCACGAATGGCTCCCTGACGCAATGGCCGGCCCCGCTCCTGTCTCGGCGCTGATTCATGCCGCGACAATGGTCAAGGCCGGCGTCGTCCTCGTCGCCAGGGTCGCTCCGATCTTCTATTTCATCGCCATAAGTAGCTCCGCCTACGGCATGGGGGCGGTCCAGCCATTCTTCCTGACGGTGGCCTGGATCGGCGCCTTCACGGCGGTGCTTGCAGCGAGCCAGGCGCTGGTGGGCTTCGAACTGAAGAAGATCCTCGCCTATTCGACTGTGTCTCAGATAGGCTACATGATGCTCGCCGTGGGCGTAGCCGGGCTGTCGACCAACTTCTCTGAAGGGCTTTCGGCAGCGCTCTATCAGCTGCTCAGCCACGCCATATTCAAGGCGTGCCTCTTCCTTGCAGCTGGGGCCCTCATCCACGCCGCCGACTCGAAGTACATCAACGACATGGGCGGGATGAGGAACAAGATGAAGCTGACCTTCGCCGCTGTGCTGATAGCAGTCGCCTCTCTCTCGGGGATACCTCCTTTCAGCGGGTTCTGGAGCAAGGACGCTGTCCTGGGAGCTGCCTGGGGCGCGGGGCAGTACGGCCTCTTCGTGGTGGGCGCCCTCACGGCTGGAATGACCGCATTCTATTCGTTCAGGATGCTCGGGGTCGTCTTCTACGGTGACGCGAGCAAGAGGCTGGCCGAGGTCGAGGGGGAGGGACATCGCGTCCACGAACCGAGCCCCATCATGTGGGTGCCCTACTCGATCCTGGCGGGACTCACCGTCATCATCGGGGTCACGGCCTTCGCCGGCCTGGTGGTCCCAGCGCTGAACATCGACGCTTCTCTTCAGGCGGCTGCCCAGAGTTACATAGGAGCGCTCTTCCCATCTGTGCTGCTCCCCGCACCCTCGGGGGCGGTCGAATGGGCGCCGGCCGGATTGACACTGGCAATAGTAATAGTGGGCTTCCTTGCCGCTTTCTCGATCTACATAGCCAGAAGGGTCCCTCCGACCCGATTCGTGGGCCAGACCGGGTTCATGCATGGCCTCTACACTTTTCTCTACAACAGGTGGTACATCAACGCGATCTACTACAAGGTCTTCGTCGACGCTCCTCTGGCCGCCTCCGTGTGGCTGAGCGAGGACTTCGACTACCGGGGCCTGTTCAGGGTTAACCAGGCCGGACCGGTGCTCGGGGTCTATCTTTCGAGGGCCGGGAACTGGATCGACGCGCACGTAGTTGACGGCGTCGCCAACGGGTTCGCCTCAGTGGGGCAATCCCTTTCGAGGGGGATTAGGAAAATTCAGACGGGGATAGTAGAACAGTATGCCGAGGTCTTCGCCTTGGGCATCCTGCTGCTCGTCGTGCTGCTGCTCATCGCGATCTGGCAGGCAGGCGTGGGGGTCCCTCTGCCATGAGCTACGTCCTCTCGCTCCTGATCGCGCTCCCACTGATAGCCGCTCCCTTCGTGTACCTTGCCACGAGGACCAACAGGCGCCTGGGCATCTACTTCTCTCTCGGCCTCGCCGTCGCGGTGCTCATCATCGCGGGGTACGTCTTCTGGGAGGTCTACTCCCAGGTCCCGGCCATGCCCCCTGGGACGTACATCATGCAGGAGAAGTACAGCTGGATTAGCTTCAACTCCTTCGGCCTCAACTACTTCCTGGGGGTCGACGGCCTGAGCTCCCCCCTGCTCTTCGTCTCCGCCCTCCTGACTGTGCTCGTCATCATCGGCTCCAGGAAGCTGATTGACCATCACGAGGCCGAATACTACTCGCTGATCTTCATGTTCGAGGGAGCGATAATGGGTGTCTTCACCTCCCTCAATCTGATCCTGTTCTACGTCTTCTGGGAGATAGTCCTCATCCCGATGTTCTTCTTCATTGGGGTGTGGGGAGGACCACGCAGAAAGTATGCCGCTATGAAGTTCATCATATTCACGTTCGCGGGGAGCACCATAATGCTCCTGGGCTTCCTCTACTTCTACATGGGGATGCCTTCGCCTTCCTTCGACATCCCGACCATCGACGCGATGCTCCAGGCCCACCAGATCCCCGTCAGCCTCGAGTATCTCCCACTGCTTGCTTCGTTCATCGGGTTCGCGGTCAAGCTCCCTCTGGTGCCTTTCCACACATGGCTCCCTGACGCGCACGTCGAGGCGCCGTCCCCCATCTCGGTGCTGCTGGCAGGGGTGCTCCTGAAGATGGGCGGCTACGGTTTCCTACGAGTAAGCATAGGCCTCTTTCCCGGAGCCTCGACGCAGTACGCCTGGGTCTTCCTGGCCCTCGGCCTCTTCTCGATGTTCTACGGCGCGGTGGCTGCGCTCCTGCAGAGCGACCTGAAGAAGATGATAGCGTTCACGAGCATCAACCACATGGGGTTCGTCCTCTTCGGTGCCTACGCCACCATGATTTCAGGGAGCTACCTCGGGATCCAGGGGGCCATCTTCCAGATGTTCACCCACGCGCTTGCGGTGGGGAGCCTCTTCATGCTCTCCGGGTACATCCAGCACCAGGCGGGGACCAGGGAGATTCCGCTGCTGAAGGGGCTGGGGACGACGATGCCCCGGACAGCCGCGATCCTTGTCCTCGGCTCGGCGGCGGCAATGGGCCTCCCTCCTTTCGCGAGCTTCCTGGCCGAGTTCATGGTCATTGCCGCCGGCATCTCCGCATCCATCCTTACTGCGATCTCGATCCTTGTCCCCGTAGTCACCGCCGGCTATTTCCTCTGGATGATCAAGAGGACGGTCCTCTCTCCGGCCGAACCGGGCCAAGAGGTCCACGACATGGGGTGGTCGGACGTGGGGGCGTTTGCAGTCTACATCGTCCCGCTGGTCATCCTGATCATCTCTTCGTACCTGATACTGAATCCAGCCCTGCCGGTGGCTCAGTTCCTCAGGGGGTTGCCGTAGGGTGATAGACTACCTCACGCTGGCGGTAGCGCTGCTCGCGGGCACCGGACTGTTTCTCCCCCTGCTGCAGGTCTTCCGGACGGGGAGGGAGAACCTGGCAGGGTACATCCTCGCACTTGTTCTAGCCGCCACTCTCGCACTCGTAGGCCTATTCACTCTCTACCCTACATCTGTCCCATGGGCGGGCACGCTCGTGAAGCCCGACCAGATTGGAGGGGTGTTCGCCCTCGTCACCGTAGGCGTCACCCTGGCTGTCACAATAGCGTCCTTCGACTTCCTGAAGAGCGCCAGCAAGCCCGTCTACTACAGCCTGCTCGGGTTCACCGCCCTCGGCATGGTCCTGCTCGCCTACTCACAAGACCTGCTGATGCTTTTCGTCTCCTGGGAGCTGATGAGCCTCCCGACATACGTCCTGGCCGGGTTCGACAAGAATAACCGCTCCAACGAAGCTTCGGTCAAGTACGCCATCATAGGGGCGATGTCGTCCGCTGTCATCCTCTACGCCATCAGCCTCTCTTATGGCCTGACCGGGAGCACTCAGATCTCAGCGGTCGTAGCCGGGTTCACCAGCCATCCTTCTGCCCTCGCAGGGGTCGCCACCCTGCTCTTCGTGGCAGGGTTCGGATTCAAGATGTCGATAGTCCCGTTCCACATGTGGATCCCTGACGCGTACGAGGGCGCACCGACGACCATCAGCACACTCCTCGCGGCCGCCACGAAGAAGGCGGGTTTCATCGCCGCAATCAGGGTCCTCCTCGGAATAACCACGCTCTACGCGGTCACCAAGAGCCCCCTCTTCACCATGGCCAACGTCTTCGCAGTCCTCGCCCTGATTACCATGACCGTCGGGAACATCTCCGCCCTCACCCAGAAGAGCATGACAAGGCTGCTGGCCTATTCCAGCATCGCACAGGCCGGGTACATACTCATCGGTTTCGTGGCCTTCGCAAACGCGCCAGGCTCTTCCGCGGCGTTGCTGGGGCTGACGGGGACCGTCTTCCACGTGATCAACCACGCCGTGATGAAGGGGGCAGCATTCCTCGCGGCCGCGCTCGTCGTCCTCCAGCTGAAGCGGGCGGACCTGAAGGCCTACGACGGACTGGGGAAGAGGATGCCGATTACGGCCTTCACCATGGCCGTGGCCTTCCTCGGCCTGGCCGGTGTGCCTCCGCTCAGCGGTTTCTGGAGCAAGCTTATCCTCATCCTCTCCGTAGCCAACGGCCCCTATGCATGGCTCGCGCTCGCGGCGATCCTGAACTCGGCTTTCAGCCTGGGTTACTATGCGTGGATCATAAAACGAATGTATCTGGACGAGGGTGAGAATTCCGAGCGGGTCAAGGAACCATTTTGGTTCGTCCTGATCTTCGCCATAATGGTCGGGCTGATCATCGGCATAGGGTTGTTCCCCCAGCAGGTGATTAACCTCGCTTCAAACGCAGTCACAGGTTTCGCGGGTTAGAGCCAGTTTATCCTGATTCTTTGCCTGTCGGGGAGTATCTTTCGGAACGGCTTCCCCGTCCCAGTGTAGAACTTCGTGAAGAACTCGTAAAGGTGCAACCTTAGGTCTTGGACATAGACGATGAAGGCCTCGAAAGCCAGTATGAGGAGGTTGAGGATGACCCATGGTGCTATCATGACAGGATTCCCCCATGGTTGCAGCAGGTTGACGATCAGGAGCAGGGCCGCATGAACAAGCAGCATGACAGCAAGCCTGACGTAGCTTATGGTGTTGGACATGAACTGAGAAATCCTTTCGAAGACCTCCAAGCCCCCGTTCGAGAGAGCGCCTAGCACCGACCCTTCCTTCAGCTTCCCGGCCGCGATGGCTACGCTCTTGCCTGACAGGAGGACGAGCATCGACGGCACCAGAACCGCAATGGAGACCGCTCCAAGGATGTTGTTCGGTATGCCGAGCAGGGGGTTCGGGGATGAGCTGGAGAGCACGTTGAAGCTGAATCCTACGCCGACGAACGCCAGCCCGTATCCCACCCCAGACAGATACATCGTGAACACTGGAACTTTTTCTAGCCAAAGCTCGGTGCGTTCATGCGCCCTGTAGGTCTGATAGACGTCCAGTCCCAGGGCAGTGGTCAGGTGGGCTATGCCGACGAGAAAGCTCACGATCAGTACGAGGTTGATTCCTGCGAAGGGGGTCGGGAGGAAGTTGAACGTGTCCACCGAGCCTGCCGCCCTGTGGATGATCTCTACCAGAGCAGGGATAGGGACGAAGTTGGAGAAAGACAGCTCGAAGAACTCGCCGAAAATGACCCCGAAAACGATTGCGGATACTCCTGCCACTATGAACATGTTCGCCCACTGCCTCATGTTCCCTGTCGACCTCTGCCTCACGAGCAGCATGAATGCGGTCAGTATCAGGCCGTGCCCTACGTCTCCGAACATCATCCCGAAGAAGATCGGGAAGACGTAGGAGACCAGAGGGGTCGGGTCGACTTCGTGCGTCGCTGGCAATCCCTGTTCCAGGCTAATTGGTTGGAATAGCCCCAGGCCCTTCCTGTTCTCCATGAGCGCGGGGACCTGTCCCTCGTCCGAACCGCGTTCCACCGGCTCCGTGTGGACCATCCATCTCCCGAACATCTCTTTCAGCTTCGACTCCTTCTTGGCCGGGACGTACCCGGAGATCATCGCCAGCCTCTGCATGCCACCGGACACCCTTGCTTCGTCTAGCGTCTTCCTGGACACTTCTGAGAGTTCCCTTAGCGCCAACAGGTCTGTTCCGTGCTTCGCCCTGGACTCCCCCATCTGGGCCTCTGCCTTCTCTCGGGCCGCAACAGCGGCCGCGTGGTCTTGGGAGGCCCTGCCGTACGCCTCCGCGGGGTTCTGAGGGAAGTTGGGAGGTATGATAAGTGGCTTCAGCTCCAAGAGCTTCATCGTCTTGTCAAGCTTCGCTTCCTCCGCCTTTGCCACGGCCACCATGACCAGTGTCTGCCCCTTGGTTATTGGATTCGGAAGGAACATTGCCTCGGGAAGGGATCTCCTGAATTCTCCCAGCTTGTCGTTTCCGACCAGGGACACCGCCGCCCTGAAGTGCTTGAGGTCAGAGAGCCCTGTGAGGTCGGATGAGAAGCTGGAAACAACCTTCAGTGCACCCATCAGCGCCTCCGAGTCCGCTTCGTCCTTCTGCGCTTTCTGTAGCAGGACCTTCTCTGCCCTGACCTCCTCTGAAATCGGCCCAAGCTGTGCGTCCGCCTTGTTCAGCAGCTCCTCCCAGTCGGAGGCCTCGTAAGTGCTCTGCGGGATCTTGGCCCCTCTGAACACGATGTCCATCTGCCCGGGCATCAGCTTCAGGCCCAGGTCCTTCACCGCCTGGTCTGCCTGAGCGAAGAGCCTGACGGCTCTCACGGTCAGGTCCTGGACCCCAGGGTCGAAGTTCTGAGCGACGCCTTCGAGGGGATGGAAGTCCTCGAAATCGGCCAACGCCTTGGCCACATCTTCATACT
>Ga0187771_10002287_pt1 | contig 13153 bp, 11 predicted proteins | sample 0116_SJ02_MP15_1_FD_133139 | JGI IMG/M metagenome (GOLD analysis project Ga0187771, IMG submission 133139) | Tropical peat soil microbial communities from peatlands in Department of Meta, Colombia - 0116_SJ02_MP15_10_MG | ecosystem: Environmental > Terrestrial > Soil > Wetlands > Peat | place... | reverse complement strand
CTCCTCCGTGCCGGTCGCCACCGTCTGCAGGTTTTTGTTGACTTGCTCTGCGCTGGCTGAAACGACGTTGGCTTGGGCCGACGTTTCTTCCGCGTTGGCGCTCATCTGCTGGCTGGTGGCGGTGAGTTCTTCCGCCGCGGTTGACAGCGAATTCGCATCCTCGGCAATCGAGCGCATGCTCGTCCCCAGCGCTTCGGTCATGGCATTGATGTCTTTCTTGATGTCGGCATGATCGCCCTGATAGTCTCCGACCACCTGCGCGGTCAGGTCGCCAGCGGCGATCTTCTTCAGCACCGCCCCGGCCTCCTGCACCGGGCTAATCACGGCGTCGAGGGTCTGGTTCACTCCCTCAATGATTTTGCGGTAATCGCCCGCGTGCTGGCTCGCATCGGCGCGGGTGTTCAGCCTTCCCTCCACGGCCGCCTTCGTCAACATCATGGCATCGGCGATCATGGCATTCAGCGCCGATCTCTGTGCGGTGATGTCCCGAAAATAGTTGATGACTTTGAACGGTTTGCCATCCAGATCCAAGATGGGGTTATAAGAGTACTGAATCCAGATCTCCTTTCCCTGCTTGGTGACACGCTTCGCCTCGCCGAGACAAGATTCACCGCGATTCACCTTGTCCCACAGCGCTTTTGAGTCCGCCTGGTATTCTGCACTTTGCCGTGTGGACTCATCCACGAAGATGCTGACGTGCTTACCGATCAGTTCCGCGCGGCTATAGCCCAACAGCTTTTCGAAGTTTTCATTGACTGTGAGGATGGTGCCGTCCATGCTGTATTCGCTTACCGGCTGCATCCGATGGATGGCTTGGATCTGCCGTGCTAAGTCGTTATCTCGCAGTTTGCGCTCGGTAATTTCGGTCAAGAACTGCATCACGCGATAGAGTTTTCCCTTGGTGTCGGGGATTGGATAATAGGTGCAGGCGACCCAAAGCTCCTTGTTGCCCTTGCCGAGACGTCGGAATTCGCCGCTTTGAGCGATGCCCGCCTCAAATTTCGCCCACAGCCCGGAATTTTCCGGCAGATCGCGATCTATGTCAGCCACTAAGATTCGGTGGTTCTTGCCCCGGATTTCCTCGATTGTGTAGCCCGTCAGCTCCAGAAACAGAGCGTTGGCACGCACGATATTGCCTGCTATATCGAACTCGACGCAAGGCCGTGAACTATAGATCGCCTGCATGGCCCGTTGCAAACCGTATTTCTCGGTGACAATCTCCAAGGCTGCCATGTATCCGGCAAGGGTGCGCTTTTCGTCGTAAACGGCATGGACCGTCAGTTCAATCGTTTCGTCGCCAAGCTGGAAAAAGCCGTGGTGTGGGAGGCTTTTTTCATTGGCCAGGATGCGCCGCACCTGGGCGGGATTCTTGTGGAACACAGCGATCGGTTGGCCGACAATCTCATCGACCTTACAGGGCAACAAATGCTCGACTTTCCCCAGTGTGTTTCGCGAAGCCTGATTCATCGAGCGAATCACCAGGTCCCTGTCCGCATAAATCAAATTGGAGGGCGGCAGTAGTTCATAGAAGTGCTTAAGAAAGGCGGGCGGTTCCCACACGGATTCGCTTTCTGCTACAGGCGTCTCTTGTTTCATTACGGCAAACTCCTTAATCAAATTGAACTTGCTTGTCTCTTAGAAACTTGACGATCGCTATGACTCGACGCAGGCAGCGCCTCCGGGTTGACCTCGAGGGCGTCGCTCATCTGTAAGGCCTTTCGTCGGTGAGACTGGGGGTCACCGCAACCAAACCCGCAGCACGCTGCGCCAGTGATCTTGGAATCGTCGACTGTGGCCGCGCAGATTTCCTTCAGGGCGGTGGAGGCTGTGCCTATTTTGCTGGGCGCGCATATTACCGCTTACTCAGCCACTGAGAAGGTTAACCCAAGCGACTCAGCTTCAGTGGATTCCTTTGCTGTTGAGATAAGGACCGTACTTCTTGTCGGCGGCGCCAATGTGGTTCACAAGCCAGTTCTTCAGGAAGTTCAGCACCTCGAGGGAGAGCGTCCCGCTCGCGCCGTTCTTGTATTTTTTCTGGACATCGAGCACCTGGCTGGTGAGATCGTCGTGCTCCTTCTTGTGGACAGCGGATTCTGGGTAGTTGGTCTGCAGGAAGAATTTTTCTTCGTGAGCAAAGTGGATCTTCGTGTAATCGATGAGGCTGTCGAGGATCTTGCCGAGCGAGTCCTTACCTTTGCCGTTTTGGACGGCGTCGTAAAGCTCATTCAGCATTTCTACAAGTTTCTTATGGTCGGCATCAAGCATGCTGACGCCGACCGACATTTTGTCGTTCCAAGTCATGAGGGGCATACGTTTTGTTCCTTTTCTAGCTCTAAAGCATTTGTAATATTCTCAAAATGACGAACTTTTTCCGAGATGCCACGCGCAGTGGCCGAGATTCGCTCGGTTGTACCGGCGATGCTCTCCACGCCGTCGGCCGCTTCCTTGGCATAGGTGGTAAGACTTTCGAGCGAGCTGCTCTGCTCAACCGCTGCCGCCGCTACCCCCGCAACGAGTTCCTGGAGGGTGGTGAGATTTTCCTTCGCTGTGGCTGAGGCCGCCATCACTTCTTGAGTGGCCTTGTGGATCGACTCCAGATGTCCGTTGATGTCGTCGGTGGCCTGTGCAGTCTGTACGGAGAGCGACTTGACCTCAGCGGCGACAACCGCGAAGCCTTTTCCCGCTTCCCCGGCACGTGCTGCCTCAATGGTTGCGTTCAACGCGAGCATCTTGGTGGCCTGGGCAATGCGATTGATCAGGCCGGCGGTGACTGAAATCTGGTCCACGATGCCATTCAAAGACAAGACACGCTCCGCCGCGACCTGGGTTGCAGCCGCTGCCCCGTCAGCTTTTTGCCGTGACTCGTTGATGTGCGACGCGACTTCGCACATGAGGCGTAGCATTTCGCCCATCATGCCGAACACCATGCGCACCGTCAACAACGCGCTTGACGCCGCGGCTGAGGCAGCGGTAGAGTCCGTCTCGGTCCGGCTGGCATCCGCCAGCAAATCCTGCACCAGGTCTGTTGTCGACGCTCCGTCGAACATTCCCTTTTCACCTCAGACAAAATTAGAAAATGCTAAGAAGAGGCATACTCCCAGTCTTTGTTGAGCAAGTCAGAGGCCCACGTAGGCGTATCCCCAGGTTAGCGGAGGTGACTAAGAGGAGGGGGCTACACTCAAGATCTTCCAATCAGCTCGGCCGGTGCATCGGGCAAATTGGTGGTGCTGAAAGGTGACGGATGGGATACTACCGATGTCCGATAGATGAAGCTTCGCCAGCGCCGTCCGCAAGGTCGAGTTAAAACTATTACACAGACGCCTACTCGGGTATAGATGGCGGCTGGCTGGCCATGAGCTGGGTGAAGCGCGGGTCGCTGCGCAGGCTGCTGAATTCCGGGTCCTTGTAAACCCCCTTGATTCCCTTGTATCCCTCCTCCATCGAGCGGCGCAGATACTGCAAAGAGCGGTCCGAATCGCCTCGTTTGGCGTAGAGCTTGGCAATCACATAGTCGAAACGGGCGCGGTCTTCCGGGGACGGCAACTGAGCCGTTACCCCGGTGCGTGAGGTGCGGCCGAAGATGTCAGGATCCAACTGCAGAGCGTGACTGTAAGCTTCGGTGGCCGGTTCCCATTCTTTCTTCATGTAGTAGGCCGCTCCCAGATTGCTGTAAAACGAAGCGGAGTCCTGGCGCAGTCGGATCGCCTTGCCATACTCGTCTATGGCTCGCGAATAATTCTTCTCTTCGTAGCGAACCACGCCCAGATTGTTGTAGGCGTCGGCGAAATTGTGGTCAAACTTGATGGCATGTTCGAAATTTTTCCGCGCATCCCCGTAATGCTGGATCATCAGTTCAACAATTCCCAGCTTGTTATACAGACCGGCGTTGCGGTGGTCCTTTTTGATGGCCGCGCGGTAGTAATCGATGGCATCGGCGTAGGCCTTTTCCGAGCGGAGCTGTTCGGCGCGGTTCTCCAGTTCTTCGGCAGTCGCATTCGCAGGGGGCGGCTCGGCATGGCGCAACCCCGGTGGGTTCACCCGCACCTGTTCCGATGAAGGCAAGTGATCCTGGAGAGTAGGCAAGGTCGTGGAAAACGCCGCTAGGGGAAGCAGAACCGCCAGAAACGCGAAGTGACGTTGCATAATGTCACCCTCCTGAGCAGCCGGGCCAATTTTCTAGCACTATGGTACGCCTTCTGCAAACTCAATGTTAGTGGGAGGGATGCGCCGAATCCCCCGGCGCGTTGGCCGGAGGGTTCGACGACTTGTCGTTCTTGAAGATGCCAGCCAGCTTGCCAAAGAAGCCTTTCTTCTTTTTCGGATCTTGGGCAGTGGCGTCAGCAGGCTTGGCGGGCGTGCTTGCAGCCACGCTAACCTGACTTCGTTGCGGTGGACTTGCTGCAGGTGGCGCCGCCGGCGGCGGTAACACCTTATCGGTGCCCATGCCAAAAATGCGCGAGAAGAAGCCCTTGATTCCAGTGCGCTGATCGCAGGTCTGGCTCGGCTCAGTGCCTGCAATAAAGGCCATGGTGTAAGTCTCCGGACAGGAGGGCGTCGCCAGGAGGTTGGTCGCCTTATCGAGTTGCACCTCCACCACTCCGGGGGGCTGAACGAAGGACTGCACATCGGAGTATTGCGGCAGTTCGATCGCCCGTTTCATGAACTCGGCCCAGATCGGCGCGGCCGTCTGCGCGCCACTGAGACGAATGTCGCTGTAGTCGTCGAAGCCGACCCAAACAATGCACAGAAGATTGCTGGTGTAGCCTGCAAACCAGCCATCGTGCGAAGTGCCCGTCTTGCCGGCGGCAGGAGCGGTAAAGCCTCGCTGACGAACTTCAAATGCCGTGCCGAAGTTCATCACGCCTTCCATCATGTTGGTCATCACAGCGGTAACTCGGGGATCGAGGACTTGGCGATGCTCGGAGTTGAAACTCATCACCAGACCTCCCGCGGCATTCCGCACCGAACTGATCAGGATGGGCGAATTGCGCATCCCGCCATTGGCGAATACGGTGTAAGCCGCGGCCATGTCCAGCGGCGTGGCATCGTAGGCCCCCAAGGCCATCGCCGGCGTTGCTTTCACTGAGGTGATGCCGGCAGACCTGGCCAGATCGGCGACCTTGTCGTATCCCACTTCTTCGGCCAGTTTCACCGTGGCGTTGTTCAGCGAAAGGGCGAGCGCGTAACGAGCAGTGACATCGCCGTGATATTCCTCTTTGTAATTGCGTGGCTCGTAAATCTGGTCGCCGTAGGCAAAAGTGTTGGGCTCATCGGCGACCATCGAAACCGGTGTCAGGACAGGATTCGTGCCGTCCAGCGCGGTGTTGATCGCGGCCGCATACACGAAAGGTTTGAAAATCGATCCCGTGGGCCGCTTCGCCACGGCATGGTTGAGTTGACTCCAGCCGTAGTTGCGTCCGCCCACCAGCGCCAGCACTTGTCCCGTATGCGGATTCATGGCGACCAGGGCAACCTGCGCTTGCGGCCCCGGTTCGACCTTGGTTTCGTACTTGTTCTTGCCGACGGGCACCCGCTTGGTACGCCGCTTGGTGACTTGTTCATCGACCAGCTTGATGCCGATTTCGACTGCCTGTGCGGCGGCGCGTTGCAGGTCAGGATCAAGCGTGGTGTAAACGCGGTAGGCCTGATCATTCAGGTCGTGCTCGCTGATCTTGCTCATGAGCGTCTCGCGCACCAGATCGACAAAATACGGGGCGTTGCTAGCTTCCACGTTCGGTGGCGCCAGCTTCAGCGGGGTGGCTTTGGCCTTATCGGCTTCGGCCCGCGAGATTGCATGGGTGTCTACCATGCTGTCGAGCACCAAGTTGCGGCGTTCCAGCGCGCGCTCGGGATGGCGATAGGGCGAAAGATAGCTGGGGCGCTGGATGATTCCCGCCAGCAGCGCTGCTTCCGGCAGAGTAATATCTTTCAAGTCCTTGTCGAAATATGCCCGCGAAGCCTCCCCGAACCCGCTGATCGCGAATGAACCGCGCTGCCCCAGATCTACCCAATTGGCGTAGAACTCAAAGATCTGTTGCTTGGAAAACTTCTGCTCGAGCTCCACAGCGATCAACATCTCGATCAGCTTGCGCTTAATGGTTTTTTCCGGAGTCAGAAAGAATCCGCGCGAAAGCTGCATGGTTAGAGTCGAGCCGCCCTGCTGCTGGCGCACGTGCATGAAATCAACCCACGCGGCCTCGATCATGCGGACGAAATTGACGCCGCCGTGCTGGAAAAAACGGCGGTCTTCAATGGCCAGCACGGCGTCCACCATCACCTTGGGAATCTGATCGTAGTGGATCAACTGGCGCTTGGAACGTTGTTCGTCGAACAGTGCGGTGATCATCACCGGCTCCAGTTCGTACGCTCCAAGCTCGCCAAAGCGGCTCGCAATCTTGGTGACCCGGCCATCCTGCACCTGGATCGCAGCCGCTTCCGGGCTGTGATACGACTGGGGGCCCGGTTTGATCTCAATCCCACCGGGCAGTTCCCGGTAATTCCCTAACTGCGAACTGCCATCTTTCGAATACCCCGCACGCCCCAGCAAATCAGCGATCTCATGCACGCCGATCTTCTCGCCGGTTTTTACCGTGGGCGGGATGGCGTAAATCTTCGCCGCATTGCTGAACACCGGACCGCGGAAACGCTGTTCGATGATCCGGTCATATTTGACGTAGTAATAGGTGAATACCCCTGTGATGGCGACCGCCAGGACAACGAAAACCGCCATCGCAGCCCGAATGACAGGGTCGTGAGAGAAAGGCTGCTTGCCGCCCTTGGCCGTCCTTCCCTTCCTCTGGAGCTTGATCTTAATGGCCACGTTGTTGAGCGAATTTCACAGTTGCATCGCACTTCTTTATGAGAAGGTGCAGCATCGCTGATTGTTGCCCGGACACTTCCCCGGCATTTGTGCTATTCGCCGGCAGACCTTCGCGTAACACGCAGAGTGCCGCGGGTTCGAGTGTCATTCTAAATCAGCTCGAAAGCGGGGAGATAGCGGCAGGAGTTCTAGCCAGCACTGCAACTACTGTGGGGTCATGTTCGTGGTGGAAGCGTCAAAGTGCAGCGCAAGCGGATAGCCGGGAAAATTCACATTCACCACGTAGGGCGCCTCCACGCTGAGTGACCCGTTGCCTTGGTTGCCGGTTCGATGCACACGCAGATGATCCTTCGCAATCGGGATGCCCAGATCCATTGCCTTCTTGTACAAGGTATCCTGGATCGCCGCTTCCGTCTTGATGGTGTAAGTTTGCATGGTGGCTTCGGTCTTGACGGCCTCGGTAAATTCGTAGTTCGCGTAATAAATGGGTAGAATTTCTGCGCCCACGTAAACAAAAGTGGCTATGATCAGGAAGCCCAATATCAATTTGAATGTGCCCATCGCGCCCGCTCCAAACTGCCGTGCGCGAGAGCCGAGGGCCTCAACGCGCCGGCTGCAAGAACTTGAAATAATCGGTTATTGCCGCGATGCTAGCATCCTGCATCTCGCGAGTCGAGCGCTGAACCACTTCCACAGTACCCTTGGTAACCTTCTTTCCTACATTGACACGAAAGGGTATGCCCACTAGGTCAGCGTCTTTGAACTTCACCCCTGGCCGTTCGTCCCTGTCGTCTAGTAACACGTCGTATCCGTCGGCTTCCAGACGGTGAGCGATGTCAACCGCCGTGTTCAGCAGGTTCTCATCCGAGGTGTTGGTGGGAGTCACAACGATCTGGAAAGGCGCAATCTGGGGCGGCAGCCAAAATCCGTCGGCATCGTTATTCTGCTCAATGGCTGCCGTCAAAATGCGCTCGATGCCGATCCCGTAGCTGCCCATGATGGGCGCGACTTCTTTGCCGTGGCGGTCGAGCACGCGCGCTCCCATCGATTCCGAATACTTGTACCCCAGCTTGAAAATGTGGCCGATCTCCACCGCCGTGTCGACATGCAGCGGCCCGCCGCAAGTGGGGCAAGGCTCACCCGCCGTGACGCTGCGCAGGTCTGCGTACGCCGTGGGATGAAAATCTCTTCCCGGCGTCACGTTCTTGAGGTGGTAGTCTTCTCGATTTGCGCCCGAGATCAGATTCTTGCGGCCTTTGAGGGCGTTGTCAGCGAGCAGAATGGGATCCTCAATGTCAGCCAGGTTTTTCGCCCACGTGACTCCCACCGGTCCAAGAAACCCTGCAGGCGAACCGAAAATCTGCCTGATTTCCTCTTCCTGCATGGGGCGAGTCTCTTTGCCCGCAATCACCGACGACAATTTAACTTCATTCAGCTGATGGTCGCCGCGCATGAGCACCACTACCGCATGCGGCTTGGTTTCTCCCGTGTCGGGATCACGTTCGTTCACCATCAGAGCCAGCGTTTTGATCTTGTTCTTCGGCGAAACGCCGAGGAAGCGGGCCACGTCCTCAATCGTCTTCTGGCCCGGCGTATGGACTTCGAGTGGATTGCCATCACCCTCTGGCCCGAGGTCCGCGACCGGTTCGAGTTTCGATGTCGCTTTTTCCAGATTGGCGGCGTAGGCGCAAGCCGCGCAACTCACCACCTGATCTTCGCCTGCGGGTGTGCGCACCATGAATTCGTGCGACTGCGATCCACCCATCGCGCCGGAATGAGCTTCCACCACCACGTATTTCAGTCCACAGCGATCGAAAATCCGGCAGTAAGCGTCGTAGTGGTTCTTGTAAGAGAAGTCCAGGCCGGCGGCGTCGATATCGAAGGAATAAGAATCCTTCATCATGAACTGACGAACGCGCAGCAAGCCTGCCTTGGGGCGCGGCTCATCGCGAAACTTAGGCGCAATCTGGTACCAGATCTGCGGTAGTTGCTTGTAGCTGCGCAGCTCTTTGCGAGCGATTTCGGTCATGACTTCTTCTTCGGTGAAGCCCAGGCAAAGCTCGGCGCCCTTGCGGTCCTTCAGGCGGAACATGGTGTCGCCCATCACTGACCAGCGGCCGCTGGCTTCCCAAAGCTCGCGCGGATGCAGCGCGGGAAGATAGAATTCCTGTCCGATCTTGTCCATTTCCTGGCGCACAATCGCTATGATTTTGTTGAATGAGCGGTTCCCCAAGAAAAGATAGGAGTAGATTCCGGCGGCAAGCTGGCGCACATAGCCCGCCCGCACCAGGAACTTGTGGCTGGCGACTTCGGCGTCCGCCGGAGCCTCGCGCAGCGTAGGAATAAACAGTTCAGACCAGCGATGCATAGATTCGGAGTAGCTAGTACCCAGTACCGAGCAGCGAGTGATTGGATCCGCTCTGCCTCGGACGGGAAGGGGTTATTGTAAATGATTCGCTGGCCGGAACTCTCTGAGGTCAGCGGAACGGCCCCGCATAACTGACTTTCCACCCTGTCATTCCGAGCGAAGCTAGGAATCCGCTTCACCTTTCAGCCCTCCCCGTGCGCAAAACCCGTACCTTGAGTAGAATGTTGATTTGCCCATGAATCTCAACACTATCCAGTCTGCCCTGCGCGAACGCAATATCGACGGTTGGCTCTTCTACGATCATCACCATCGCGATCCGATCGCTTACCGCGTGCTCGGCTTGCCCGAGAGCTTGATGGTCACGCGTCGCTGGTTCTACTTCATTCCGGCAGAAGGCGAGCCAGTCAAGCTCGTCCACAAAATTGAAGCTGGCCACCTCAATGCGCTTCCCGGCAAGAAACAGCAGTACTCCGGCTGGCAGGAACTTTTCGACCAGTTGAAGGGCATCCTCGCCAAGTATCGCGACATCGCCATGCAGTATTCGCCGAACAACCTAGTCTTTACCGTCTCCTTGGTGGACGCAGGGACCGTCGAGCTTCTCCGTGGCCTGGGAAAAAACGTGGTCAGTTCCGGCGATCTGGTGGCGCAATTTGAGGCGACCTGGACGGAAGAGCAGATCCAAACTCACTACGCAGCCCGCGACGCCATCGACGCGATCACTGCCGCGGCTTTTCCGGAAATTGGCCGCCGGGTGCGCGCCGGAGGCACGACCGAGCATCAAATCCAGCAGTGGTTCATGGAAGCCTTTCGCCGCGAGAATCTGGTGACCGACGATCCACCCATCGTAGCGGTGAATGCCAACAGCGGCAATCCGCATTACGAGCCGCGGGCCGACGCGTCTTCCCCCATACGCGAAGGAGATTTCGTATTGCTGGATGTTTGGGCCAAGAAGAACACGCCCGGGGCTGTCTATTACGACATTACTTGGACCGGATTCGTGGGTAAGTCGCCCTCGGATCGCATGCGCGAGGTATTCACCATCGTTCGAGACGCGCGCGACGCCGGCGTTAGGATCGTGCAAGATGCGGTGTCGGCTGGCCGCACCATCGCCGGCTGGGAAGTCGACCGTGCCGTGCGCAATCACATCAAGAAGTCAGGATACGGTGACTATTTCATTCACCGCACCGGCCATTCCATCGGAACCGATGTGCACGCCAACGGCGCCAACATGGACGATCTGGAAGTGCACGACGAGCGCCGGATCCTCCCCAACTCATGCTTTTCGATCGAACCAGGTGTCTACTTGCCGGAGTTCGGCGTTCGCAGCGAAGTCAACGTTCTGGTGCGTCCCAGTAAGGCTGAAGTTACAGGTAAAATACAACGCGAGATTGTAATCATCTGAATGGCGAATCCCTCGACTGACAAGACTACCGACTCACCCGTTCCGAGCACGGGTACGATGGCGGTGCTAGCCCCGGCTCTCGGCTGGCTCATTCCTGGCGCAGGTCACCTCATCCAGAAGCGCTGGGGCCGCGGCGTTTTGCTCATGGCTTCCATCGTCGCCATGTTTGTCCTCGGTCTGGCTTCACAGGGCCACATCTTTCACCCCAACGGTGGCGACATTCTGGATATCCTCGGCTTCGTGGGTGACGTGGGCGCGGGCGCGCTTTACATCGTCGCAACCGCCATGGACTGGGGTCACGGCGCCATTGCGCACGCTACCGCCGATTACGGCACCAAGTTCTTGATCGTCGCCGGGTTGCTGAACTTCATCAGCGTCGCCGACGCCTACCACATTGCGATCGGAAAGAAGCCATGAACCTGCAACTTTCCCACTTCACGGCTGCGGTTTTGTTTGCCGTGTTTGCTTCTGTGGTATTCGGCATCACGCAGCGCACCGGCGCCCGCGCGCAGCTACGCTATGGCCTGTACTGCTTTGTGTTGTTTGTCGGTGGAGTTTTTGTGGCTGGCTGGCTGATGTGGATGCTGCGAAGGTAGGATTGGCTCTGGTTGGCCGCGATTGCTGCAGAACCTGTGTCAATTGGCCCGAATAGTCCAGCTTTTGGCCGACCTTTGCCACACTCATGTTAGTATCAAATTCAACGGCGCATGACTCTGCAACATGTCGAAATTCTGTTTCAGTTGATTGCCTTTCTGTTCGCGATCAGCGTGCATGAGTCTGCCCATGCCTGGATGGCCAACCGGCTGGGCGATCCCACCGCGCGCATGTTGGGGCGCGTTTCGCTGAATCCGCTCAAGCACATTGACCCGATCGGAACGGTTTTGTTGCCGCTGATCGCGATGTTGACCCACTTGCCGGTCATCGGCTGGGCGAAGCCGACTCCGGTCGATCCGCGCAATTTCAAGAACCCGGTGCGCGACGACATCCTCACTTCCGTAGCCGGCCCGGTCAGCAATTTCATCGTGGCTACGGTCGCAACGATTCTCTTGGCCGCCATCGCCACTCTGGCCCCTGGCGGGCGAATGCTGGTGCGCGGAACAATCGCCGGATTTATGCTGGAGAATGCCGCGCTCACTCCGGTGGCGTTGTTGCTCTACCAGTTTTTGGTGATCAACATTCTGCTGGCTGTGTTCAATCTGATCCCGGTGCCACCGCTCGACGGCAGCCACGTGCTGCGGCACTTGCTGCCCGATAACGTGCGGCAAATTTATGACAGTGTGGGAATGTTCGCACTGATGGCGCTGGTATTTTTTGGCGGCAGCCTGCTGATGGCGCTGATTCGTCCGGTGTTGGGTCTTTACATTTCGGTCCTAATGGGTATTTGATGACAGCTCAATCCAACCCACGCAAGCGTGTGCTCAGCGGAATGCGCTCCACCGGCAAGTTGCATCTGGGAAATTTTGTCGGTGCTCTGGCCAATTGGGTCAAGATGCAGGATCAGTATGAGTGCTTCTTCTTTCTGGCCGACTGGCACGCGCTGACCACCGACTACGCCGACACTTCGATGGTTAAAGAGAACTCGCTCGAAGTCACGCTTGACTGGCTGGCCGCCGGGCTCGATCCTGAGCGCTGCACCATGTTCATCCAGTCGCACGTGCCGCAGCACGCCGAGTTGCATTTGCTGTTTTCCATGATCACTCCGCTGGGCTGGTTAGAACGCGTACCCACTTACAAAGAGCAGCGCGAGAACATTCAGGACAAAGATTTGGGCACCTACGGGTTTCTGGGCTATCCGCTGCTGCAGGCAGCGGACATTTTGATGTACAAGGCCGATTTCGTTCCGGTTGGTGAGGACCAGGTCCCGCACGTGGAACTGACGCGTGAAGTCGCGCGGCGCTTCAATCAGTTCTACAGACTTGAGGGCGAAGAGGTGTTTCCCGAACCGCAGCCGTTGCTCACGCCCGCTCCGAAGCTTCCCGGCACTGACGGCCGCAAAATGTCGAAGTCCTACGGCAACACGATAATGCTCACCGACCCTGAGCCGGTGGTTCGCCAGAAGTTGAAGACTATGGTCACCGATCCGGCCCGTGTGCGCCGCACCGACAAGGGCGACCCTGACAAGTGTCCGGTGGGTGACCTGCACAAGATTTTCAGCAGCACCGAGACCATGGCCAAGGTGTACGAAGGCTGTCGCTCGGCGGGAATCGGCTGCATCGAATGTAAAGGATGGGTGGCCGACGTGCTGGTTCAAGTACTGAATCCGATGCAGGAACGCCGCCGAAAATATGAGAACAATCCGCGGTTGGCGTGGGATATTCTGGAAAACGGTTCGGCAAAGGCGCGCGAAGTCGCAGCCGCCACCATGCAGCAGGTGCGCGCTGCCATGAATATGTCGCTGGAGTACGAGGCGCCGCGCCAGCCGCAAGCGACGAAGTAGTGGTCATTGCAACCATCATGGGGGAGCCGGCAAAAACTGTTTCCGAGATCGCGGCCAGCGCAGAAACCGCAGCGCACCATCCGCCGGCGCAATCCAGCCACAAGCAGGAAGAAAGTGACTTCCCGT
>Ga0187771_10002286_pt1 | contig 13158 bp, 9 predicted proteins | sample 0116_SJ02_MP15_1_FD_133139 | JGI IMG/M metagenome (GOLD analysis project Ga0187771, IMG submission 133139) | Tropical peat soil microbial communities from peatlands in Department of Meta, Colombia - 0116_SJ02_MP15_10_MG | ecosystem: Environmental > Terrestrial > Soil > Wetlands > Peat | place... | reverse complement strand
GGAGCAGGCCATAGGCGCAGCCGAGCGCCGCGATGGCGATGCCGGCCCGTTCCCCGCCCCAGAGATCGAGCGGAATGGCGTAGATGTTGACGCTGCCTCCAAGGATGGCGAAATAGCTGAGCGAGATGGGCACCAGCGCAATCAGAGGAGTGGCAGCGAAGGGAGCGAGGATGGTGATCAGGCAGCCGAAGGCGGATATCAGAGTTGCCCAGGCGCGCGCCTGAGCGGCGGGCATGCCCCGCTTGATCGCGTGGCTCGAAAGCCAGCCGCCGGCGAATCCTCCCAGCATGGACGCGATGGGAGGCACCCAGACGAAGCCGGAAGCCTGGGCGGTGGTCAGCTGGTAAGTCTGGACGTAGTAGATCGTGATCCAGTTGGTCCAGAAGGTGTAGCCGATCATCCAGAGCACGTTGGCGAACGCCAGAGTGAGCAGGCGAGGATCGCGCAGAAGATCGAGGCCGCCGCGCTTGTTCTGCGGCGCGACTTCCTGCCACGGCCGGACGGTGCGGCGCACCAGCACCCAGACGGGAATCCATGCCAGCCCCAGCGCCGCGCAGACGAAAAACGGACTGCGCCAGCCGGTGAAGATGGCGACGAGCAGCGGCGCCATCACTCCCGCGAGCGCGATCCCGACCTGCGTAAACGCGGCGCCTGTGGCGAGGTTCTTCGGCTCGAGGTAGATGCTGTTCAGCTTCCCGGCGGCGGGGACACCGGCCGATTCGCCGATGCCAAGCAGAATCCGCCCGCCGACGAGTTCCGTGAAATTCCGGCTGACGCCGCAGATCGCCGAGCTGAAAGACCAGAGCGCTACCGAGAGGATGATGCCGAGTTCGAGCCCCAGCCGGTCAAGGAGCCAGCCCATGGCCGGAGCCGCAAGTGCGTAGGCGAGACCGAAGGCGGAGAGCAGGAAACCGAAGTCGGTGTTCGAGAGGTGGAATTCGGCCTTGACGCGCGGTCCGGCGGCGCTCAGAACCAGGCGGTCCAGATAGTTCCATGCGGAGGAGAGGCAGAAGACCGAAACGGCAAACCAGCGGGCGGCTGAGGAACTCGGACGTGACGCGGACTCGGCCATAAAGGAAATACGAGTTTACCGCTCAGCCCGGACCGGAAGGCTCCAGAAACAAAAAACCCCTACTGCTGCAACCCGGCCTGCGAAGGAATAACGAGCCGAGCTGCGATCGCCGCTCCCGAAAGCCGCGATCTCGAACCCGCTACCCTTTTCGCGTACGTGTTGCAGCAGAGGGCAGGTTTGGAGTACTTCTAACGATTCGCGAACTAGGATAGCAAACCCGTGTCCATGAATCGAGTTTTTCAAGTGGTTGATTTAGCACGGCCAACCGGCATTTGTCGGGCAACAGGCGTGGCTGGGTGGGGCCGGGGTGTGTCGGGCCGACACACCCAGACTCACTTCGAAACCGAAGGCGCGGAAACCATCGATTTCCAGGCCGCTTCATCCTGCCCCGCGCTCAACTGATTCGCGCAGCGCACCAGCGGCAGGCGCAGCAGCGTCGGTTCGCGCTCGATGCGGCCGATCAGTTCGGCATCGGTAACTTTCAGGTACTTGAGACCGGCGTCCTCCCAGGCCTTCCCTTCCGTATCGAGCAGTTCGCGCAGCCCGAAGCGGTCGGCAAAGCGCTTGATTTCAGCCGGCGCCATGGCTCTCTGCTTCAGATCCACGAAGTGAATGGCAACGCGCCGCTCCTTGAAGAAGCGCTCGGCCGCGCGCGTTGCCTGCGAGTTTTTCACGCCGAAGATCTGGACGCCCTGCATCCCGGCACCGATTGTATCGTCCCTGGGATTTCTGCGGTCTCTGGCCCCGGCCGACAGGAAGTGAGGCCGCCGGTGTTCCATAATCGGCTATGCGGTTTGCGTCTCTCTTTCTGGGACTGGCAGCCCTGCCCCTGGCAGCCCAGCAACAACAGCAGCTCGCGCGCGACATCTTCAAACAACTGATCGAAATCAATACAACCGACTCGATTGGTGACAACACGCGCGCCGCCGAAGCCATGGCCGCGCGTTTCCGCGCCGCGGGCTATCCGGAGAGCGATATCCACGTTCTGGGTCCGGCGCCGAAGAAGGGGAACGTCGTCGTCCGGCTGCACGGCACGGGCGCGGCGAAGCCGATTCTCTTCATCGGACACCTCGATGTGGTCGAAGCGAAGCGCTCGGACTGGTCTTTCGATCCCTTCGAATTCCGCGAAGAAGGCGGCTACTTCTACGGCCGCGGCGCGCAGGATATGAAGGGCGACGATGCCATTCTCGTCACCACCTTCCTGCGCCTGAAGGCTGAAAACTTCCGCCCCGCGCGCGACATGATTCTGGCCCTGACCTCGGACGAAGAAGGCGGAAATTACAACGGCATCGACTGGCTGGTGAAGAACCATCGCGATCTGATCAATGCCGAATTCTGCATCAACTCCGATGGCGGCGGCGGTGAAATCCGCAGCGGGAAGCATGTCTCGATGCAGATCGAGGCCGCCGAGAAGGTGTTCCTCAGCTTCCGTCTCGAAGTGACTAACCCGGGCGGCCACAGCTCGCTGCCGACCAAAGACAACGCCATTTACCATCTCGCGGGCGGGCTCGCGCGCCTGGCCAATTTCGATTTCCCGGTTCATCTCTTCGACGTGACGCGCGGGGAACTGGAGCGCATGGCCGCGCTCGATTCCAGCCAGACCGGCGCCGACATGAAGGCGGTTCTCATCAACCCCGGCGACACGGCAGCCGTGGAGCGGCTTTCGAAGGTGCCGCTCTATAACGCGCTGCTGCGCACCACCTGCGTCGCGACCATGCTCTCCGGCGGGCACGCCGAGAACGCGCTGCCGCAGACCGCTTCAGCCACGGTGAACTGCCGGCTTCTGCCGGTGGATAATCCGGCGGACGTGGAAAAGACGCTGATCGCCGTGCTCGACGACCCGAAGATCTCGGTCACCCAAATGGCGCCGCCGAAGTTCAGCAGGTTCACGCCGATCAACACCCAGGTGATGGCCGCCGTGACGGCGGCAACCGGTAAACAGTGGCCCGGGCTGCCGGTGATGCCGATCCTGATGACCGGCGCGAGCGACGGCGTTTATCTGAGCGTGGCGGGCATCCCGGCATACGGAGTCGGCGGGATCTTCACCGATCGCGACGACATTCGCGCGCACGGGCGCGACGAACGCATCCTCGTGAAATCGTTTTACGACGCGATTGATTTCATGTACGAAGTGGCGACGCGGCTCGGCCGGAACTGACTGGAGGCGGAGTTCAATCTGTGGATGCGGCTTCAGAGTCTGTGTGAGAACTCCGGTTCACGGGTATTCGGCTGCGGGGGTGGTCCGGAAAATCCGGTACAGACAGCCTTTTTCGCGCCGTCCTGGCTCTCACGCAGAGGTTTTATAACGCGAAAAAGGAGTCTGTCCCGGTTTTCCTCAGCGGTTACTCAGGAGCAAGGGCCCTGAGCGCAGTTCTCACACAGTCTCTTCAGCCGCGTCGCTTTATGCTCCCGCCGCGGGAGCCTTCCTCTTGCGCGGCGCGGCGGCCTTGCGGGCGCGGCGCGGCGGCGCAATGACGTTGCCGTCCACATCGGGCCCTGCAGCCTTCTTCGTGCCCTTCTTGACGCGGGGCGAACCGGCCGTCGGCTGGCCCGGCACGATCGGCTGGGGCTCTTCGATCTCCTCGCCGATCTCCGGAATCGGCGCCGCCTCCGGTTCCGGAATGGCCGGCGGGTGGAACTCGGCGCCGAGGAAGACCATGAGGGTTTCCGAAGATTCATCGGGCACGATCCGCACCACGGTTTTGTCCTGCGCGTAGTTCAGGAATTCGCTGAACTCCTGGAAACCGTAGACCTTCCAGTCGAAGTCCGCAGACTCTTCGCGCACCCAGGCGGCCAGTTCGTCCATCGGGACGCCTTCTTCCATCTCGAGACGATGGTTTTCGAGCACGTCACGCAGCACCGGCAGCGCTTCTTCGGGGCGAACCGTCTTTTCCGGCGCGCCGTTGCGCTTGCGCTGGATCATGTAGCGGCCTTCGCCGCCTGTCACCTGAATGAGATCGGCCTTGCGCAGCCGGTCGATGAAATCCGTGAACGATCCGGCGCCGTAGGCGCGTTCGCTGAAACTCGAATCGAGCTGCAGCATGGTCGATTTGAGCAGACCGAGCTGCGGACGGACTTCACGCCGCTCGAGCACCTGCAGAGCGCGCTCCACAAGCGGCATGGCAAGGTGCAGATCGAGCGCCGGCGGACGGCGCTGTCCGCCGCCACCGCCGCCCTGCTGCGGACGGCTCTCCTTCTGGACGGCGCGTTCCGCCTGCGGCTGGCTCGGTTGTTCGCGCGGCGGCCTGCCCCCGCGGTTATCCTCGAGCATCGATTCATAGCTGATGAACTCGTGACAGTTCTTCTGCAGAATCGTGCTGGTGAAGGCCTTGCCGCCCACCACGAAAACCGTCCGGTCATACTGCTTGAGCTTGTTGACGAGCGCGATGAAGTCGCTGTCGCCGCTGATGATTGCGAACGCGTTGATGTGCGCGTGGGTAAACGCCATTTCGAGCGCGTCGAGCGCCAGATTGATATCGGCGCCGTTTTTGTCGCCGCGCGGCGAGGGGTCGCGCTGCACCATCTGGACGGCGTATTCAGAAAGCTGCCGCGTCGAGTTTTCCAGCCGTCCCCAGTTCGCATAAGCGATCTTGGTAACGATCTCGCCGCGTTCCTTGAGCGCTTCGAGCACGATGGAAACATCGAACTCGCGCTGCAGAGTCGATTTGACTCCAATTTCGATATTGTCGAAGTCGATGAAGACCGCGATCTTGAGGTGCTTGTCCATATTCACCTTTAGTGGAATTTCAGTTCTCTAACGCGCCGCCGGCGAAGCCGCCTGGCGGACGCAGGAAACGATCGATTCCAGCGAAGCTCCCGGCTGGAAAACGGCGGCCACTCCCTGCCGTTCCAGTTCCCGGGCATCCTCGTCCGGAATAATGCCGCCGACGATCACCTTTACGCCGGCCATATCTTTCTCACGCAACAGTTCCAGGACGCGCGGCACAATCGCACCGTGCGCTCCGGAGAGGATCGAGAGCCCGATCACCTGCACGTCCTCCTGCAGGGCGGCATTCACAATCATTTCCGGGGTCTGTCGCAAACCAGTATAAATGACTTCCATGCCGGCGTCGCGGAGGGCGCGCGCGATGATCTTCGCGCCGCGGTCGTGACCGTCGAGGCCAGGCTTGGCTACAAGTACGCGAATCGGATGATCCATCTTTTACAATTCGGCGGCTTCTGACTAAAAACTCATTCGCTCCGTGTAAGTCCCGAAGACTTCGCGAAGCACGTCGCAGATCTCGCCCACGGTTGCCCAGGAACGGACGGCGTCGATCAGAAACGGCATCAGGTTGCTGTCGCCTTCGGCGGCGCGGCGCAAAGCGTTCAGAGAACGCTCCACATTTCCATTATGCCGTTCTTTGCGCAGCCGGTGCAGCTTTTTCGCCTGCTGGCTGTGGGCGGTCTGGTCGATCCGCAGGGTATCGATGGGCGGTTCCGGTTCCTGGCTCTGGAAGCGGTTCACCCCGACGATCACGGCCGCTCCCTGCTCCACCTTCTGCTGGTATTCGTAGCTGGCGCGCGAAATCTCGCTCTGAGGATAGCCGGCGTTGATGGCCGCGATCATGCCGCCCATTTCATCGATGGCCTGGATGTAGTCCCGGGCGCCGTCCGCCAGCTTTCGGGTCAGGTTTTCAAGGAACCAGCTGCCGCCGAAGGGATCGGGCGCCGCGGTGACTCCGCTTTCGTACGCGATCACCTGCTGGGTGCGCAGCGCGAGCGTCACGGCGTGTTCATTCGGCAGGGCGTAAGCTTCGTCGAGCGAATTCGTATGCAGCGATTGCGCGCCGCCGAGAACCGCGGCCAGCGCCTGAATCGCCGTCCGGACCACGTTGTTGTACGGCTGCTGCCAGGTGAGCGAGCACCCGGCCGTCTGCGCATGGAAGCGCAGCTTCATGCTGCGTTCATCGCGCGCGCCGTAGCGGTCGCGCAGGATCGTGGCCCAGAGCTCCCGCGCGGCGCGGTACTTGGCGATCTCTTCGAAGAAATCGTTGTGGGCGTTGAAGAAGAAGCTGAGGCGCGGCGCGAAATCATCGATGGCGAGGCCGCGGCGCAGGGCCCAGTCCACGTATTCGAGGCCGTCGCGCAGGGTGAACGCCAGCTCCTGCAACGCCGTCGAACCCGCTTCGCGGATGTGATAGCCGCTGATCGAGATGGGGTTGAAGCGCGGCGTATGCTGCGCGCTGTACTCGATCGTGTCGGTCACCAGGCGCATCGACGGTTCGGGCGGGAAGATGTACTCCTTCTGCGCGATGTATTCCTTGAGGATGTCGTTCTGCAGCGTTCCGGAAATCCGCTTCAGGTCCGCGCCCTGCTTCTCGGCGACCACCAGATACATCGCCCAGAGAATGGCGGCGGGCGAGTTGATGGTCATCGAGACGGTGACGTCGTTGAGCGGAATGCCCGCGAACAGCGTCTCCATGTCTTCGAGCGAAGCAACCGGCGCGCCGCATTTGCCGACCTCGCCTTCCGCCATCGCGTGATCCGAGTCGTAGCCCATCAGCGTGGGCAGATCGAAGGCGACCGAAAGGCCGGTCTGGCCCTGTTCGAGCAGGTAGCGGTAGCGGCGGTTGGTTTCTTCAGGCGTCGCAAAGCCGGAGAACTGGCGCATGGTCCAGAGCCGGCTGCGATACATGCTTTCGTGAATGCCGCGCGTGTAGGGGAACTGGCCGGGTGCGGAAAGCTCACCGGGCGCGTCGGCCGGACCATACGCCGGCTCGACCGGGATGCCGCCGAGGGTGGTGAACTGCCGCGCTGTGGCTACCGACATCGCCTCACTCCCATTCGATCGTACCAGGTGGCTTGTGGGTCAGGTCGTAGTAGACACCCGCAATACCAGCAAGAGCCATCAGGCGGCTCGAAAGTGCCTCGAGCAGTTCATCCGGCATCGCCACGGAATCGGCCGTCATTCCGTCGACCGACTGCACCGGGCGAAGCACGACGGAATCGCGATCCTCACCCGCGCCGAGCGGTATCAGGATCACGGGAAACTGCCAGACCTTCGCTTCGAAACCGGACTTGTCGCACAATTCGCGCACGATGGCATCGGCGCGCCGCAGCAGATCGAGCCGGCTGCGATGGATCTCGCTCGCGAATACCCTCTGCTTTTCGAGCGGCTCGCGGCTGCGCACGCGGGCAATCACCCGGTTCACGCCGCGCATGCTGTTGATGAGTTCCGTCGCTTCGTCCTGCAGCCTGCCGGAGCACGAGGGGAACCTGTCGATGGCCAGTACCGGCGCATACGTGCGCGAATCGCCCTGCACCCCGACGGATTGTACGGGGATTATCCAGCCCTCGGGCACCTGCTTCACTGGCGCATCGGCTTTGGCGCAGAGGCAGCGGATGGCGAGGCCGGGGCCCGGGAACGGATGCCGGTCGAGCAGTTCCGCCGGCAGCCCGAGCTGGGCGCCGATGGCGCGAACCTCGTCCTTGTAAAAATCCGCCAGCGGTTCCACGATGCAACCCGCGTCCATGAGCTTCTGAATTCCCGGCACGCGGTTGTGGTGCGTCTTGATGGTGGCGGAATTCGCGGTGCCGCCGGATTCGATGGTGTCGGGGTAGATCGTTCCCTGACCGAGCAGCCATCCGCCGGCGAGCAGGCCGTGCGATTCGATGATCCGTTCCTGCACTTTGACGAACTGTTCGCCGATGATGTGGCGTTTCTGCTCCGGCTCGCGGGCGTTTTCAAGCGGCGTCAGGAACTCGGCTTCCGCGCGCTCAATCTCGACCACGCCATGGCCCAGCCGTTCGAACGTGCGCTCGACAAACTCCGTCTCGCCCTCCCGCATCAGACCGGTATCGACGTAAACGCCGTGCACGCGATCGGCGCCCAGCGCGCGGAGGCAAAGCGTGAACGCGACGGTGGAATCGACGCCGCCGCTGACGAAGAAGAACACGCGCCGGCCGGCTACGGTCTTCCGGATCTGCTCTTCCACGAGGGCCACACGTTCGCCGGCATTCCAGTCCTTCCTCGAGCCGCAGATATCGAAGACGAAGTTGCGCAGGATCTTCATGCCCTCGGTGGTGTGAACCACCTCGGGATGGAACTGCACGGCGTGCAGGTGCCGCGCCGGGTCTTCAATGGCCGCGATGGCGCAGGTCGCCGTGGTCGCCAGCACACGGAAACCGGGCGGCGGAGCGACGACCACGTCCCGGTGCGACATCCAGATCTGCTGGTGATCGCGCACGCCGCGCAACAGCTCGGATTCCACGTTCAGCAGATCGAGAAACGCCAGCCCGTATTCACCCTTAGTCCCCGGCGTGACCTTCCCGCCGAGCTCCTGCGCCATCAACTGCTGGCCGTAGCAGATCCCGAGAACGGGAATCCCGGAGGTGAGAACCGATTGCTGAACGCGCGGGCTGTCGGGGTCGTAAACGCTGTGCGGCCCACCGGAAATAATGATGCCGCGGGCCGATTCGACCTCGTCGAGTGAAGCGCCGCTCGCAAAGACTTCAGAGGAGACACCCAGTTCCCGAACCTTGCGGGCGATGAGATGACAGTACTGACCGCCGGTGTCGAGTACCGCGATTTGTGCCTGTTTCAAAACCCGGGGACTATTTGCGCGTCCTCTCGGCGACCATCTTGCGCGCGCTGTTCATCAGAGCCTGCGCCTTGGGGAGCGATTCAATCGCCGCTTCGACTTCCGGATCGGTCATGATCTGGTACTTGCGGCTCTCGTCCACGCTGAACGCGGTCTGGTAGATCTCGGCCTGCACGCGTCGTCTGGTCCAGTCGTAGTCCTTCGTGAAATCGGCTTCGGTGAATTCGAACTTCTCCTGGAGAAGGTAGTTGTGGAAGTCGTCCATGATCGCCGAATCCACATTCCAGCCCTGCGGAAGCTGCGTCCTGTGCGACGCGAAGAAATGCTTGGTGTAGTTCTGCAGCTCGTACTTCACGAGCAGGTCCGTCTCGAAAGCGTCCAGCTTCGGCGGCATGTATTTTTCGTCCGGAGAGATTCCGCCGCCGCCGTAGACCGTGCGGCCGCTGTCGGTCATCTTCACGTCGGCCGGATTCCGCGCCGCCGTGTTGTTCCGGTAGTAGTAGTCGAAGAACGATGTGTTCGAGTAATCGCGCTGGATCAGGCGTCCGCTCGGCGTGTAGTACTTCGCCGTGGTCAGCGCGAGGCCGGTGTTTTCCACCAGCGGATAGACCGTCTGCACGAGACCTTTGCCGAACGTGTTGTCGCCCATGATCCAGGCGCGGTCGTGATCCTGCAGCGAGCCGGAAACGATTTCAGCGGCTGAAGCGGAATTGCGGTTCACCAGCACCACGATCGGATATTCACGCCCGTGATTGCCGTTGCGCGCCGTATAAGCGTGCTCGGCCGAAGCGCGTCCCTTGTGGGAAACGATCACGTCGCCCTTGGTGAGGAAGTGGTCCGCCACCGCGACCGCTTCATTCAGCAGGCCGCCGGGGTTGCCGCGAAGATCGAGAATCAGGCCCTTGAACGAATCCTCGTTCATCGCCTTCAGCGATTCTTCCATCTCGTGGCTGGTGGTTTCGTTGAACTGTTCGAGCTTGATATAGCCGACGCCCGGCTTCACGAGGAACGCGTCAGGCACGCTCTTGCGGTTGATTTCGTCGCGGATGATCTTGAAGATCAGCGGCTCGTCATTGCCTTCACGCGCGATCTTGATCGTGACCGGGGTGCCCTTCGGTCCCTTGAGCAGGTCGGCCACGTGGGTGGAATCGAGATTGTCGGTCGGGGTATCGTTGACGGCAACGATCACGTCGCCCGGCCGGATGCCGGCTTTGTACGCCGGAGAGCCGACAAACGGCGCCATCACGATGGTCTTGCCGCTGCGTCCCTGCACCTGCATGCCGACGCCGTAGTAGTGGCCGCGCTGCTCTTCACGCAGATTCTCGAGGTCCTTGGGATCGAAGAAATTCGAGTGCGGATCGAGCGTCCGGAGCATGCCCGGAATCGCGCCCTTGTAAATCGATTTGTCCGGGTTCACCGGATCGGCGAAGTTCTTTTCCACGGTCGAGTAGACCGAGGTAAAGGTCTTCATGCTGGACTGGACGTCGTCGTTCGAAGTGGCAGCCGCGGCTACGTTGATGCGAGGCCCGTAAAGCCCCCCGGCGATCGCGGAGAGCAGCACCAGGGAGGGGATGAAAAGAATCGACCGGCGTTTTTTTGCCATGCGGCGATTACCGTCCTTGATAAAAAGTATAGCAACGAAGATGCAACATAAGTCAGGACGTGCGCGGCGAATCTTTGGTCACAGATTTCCCACCACAGCCAGGGACAGTACCCTTTTTCGCGCCACAACCTATCAATCGGTAGTCAACACCTCGGCGCGAAAAAGGTGTACTGTACCCTCCACCGCGCTCCAGGTCCGAAGCTGTTATGAGGCTGATTTTCATGCTCCCGCGTGACGACGAAGGCATCGTCCCGCTGAACTGTCCGTTTTTTCAGCAACCTTCCAGGACTTGGGACGTTTGCGGCGAATTTCGGTCACGGATTTCCGAGCTTCATGAAAGCCCCGATCTTGTCGTTCAGGAATTTGGCGTCGTCCGGATTGCTGGCCGCGCCGGCCGTGTGGCCCCAGAGGGAGGGGATCGGGACGAAGAACACGCCAGGGATGAACTGCGCCTCGTATTTCGCGTCGCCAACCGGGAAGTAGAGGTCGGTTTCCGACGGCATGTAGAGCACCGGGACGCGGATCGAGCGCAGCGCTGCCTCCACATCGCCGTTGAATCCATTGGTTTCGCCGACGTCGTGCCTTTGCCAGGTACGGGCCTGCAGAATCAGATCGTTGGCGTCGTTGCGGAAGCGCGTCCGGAAGCTTTCCATCTCCTGCTCCAGGGTGGTTCCGGGCGGCGTCACGGTTTTCCACAGCTCCTTCCGCCACCATTCCTGGGAATAGAGCCAGCCCGCCCAGACCATCCCGAACGCCGCTATCCCTTTGACCGGCGGGGTCTTGTAATCGCCGTCGAGGAAAGCCGGATCGGCCTCGATCGCCGCGATCTGGCCTTCCAGCCGGACGATCCCGTGGGGCCAGGCTTTCGCCGTGCCCGAAGTCGCGACAATGCGGCTCGGGAAATCCGGATAGCTGACGGCCCACTGGAACGCCTGCTCGGCGCCCATGGAGAACCCGATGATGGCGCGAAGATGGGTGATTTTGAGCTCTTCGGTCAGAAGTTTGTGCACGATTTCGACGTTGTCGCGAATCGTCATGACGGGGAAGCGCGGCCCGTGGAACGGCTCCGGGGTATTGCTCGGAGACGACGACCGGCCGTTGCCGAAGAGTTCCGTGGCGACGAGAAACAGCTTCGAGGGGTCGAGCGCCTTGTCGGGGCCGATGATCCATTCGTAGCCGTGCAGGTTGGCCATATAGTGCGAGGGGAGCAGCACCACGTTGTCTTTCGCCGCATTCAGATGGCCGTAAGTGCCGTAGACGAGTTTCGCCTGCGGCAGGGTGACGCCACTCTCGGTATGGAAATTCGGAACCACGAACTCATGCTGCTCGGCCTGAGGCCGTGCCGTCTGGCCGAAAACGGGAACCGCGATCAGCAGGGGAAGAATGACGCGCTTCATATGCAGCTTTGGTTCAGTATAGGCAGGTCTATGCTGGAAGTTGGAATCCCGGCCATTTATTACGATCGTCAGCGGCCTCCCCCGCTCCGGAACCTCCATGATGATGCAGATGCTGGCGGCCGGGGGGATGCCGATCCTGACCGACGGTGTCCGGGCGCCCGATGAAGACAATCCGCGGGGGTATCTGGAGTTCGAGCCGGCCAAGAACACGAAAGCGGACCCCTCGTGGGTTCCTACAGCCGTAGGGAAAGCCGTGAAGATGGTGACGGTGCTGCTGCGGGATCTGCCGGCGGGGTTTGAGTATCGGGTGATTTTAATGAGGCGGGAGGTCAATGAGGTGATGGCGTCTCAGGGCAAAATGCTCGAGCGTTTGGGCAGACAAGGCGCGAACGTACCCACTTCGCGGCTGAGGACTCTTCTCGAGGGCAACGTGAATGAGGCTATGGAGTGGCTCCTGGCCGGACCCAATTTCCGCCTGCTTTCGATCGAGTACGCCGGCTGTCTGCTGAACCCCATGCAAATCGCGGAATCCGTGTCGGAGTTCCTTGATCACGGTCTCGACGTGAGCAGCATGGTCAGTGCCGTTTGTCCGGAGCTGCGCCGCCAGAAGCAGAGTTGAATGCGTGAAGAATTGCTCGACTCGTCGGCTCTCGCTCGGCAGCTCAAACTTCGTCGAGGGCTGATTCCGGTGGAAATTGATTCGGCCAGACGCGAAGTCATCTGGGAAGACCTCGGTTCCTGGCACTGCTACGAGGGCTTCTTTCGCGACTCGCTTCATGCCCACCGGGCTCTCGGCAGACGACAGCCACTGCGCTTTCGAACACCACTCGAGGCTCTCGCTGCCTCGGACCGAAATATTGCGAACGAATTGAGCCCACAGGCCTTTGTCTTCCATGCAGGTCGAAGTGGTTCCACGCTGGTCGTGCGCGTGCTGGCACGGTCCAGATCCAACCTGGTTTTCTCCGAGGCCGAGGCCCACGATCAAATCTGGGAGGTTCTGAGCAGGGACCAGCCGGCGGACATCGATCTCTACAGGCGTCTGATTCTTGCGATGGGCCGGAGACGAATTGATTCGCACCGGGTTCACATCGTCAAGTTCACCTCACACAACATCATGCGATTCCGACTTATTCGGACTGCCTTCCCGGGTGTGCCCGCTCTGTTTCTTTTTCGCGAACCGTCGGAGATTCTGGCTTCATTTGCGCGAGAGACCCCGGCATGGCTCGGGAAAGAGCTGGGATGTGGTTTCAGATGGGAAACACCGGAAGCGGCGGTCCAGGAGTTTTTTCGAGCTGCGATTTCGATTGCGGACCCCGACTTTCGGTGCCTGGACTATCGCAGCCTGAGGCCCGACATCCTCCCCGCATTGACAGGCTTCCTCGGCGTTAACCCGTCACCTGAGGATCTGCACGTTATGCGTGGCGAGTTCGCTCTGGACTCAAAGCGGGGGCTAAGCGCGCGGTTGTTTAGTGGCTGTGCCAGCCATCCCACATCACCGGCTTCAGGCATCCTGCGTTTGCAGTATGCTCACCTGAGCGAGTTGGC
>Ga0187771_10002285_pt1 | contig 13158 bp, 10 predicted proteins | sample 0116_SJ02_MP15_1_FD_133139 | JGI IMG/M metagenome (GOLD analysis project Ga0187771, IMG submission 133139) | Tropical peat soil microbial communities from peatlands in Department of Meta, Colombia - 0116_SJ02_MP15_10_MG | ecosystem: Environmental > Terrestrial > Soil > Wetlands > Peat | place... | reverse complement strand
CTCCTTATGGCTTCTATCTGGACCATGGTATACTCGAATTTGGAGTAGCAATTTTTGGTAATGAACCCGAATTCCATGATCTCTTTGTCGCGCAGGGCGTCCCGGCGATAGTACTGCCGATATTTGCCTTGAAGGAGTTGCTCGATGGCCTTAATCTCTGTCAACCGATTTCGGATCTCCTTATACATCTCCCGGATGTCGTTGGCAATTCCCGCGGGCATTCGCTTTTCCGGACTGGCCATCCGACACATCTCCTGAAAGTCCTCGATCGATTCCCTCAGGTAACGATGGTTGTTTTCGATGGTTCTTTCTAAACTTTTAACATACCTTTGAACCCGGTCTTGTTCCATCGCTCATCCCGAACTCATTCTACTCGAATTCGCCTCTTTAGAGAAGAAGTTTTTCCCGCGACGGGAAGAGGTGCTTCCGAACGGGGCCATCGGCAGGTGGCATTGCCAGTCCTTCAAGCTCCCTCAGGGTCACCCATCGAAGGGCCTGACATGCGACGGGTCTGGGGAGTCCATTCTCAACCCGACACCGATAGATCAGGAGAAGAATCGGATATTCCGGATAGAAATAAAAGACCGCATCAAAAATCGTACCCACCTGCACCTCCACCTCCAATTCCTCCATTAACTCTCTTCGCAGAGCCTGCCTCGGCTCCTCTCCCTCCTTCACCTTCCCTCCTGGAAACTCCCAGAGGAGTGGATACGATGAATCCTTCTTTCTCTGGGTGACGAGAATTCTCCCTTGCTCGATGATCAAGGCGGCGGCGACCACCACGGTCTTCATCTCACCCCTCGATGCGATTCCGGCCGCGTTTCTTCGCCCGATAGAGGGCATGGTCCGCCTCACGGATCAAATCCGTGAAGCTGGAGATAGTGGAGGAAAAAGTGGCTATCCCCACGCTTACCGTCAAATGCTTATTGGGTTGAGCACTTTCATTGGGAAAACGAGTATCCGCCACATTTCTTCTGACCCTCTCCGCAATCTCTAAAGCCTTTTCTCTTCCTGCGTTGATTAATACGGCGGAGAATTCCTCTCCCCCATAACGGGCGACGATATCACTCTGCCGGACACCGCGCTGGATAAGGATCGAAACGGCCTTCAACGCCTGGTCCCCGGCTAAGTGGCCGTTCGTATCGTTGTAATTCTTAAAGTAGTCGATGTCGATCATGAGAAGGGAAAGGGGAGTAGGATAGCGTTTTTGGCGTTCCACTTCCAGAGCCAATTGCTCGATAAAAAAACGGTGGTTGTAAACACCGGTCAGGTCGTCGGTATAAGAGAGATGCAACGCCTCCTCTCTCATCACCTGGACCTCCCTCAATTTCTCTTTGTAGAGATTCCTGATCACCTGGAGTTCTCGGGCGTACAGGTCTCGCTCGCGAATTTTTTCTGTGAGTTCTTTCCTCCGCCTTTCAAACTCCTCTTCGACCTCGACCCTCTCTCTCAGGTCTTTTAGCGTCACAAAAAAGGCATCTTCTATTTGGACCCCAAAGACCTCGACAGGAATCCGTTCTCCCAATCGACTGATAATCCGCGACCGAAATCTAACCTCGTTCCCTCGCCCCATTGCTTTAAACCCCTCTCGGATCTTGAAGAGGTCATCGAGGGGAATCACATCTATAAACGTCCTTTGCTGAAGTTCCTCCGGAGGATATCGCAGTAGTTCCATCCCCTTCGGGTTGACCTTTAGAAAGTCTCCCGCTTCATCGAGAATGAAAACTGCTTCTGGGATGACTTCCAAGACGGATCTCTGGAGGCGCATTTCCCTCTCCAGCGTCTCCACATTCGTCCGGATCTCTTTAGGAGAAAACGATTTCATCTCCCCATCCCGAAGCCGGACACGATACACGGTGCGGTATGTCGCCTCGGTCCTATGGCAAATTCATTACTGACATACAATGCGATCACACCATTTCCTGCACTTCTTTTTCGATTCTCTCCAACGCCTTTGGGTCGTACGGAACGACTTTTTTCAAAGAAGGCTCCAGCGGGTTTTCCGGGTTAAAGTGCTGGAGGATAAACCTTTGGCCCGCCCTCAGATAACTCGCAACGGTCCGAATGTCTTCTTCCCGGTGGAGGCCCGGAACGACCGTCATTCGAAATTCATATTCCACCTTTCCCTCTTTCAGGATTTTGATCGAGTCCAGAATAGGTTTCAGGTTGACGGGAAGACCGATGGAGCGCGAATAACGAAAAGGTTCCAGGGGGGCCTTCACATCCATTGAGATAAAATCCGTCTCCCCTCCATCAATCAACTCTTCTAGCATCGTAGGGTTTGAACCGTTCGTATCCAGCTTGACCGAAAATCCGTATCGTTTTATTTTCCGGACAAGAAGAGGGAGGTCGGCATGGAGCGTAGGCTCTCCGCCTGTGAGGCAAACCCCATCGATCCAATCCCGCAAAGCATGGAGGCGAGGGAGGATATCTTCCAGTGGAAGGGTAGCGTACTGCTCGGGATGGAAAACAAGGGAATGATTGTGGCAATAAGGACAACGAAAATTACAGCGGGGGAGGAAAAGCACCGAGCAGATCTTCCCCTGCCAATCCGAGAAGGAGGTCTCCAAAAATCCTTTGATCTCGATCATGCTGAGTTTCCACACCCTCACCCTTCCCCTTTCCCCAAGGAAGGGGAGAGGGACGGGGTGAGGGGGAACAAATGCTGCTTCACTTCCTGGAGGGTTGGGACAACCCCTCTCCAGCTGATCACCTCCCTTTCCCCGTCGTCCTCGATGACGATAGAAGGGGTGGAGCGGATGCTGTAAAAGGAAGCCTCGGCCAGGCCGTCGATTGTGTCCAAATCGTAATTCAACACGGACACTCCCTCCTTTTTCAACTTTTTCCCAATCTCTTTGACCGCAGGGCATTTCGGGCATTTCGCTTTCGTAAAAATTTTTATGAGTCCCATTTCCTCCTCCTTAACGCTCTGCGCTGAGCGCAGAAATTACCATCCTGCCTCCAGCGCTATCCCTTTCTCTTCTTTCTTTAAGAAGGACTGGTTCCGATACCGGTCCCGGAGCTCTCCGAGCTTCCCTTTGTTCCAGCTAGAAAGCTTCGTGAAATAACCGGTGATACGTGTAATGCCTTCCACGTCCTCAGCGCCGCAGTAAGTACAAGACATTCGGAGCCCCCGGCTCGTCCGGTGGCAGCGATTGCAGGCAGTAAACTCCGGAGAAAAGGCAATCTGGTCATTTTGGGTCAGTTGAAAAGTCTTGATTACAAAATTGGCCAGCGACGACTTCGAAGGTCTTGCTTCGCCCAGCCAGATATGGGTCAATGCGCCAGCCTCGATCAAGGGATGAAAAAGACCCTCTTGTCGGACACGCTCGATCGGGTTCAACACAGCAGAATTGTTCAAGTAGGTCGAATTCGTATAATAGACCTCTCCTTTTGAGATATCGCCTTTCACAATATGTCCCGATCTGGGAGAATGAAATTTGAGGTCTAATTTTGCAAATCGGTAGGCTGTCGATTCTGCGGGGGTCTGCTCCAAAACAAAACGCATCCCGTAACGCTGGCTGAACTTGTCCACTAATAATTTCATGTGGGCAATCACCTTGAGGCCGAATTTAAAGGCCTGCTTGGACTGGTGCATCTCCTGCCCGGTATGAATTTGGACGAGCTCATTGAGTCCCACCATCCCCACCAAGAAGCTGGCACGACCCATCCTCAAATAGGGAGATCCATCCCGTTGCATGGCCAACAATGCCAGGGGCCCCCTTTCTCCTAAAGAGAGGAGTTTTTCGATAAAAAGTTTCTTCTGCAGATGGGCCTTCACCGCCATCTCAATGAACTCAGCGGTTTTAGAGAAGAGCTGAGCGTCATCTCCCTTTGCCAGGTAAGCGATTCTTGGAAGATTGAGCGTCACGTTCTGGAGGGCGCAGTATCGCATCTTCCATGGGTGCTTGGCATCTTCAAGGTCTGTTTGGTCCAATTTAAAGCTGAGGCGGCAGCATTCTGAGATCTTGGCCGTCTCCCCACGGTCGAAAACAAAGTAAGTATTTCCCTTTTCAGAAGCGACATCGCAGATGCGGTCAAGAAAATCCGAATGACCGGGGGTTTGGAAGAATTTCTCTGTAATGTGAACGAGTGGCTTCGGAAAGAAGAAGGGTCTCCCCGATCCATCTCCTTCCTGATAGACGGCGAAGAGCGCCTTCGCAAAACGTTGGGACTCTTCCATATAATCGCTGTACGTCTTTCCTGTAAATTCCCCACCCGGTCCGACGGCCGGGACATGTTCAAAATGTTTGGGGATCTCCCAATAAAGATTGAGGTCCGTGAAGATGGCCTGCCCGCCTCTGGCCACGGCTTGCTGGGAAAACTCGAAGATCATCATCTGGGCCAGTTGTTCCAGTTCTCGGTCCGACATCCCGACCAGATAGGGTGCGAAAAAGAGATTGATAGAATCCCAACCAATCGCGCCGGCAAAATGACTCTGAAGGGCTGCGGCGAATTTCACCATGTGGGCGAGCAACACTTCAGGATGTTTGGCAGGTTTGGCCATCGCGATCGAGTTGGGAAGGCTCAGGCCAAAGCGCTTGATGTATTCGAGGGATTGGCCGCTGCAATAGGGCCGGTCGATAAACCCCAGATCGTGGAGATGAATATCCCCGCGCATATGGGCATCGGCAATTTCCTGCGAGAAAACCGTGAGCAGGGCATATTCCTTTTTGATCCTTTCGGCTAAGGTGAGGTTGGTGGCTTCAGGCCCGTGAGGGACGTTGGCATTTTCTTTATTGGGATGGAGGATAAGCTGATCGACGTCATAGAGAGGCATTCCCAAGCGGGTGTGCATCTTGCGAGCCTGTTCGAGTCCTCTTTCGACCAGTTTGGTGTCCACGAGCTCACGGATGAGAGGGGCGGTGATCATCTTGATCTTAGAGGTGGCGATCAAGTCCTCCACTTCCCGGGCGATCTCCTTCGCCGTATCGAAATCCACGTAAGTCTCGCGCATGAGGGCGTCAACAATCCTCTGCCGGTCCCAGCCCAACATCGCCTCGTCCGAGGTGCGGACGAAGAGGGCCATATCCGTGGTTTCAACCTCTTGCTTGAACAATTCCTGCTGATTCCCTTTCATCTCGATGACGCTTGCCATTGGTCTTCACCTCTTAGCTTAGGGTAGATGGTTAGAGAGATGTGCAGAGGGGCTATATTTAGTATGTACTAAATTCCTTACTACAATATATTGTTATTTGTCAAGAGAAAAAGTTGATTTCTGAACAATCAGTTATTTTTCCCATTGCTATTGGATAAAGGGCCCTTTTGGAATGGTCTCAGAGGTGTCAGCAGCAATCGCTTGATGACTCCCCAGGAAGGCTCCTCGATGGTTTTGAGTGGAATGGCCTCAATCTTTGGGTTATCCAGGTTTCCCTTCACCTCGTAGAAATAGGAGATGAAACCCTTGTCCTCACCCGTAAGAATATAACCCGCAATGGGGACGCTTCTTAATATCGTGTCAATCGTCACCAAAGGATGAACTCCAATCCTCGCGTCGATGAAGTTCTTCCCCAAGTCGATCTTTCCAAGAAGAGTGATCCTCATGGCATCGCTATCCACCAGAAAATCGTCGGTGGTGGCCACTCCGTCCTTCACATGAAAGGTCGCCAGGATCTGATGAAAAGGGAGTCCTTTCGTTGCCAAGTCCGGGAGCCTTCCCTTGAGCAACTGCGAAACATTCAGGATAGAGAAAATTTTGGAGAGGATGTTAAACTTTTCAATGACGCCGTTCTCGATCTCGAACCTCAACCCCCCCCTGAGGGATTCCTTCACTTGTTGGAAATCTTCTCCCTCGCCTCTTAACTCCACCTTGTCGATGTGAACCCTTCCGGTGACGATCACCCTTTCCTCTTCCCCTTTCCGGAAAAGGGTTCGAATAAAAGCCTTGGCTTCCATACTGGAGAAACGGGGCTTGATCTCAAAGCTTATTCCCTTTTCCGTCGGTTTTATCCATCCCTCACCCCAGAAGTCGCCCCCATCCGATTTGAATTGGACGGGGCGGATAAACAATATCCCACCGACCGTCTTCATCTCTCCCTTCAGGTCCTGAAAACGAAGGCTGCGATATCTCCCTTTATCGATCTGTATCTTGCCATCGATCGACCAATCGGAAAGCCAATCTCTTATCGTTTCAAAAGAGATGCGGGAGACTCCCTCTTTTTTTGGAAAAAGCGGATCGAGGTCCAGTTCCGGCGAGGAGATCTGGAAAGAAAGCCGCTTGCCCTCGGTCAGGCCTGAGCCTTTTTCGACCTTCTGGGGGGAAATAGGCGAAGAAGACGAACCCCGGAAGAGGGTGCCGGAAAGGGTAAGGGGAGAATCTCCTAACCTTCCCTTTAACCGATCGAATCGAATCTGCTCAGGGGTTATAGAAAAGACTCCCTCCATATGAAAAAGAGAGGCAGGAATCTCTCGATGCTGAATGTTTACCCCCTTCAATCGGATCTCACCTTCCCTCAAGGCACTCATCCATTTTTCCGACTTTCCTATCCATTTCAGGCGAACCTCTGCTCCTCCGTTGAGTTCTTGAATCCCACTCATCTGGGACCGAAACGGATCTGGGAAAAGGGGCGACTTGATGAGCGAGAGCAGTTGTTTCAGGTCAATCGAACCCTGAGTGGAGAGGTCCATGCTTCCTTCTCTGATCGATCCGTCCAAAGTCAGGGAGGAGCTTCCCGACTGGATCTTCGTCTTCGAAAAGCCCATCCCCGTGTTGGAAAAGGAAACCCTTCCCTCCTTAAGAACGATAGGGATAGAATTTCCCTTTTGAAGGAATGAAGCTTCTCTTGGGAAAACCTCGCCCTCGTAAGAGAAGCGGGAAATTCCGGGGGGAGTCTTGCCCTTGAACAAGATTTGGCTTGTTCCCGAAAGCGCTTCGAAGTCTTTTGTTTTGGATTGGACTTCTTCGGGAAAGATAGGGGCTTGAAGGAGGGCGAAAAGATTTTTGACGTCAACTCTTCCCCTGGCCGTGATCTCGAAGGAATGATCTTTCTCTCCATGCTTCCAGAGGCCGGTCGTCGTCATAGACGAATTACCGAATTCCACCTGCGCGTCAGACCATTGAAGATCGGAGTGGGAAAGTTGTATTCGTCCGTCTTCAATTCGTACTGGAAATGGAATTTGTGGATGTGTGAACAGGGTATTCGAAAGATGGTAGGTGCCTTGTTGCTGAAAACGGAGGGGGGGCTTCAGGAGCCCCTTGGCAGAGAGAGAATATCTTGCGTTTCCTGAATAGATGTGAAGGGATGAGAGGGTTCGGCTGAATTCTTCAGGAATCCCCTCGATCGTTGTGAAAGCAAGAAGATCCGTCAAGTCGAATTTACCCTGACACCCGATTTGAAGCGTCGGGACATGCAGAAGCTCATAGAGAGTGCCGTTGACTTTTTCAAGGGTTGAATGGAGGATTCTTCCCTCCAGGCCAATTAAATGGAGATGACCCTTTTGGAAGAGGAGGCGGCCTGAGAGATTTTCGAGAGGCGGAAAGTCCCATGGAAGTTTCAGCTGGGCCCCATGGAGTATTGCCTCAACGGAAAGAACATGGGCATTTACAAGCTCGTCGCAGTGATCAATCTCCGGCATCTTCCCTGAAAGCTTGACAGAGACAGCTTGAAAAGCGCCCTTTCCTTCCGACTGGAAGAGGCGATCCGAGACGTCTGGAGTGATGATTGGGAAGGGGATGAACTTCTTTCCCTCTGCGATATCGAAGGAGCTGCTGGATGCTTCGGCTTCCATTCCCATCCCTTTCGACCCGATATCATAAATCTTCCCGTTCGCCTTGATCCATATCTCCGGTAATTCGATAAAGAACCGGGGAATCTTGAAATCTTTTGCATCATATTCAGCTTCGAAATTGAGATTCAACCATCTCGGCTTCAGAGTGAATGAGAACACTTGAGGATAGTCGAAAAAAACATCTCTCATCGTCATTTTTGCGGAAGTTTTGAACGGTCCTTGGAAGTTCCCTCGATAGTGGGCCTTTAGGTCGAGAATTCCTGAGATCATTTTCATGGGAAGCACTCTTTTGAGATAGGGCCAGAAATGGAGCGCTTCGATCCCCTTCAACTTCACCTCCGCTTCCACCCCTGCCTTTGAAAAGTCCATATCTTCCGGAATACCTCGAACTGTTCCGCTGATGGAAAACTGGCCTTCTTTTTTGGAATGAAGGATGTTGCCCGTCATTCTAAACGGAAAGGCTTTGTGGTAGGAGACCTTTGAGAGTCTTACATTGAAGGACCGGATCCCTGTTTTTAGGGGCGAATTGCCCAAGCTCTCATCTGAGAAAAAAATCTCTCCATCCCTGACGGCGAAGGAACATCCGAAGAGGGATGAGAGGGCCTTTCGGATCTTCTCTTCTGTTTCCTTCCAGTTTGCACCCGTCATCGCACTGTCGGAGAAGATGTTGAATTGGCAGTCTTTATTCCGGATGACATGGAGCGTGGGCCGATCCACGACGATTCGTTTCCATTCGATTTTTCTCTTGAGAAGAGGGAAAAACTTAACTTTTAGAATCAGTCTCTCGGACCGAAGAAGATCGAAGGTCCGGGAGCGATCCTTGACCCGCAGGTCTTCGAACGCGATTCCCACGCCGCCCCATAAATCTATTTTTGCCTTCCCGATGGAAACTTCTCTGGCCAGGGCACTCGCTAAGGATTTCTGAAAAATGTCCCTGTAAACATTAGGGTCGAGGAGATAATTGACCGATAACAGAGTGAGGGTTCCGAAGGCGATGATCGGAATCAATATCCAGAGAAGAATCCGTTTCTTAGAACGAGGCATAAATTTCCTTCAAAACCGGCTGCCTTAAACGCAACCCGTGAGGCCTTACCCCCTTAAATTCCAAGATCCAATTCCCACATTTCAAACAAGTTCCAAATCCAAATGACCGGAATGAAACCATCTGAAAGTTTGAATTTTCGTCATTGGAATTTGTTTGTTATTTGGTGCTTGGAATTTGGTGCTTACTTCAAAGATTCCTTTTAAACACGATCTGACAATCTTTTAAACAAAAAATTCTTATAGATTTTTGATGGCATGGGCCAGCGTGAGGACGTCTACCCTTTCTGCACCCCCTGCCAGCAACACCTTCGCGCATTCGTTGACCGTGGCGCCGGTGGTGTAAACATCATCGACTAAGAGAACCGACATCCCCAGCAGCGCTTCCTTGTCGGCCACATAAAAAGTTCCTCTCACCCCTTTTTCCCTCTCCACGCCGCCGAGATTCACTTGAGGGACGGTGGGTCTCTTTTTTTGAAGGATCTTTTTACCGTAAGGAATTCCTGTCCGGCGGCTTAAGTCCTGCACAAGGAGGAGGGCTTGATTGAATCCTCTTTCCCTTAATCGCAGGGGGTGCAGCGGGACGGGGATCAGAAGGTCGAGAGAGCCGGGCTCCCAATAACAGTTCAATCCCTCTGCTATCCATTCTGCGAAAAAAGCAGTGAGGTAAGTCTTTCCCTCATATTTCCAGCGGTGGATGGCCTCCTGCAGAGAGCCTTCGAAGGCTCCCAAAGCCCTGGCCATTGTAAAATATCTCGTATGGGTCAGGCATGCACCGCAGGGATGGATTTCGATCTCTCGAGAGATAAATGGAATTCCACAAATGGAACAGAAAGGAGGTTCGATCCATCGGATCTGGGTAAGACAATCCGAACAGAAGCCTTGTTCACTTTCTTCCAAAAATTTTTCGCAACAGGGGCATTGCCGGGGGAGAAAAAACTGGAAAAGCGTTGATCGAAATCCCATGATTCGTATCCTATTATACCTGCCCATACCTGCTCGCCTGCGTGAGACCGCGGCCAGGATAGATATGGTGGCTGAATGGAATAAGGAAAATGACGATGAGACCCTGTTAGAAATGATGCCCCGCTGGGATTTCTAACGGGGTCAGGAAAAAGATGGAGAAGGCGAAGAGGTCGCTTTCTCGGCTCCCTTGATCGTATAGGTGCTCCATTGATGACATTGGGGGCAGTAGGCAATCCACTCTTTCGATTCTCTCTCGCAGGTGCTGCAGAAGAAGGAGAGGTAAGAGGTCCCGCTCAATTCGAAAGTCTTTTCAAATTCTTGGGCTGCCCGACCGAAGTCTTTTTTGTGGAGGTAGATTTCTGCAAGGAGCCTGTGAAGGGCGGGGAAATCCTTCATCCTGAGACCAATTTCGTTGATCTCATCAAGAGCCTCATCCAACATTTCCAGTCTCAAACAGAGCTTGGCATAGAAGAAAGCGAGTACCCAATTCTCGGGGTCGTGTTCGAGGACCCTTTGGTAGATACGCAGGAGGGTGCTCGGGTCTTCTCGGCCGAGATAAAGCTCTTCCAAGCGAAGGATGAAGACGATGGATTTGAATCGGGTGAAGCTCTTCCCCCAGACCTTTCCGGCAGAAGCCCATCTTCCCATCCGGAGGTAAAGATCGCCCAGCAGCACAAATCCGGGCTGGAACGCCTTCCTTTCACGAACAATCTCTTTCACTTCTTTCAGGGCATTCTCGAGATCCTGTTCTCCTCCATGGCTCAAAAGATCTCTGGCACGCTCGTATTTCAACCCCAAATAGAAAAGGGTCTCCTCCTCCTCCGCCTGTTTCCCCTTGGTAAATTTGAGAATCGATCTTTGGATTCGGATCGCCTCCTCCCACCTTCGGCTGTCCAGGTAGATCTGTCTCAGACTTTTTAGTGCTTTGACATTCGTCTCATCCAAGCCGATGGCGCGATTCAGAACGCGGATCGCCTCATCGAATCGCTTCACGCGTTGGTATACCGCCGCCTGACGGAGGAGGATGTCCATATTCCTCATATCGATCAGCTCCGCCCTTCCCAACCAATGAAGGGCATCCTGATCATGGCCATCGTGGACGGCGATCTCCGAAAGCCGGAGATAGAGATCGACTTGCATTGGGTCTCTCTTGAGCACCTCGATAAAGTGGGCTTTGGCCTTGGTCAGATCCCCCCGTAGAAAAACATCCATCCCCTTGTTCAATTCCTCCTTGAGGGATTCCCCCTTTCTTTTTTGACGAGATTTCAGATAGTCTTCAAACGCCAGTTTGGTGTCCCGAGCCAAGGTGCCGATGAAGACCAGCATCGCACCCAATACAAATGAAGAGATCATGAGGACGGAGAGTTCCGTTTCAAAAGTCTTGTTGAAGAAATGGAACTCGACCCCTAAGGGATTCTCGTATGAAAGCCAAAGAAAGAAGGCCATCACGATGAAAAGGAAGCCCAATAAAAGTCTAACGGACATCGTCTATGACTTTCCCTTTTCCAGTTTGGTTAAGCACGGAACACAGTATTTCGCCACCGGTCGAACCTCAAGTCGTTTTAAACTGATGGGGCCTCCGCATTCCTCGCAGATTCCGTAGGTCCCGTTCTCGATACGATCCAGCGATTCGTCCACCTCTTTGAGCCTCAGTCGCTCGTTCTCGTTCAAGCTGAGCAAGACTTGTTTGTTATAAATATTGGCCGCCTCATCCCCGATGTCCTGAATACCATCTTGACCCATTTCCTTTGAAGATTCAACGATCTGTTTCACCTCCCCAACGATCTGCTCCCGCTCCTTGAGAAGGATCTTCTTGAACCTCGCAATCGTCTTCTTGTCGAATTTATCCGGTCCCTTGCTCTGGTCCACTTGGGCTTTCACTCGAGGCTTGGCTTTGGACTTAACTTTGGGTTTAACCTTTCCTTTAGCCAATACTTCCTCCTTTTTGGAGATCCATTCGGGGGGCATCGATCCAAAGCCCTTCCAAATCGTAAAATTTTCTCACCGGTTCCAAAAAGATATGAACCACCACGTCCTCGTAGTCCATCAATATCCATTTCCCTTCGGTCATTCCCTCCTGACCAAGAGGTCTGATCCCTTCTTTTTTAAGAGCCTCTTCAATTCCCTGTGCAATGGCTTGAACCTGACGGTCCGATTTGCCGGTGCAGAGTAGAAAATAATCGGTAAAGGAGGTTCTCCCTTTCAACTCAAGAAGAACCGGGTCTAAGGCCTTCTTTTCAAGCGCTGCCTTCAAGCAGTACAGAGACTTTGTTCTCGAGTCGGTGGTCATATCCTCCTGAAAGATGAATTTGAATGTAGCATTATACCAGAAAAAATTCCGTTGACAAATAAAAAATTCATCGCGGGTGTACTCCCACAATTATGGGTTCAGGTAATAGCAATAAACTCACACCCCCCTCTTTGGAAAAGAGGGGTGAGGGGAGATTTTATCAACATCATCATCCTCATTTTAAAATCCCCCTATCTCCCCCTTTGCTAAAGGGGGATGACCGAGGGATTAGTCGCGGGTTCCTTCGATAAAGCCCGATTTTCTGAACGTAAGCCTCCACCTCGACAGGGATCAAATACCTGGCCGAGCGTCCTTTTTCAATCAATTCCCTGACCTTTGTGGAGGAGATGTCGAGAAACGAGATCTCTTTAAAATAGACCAGGTGTCCTGAAAGATGGATCCAAGCATTCTCTCTCGGGTCATATCGAAAGCTTGGGATCAGAGCCTTGGGGATGATTGAGGAGAGACTGTTCCTTTGAACCCCCGGCCTCGTCATGACAATAAAGTCGCAAAGAGAAAAGAGATTTTGACATTCCTTCCATGTCTCGATTTCCACAAAGGCGTCGCTCCCCAAGATGAAGAAAAGGACATCGATGCCTCTCTCCCTGAAAAACCGGATGGTATCGATGGAGTAAGATTCTCCGGCCCTTGAAAGCTCGACGTCACTGGTGGAAAAATGTGGATTGCCTGAGGTAGCCAACCTCACCATCTCCAGCCGATGTTCCGCTTCGATCACTTTTTCTGTCAGCTTATGGGGTGGGACAGAGGATGGAATGAAGATCACCTCCTCGAGCTGGAATGCCTCCCAAATTTCTTCCGCACCCCTGAGATGACCCAGATGGATGGGGTTGAAGGTACCTCCAAACAGCCCAACTCTCCTACCCGCGGACTCCTTTTTGATTTCTCACCCCTCCCCTTTTTAATAAGCAGCATAGCGCATAGCGTGAAAAGATTTCAACGCTATGCGCTATGCGCTCTGCTCTACGCGTTTTTATTTTCGGACTTGTCCTTCTCCATACACGATAAATTTCGTCGTCGTCAATTCCTCCAACCCCATGGGGCCGAAGGCGTGGAGTTTGGAAGTACTGATCCCGATCTCCGCACCCAGACCCAGCTCGAACCCGTCGTTGAAT
>Ga0187771_10002284_pt1 | contig 13165 bp, 15 predicted proteins | sample 0116_SJ02_MP15_1_FD_133139 | JGI IMG/M metagenome (GOLD analysis project Ga0187771, IMG submission 133139) | Tropical peat soil microbial communities from peatlands in Department of Meta, Colombia - 0116_SJ02_MP15_10_MG | ecosystem: Environmental > Terrestrial > Soil > Wetlands > Peat | place... | reverse complement strand
GCCGAGGAGGATGACGCTCGAGAGAATGATCGTGATCAGGGTCATCCCCGAAACGGGGTTCGTCCCGACGATGGCGATGGCGTAGGCGGCGACCGTGGTGAACAGGAACGAGAGGATGATACAAACCAGGACGCCGATGATCGCCAGCTTGACGTTCGAGATCCAGACGAAGTAGAGGAAAAGCCCCGCGGACGTCGCCAAGAGCCCGAGGATGATCGTCGACATCTTGAGGTCGCGGCCCGTCCTCGCCTCGCCCGTCGTCCCGGCCTTCCTCCCCTTGAAGATCTCCCGGAACCCGAGCGAGAACGACTTGATCATGACCGGCATGGATTTGATAATGCCCAGCACGCCAGCCGTGAAGATCGCGCCGATGCCGATGTTCCGGACGTACGTGGCGAAGATCTGGGTCTCGCTCATCTGGCCGATGAGGACTTTGCCCGGGTAGAGGGCGTCGGGGAGATGCTGGCCGAGGAACCAGATGGCGGGCACGAAGGCCAGGTGCGAAAGCAACCCGCCGGCGACGATGACGGCGTTGTAGCGGAGCCCGATCACGTACCCGAGGCCCAGGAAGGCCGAGAGAGCGTCGATCTTGAAGACCATCCGGGTCTTGACGGCCAAATGGTCCAGGAAGGGGAGGAAGCGGAAATTGATGATCTCGTCCCAGGCCCGGACGCCGATGGTCAGGAATTCGTAGACGCTGCTCACGCCGACGCCGAGGATCAGAGCCCAGGCCTGTTTTCCGCCCGATTCGCCTGAGACCAGGATCTCCGTCGTCGCCGTGGCCTCGGGGAAGGGGAGCTTGCCGTGCTGTTCCTGGCAGAAATAGCGGCGCAGGGGAGTCAGGAAGAGGATCCCCAGGCAGCCGCCGAGGAACGCCGAAAGGCAGATCTTGACGATGTCCGTCGGCAAGCCCAGGATGTAGAGCGCCGGGATAGTGAAGATGGCTCCCGCGACGATGGCCCCGGAGGCGGCGCCGATCGACTGGAGGATGACGTTCTCGAGGATCGTGCTCTTCCGCCTGTATACGTATCCAATCCCCACGGCCAGGATCGCTATCGGAATGGCGGCTTCGGGGACCGTTCCGACCTTGAGCCCGAGGTAGGCGATCGAGAACGTGAAGAACAGGGACATGAATAGGCCCCAGAGGACGGACCGAACCGTGACCTCAGGGAGAGTGGATTCCGCGGGCACGAAGGGCTTGTACAGCTGGCCCGGGGGCAGCTCCCGGTAGGCTTCAGGCGGCAGGGATTTCCTGGGCGTCTCCATCTCGCTCTCCTTTCAAATACGAAATACGGGCTGTCCTATTTGAAACGCAGGCGACGAGACTTATTGCTCTCTTTCATACCGGTTCAGGATCTCATTGGTCAGCTTGAGGAAGGCCTCCTCGTTGACCCGGACTTTCTTCTCCTCGCGGGCTCGGGCCATGTAGGACACGAGGAATTCGTTCCTCTTCTGCTCGAGCCGGGTATCGCGCTCCGAGGCCTTGTCCTTCTCGAAATCGGCCCGGCTGGCTTCTTTCCGGCCGAGAACGCGGAAAATAGCGTAGCCGTCCTCGACGCGGACGGGTGCGCTGGTTTTCTGGAGGGCCAGGGAGAAGATGAGATCATCGGCCTCGGGATTCTCGCCGATCAGGCCGAGGTACTGGCCACGCTTGTGCTCCTCGACCATCTTGTATTCGAGCTTATTCTTGGTGGCCTCAACGCCCCAGTCATCTTTCGGCCGGGATTCGATCTCGGAGAGCATTTCCCGGGCCTGCTGCTTTTTCAGGTCCTGGACGATGTCGTTGGCGACGTCGGCCCGGACCTCGTCCAGCTTGGCGGGCTTTTCGGGCTCGATCCGCTCGAGCTGGGCCAGCACGGCACCGGTGTAGATGGAGATCGGAGCCGAGATCCCTTTGTCCTTGAGCTCGAAGAGGGCTTCACTCACGGCGCCCGCGGTGTCGAAATTTCCGAGGGGCTGGCCTTTCTTGAGCGGCCCGGTCGAAGCGATCTTGAGACCTTCCTGCTGGACGGCGAAGTCCAGGTTCTTTTCCTTGAGGGCGCGGGCCTCGAGCTTCTGGATCCCCTCGGCGACGAGGGCCCGGGCCTTCTGGTCCTCGAGGATGGTCCGGATCGTCGCGCTCACCACGGCGAGGGGCTTGGTCGATGCCGCCGTTTTCTCGGTCGCTTTCAGGATGGCTGCGCCTCCGTCGGTCTCGACAACCCCCGACAGCTGCCCCTGCTCGAGCTTGTCGGCGGCCTCGGTTTCCTTGGCCGACAGGGATTTCCATTCGTCCAGGCCCCAGTCGCCGCCGGCCTTGGCCTTGTCATCCTTGGAATAGGTCCTGGCCAGGGCCGCGAAATCGGCGCCCCCCTGGGCCTTCTTGAGGATGTCCCGGGCCTCGGACAGGACGGCGGCCCGCTCCTTGGCCGTGAACGGCAGCCAGATCCGGCTGAGGCGGAGCTTCTCGGCCTCCCGGAATTGCCCGATGTTGTCCTGATAATATTTCGCAATCTCCGCGTCCTGAATTTTGACGTCCTTCTTGAAGTCGTCGTTCCTCAAGAAGATATAGTCCGCGGTCCGCTTCTCCGGGATCATGTACCGGGCCGCGTTCTTGGCGAACGCGGCCGCGATCTCCGCCTCGGCCGGTTGGCTTTTGATGTCGATCTTGGACGCCTCGGCGACGAGGTATTCGATCTTGGCCGATTCTTTCTCGTTCCGGTAGTTCGTCCAGAGCTCCTCGTCAGAGACCGTGATCCCTGCGGTCAGGAGGTTGATGACCTTGCCGATGAGGATCTCCTGCCTCAGGCTGTCCTCGAACTCGCTCACGGGGATATGATTGTATTCGAGGATCCGCTTGTAGAGCTCGTAGCCGACGAACTGTCCGTCCCTCTGGAGGGCCGGATAGGATTTGATCCGTTCGCCGATCTCAGCGTCCGTGACCTGGAGCCCCATGCTCTGCGCGATCTGGAGCAGGAGATGCTGTTGGATGATCTGTCCAAGGGTCTGCTCCGGGATGTTGAGCTGCCGGATGAGATTCTGGTTCAGCCCGCTGTATTGTTTCTTCATCGCGTCCAGCCTCTGGCGGAGGCCCTGATAGTACTCGTCGGCGCTGATCTTCTGGCTGCCGGCCGTGGCCAGCGTGCCGGCCCGCCCGGCCTCGCCGAGGCGTCCGGCGCCTCCCCAGATGGCCCAGATGGACACGATGAACGTGCCGACGATGATCCATAGGATGGGCTTCAGCGATTTCACGTTCTTTCTCATGGTCTTTAGCATGGGTGCACCTCGAATCCCTCGGGGGCGGCCGGCCTCACCGCGCCGCCCGTCCTTTCCGCGATTTTTCCCGGTCGAACAGGGGGCGGAGCCGCTCGTAGGTCGTTTCCAGGTCCTCGATGAAGACCCGGGTCTCGCCGACGAGGGGCATAAAGTTCGAATCTCCCGTCCAGCGCGGGATGACGTGGAGATGATAGTGGCCCGCGATCCCGGCGCCGGCGCTGTGGCCGAGGTTCATGCCCGCGTTGAAGCCCTGGGGCCGGTATGCGGAGCGCAGGACGCGGAGGGCGGCCTGCAGGAGCTCGGCCAGCTCCGCGCCCTCCTCCGGCCGAGCCTTCAAAAAGTCCGCAATATGCCGGACGGGGGCGATCAGGAGGTGGCCCGGAGTGTAGGGGTAGCGGTTGAGCATGACGAAATTCCGGCGGCCCCGGAAGAGAACGGCCGCCTTCCGCTCGTCCCCCTGCTTCAGGGCCTCACAGAAGACGCAGGCCGCCGTGTTCATGGCCGTCCGCACGTAGTCCGCCCGCCAGGGCGCGGAGAGATAGTGCATTATTGGTTGATGAGCTCCTTGAGGAGTTTGCTGGGCTTGAAGTAGAGGACCTTTTTCGGGGGGACCTTGACGGGCTCGCCCGTGCGGGGGTTCCGCCCCGAGCGGGACGTCCGTTTCCGGAAGCGGAAACTCCCGAAGCCGCGGATCTCGATTTCCTCCCCCTTCAGGATGGCCGCCCGGATGGTCTCGAAGAACAGGTTGACGCCGTCCTCGGCCTCCTGTTTCGGAATGCTCAACTCCCGGGAAATCTTGTTGATCAGATCAGCTTTTATCATGAGAGTCCTCCTTTTTGGTTCTCCGCTTCGGAGCGGTGATGTTCTTCAGCTGGTCTTTCATGATGTCGCCCAGGGTCATCCGGTCGTCCTGGGAATCCATGTACTTCTGGAACTCCTGCTTCTGGAGGTCGAACTGGGCCTGCTTGAAGCTGAGGGAGATTTTCTTGGCCTTGGCGTTGAGCCGGATGATCTTGGCGTTTCGTTCCTCGCCCACCGTGAAGGCATCGGAGGGCTTCTCGATTTTCTTCTCGTCGAGTTCAGAGGTGAAGACGACTCCTTCGATGCCGGGCACGATCTCGACGAAAACGCCGAAGTCCGTGATCCGGACGATCCTGACTTTGACGATGTCGCCGACCTGCTGCCGGCTGAAGAAATCCTCCCAGATATCGCCCTCGAGCTGCTTGATCCCGAGGGACACCTTCTGCTTCTCGACATCGATGTTGAGGATGAGGGCCTCCACCTCCTGGCCGACCTGGAGCTTTTCCGAGGGATGCTTGATCTTCTCCCAGCTGATGTCTGAGATGTGGACGAGGCCTTCGATGCCCTTCTCGACCTCGACGAAGGCGCCGAAGTCGGTGATGCTGGTCACAGGGCCCCGGATGCGGGCGCCGATGCCGCTCTTCTGCTTCAGGAGCTCAAGCGGATGCGGCGACGCCTGCTTGAGCCCCAGGGAGATCCGCTTCGTGGCCGGATTGACCTCGAGGATGGTGACGACGACCTCCTGGCCGGGCGCCAGGACCTTTTTGGGATGGACAAGCTTCCGGGACCATGTCAGGTCGGAGATATGCACGAGCCCCTCGACGCCCTGCTCGAGTTCCACAAACGCCCCGAAGTCGGTCAGGCTGCTGACCTTGCCGCTGACCTTCTGGCCGGCCTGGTATCTTTCTGAGATCGTCGACCAAGGGTCCGGGGTCAGTTGCTTGAGGCCGAGCGAGATCTTTTCGTCCTTCTCGCTGAAGTCCAGGACGACCACCTCGATATCCTGGCCCACGGTCAGGAGGTCGGAGGGACGGCCGATCTTCCCCCACGATATGTCGGACACATGGAGGAGGCCTTCGACGCCGCCGAGGTCGATGAAGGCGCCGAAGTTCGTCAGCGTCCTGACGTGCCCGGTGATCTTCTGGCCCTTGACGAGGTGGCTGAAGACCTTCTGCTTCTTCTTCTCCCTTTCGTCCTGGAGGAGCAGTTTCCGCGAGAGGACGGCGTTCTCGCTCTTGCGGTCGAATTTCATGACCCTGAACTTCAGGGTCTGCCGAATCAGGGACTCGGGGTCCTTGACCGGCCGTATGTCCACGTGCGACTCGGGGAGGAACGCCGGGATGCCGACGTCCACGCTGAAGCCGCCCCGCGTTTTGCCGACGATCGTGCCGGTCACCCACGTGTTGTGGGAATAGGCTTTCTCCAGAAGATCGAGGGCCCGGGCGGTATCCGCCCGCCTCTTGGACAGCACGAGGTAGCCGTCCTTATGGTCGGTCTTCTCGAGCATGGCCTCGATCTCGCTCCCGGCCCGAAGCTCCGAAAGGGTCTTGGGATCGGCGAATTCTTCGATCGGGATGGCCCCTTCCATTTTGAAGCCGATATCGACGAGAATGTGGGTGGGGGTCCGCTTGATAACCCGGCCCTTGATGATCTTCCCCATCGTGATTTCCTTGTTGCTGAACTGGTAGCGGTCGAGGAGGTGCTCGTAGTCTTCCGACGACATCTTCTCGTCGCGGTCCGGGAACTTGGTTGGGTCAGTCATGGCAGGTTTACTCCCTCGCTGAATTCTCTCTGGAGCTTCGCAGGATGGCGTCGACGGCTTCCTGGATGGCCTCCGGGGGCGTCGAGGCCCCCCCTGAGATCCCGACAGTGCGCGCACCCCGGAGCATGTCCGGGGCGATCTGTCGGGCATTTTCGATGAAATACGTCCGCGGCTGGATGCGCCGGGACGTTTCGAAGAGCTTGGCGGTGTTGGAGCTCCTCCGGCCGCCGACGATGAACAGGGCATCGACACGCCCGGCCAGCTCGGCGGTGGATCGCTGGCGGGTCCGTGTCGAGTCGCAGATCGTGTTGTAGACGCTGAGCTCCCGGGTCTTCGCGATCAGAGCGGCCGCGACCTCCTGAAAGACTTCGAGGTCCTGGGTCGATTGGGCCAGAACGGCTCGCGCCCGGCGCGCGGGGAGGTTCCGGGCCTGGCGTGCGTCCTCGACGACCACGCCCTTGCCGCGGCTGTAGCCCAGGAGGCCTCGCGTCTCCGGATGCTCGCGGTGGCCGACGATGACGATTTCCCGGTTCCTCCGCGCCAGGAGATCCACGAGCCCCTGGATTTTCTTGACGGTCGGGCAGGTGGCGTCCACGACCCGGATCTTCCGGCGGCGGAGGCGGCGGTAGACCTCGGGGGATTCCCCGTGGCTCCGGATGATGACTGTCCCCTTCCGGACGTCCTCGGGCGAGCGGACGGCGCCGATTCCCCGGGCTTCGAGGTCGGCGACGGCCTGGGGATTATGGATGAGGTCTCCAAGCGTCACGACGTCGCCGCTTCTTTCGCGGCGCGTCCGCCGGGCCATGGCCAGGGCCCTCTTGACGCCGTAGCAGAGTCCGCTCTCGTCGGCAACGATGATTTCCATATTCTCGCGATCTTGAAGGAGGGCCCTATACTATATGAGTGGCTTCGTGTTGTCAACTCTAAGTCTAGACGGGGCCTGGACTTAGGGACTATCCTTCGGACGACCGCTCCTCCTGCAGGATCTTGGATATTTCCTCCTCCGACGGCAGCTCATCGAGGCTGTTGAGCCCAAAATACAGGAGGAACCGCTCGGAGGTCCGGTAGACCAGGGGGTTCCCGGGCGCCTTCTTCCGGCCGACGATCTTGATGAGTTTCTTTTCGAGGAGCGTCTTCAACGTGTAGGTGGAGTCGACTCCCCGGATGGCGGAGATCTCCGCCTGGGTCACGGGCTGATGATAGGCCACGGCAGCGAGAGATTCGAGGGCCGCCGAAGAGAGCTTGTTCTTGCGCTCGATCTGGAGGAGCCGCCGGACCCAGCGGTCGTGGTCCGGCTTCGTGGCGAAGATGTATCCTCCACCCGTATGGGCTACCCGGATCCCGTGCCCGGCGGCCTCGTAGCCCCGGCGGAGCTCGTCTAGAGCGGCCTGGATCTCCGCCCCGGCGACGCCCTCGAGAACGGCCTTCATCCGCTCGATCGTCAGGGGCTCCTGCGAGATGAAGATCAGGGCCTCGATGATGTCTTTCAGCCCTTCATTCATGGGGGCCTGCCCGGCGTCCGTCCTTGCGGATCCAGACGCGGATCGTTTGGAAGAGCTCGTCCTGGACGGCGACCGCCTGTCGGGCTTTGACGAGCTCGAGAAGGCAGAAGAACGAGACGAAGGCCTCTTCGAGGGAGGCCTGGGTTTCGAAATAGGCGAGGAAATCGAGGACCTGGCCGTCCCGGAGCAGACCGAGGAGCTCCTTCATCTTCTCCTCGGAAGAGACGTCGCGTCCCCTGATGATGCGCGTGTCCGCCTCCGCCTTGCGCTTCATCATGAGGAAGAAGGATTCCGCCAGGTCGAAGAGGGAGACCTCCGCGAAGTCCGGCTCGCTCTCGCCCGCGAGCGGAGGCAGGAAATTCCGCCTCCACTCGAGGAGCTGGGCTTCTTCCCTTTCGCGGAGGAGTGAGCAGGCCGCCCTGACCTTCTGGAATTCGAGAAGCCGGTTGACGAGGACCTGCCGCGGGTCCTCCTGTTCGGCCAGATCGGTCTCGCGCGGCAGGAGCATTTGGGACTTGATATAGATGAGGAGGGCGGCGATGAAGAGAAACTCGGCCTCCCGGTCGAGGTTGATCCGCTCCTTCCTGTCGAGGTAATCGAGATAATCCCGGGTGATCGCGGCGATGGGGATGTCGTGGATGTCGATCTTCTTCTTGCGGATGAGGAACAGGAGCAGGTCGAGGGGCCCTTCGAAGGCCTCGAGCCGGACCTGATAGATGTCCCGCCCGTCCGTTTCCGCGGGCGGGACGATCTCTGGGGTCTCGAGGAATTCGGAGGCGGCGTCGGTCATGTTAGCGGATGAGGATTTCGAGGAGGCGTTGAATGGGGGCGAAGAGGAGGTTCAGGACGTTCGTATACACCAGGACGACGATGATGATGATCCCGTAGGGGCGGAGGCGGTCATAGGCCGCGGCGGCCTCGTCGGACAGGAGCCCGGACAGGATCCCGCTGCCGTCGAGGGGCGGCACGGGGATGAGATTGAAGACCGCCAGCGAAATGTTGATCTCCAGGGCCAGAAACAGGATCAGGCCGACTCCGCTGACGATCTTGATCAGGAACGCAGAGCCTGTCAGGCCCAGGGTTATGTTCTTCAGAACCAGGAAGAGGACCAGCGCCGCGCCCGCGGCGAGCAGGTTGGCGCCCGGCCCCGCCAGGGAGATCCACAGGTTGTCGCGCCGGGGATGGCGCAGGTTGTAGGGGTTGACGGGGACTGGCTTGGCCCACCCGAAGACCGGCTGATGGAAGATCACGAGGATCAGGGGAAGGAGAATCGTGCCGATGAGGTCGATGTGCGCGGCCGGATTCAGCGAAACGCGTCCCATGGATTCGGCCGTCGGATCCCCCATCTTCGCCGCTGCCCAGCCGTGGGAGGCCTCGTGGATGGTGATGGCGAAAAGGGCCACGAAAAGGCTGATGACGATTTGCGCGATGTTCATGTCCAACCGTATGCTGTATGCCTGATAGAAGGTATTTTATAGCACAGGAAGGGGATTCCGTAAACAGGTCCGGGCCTTTTTTCGGCCGGGAGAAATCTGGCAGCTACAGCGCCGGATCGCGGTCGATCTCCCGGCCTTCGAAGAGCGTCAGAAGGACGCGGGCGGTGTGGATCTCGGAGGCCGGAATCCGGAAGCGGGGCGCTTCCGTCGCCGAGCCGGCGGAGACGATCTTTCCGGCCGCGACAGCGACCGCTTCCGCCCACGGATGGGACGGGTCCATCGCATCTGCCGCGCTGTACGTCAGGGTCAGGTCGGCCGGAGCGTCCGGCGTGCGCCGCCCACAGGAGACGGCCAGGATCAGGGCCAGGATGAGGATCGGGATGGAGGCCCCTGCCGGCCGGTGCCTCCGGGCGGCGGGGGAGTGGCTTCCCGGGCGCACAATCCGCTCCATGACGTATCTTTTTTCTTTGCCCCGGCTCAGGAGGCGCCGATGCTGTTAAGGCCCGCTCGGAGGGCCCGGCGGACGGAGAGGATGGCCTCCGGCGGGGCCGGGGCCGCGCCGCCGGCCCGCGGGACGTAGCCGCGGCTGTTGAATCGGAACTCTTGGCCGTTCCGACGATGGCAGTACCGGAAGTCGATCCCGGGATGGCCGAAGACGAGCGTCATCATCGTTTCTGCCATCTTCGTCAGCGGCGGGCGGTCGATATGATGATAGGGGAGACGCAGCGTGACCTTCGTGCCCCTCGTCGGGGCCGACTCGACGGCCACCCGGCCCCCGCAGAGGCCGGCCGTCTGCGCCAGGAGCGCGAGTCCGAGGCCCGTCTTTTTCCGCTGAGTCGTGAAAAAGGGATCGAGGGCCCGCTCCCGCTCCTCGGCGGACATCCCGCGTCCGTCGTCGGTGATGCGGATCGTCAGGAGGTCCCGTTTTTCGCTCTCGTTGATGCCGATGACGATCCGCCCCGCTCCCGCGGCCACGGCGTTCTCGGCGATGTCGAGAACGTGCAGGGACAGGTCCTCCATCATGACGGCCTGACGCTCCTTCCGTTCGCTCCGGCCAGGGCTTTGCGGATCTCCTCGATCGTCGGCTCGGCCAGGAAGAAATCCATGGTCGCCCGGCCGATCTCCTCGGGCCGATGGGCGTCGGAAAAACGGACGAAGGGGAAGTGGACCTGGGGGCCGAAGGCGTCGCGGGCCTTGTCGAAGGGCAGCAGAGGCGAGACCTCGACGGCGTCGAGCGCGAGGTCACCCGGGATGAAGCCGAGCTGGGAGATCAGGCTGAAAGCCTCGCGGTCAATGTGGGAGGCGACGGCCAGCCCCCCGTGCCCGTGGATGAGGCTCACGGTCTCGTAAACAGTGAGCCGCGTCGCGCCCATGAGGCAGTGCGGATTGAAGCCCGTGACCCCGTCTTCCGCGTCGACGATGACCTGGTCCCTGATGAAGCTCCGTTTCGAAGGGACGTCGGGCAGGTTGCGGTAAACGTCCGCGAGGAGCGGGCCGAGGTCGGTCCCGGCATCGAATAGGCCGAGGATGTGGGCCTCCTCCTCCGTGGTCAGTTCCAGGCCGGGCAGGACCGCGAGGTTGGCGCTCTTGCCGGCCTCCCCCACGGCGGCTGCGTTCTCGGCGGCGTTATGGTCGGTGACGGCAATGATGTCGAGCCCCGCGGCCCGGGCCGCCTCGACAATGCCGCGCGGGAACATCGCCAGCTCGCCGCACGGCGAGAGGCACGTGTGAATATGGAGATCGGCCCGGTACCGCCTGAGATCCATCAGGATCCCTTGATCCCCAGTTCATAGAGCCTTCCGGCGAATTCGAACGCGCTCATCCGGGTCCCGAGGACCGCCACCCGCTCCTTCCCCGCCTGTTCGAGGGTCTCGGCGGCCGGCTCCCGGCCGTTTGCGAGGACGATCCCGGACAGCTCTTTGAGGACGGCGACGGCGACGATGTTCGGATGGACCTGGATCGTGATCCAGAGATCATCCCTCCCGCCATGGGCCATGACATCGCTCAGGAGGTCGCCCGCGTACCCTCCGCCGACGGGACGCTCGAGAGCCGTTTCCCCGGCATAAACCTTGAGGTCCAGGCGCCGTGCTAGGTCGGAGAGTGTCATCGTTTCTCCTTTTTCACGAATGGGCAATCGCTCGCTTCGGCCACTCCCCGGACGATGTCTTCGGCCAACGTCCGGCAGTCCGGTGCCCCGCACGCCGCGCAATCCTTGTGAGGGAGCCTGGTGAAGATCTTCTCCCGCCGGCGGGCCTTCCGGATGGCCCGCGCGGGGTCCGGGTCGAGAGGCGGCTTTTCGGCCGGCGTCACGGGATGGTCGAAGGAGAGGAAATCCTTGTGGTAGAGCCGGCTCACGTCCTTGTGATCGACCACCGCCCGGTCGCCGGCGGCGTTGACCAGCTCGAGAATGCGGCTCTTGGCCAGAAAACGGTTCTCGATCTCGAGCGGCCCCCCCACGCAGCCGTCCGGGCAGACAGTGCATTCAAGCAGGTCGACGTCCTGGAGCAGACCGGCTTCGACCTGGTCGAGGACCCGCATCGTGTCCCGGACCCCGGAGACGGCGACGCCCCGGTGCTTCTTGAGGCCACGGATCTCCCCTCCGGAAAGCGACCAGCCCATGCCGATCCCGCTCAGCAGCGCGTCCGGGAAAAGGTGGCGCATCAACGCATCCTCCTGGCTTTTCCGGAGGGCGTCGAGGATCTTGGGATAGATGTCCCGGACCGAGATCGCCCCGTCGAGGTAGGATCTCTTCATCGTGGCCGGGCTGTTGATGGAGACCATCTTCGCCGAGCAGGGAGTGATGTGGATGATGCCGATCTTCTCGGGCGGAAGGTTGAGAGTGCGGGGGAGGATCGTGCGGAGGATCTTCGCGGCGATCTCCCGCGGCGGCTCGATCGGCAGGATCTGGGCGCAGAGCGACGGATAGCGCCTCTGGATGAGCCGCACGACCACCGGGCATGTGGACGAGATGAGCGGCCGCGGCTGCAGATGCTCGGAGAGGTATTCCTCGATGGCCGCCGTGTTGAGCTCGCAGATCGCGCTCGGGTCATAGACCTCGTCGAAGCCGACCTGACGGAGGGCGCCGAGGATCTCGTTGGGGAGCGTGGCGCTCCCGAACTGCCCGTAGATGACCGTCGAGGGGATGGCCACCTTGTAGTCGAAAACGTGAAGGTCCGCGAACGACGTGGTGTACGACTCGACGGCGTCGTACGGACAGGCGCGGATGCATTCCCCGCAGTCGATGCAGAGCTCGTCGATGATCCGAGCCTTCCCGTCCCGGACCCGGATCGCCCGCGTCGGGCACGCCGTCAGGCAGTGGACGCAGCCGACACACTTCTCCCGGATGATATGGTTGGCGTGGAAGTATTTTTCGCTCATGGCCGATGTCCGTTGCTGCGGATGATGATCTCGAGATGGGTCCCCCGCCCGACCTCGGATTCGACGGAGAAGATGTCGGCATTCTTCTTGATGTTCGGCAGGCCCATGCCCGCGCCGAAGCCGAGCTCGCGCATCTCGGGCGTGGCCGTCGAAAAGCCCTCAGTCATCGCCAGGGGGACGTCGGCGATGCCTGGCCCGCGGTCGTCGACAGTGATCCGGACCTCCTCGGGGGAGACCTGGAGGTCCATACGGGCTTCCTGGGCGTACATGATGACGTTCATCTCCGCCTCGTAGGAGGCGATGGCGGCCCGCCGGATGAGCCGGGCGTCGAAACCGATCTCCTTCAAAAGCTCCTTGATCCGACAGGCGACGGCGCCGGCTTTGGCAAAGTCCCCGCCCCGGACCCGGAACTCCTGCCGGAACACGGATTCATCGGGCATGGCTTCTCTCCTGAAGGAGAGACGCGATCCGGGAGCAGGCTTCGAACATCGGCAGGCGGGTCGCGACGAGCGGCAGGTGTTTCTCGCGGGCCTGCTCGACCACCGCCGCGCCCGGACGCTTGCCCTGGACGAAGACGACCGCTGCGACATCGGCCAGGCTGCAGGTGCAGATGACGTGCGTGTTCGCCAATCCCGTGAGGAGGAGCGAGCCAGGCTCGATCGAGGCCAGGACATCGCTCATGAGGTCGGAGGCGAACACCTTCGAGCACTGGAGTCCTAGCGGCATCCCCGGGGTCAGAAGTTCGCCGTCGAGCCGGCTGATCACTTCCCTGAGGATGATCATGGACGTCTCTCCTCTCCCCGGACCGGGACTGGGGCCCGCTCCCCGCCATCGCGCCTCGGCGCCGGAGGGGGGAACCACCCCTTCGTCTCCCAGAGCATTATATCAGGGAGCAAACCAGACAGGCAAGGACGCCCCGGCGGGGCGGGAGGCCGAGGGCCGGCCGGACGGAGGTCAGAGGAACGGCAGATAACGCTCGATTTCGTAGTCGCTGACCTGCTTGTCGAATTCCCCCGAGACACTCCGGCCGT
>Ga0187771_10002283_pt1 | contig 13166 bp, 13 predicted proteins | sample 0116_SJ02_MP15_1_FD_133139 | JGI IMG/M metagenome (GOLD analysis project Ga0187771, IMG submission 133139) | Tropical peat soil microbial communities from peatlands in Department of Meta, Colombia - 0116_SJ02_MP15_10_MG | ecosystem: Environmental > Terrestrial > Soil > Wetlands > Peat | place... | reverse complement strand
CCTCGAACGAGGGCCGCAGATTGTGACGGCCAAGGACGCGTTCCACCTCGCCTTTCTCGCCGGAGTGACCCCGGGGGCAGAGGTCGCCGAGGCTGGGACCGGTTCCGGCGCTCTCACGCTCGTTCTGGCGTCGCTCGTCGGCGCCCCGGGCCGGGTGTTCACCTATGACCGGAGGCCCGAGTTCTTGGAGGCTGCGCGTCGGAACCTCGAGCGAGCCGGTCTGGCCGACCGGGTGGTCTTCCTCCTGAGGGACGTCGTCACCGAGGGGCTGCCGGGCGACCGGCTCGCGAGCGTGATCCTCGACCTGCCCGAACCTTGGGGAGCTGTGGCCTCGGCGCATCGGGCCCTGCGCGAGGGAGGGTACCTGGCAACGTACACGCCGACGTACAACCAGCTCGAGCGAACGGTGCGCACCATGCGGGAGACCGGGCTGGGCGACGTCCGCGCGCTCGAGCTCCTGGAGCGTCCGATCCACGTCGGGGAAGGAGGAACGAGACCGGGGTTCGAGATGCTCGGTCACACCGGGTTCCTAGCGGTCGGTCGGAAGGTCGGCTGATCATGGTCGTCCTCTCGCTCACCCTGGGAGGGGTCGTCGGCATCCTCCTCTCGGCCGGGTTCGTGTGGTGGGAGATCGGCCGCTATGCGACACCCCAGGTCCCCGTGACGGTCTTCGACGAGCGGAAGGTCCTGGCCGCCTACACGGTCGGACTGTTCGTCGGGGTGCCGCTCGCCGCCGCCTACCTCCTGCTCGTCACTTCCCTGACCAATGCCGCCCTCTACGGAGCTGCCGTGTTCCTCGGAGGCCTGGTGGTAGGAACGGAGGTCGCCCAGCGGTGGGTCGAACGGTCCGCGTACTGGGGTTCCACTCCCGCTGCGCCGTTCTATGCCGTTTCGTTGAGGGCCGGCATCGGCGGAATCCTCGCGATCGCGGCGGTCGCCTCGTACCTCGGGACGGTAACGACCCCCACCGTCCTGGGAACCCTCTCTACGGTACTGACCGCGATCGCCCTGGTCGCGCTCGAGGTCGCGGGCGGTCTCCTCTCCACCCGCCGTCCCTCCGCCGTCTCGTCCCGGCCGGGAAGCCCTTGGGCCGGCGGTCTCTTCGGGGCTGTAGCGTTCTTCCTCCTCGGGATCGGGCCGACCGCCGGACCCCTGGGCGCGTTGGCAGCGCCCGTCGTGGTCCTGGCGGGAGCCCTCACCACCTACCGCAGAGGCCGTCGGATCCTTGCCGAGGTCCCGGCCCCTACAGGTCCTGCGCCGGCGTTGGCGACCGACCGTCCGTTACCGTACGGGCGGACCGGATCGGCCCCGGCCGGCGAGCCCGGCGAGAGCGAGCGTAGGTAGGGAGGGCCCCCTTCCCGGCGGAGCGGCTCCGTCCATGGCCGGTCCCGGCCCGAAGATAGAATCATAAGGCGGAGAGCGTGGGCCCCCCGACATGCCTGAGGAAGCGACCAGCCTCCCGTACGACCGTCGGCTACGGGACTGGATGCGGGCGCAGCGTGCGGCGATTTCGATCGCCGTGCTGGCGATCGGCTTCGTCCTCACGATCCTGGCCCTCGGCGACTTCATTCCCCCGCTCGCCGCATCCGAGCCGTTCACGACCATCAACACGGTGACCTCTACCCCCGCCGCGAACTACAACCTGGTCTTTGTGATCCTCGGGCCGATCCTGGTCATCATTGGAGGCTACCTGGTCGGCCTGTACTTCCACGCCCGTCGCAGGTTCGAGCACCTGATGCTGACCAAGAGCAAAGCGGAGTTCCTGCGGAACATCCCTGAGCTCGAGGAGCTCCTCTGGGACCTTACCCCGCGCGACCAGGTGCGCTACGAGCAGAGGCTCTCGGAGCTCCGTCTCCGCCGCTGAGCGCTCGCCGGGCGGTTAAGGAGCGGACGTCGGTCGAGCGGACATGGCCGCGAACGTCGGCGGTTCCCGTGAGTTCGCCTTCCGGGCCCTGAGGAAACCGGAGGAGTACCGCCACGCCGAGGAGCTTCAGCGGGAGGCGCTGGGGGACGAGGCGTCGCTCGCCGTGCCGTCGTCGCTCCTACGGTCGGTCCAAGACCATGGGGGCCTGGTCCTCGGAGCGTTCGCCGACATCTACCTAGCGGGGCTCACGGTCTCCTCCATCGGGTGGGACGGGACGACCCTGTACCACCATTCGCTCCTCACCGCGGTGCGGCCCGAGTACCAGAACCACCGGGTGGGGTTCCGGCTGAAGGCGTTCCAGCGCGACGAGGTGCTGCGCCTCGGTCTTCCCGAGGTCCGCTGGGAGCTCGACCCGCTCCGGCGCGCCGCCGCCTCCCTGGCGATCCGGCACCTCGGTGCGCGGCCCGAAGGTTACTTGACCAACTACTTCGGGAAGCTGGAGGGCAGCGACGGACCGCACGACGAGAGCGACCGCCTGCGCGTGCGCTGGCCGCTCCAGGCGCCCGAGGTCGAACGCCGTCTCGCCGGGCGTCTTCCGTCTCCCGAGGAGGACCGGCGGCGGCACGCTGCCTCGTTCCCGGTAGTGCAGGCCGAGCCGGGAGAGACCGGCCTGCGTGTCCCGACCGCGGTCGAGGAGCCGACCGGACCGACCGCGTCGCTCGAGGTCCCCTTCGACTTCGCCTCGATCCGAACGCACGAGCCCGGGTCGGTGCGCCGCTGGAGACACGCCGCCCGGGACGGCTTCCGGGCCGCGTTCGACCTCGGTTATGCGGTCGAGGATTTCGCGACCGTGAGCCTCGAGCGCGAACGACGGTGCTTCTACTTCCTTGCCCAGTCCCCCACACCCTAGCTGCTTGCCTTCCCTTGCTAACCGGCTACGGTCGGAACGTCCCCAGGCGCAGTGGCCAAGGGGTTATCCTGCGCGAAGGCCGTACCGGTGGCTCGAGGAGCGGACATGCTCGACCCGTGGGTGAGACCGGGCCGTGGTCGTTTCGCCCTGCTCCTCCTATTGGGCGTCGCGGTCGCGGTAGGTCTGGTGGCGACCTTCGTGGCCGGTTCGGCCCCCGCGGTCCCTCGGGCCCCGGGGACGGGAGAGGTGGCCGTCGACCTCCCGGCGCAGGTCTGGGGACTCCTCTACCTCAGCCCGCTGATCGCCGGTTTCGGGGTCCTCCTCATCCGCCGGCTGACGGAGGGGTCGGTGGCCGGGACCGGGGTCGCGGTAGGGACGGTCGTCCTCCTCATCCTCCTTCTCCTGTTCATCTACGTGTTCAGCCGGGCCGGGTCGTTCCACCAGGGGACCATCACGATCGCCCCGGGATCGGGCGGTGGTAGCTCGAGCTCGGGCTATACGCCGCCCATCTCGAACAACTCGTCCTCCGCGAAGAACGGGACCGCGGTCCCCGGGACGTTCGTGCTGACCATACCGGCCTCGGCCCTGTTCCTCGGGATCGCGGGCCTCGTGGCGTGCGTCGTCGCGCTCGCTTTCCCCGGGGTGATCTCCCGGCTGGTCGACCGTCGGCCCCCGCGCGCGCGTCCGGCCCCACTGGCCCGGTCCCGGGTCGAGATGGCGCTCGAGGACGCCGGGGCCGCGATCGATCGCGGTGAGGACCCCCGGGAGGCGGTCGTCCGGCTCTACAACCGGCTGCTCGCCGAGATCGCCCCTAGGGTCGGGGACGTGGCCCCCCTGACCGCCGATGAGATCCGGCTCCATGCCCTGGCGGGCCTCGGGGTCGAGGCCGCTGCTTCCGAGACCCTCACGCGCCTGTTCGAAGAGGCCCGCTACTCGACCCACCCGATCGGACCGTCCGACGCGGGGCGGTTCCGGGACGCCATCCGCCAGGTCCAGAACGACATCCTCCGGGGTGTCGCAGCGTGAACGCGCCGTTCTCTTGGTGGTGGCCGGCACTCGCCGCGGTGTTCCTCGTCATCGCGATCCTGGCGTCAAGCAACTACTCCACGGCCGTCCCAGCCACGGCGGCGGCCGTGATCCTCGCCGCGATCGCGGTGATCGACGCGGTGCGACGCACCGGAGTGGCCCCGACGGGACCGCTGATGTCCCGCCCGGTCACGCCTAGCGGCGTGCGCAACTGGCTCGCCGCCGGGAAGCTCGGACGGGAGGACCTCGTCGTCCTGCTCGACCGCCTCGAGCGGAGGGCCTCGCGGCCGGATCTGCCGGTCCGGACCCCCCTCGAGATGGGATCCATCCTCAGCCTCCCGCCGGCCGAGTTCCTCCGGTACCTGAGCCAGCGCCTCGACACGCTCGAAGGGACGGCGTGAGCGCCGACGGTGTCCGGGAGCCCGGCGTCCGCTGGCGGGGCCGGGCGTACCTCCTCATCGGGTTCGGGATCGTTCTGGCCATCGCCGCCGTGATCACGCGTTCGGCGGTCCCGTTGTTCGTCGCCCTGCCCCTCCTGCTCGTGCCGTTCGCCTCCGCGGCGCGGACGCCAGGGCAGGCTCGCCGGGCCGACCTCTCCTGGAGCGCGGAAGGCATCGGGTCGGCCGTGGAGGTGTCGGGGGAGCTGCGAGGGTCGTTCGGGGGATGGTCGGGCGACCTCGTCGTCGAGCCGACCCCGCCGCCAGGGGCCGTTCCGACGTCTCCGCTCCGGGTCGCGCGTGGGGGCGAGGCGGTTCGGTTCAGCCTCGGGTGGCGGATTCCCGAGCCCACGATTACCACGCTGCATGCCCCGCTGGTCCTCTGGCAGGACCCTCTCGGGCTGGTCGAGAGCGAGGTGGGCGGGGCACGGCCCGACCTTCCCCTGCGGCGGTACCCTGCCGAGCTCCACCGCCTGGATGCGATCCGCCTGGACCGGACCATCGCGCTTCCCGGCGAAAGTCCTTCCCGGCGCGTCGGCGCAAGCGGGGAGTTCTACGGCCTCCGTGAGGCGCAACCGGACGAGCCCTGGGGGCGGATCAACTGGCGGGCGACCGCTCGCCTTGGCCGGCTGCTCGCGAACGACTACCAGGTCGACCTCACCGGCGACCTGCTGATCGTCCTCGACGTTCGTCCCACGTCGGCGGACCGGGCGTTGGACGCCCGGCTCCTGGGGATCGCCCGGGCCGGGGTGTACGGGATCGCCGACGCCCTCTTCCATAGCAAGGTCCGGGTCGGCTTCGTCTCGTTCGGCGAGTTCGTCGACGCCCTACCTCTCTCGACCGGTCGGGGCCATCGGGCCAGGGTCCTCGGAGCGATCGCCACGAGCCGGCTCTCGGCGGTCGCCGGACCCGCCGAGCGATGCGCCTTCTCCCTGCGTCGGTTCTACCGTCCCGGCCTCACCACCTTGGTCGTGTCGAGCTGGACCGGAGATGCGTCGGAGGAGCTCGTCCCGTACCTCCGGCGTCAGGGGTTCCCGCCCCTCCTGATCAGCCCCTCTCCGTTGCCCATGCTCGAGGAGAAGGGAGGATTGCCCCCGGGCGCGGAACGGCTCGCCCGGCGCCTCGAGCTGTTCGAGCGCCGGGTCCGGCTCTCCGAGACCTGGCAGTTCGCTCCGGTCATCGACTGGAACGACTACTGGTCGCTCGAAGGGCTCGCGCGGTTCTTGCGCCGTCCGACCCGCCGGAGGGTCTCGTGAGCGCGGTCGTGACCGATGCTCCCCGGGGAGGGAGCTGGGCGACGGTCGCGTTGGCGGCGGTCGCGGTCGCCACGTTCGGGCTCGTGGGAGGACTTCCGGACTTCCTCGGCCCGACGATCGGCCTCGTCGGCCTGGTGCTCTCCTCGCTCCTCCGCCGCCGGCGGCCGGCCGGAGCGGTCTTCGGTCCCCTGCCCGCCCTCGCGGCCCTGGGCGCCGTCGCCGTCAGCGCCCCGCCCGTCCCGTCCGCGGAGCTGCTCGGGGGCCTGGCCACGCTCGCGGTCCTCCTCTGGCTGGCCGACGACCCGGAGCGACCCGCCGGCGGAGGCCGGCGGGCGGCTCCCGCCCTCGCGGGGTGCGGACTCGCCCTCGGGATCGCCTGGTCGGTGGTGCTCGCGGTACCGCCGCCGTCCGGGGCGATCGGGGTCGCGGGCGCCATCCTGGCGTCGATCTTCCTGCTGATCGCCTATCTCATCGTACGCGAGGCCGAAGGGCCGTCCCCCTCCGGCGCAAGCGCTTAGGCCGCGCCCCACCTTCCGTCCCGGTGGCGTGGCCCACGGCTGCGCCCGGGCGCCGACGAAGGGTCCCTCCTGACTCTATGCGGACGGGTCGTCCGCCGAGGGTGACGCGAGGACAACCCCGGTGTCCGATACCCCGGCCGGGGTCAGACCGCCGAGAGGGCAGCCGCCTACCGTGACGCGGATCGTTACGGCCGGGGCATACACGGTCCCCCGATCCCCCGGCGCCGTGCTTTCTGACCCATCGATCCCGATCCTCCTGCGCCCATCCGCTCGCTCCGAGGCGGGCGACGGGCTCCCTCCGCCGCGGTTCGCCCTCGCACCCCTCTCCCCCGGAAAGGGCCCCTCGGGGGTGGACCCACGAACAGAAGGGTTATCGAAACCGTAGGCCATACCGGTTCGGTTCCTGGCCATGGGCGGTACGGGACGAGCCCTGCCGTCATCGCTTGGCGTAGCAGCCCTGGCGTTGGTCCTCATCCTCCTAGGGCTGGGTGGGGCGCTCCTAGTCGGGAGCGTCCCGGCCTCCTCCTCGCTCGCCAAGGGCGCCTCGCCCGAGATCACCTTCTCGGTCCCCCCTACGGTGTGGGCCGTGTTGTTCCTGGTCCCCCTGTTGGTCGGCTTCCTCGCCTACTTCCTTCGCCTGGTCCTGGGCTCGGAGCATGCGATGCCCGCGCGGATCGGGGCCGGCCTGGCCATCGCTGTGGTGGCCGCGTTGTTCCTGCTGCTGCTGCCGTCCCACGCCCCCTGGACCGGCAGTAGCACCGTCACCATCGGCGGGGGCAGCAACGGTGGATGGTGGACGAACGACACCTCCGGGACGGCCATGGGGGCCGGGCCGGGGAACGGCACCTCGGGGGGTGGCGTCGGCGGCACCGGTAGCGGTGGGTCGGGGGGCTCGGGGAGCAACTCCAGCTCGGGGAAAGGTGCGGGGGGATCCGGGAACGGTAGCTCGTCCGGGGGCCCGGGAAAGGGATCCCATGGCGGAGGGTCCTCCGGGTCCGGCGGATCCGGGAGCGGGTCGACGGGCTCCGGCGGCTCCGGTGGGGGCGGGAACTCGTCCAGCGGCAGCGGGAACTGCTCCGCAGCGGCTCGCGGGAGCCCCTCCGGGACGGCGGGATCTCCGATCGGAGTCGGGAACTGTACCACCGCTGGGGGCGGTGGTCGGTCCGGAGGGTCCGGTCTCTCCGGCCGGAACAACACGACGGCCGCCCGGGGAGAGGCGCCGGCCCTCTCGCTGAGGATCCCGAACTGGATGTTCCTGCCGCTCGCGATCGGGTTCTCGGCCGTGGTCGGTCTCCTCGCGGTCCCCGGTGTGCTGTCCCGTCTGGTTGACCGTCGTCCGGCTCGGAGGTCGCCTACCGCAGGGATGATCGTTCCGGAAGGGGCCGCCGCCGCGTTCCGGGACGCCCGACTCGCCATCGAGAACGGAGAGCGACCCCGCGAGGCGATCATCCGGCTCTACGGACGCATCCTCGGGCGGGTCGTACCGAACGTTGAGGACCTCGCGAGCTCCACCGCGGAAGAAATCGAGAGGACCCAGTTCGCGGCCCTCCATGTGCCGCCGACGAGGTCGGAGGCGATCACCACGATGTTCGAGGAGGCCCGGTACTCGACGCACCCGATCGACCAGCCGGTCGCCGAGCGGTTCGTCGACACGCTCCGCGCGGTCGAGCAGGACATCGTGATGGCCGGGGCGCCCCGTTGAGATCGCCCGTGGGCTGGTGGTGGCCGCTCCTTGCGGCGGTGTCGGCCGTGGTCGCGGTACTCGCCGGATCGCGGCTGGAGATCTCCGTGCCGGCCGCGACGCTGGCCGTGGTCGGCGCGGTCCTGACGGTGGTGGAAGCGATCGCTCGCCAGCGTTCGCCGGCCAGGGGGACCGTCGAGTCGACCGTCGATCACCCCGGAGGGCTCCGGGAGGCGTTCACCGGCGGGGAGCCGGGACGCGAGGACCTCGTCCTGGCCTGCGACCTCCTCGAGCGCAAGCTCTCTCGGCCCGACCTGCCGGCGAGGACATCCCTCGAGCTTGCGCAGATCGTCCTTCTGCCCCCCGAGGAGTTCCGGCAGTACCTCGCCTGGCGCCTGGACGAGCTTGAAAGCTCCTCATGACCGAGGTGCAGCGTTCGACGGCGCCGGCCCCGGCCCTCCTGAGGTGGACCTGGCGCGCCTACCTCCTCGTGACGGTCGGGGGGGGCCTCGCGGTGCTAGCGGTCGCGACCCGGGACGCGGTCCCCCTGTTCGGGGGGATCCCGTTGCTCTTGGCCCCTTTTCTCGCGGGGTGGGAGGGGGCTCGGCACCTCTCCGGCGTGACCTTGGACTGGCAGGCGCGCGGGCTGGGCCCGGACGTGACGATCACCGGGGTGGCGCAGGGAAGGTTCGGCGCTTCGGTCGTCGACGTGGCGATCGAGGTGGAGAGGCCGCTCTCGGCGGCCGATGCCGAGCCTCCTCGGTTCGAGCGGGACCCTGCCTCGATACGGTTCGCCATCCATTGGACCCTTTCGGAGCCGACGATCACGAGTCTCCCCCCTCCGTGGATCGTCTGGCGGGACCCGCTCAGCCTCACTGAGCGGATTATCGCCGGACCGTGCGCACCGCTGCTCCTGGACCGCTACCCTCCCTCCCTTCACCGTCTCGGGTCGATCCGGCTCGAGAAGACCACCCCGCTCCCGGGGGAGATCCACTCTCGGGTCCTGGGCAAGAGCGGAGAGTTCTTCGGCCTCCGCGAGGCATCCCAGGGCGAGCCTCCCCGGACCATCAACTGGAGAGCGACCGCACGGGCCGGTCGTCTCCTCACGAACGACTACCGGGTCGACCGGACGGGTGACCTACTGGTCGTTCTGGACGTGCGCCCAACCTCGCTGGGCCCCGAGGCCGACGACCGTCTCCTCGGGGTCGCCAGGGCCGCCGTCCATGGGATCGCGGAATCGATGATCCGCGACAAGACCCGCATCGGCTTCGCCTCGTTCGGCGAGTTCCTCACCGCGGTCCCCCTCTCCACTGGCCGGGCCCACCGGCTTCGGATCCTGCGCGCGATCGGGGCCGCGCGCCGGGAGGAGGTGGCGGGCCCGGCGATGCGCTGCGCCCTGGGCCTCCGCCGGCTCTACCCGCGAGGGGTGACGGCCCTGGTCGTGTCGAGCTGGACGGAGGACCCGTCGTTCAATCTCGTGCCGTACATCCAGAGGCAGGGGTTCCCGGTCGTCCTCCTCAGTCCCTCTCCCCTGCCAATGCGCGCCAGAACGGGGAGGCTCGAGGCGGCCGACGAACCTCTGGCCGAACGTCTGGAGCGGCTCGAGCGGAGGGTGCGGCTCTCTCAGCTCTGGGTTCACGGACCGGTGGTCGATTGGGAGGACTTCTGGACCCTCGACCCGCTCTCGCGGATCCTTCGCCGGCCCGCCTACCGGAGGACCTCGTGAGCGCGCCCCCGGGGTCCCCGGACCGAGGCGGGGGGCTCGCTACCACGGTGCTTCTCGGGTCGGTCGCCTGTTTCTTCGGCTTCCTCGGGGGTCTGCCGCTCCCGTTCGGTCCGGTCCTGGGCGCTCTCGGCGCCGCCGGTTCTGCGGCGTGGCGTACGTACGGCCCGGGGAGGAGCACGACCGCTCCCCTCGTCCCAGCCTTGGTCGTTCTGGTCGTGCTGACGGTCACCTCGCCGGCGGGTCCGGCGACCGAGCTGTTCGCGGGGCTGACGGGACTCGCGCTGTTGCTCTGGGTGGCCGACGACCCGGCGCGGCCTTCCGGCGGGGGTCGACGGGCCGCGTCGATGATCGCCCCAGCAGCCCTCGGTGTGGGAATGGCCTGGGCGATCACTCTCGCTTGGGCCGGTCGACCCCAGGAGGTGGGGGTGGCCGGCGGGCTGCTGGCGATCGCCCTGGTCCTCCTCGCCTTCCTGGTCGCTACCCTCCCCCGACGCACTCCGGCCGTTCCCGACCGCTAGCCGCCCCTTCGTGGTCTGCTGCGGAACGACCGGGGATCGCCCCGGTGGCGCGGCTTCGCCGGGTCGCCCTTGCGACGAGGGGGCTCCCGAGCCGGCACCGGCCCAGGCGAGAGACGGCGGCGGCCTCCCGGAGGCTGGCCGGAGCGGGCCCCCGGGCTTAAGAGCGGGCGGGCTCAGGAGGGAGCGAGGCCACGGTGAACCCGACCGAGGCGAGGGCGCTGGCCGATAGGATCCGCCAATCGGTGCGGACGGCGGTCGTGGGTCGCACCCATGCGGTCGAAACGGTCCTGACGGGGTTGGTCGCGGACGGTCACCTATTGATCGAGGACCTTCCGGGGCTGGGCAAGACGCTCATGGCCCGGTCGTTCGCCCTCGCGCTCGGGCTCGGCTTCCAACGGATCCAGTTCACCGCCGACCTGCTCCCGCACGACATCACGGGGGGAGAGATCCTCGACACCTCCAAGGCGACGTTCACCTTCCGCCCCGGACCGCTGTTCACGAACGTCCTGCTCGCGGACGAGATCAACCGGGCCCCTCCGAAGGTCCAGTCCGCGCTCCTCGAGGCGATGCAGGAGTACCAGGTGACGAGCGAGAGGACGACCTACGCTCTTCCCCGACCGTTCCTCGTCCTCGCGACCGAGAACCCGCTGGAGCTCGAGGGCACGTACCCGCTCCCCGAGGCCCAGGTCGACCGCTTCCTCCTGCGCCTGAAGATCGGCTATCCGGACCTCGATGAGGAACGCGCGATCCTGGCCCGGAGACGGGCCCGGACCGACGATCGTGTGGACGCTCCTCAGGCCGCGGATGTCGCCACGTTCCGGGCCCTCCAGCTCGCGGTCGAGACGGTCGAGATCGACCCCTCGGTGGCGGGCTACATCGTCGACCTCGTCCGGGCGACGCGGGACGACCCCCGGAGCGAGGTGGGGTCCTCCCCACGAGGATCCCTGGCCCTCCAGAAGCTCTCCCGGGCGCGCGCCCTGCTCGCCGGGCGCGATTTCGTCGTCCCCGATGATGTCAAGTCGCTCGCCGAGCCCGCGCTCTCGCACCGGATCGTCGTCAAGCCCGAGCCGTGGATCCGAGGGGTGCGCGGGGAAGCGATCGTGAAGACCGCCCTCGAACGCACGGCGGTGCCGAAGGCCCGCGGCGAGCCGGCGAGCGCAAAGGCCTTTTGAACGCCGCCTCGCTCGCCGGTCGTATGACCGAGCTACCGGTCGTCGTGGTCGCCGATCCGATCGACCGCTCCGCGCTCGAAACGCTCCGGGCCGGTCCTTGTCAGGTGGTGGACGCGAGCGGGGAGCCGGCACGGCTCCCTGAGCACCTCGGCACCGCGTGGGGGCTGATCGTCCGGAGCCGGACGAAGGTCACCGGCGAGCTGATGGCCCGCGCGCCGCGGCTCGCCCTGGTCGCACGCGCGGGCGTCGGGCTCGACAACGTCGACGTCAAGGCCGCGAACGCCCGGCAGATCCAGGTCGTCAACGTTCCTCAGGCAGCGACGACGAGCGTCGCCGAGCTCACGGTCGCTCTCTACCTTCTCCTGGTCCGTGACCTTCTGCCTCCGATCGCTTCGACGAAGGCCGGACGGTGGGAGCGGGGGCCGCACGGCCATGAGCTCCACGGCCGGACGATTGGGTTCGTGGGCTACGGCCGGATCGCACGCGAGGTCGTGCGCCACCTCGCCCCGTTCGGCGTGAGGTCGCTCGCCTACGACCCCTTCATTCCGAGCCCGTCCGACGGTACGCTGTTGGTCGACATCGACCGCCTTCTCGGCGAGTCCGATATCGTCAGCGTGCACGCCGCGCTCACCGACCAGAGCCGGCACCTGATCGATGCGCGCGCGCTCGCCAAGATGCGGCCGGGCTCCTACCTCGTCAATGTCGCCCGCGGGGCGCTGATCGACGAGGCCGCGGTCGTGGACGCGCTGCGCAGCGGCCGGCTCGCCGGGGCCGCGCTCGATGTCTTCGAGACGGAACCCCCGACGCGGCAAGAACTGCTCGGCGATCCTCGTGTCATCGCGACCCCCCACCTCGGGGCGTCGACCGAGGAGGCCCAGCGCCGGGCGGGGACCGACGTGGTCACCGAGGTGCTCCGGGTCCTCCGTGCCGGGCCGAGGGCGACGGCCAGCTCGCCGGTCGCCTCCCAGGCGGGACGATGACGCTCGACCCCGAGACCGCGACGTTCCTCATCGCCGGGCCCGTGCGCATCCACCCCCGGGTCCTCCGGGCGATGGCGACCCCGTCCCTCAACCACCGGGGCGACTACTTCCACGCGATCGTCCAGGAGATCCGCGAGCTGCTCCCCGTCGCGTTCGGGACGAAGGGCCGGCAGGTCGTGATCACCGGGAGCGGATCGGCCGGCCTCGAGGCGGTCTACTCCGGCCTCGTCCCCAAGGAGGGACGGACGCTGGTCGTCGCGAACGGCAACTTCGGGGACCGCACCGACACGATCGTCCGACGGTACTCCTCGAACGTGACCACCGTGCGAGCTCGTTGGGGCCAGGGCCTGCCGGTCGAGGCGGTCCTCTCCGAGCTCGAGAAGGGGGATGTCCGGGCCGTCTGCCTCGTCCACAACGAGACGAGCGTCGGGCTCGTCAACGACCTCGGCGCCATCGCGCCGGCGGTGCGCCGGGCCGGGGCACTGTTCCTCGTGGACGGGATCAGCGCCGTCTGCGGGATCCCCGTCCCGATCGACGCCTGGGGGATCGATGGGATCGTCGCCGGCAGCCAGAAAGGGCTCGCGGCGCCGGCCGGCCTGGCCTTAGTCCACCTCTCCGACCGGGCGGTCGCCGCGCTCCATCCCGGCACGTTCTACCTGGACCTGGGGGCGCACCTGGCCTCGTTGGAGAAGAACGACACCCCCTGGACGCCCGCCGTTCCGCTGTTCCTCGCCCTCTGCGAGGCGCTCCGCCTCCTCAAAGACGAAGGGCTCGAACGACGGCTCGAGCGGACCCGGCGGCTCGCCGAGGCATCGCGCTCGGCCGTGGCCGCCCTCGGCCTCGAGCTGTTCCCGGACCCGAAGCACGCCTCCGACACGGTGACCGCGATACGGAACCCGGAGGGCCTCGGCGACCCTCAGCTCCGCAAGGTCCTCGAAAAGGAGTACCACGTGCTCGTGCAGGGGGGCCAGGGCGCGCTCGTAGGGAAGATCTTCCGGCTCGGCCACATGGGGATCGCCGACTGGCCCGACCTGCTGGTGACGTTCGCGGCGCTCGAGAGGATCCTCTCGAAGCACGG
>Ga0187771_10002282_pt1 | contig 13166 bp, 11 predicted proteins | sample 0116_SJ02_MP15_1_FD_133139 | JGI IMG/M metagenome (GOLD analysis project Ga0187771, IMG submission 133139) | Tropical peat soil microbial communities from peatlands in Department of Meta, Colombia - 0116_SJ02_MP15_10_MG | ecosystem: Environmental > Terrestrial > Soil > Wetlands > Peat | place... | reverse complement strand
GGCCTTGTCGCTCCCGGAGGCGACGACCGCTATGTCCGCCCCTTCTCCGCCGGTCTCGCCTCTCACAACCTCCGGGACGTTCTCCTTGGCCGCGTTCAGGACTCTGCCGACTGACATCTTCTCGGCGAAGCCGAGCCTCGGCTCGGCGATGTCGCTGACGACCACCCTGGCGCCGAGCGACTTCAGGAGCAAGGAGTGCATCATCCCGATGGGACCCGCGCCGACCACGAGGACGGAGTCTCCGGGCTTAGCCGAGCACCTGTCCAGCGCCCTTACGCAGCACGCCAGAGGCTCGATCAGAGTCGCTTCGTCGAACGGAAGGCCGGTGGGAAGGCGGGAGACCCCGCCCTTGCCGACGTTCCAGCTTGGCACCCTCACGTACTCGGCGAACCCGCCGGGGTCAAGGTTGCTGGTCTTGTACTCCCTGCAGACGGTCTCGTCCCCCCTCCGGCAGAGGTAGCATTCGTGACAGGAGACGTGGTGGTGGGGGAAGACCCTGTCGCCCTCAGCCAGGCCCGGAACGCCCCGGCCCAGGCTGGAGACGACTCCGACTGCCTCGTGCCCGATCACCGGCATCGCCGACGTGTACTCGCCCCGGATCTTCTCGATGTCGGTCCCGCAGAGCCCGCATGCCTTCATCTCCACGAGGACCTCGCCCTCCCCCAGCCCCGGGACGGCGACGCTCGAAACCTCGACGCCGGACTTGCGAGACTTCGAGAGGAGGACCGCTTTCATTTCGACGGATCGGGCGAGGCGGATGCGGGGCATATAAGCCAGACCGTGAGGCAGACGCCTTCACCCGGCCCTCTTCCTTTGCCCTGCCCGGGAGGAGGCGGACGACAGGGCTGGGTCCGGGGCTTCAGCCTTCCTTGACGACTATGGTTCCTTCCATGTGCGGGTGGATGACGCAGTGATACTGGTAGGTCCCTGGGACCGTGAAAGTTATCGTGAACTCCTGGCCCGGTTCGACGAGGTTGCTCGCGGAACCGAAGGCCTGGGCCCCGGTGGGAACGCTCGTCGAAGTGACCGTGTGGGCGACGGAGTCGAAGTTCCTCCACTGGACGGTGTTGTTGACCCCGATGACCACAGTCACCACCCGCGGCTCAAAGCTCAGCGACGCGTTGCCGGCTGCTCCGTCCGGTATCCTGATCTCGACCGTTTGGATTGTGACGGTTGGGGTGGTGTTCCCGCCGGGGGGGACTATGGCGAGATACGCGATCGAAACGGCGACCGCCACCACGGCCACGAGCAGCGCCAGCGCGGCGACGCTGATCCCCCTGGAGTCGCTGGCGGGCATGTGAGACGAACGGCCCTGCTCGGCTTTAATTTTTCCGCAGCCTGGGTCTGCGCATTTTTCGAAAAGATCGACCGCTTACGTTAATACCCGCTCCTGCGGTCGGGCCAGCCAAGGAGCGACTCTGTCTTGGGGCTGCCCGAGAAGATCAAGAGAATCGAAGACGACTTGCACAGGACCCAGGTCAACAAGAAGACCGAGCACCACGTCGGGCTCCTGAGGGCCAAGCTCTCCAAGCTGAAGTCTGAGCTGGAGGAGCAGCAGACGAGGAAGGCAGGGGCGTCGGTGGGGTACGATGTCAAGAAGTCGGGAGACGCCACGGTCGTCCTCATAGGGCTGCCTAGCGTCGGGAAGTCCACGCTCCTCAACAGGCTCACGAACGCGAAGTCCAAGGTCGGGTCGTATCAGTTCACGACTCTTGAAGTCGTCCCGGGCATCATGGATTTCAAGGGAGCGCGCGTCCAGATCCTCGACCTCCCGGGCATCATCCAGGGCGCTTCGGGGGGAAGGGGGCTGGGAAAGAGGGTTCTGGCCGTGGCCAGGAACGCCGACCTCCTCCTCTTCATAGTGGATGTGTTCCAGCCCGAGGCGAGGGCCATCCTCGAGCGGGAGCTGCGGGCGACCGGGATCCGGGCAGACGAGGAGCCCCCCAACGTCCTCCTGGAGCAGAGCGGGGCCGGTGGGATATCGGTGTCTGCGCAGGTCAAGCTGACAAGGATGAGCGAGCAGCTCGTCAAGGACATACTGCGGGTCTACAACGTGAACAGCGCCCGGGTGGTGATCAGGGAGGACATCGACGACGGCCAGCTCGTCGACGTGCTGCTGGGGAACCGGTCTTACATCCCCTCCCTCACCGTCGTCAACAAGATTGACCTGGTAAACGCAGGGTTCACCAACGAGCTCATGAAGAAGCTCCCGTATGGTTTTGTCCCCGTCTCCGCGGAGTCGGACGTGAACATCGGGGCGCTGAAGGAGGAAATCTACAGGCGGCTGAACCTCGTGAGGATCTACATGAGGCGCAGGAGCGGCGAGACCGACTTCGACGAGCCGATGATCATGAGGAGTGGGTCCACTGTCCTGGAGGTGTGCAACAAGGTCCACAGGGGGATGAAGGACGACTTTCGCTACGCCCTCGTCTGGGGGAAGAGCGTGAGGTTCGGGGGCCAGCGGGTGGGCATCGCCCACAGGCTGATGGACGAAGACGTGCTGACGATAATAACGAAGTGACTCCAGGAGCTCGCGATTATCCGTAAGTCAGCGCTGGGGGGTCGTTCTCAGAAGTAGAGCTATACGCGTCGCAGGACCAACGCGCAGACATGAGACAGGCGCCCGCCGCCTTGGCTTTGGTCTGCGCGGCTCTGTTCGTTCTCCTGGCGCCTGTGGTCCTGGAGACCGCGAAGCTGCCGTGCTGGGCGGGCCTGTGCACTCAGCCCGTGCTCGTCGGCAACTACTATGCGTCGGTTTCTTGGCATTGTGTGGGGCGCATGCCGTGGTGACTTCCAGGTTGTCACCAACGCAAGAGCTTCCCCCGTCTACTGCAAGGGTCGGGCGGAGGAGCCAGGGGCTGCCCAGACCCCCCGGGAAACACGGAAGTCAACAACCCGAGACGCGAAGGGGGCAAGAAATTGACGGCACGCTTTTATACCAGAAACGGAGCAAACAGGTCGGAAACGATGGCTGGAGGCGTAGATGTTTCCCTGATAGAGGATATGTTGCAGTTTATCGGCGTCTTCGTCTCTTTCTCCATCGCCTACGTCGCGTTCAGGGGACTGAAGCAGACCCGAAGCCCCGCCCTTCTGAGGTTGGCCACCGCGTTCCTCTTCCTGGGGGTCGGTTTCATGGTGCAGGCAGTGCTGGGGCTCGACGGCGTGGTGACGGTGCTCCCCGCCCTGACCACTACCGCGGTAGCGGGGCTCGTAGTGGCGAGCGCGCTCATGGAGACAGCCGGGTACTTCTTCCTCGCATTCTCCCACGCCCTGGACGTGATGTTTTCCAGGAGGCTCAAGGTGTCGCTCCTGCTCTTCCCCGTGTTCACGCTCTCGGCGGCCCAGACCACAGACGCCCTCAGCATACTTTCCTTCTATTTCATCCTGTACGGAGTCCTCGAGACGATTACCGCCTACGCCAGGAACAGGAAGCCCGACACGCTGCTGATCGCCCTCGGGCTGGCCCTCCTGGGCGCCGGGACCTTCGTCGCTTGGTTGTCCCTAATGTACCCCGTGGTTTACGTTCTTTCACTCGTCCAAATTATAATCAAAGAGGTAGGATTGATGATACTGTTCATACCCGTGCTGAGCTACGCTCTGGGAGGAAAGGCAAATGGCCCAATATAGGACCCAGGCTAGGATAATCGCCGACGTCCTGACCACAGCCAGAGACATGAACACCGAAGGCAGCGGCGTCGGCATCACCACGCTGCTCAGGAAGGGCAACATGTCCTACTCCCGGATGAGCAAGCTCCTCACGGAGCTCGTGGGTTCCGGCCTCCTCCTCGAGCTCAACAAGGAGAAGATCTCGAGGTACAAGATTTCCGACAGGGGGCTCCAGTTCCTGCAGGCCTACTACCAGTTCGAGGACTTCGCCCAGTCCTTCGGCTTGCGGCTCTAGGCACACTCCGTCCTGCCGTCTTCGGCTTGGAGGGCCTCGTCCTAGCCGGAAGTGCCGGTGCTCGCCGGCAACCAAGGTTGAAGTAACGCCCGTCCCGCGCCCGGGCAGATGAGGGTCAGGGTCCGAAAGGCGGAGCTTGCGGACGTTCCCAGCATAGAGCGCCTCGTCGGCCAGCACTGGAGGGTCAGCCTGGACTATCGCAGGGAGGTCAAGAACGGCGAGTCGGTCTTCATGGTCGCAGACGCCGGCGGCGGTCAGACACGGGCGAAGAGAAGCCTGACCGGGGTGGCGCTGATGTGGGTCACGAGATGGAACCGGACGGGCTACCTCGCGGAATTCGCCGTCGATAGCGCTCACAAGAGGATGGGAGTCGGTGCGGCGCTGATGGAGGCGCTTGCCGCCAGGGCAAGGGAGGAGGGACTGCGCGCCGTGATCGTCGAGACGCAGCCGGACAACAAGGAGGCGATGGACTTCTACCTCGGCCACGGCCTCAGGCTGTGCGGCTACAACGACAGGTACTACACCAACAAGCCGAAGAACTCGCACCAGATCGCCGTCTTCTTCTCGCTCGACCTGTAGCGCCAGGAGGCATCAGCAGAAATCCCCCCCAGGCCGTGCGATCGGCATCTCCCTTCGCTCACATTCAAATATCTCTGAGTTGGCCCTCTGCAATCCATGATAGGCATGGTGGGGGCCGGGAAGGTGGGTGCCCAGGCCGCCCTCGAAGTGGCTTCTTTAGGAATCGACGACATAGCCCTGGTCGACATAATCCCCGGCCTGGCCGAGGGGGAGGCGCTCGACATCAGCCACAGGCTTTCCGACGCGGGGGTCGACGTGTCGGTCTCGGGTTCGACCGACTACTCAATCCTGAAGGGCTCGAGCGTGGTCGTGGTCACCGCCGGGCTCGCGCGAAAGCCTGGGATGACAAGGATGGACCTCCTGTCGAAGAACTCAGGAATAATCGCGTCGGTCACCAAGGAGGTCGCCAAGAACGCGCCCGATTCCGTCATCCTGATGGTGACCAACCCGATGGACGTCATGACCTACGTGGCCCTGAAGGTGTCCGGATTCCCGAAGAACAGGGTCGTGGGGCAGGGAGGCGTCCTGGACAACTCGAGGTTCAAGTACGTCCTTTCGAGGAAGCTCGGCGTCTCCCGCTCCTCCATCACCTCGCTCGTGATGGGCGAGCACGGGGAGAACATGATTCCGGTCGCCAGCCACACCTACATCAGCGGGGTCCCCCTCGCGGGGCTCCTGAGCGAGGACGAGGTCCAGACGGCCATCGACGACACCAGGAAGGTCGCTGCCGAGGTGATATCGAAGAAGGGTGCGACCATCTTCGCCCCCGGGAGGTCCGTGGCCAGGATGGTCCACGCCATCGCCGACGACACCAAGGAGGTCCTGGCCGCCTCCGCCTACCTGGAGGGGGAGTACGGCGTGAGCGGGATATGCATAGGCGTGCCGGTCATGCTCGGCAAGGGAGGGGTCGAGCGCGTCTACGAGCTCAAGCTCTCGGACAGGGAGCGGGACTGGTTCAACAAAGGCGCGGACACGCTCCGAGAAGCGATCGCCTCCCTCCCGCAGCTCTGAAGGGTCCTCGACCACCGTAATCGTAGCCGCAGCCCTTGGCCGCGGGAATTGACAATCCCGACACAACCCTAAAAAACCGTGCTCAAAGGTCGTCGAACCAGTTGCTGGTCATCGTCCTGATCAAGGGGGTTCCTGCTCGGACGACCCAAGTGGTCGAGGTGGGGGGCGTGCTCAACCGCGAGGCGATGGACATCGTCCTCAACCCTCACGACTCGAAGGCGATGGAAGCCGCCGACTTCATCAAGCGAAGGGTCGGGGGGAAGACGGTCGCGCTGAGCATGGGCCCTGACATGAAGCTTGTCCCGATAATGAAGCCGCTCTACGACGCTGAGGTCTACGGCGTCGACGAGGAGGTCGTTCTGAGCGACAGGAAGATGGCCGGGGCCGACACCCTTGCCACCTCCTACGCCGTTGCCCTCGGGATCGTGAAGGTGGTGAAGAGGCACATCCAGCCTCTCGACGAGATGATAGATGCCGTGAGGAAGGGAGGGTACTCCGACGCCGTCAAGGCGAAGGCCCAAGAGCTGTACAGGTCCAACCTCCTCCCCAACAGGGTCTACTCGGAGCTCACGGCCATACACGACAGCGTGGTCCAGAGGTTCCTCAGGGGGGACCTCACCGCCGCCGAGGCCGTCTCGGCGCTGGAGGCTGAGAAGGAGAAAGTGTCGAGGTTCATGGTGGTCTCCGGCATGAAAACGACGGACGGTGAGACGGGGAGCGTGGGCCCCCAGGTCGCGGAAGGGGTGTCGGAGCTCCTGGGGAGGGTCATCCCCCACGCGACCTACGTGGAGGACTTCGAGCTGGACCCTGAGACCCTGACCGTGGTGTCAGAAAGGAAGCTGGGAAGGCTTTCGCAGAAGCTAGAGATGCAGCCCCCCGCCCTCCTGACCATCTCTTCCGAGTACCGGCCCCGGGCGCCCGGAACGACGAATCAGCCCGCCGTCAGGTACAGCAACTACCGCGGCAAGGTCCTGCAGGCTGCCAAGTGGAGCGCCGACGACATCGGCGCCGACCCCCAGCGCCTGGGGTTCGCGGGTTCGCCGACCATAGTGGGGCCGGGGGTCGACGTCGGGAAGCTCCCCGTCCAGAAGGTGTTGGGGGAGAGCATGATCTTCCTGAAGAGGGTGGAGCCGATCGACCTCGACGGAGTCAAGCACGGCCCCTTCGACAGGGGGGACTTGGCGGACTCGCTCCCTCAGGCCCTCCTCGACGACCTGAAGGCCCAGGGCGCCGTTGCGCTCTTCGACGAAAGCATGCTGGCGGAGGAATTGCTCCGGTGAACGGGGAAGCGAAGGGCGTCTGGGTCTACCTCCAGCGCGACAAGAGCGGGCTGACGAGGGACTCGCAGGAGGTCCTCGCGGCGGGAAGGAAGGTCGCGGACAAGCTCGGCCAGGATCTCGTGGGCGTAATCCTGGGGGAGCACCTGACTAAGGTCGTGCGGGACGCGATATCCTACGGCGCCGACAGGGTCCTCTACGTCGACTCCCCAGCCTTCGCTGACTACTTCAACCTCCTCTACGTGGACGCGATCTTCTCGATGGTCAAGGAGCGCCTCCCCTACGTCTTCCTGTTCGCCGCCAACGAGCTGGGCAAGGACGTCGCCGGGAGGGTGGCGTACAGGGCCCAGACCGGGCTCGCCACGGACAACGTGCAGCTCGAAGTCGAGGACTACTTCAACCCGCAGATGAAGGAGACCTTCAAGAACCTCCTCATCCAGATCCGCCCCGACTTCGGCACCAGGCTGGCCAAGATCTACACGCCTCGACAGCGCCCGCAGATGGCGACCGTCAGGCCCGGCAACTTCACCCCCCTCGAGCCCGACCCCTCCAGGAAGGGGGAGAAGGAGGAGTTCCAGTTCAAGGCGGGGAAGTACCCGGTCAGGGTGGTGAAGGTCACGGAGCTGCCGGTCCCCAAGGTGGACCTTGCGAAGGCCGACGTCGTCATCAGCCTGGGGCTGGGCATCCTCAAGGACAAGACGGGCCGCCCGAGGAACCCCCGTGACGCCTACGATTTGGCCGTGAAACTGAAGCAGGTGTTCAGGGAGAGGTACGGAATGAGCGCCGAGATAGGGGCCTCCAGGTCGCTCGTGTACGCCGAAATCAAGGAGCTCGAGGGGCTCATCGGCAGGGAAAACCAGGTGGGGCAGACCGGCGCCACCGTGAGCCCGAAGCTGTACTTCGCTTTCGGGATCAGCGGCGCCCTGCAGCACAAGGTCGGCATGCAGAGGTCAAGAAAGGTGGTGGCTGTAAACACCGACCCCGGCACTCCGATGATGCAGATGGCCCACTACCCGATCGTGGGAGACCTTTACGACGAGCTGCCGAGGCTGATCCGGCTGCTGGAGGGGACCCCCAGTGCAGCCTGAGTTCGACGTGATCGTCGTGGGGGCCGGCCCCGCCGGCGCGGCCGCCGCCCTGAGCCTCGCGCGCAAGGGGGTCAACGTCCTGATGCTCGAGAAGGGGAAGGTCCCCGGGGAGAGGAGCGTGACCGGAGGAGTCCTCTACGGCGACATGGGCGACGAATGGGGGATGATCAACCTGCTGCCCGGCTTCGAGTCGCAGGCGCCCCTTCAGCGGCGGGTGGCGACCCACGAGGTCTTCTTCCTGTCCGACCCGGACCTGAAGAGGGGCACTTCGAGGTACTATCGGCTTTCCAAGGTGTCCCTGCCGTCCCGGCTCGGGTTCGTGAACCTGGACTTCGGGACCGGCCACGACTACACGGTCCTCAGGAGGCCGTTCGACAGGTGGTTCGCGGACGTGGCGGTCGAAGCGGGGGCCATGCTCTCCACTGAGACCACCGCCGAGGGGCTCCTGACAGAAGGCGGGGGGGTGGTGGGGGTTCGGACGACCGACGAGGAGCTCCGCGCCAAGCTCGTGATAGACAGCTCGGGGGTCACGTCGAAGCTCGTCGCCGAAGCGGGGCTCAGGGGGGACCTGGTCCCCAGGCAGCTGTACCACGGAATAAAGAGGATCTACAGGCTCGACGAAGGGACCATCGAGAGGAGGTTCAGGGTCAAGCCTGGGGAGGGAAGGGCGCTCTTCTTCCTGGGAGGGTTCATGCACGACGTCAGCGGCGGTGCGTTCATCTACACCAACAAGGACACCCTTTCGGTGGGGCTGGTCGTCTCGATGGACTCCCTCATCAGGGCCACCACCGAGAGGTTCGAGCAGGTCGGAAAGCTGCTCGACATCCAGGACGACTTCGAGTCCCATCCGATGATCGAGGAGCTGCTGGAGGGAGCCGAGGTCCTCGAGTACTCAGCCCACAACATCCCCAAGGGGTTCAAGTGCATCCCGAAGAAGCCATACGCCGACGGCTTCCTTGCGACCGGGGACGCGCTGGGAGCCTTCGTGAAGGTGGGTTCCATGATCGACGGGATGAGGAGGGCCATAGCCACCGGGATGATGGCTGCCAGGGCCTACCTCGAGGCGAGCTCGTCGGGCTCGTTCAGGAGCAGGAACCTCTCCAGGTACAGGGACCTCCTCACCCCCGTTTACGAAGATGTAAACAGGTCTGGGAGGGACAGTTTCATCTCGGAGAGCTCGTTCGCGTACCACACCCTCCCCAGGCTGCTGCTTGGGACGGGGCTCACCGCCAGCACTTTCAGGTTCGAGCCGGCCGAGCGGCCCCCGAGGGGGGACGCCCTGCAGAGGGTGCAGCAGGGGACGAGCCTCCTCAACTACGACGAGGAGGAGGGGTATTCGCACATCAAGGTAGACGTCCCTCTGGCGTCGAAGTCGGTCACCAAGCCCTGGGTCCCGGCGTGCCCCGTGAACTGCTACACGCTCCTCACCCCGAAGGGGGTCTTCGCGTCCTACAAGGACCTCTACGAGCACAACCTCCAGATGCTCGCAGGGAACGGGAAGGTGGACGAGGGACTCAGGCGGAAGGCCTCGTCCCAGACGAAGGAGGACGTGGCATCGGCGCAGCTGAGGTTCGACCACGTGGCCTGCGTCGCCTGCGGGACCTGCGGGGCCATCGGCCCCGAAGGGACGGTCACCTTCGGCCACGAGAGGAACGGCCGCGGGGTAAGGTACGAGTTCGGATAGTTTCTCCTGGACCTGCGTTACCCTCTGTCGTCGGATGTTTATTAGACCGAAGTGCGGGTTGGGGGCGTGAGCGGCCAGTCCCAGTTCCGTTCGCTCTACACCAAGGACGATTGGTGGGCCGTCTGGATAGGGCTGGCCATACTCGTTCTGTCAGTTCCGTCGTTCACCGGCGTTCTTCCGCTCGGCTGGGTCCCCGTGGCCACCTCCTGGACCAATGTATCGGCGGCCTTGAGCACGAAGTGGGGCAATCCGTGGGCGGGTCTCCTGGCATTGTATCTGTTCATCCTGCTCGTTCTTTCGCCTTTCATGAAGATCGCTGGGCTCAGGCTGTTGGACTGGGTCAAGGGGTTCACTGCCATTTTCGCCATCGGATGGGTGGTATGGATTGGAGCGAACTATGCCCCGATCGTCGCTGCCATGGGGAGCTCGGAGGTAGGCTACATCTTCGCCCTCATCGTGGGCATCGCGATCGCGAACTTCGCGAAGGAGCCGGGATGGCTCAAAGGCTCGGCGAAGGGAGACTTCTTCATCAAGGTCGCGATCGTCCTCCTCGGCGCGAAGATTCTCCTGACCACCTTCGCTACGACCGCGCTCCCGATCCTCGGGGCCGTGTTCCTATCCTTTCCCGTGGTTTGGCTGGTCGGGTTCTTCGCCTCGAAGAGGGCGGGCCTTGACCGAAACCTGTCCGCCACCCTCTCGTCCGGGGTCGGCGTCTGTGGTGTCTCTGCTTCGATTGCCACCGCCAGCGCAATCGAGGCCCCTCCCTTGTACGCGACCATGATGTCCTCGATAATCATCCTCTTCTCCGCCGTAGAGATAGTGGTCATGCCTGCAGTCTCGGCCTTTTTCTTCGGCAACAACCCGACGGCCGCCGGGGTGTGGATGGGCCTCAGCGTCAAGACGGACGGTGCGGCCTCGGCGAGCGGGTCTGTGGTGGACGGCCTTCTCAAGGCCAACGGCTCGGCGCTCTCCGCGGCCGTCTCGACCAAGGTGATGATTGACATCTGGATCGGCCTGATCGCCTTCATTCTCTCGTCCGTCTGGATCGCCAGGGGCTATCTCAAGCCGAGTCAGGGCGGCCAGGAGCACGGCGCCCGGCTCATATGGTACAAGTTCCCCAAGTTCGTCCTCGGCTACTTTGCGACCAGCATCGTCGTTTCCCTCATCGCCTTCGGATATCCGACCGTAGCCCAAGGAGCCAAGGCGGTGGCTCCGATAACCTCTGCGGGGACGGACCCCTTCAGGGTTGCCTTCTTCATCTTCACGTTCCTAGCGATCGGCCTGAACACTCGGTTCTCGGACTTCAGACAGGTCGGCATAGGAAAGCCCGCGCTGGTCTACGCGCTCTGCCTCTGCTTCGCGATAGTGTGGGGCGGAATCGTGTCCTACATGGTCTTTGGCTGACGCCTGCACGGCCCTCGCGCCTTCGCGAGAATCCCAGCTGCGGCCGCCTCTCTCAACGTTATATACCGACCTTAGCGGGCCGATTGACCCGTTCAATGTCATACGCCTATCTGGAGAGGGTCGACCGCACGATAAAGCAGCACGAAGAGTGGAGGCTCAAGGAATGCCTCAACCTCATCCCCTCCGAAAACAGGGGGAGCGCTCACATGCGGTCGATGTTCACGAACGACCTCGGAAACAGGTATACCGCCCCGGACCGGTTCTACCGGGGGACGAGGTTCGTCGACGAGCTGGTCTCCCTCACGGAGGAGATAGCGCGGAAGGTCTTCAACGCCCGATACGCCGACGTCAGGCCCCTTTCCGGGCACACCGCGGACATGGCCGTGCTCCTCTCGATGACGCACCCGGGGGACAGCATCCTCTCGGTCTCGCCGGACAACGGGGGGTACCCGGGGATAACCCACCTCGGGCTGGGCAAGATCCTGGGTCTCCAGAACCTCTACTTCCCTTACAACGACACTACGGTCAACATCGACGCGAAGCAGTCGGTGGCGCTCATCAGGTCCTCGAAGCCGAAGGTGACCTTCTTCGGCGCGAGTTTCATCCCGTTCCCCCACCCCGCGAGGCAGCTGTCCGAGCTCCACTCGGGGACCTCGGTCTTCGACGGCTCCCACGTGCTGGGCCTCATAGCAGGAGGGGAGTTCCAGGACCCCCTGAGGGAGGGGTGCTCCCTCCTGATAGGGTCGACGCACAAGAGCCTCCCGGGCCCGCAGGGCGGGATCATCCTTTCCAACAACGAGCAGGTCTTCTCCGAGGTCTCGAAGAACATCCACCCCGGAATCGTCGACAACGTCCACCTGAACAGGGTCGCCGCCCTGGCGATAGCCCTGCTCGAGATGATGCAGTTCGGGAAGGCCTACGCCAAGGCGGTGGTCCAGAACTCCCAGGCGCTGGGGAAGGCGCTGGACAGGAGGGGTGTCAAGGTGAGAGGGGCCGCGCTGGGCTATTCGAAGTCCCACCAGGTCCTGCTCGACTACGACCTCCCGAAGCTGCAGTTCTACGCCCAGAGGCTGGAGCAGGCCAACATCATAATCGACAACGGGGGGAGGGTCGGGTCCTCAGAGCTGACCAGGATGGGGTTCGGCCCCGGGCAGATGGACGAGGTGGCGGAGCTCGTCAGCTACATCATACTGGGGAAGAAGCCCGCCGAGTTCGTCAAGAAGGGGGCGAAGAGCCTGGCGCGGCAGTTCGCCGAGCCCAAGTACGTCCTGCGGAGCGTCCCCTCGGCGCTCCCCTAGCTACTGGTGCGCGATCCCCAGGGATTCGTCGGTCAGCTTCATCGACTGCTCCCGGGTGTACCCGCCTGCCAGGGCCCTGATCGCGTCGATGTTCTCCGGGACGACTATGGCCTCCTGGTGGACCGCCAGGAACATGTAGGCGTCGCTCCCCACCACCGTGACCGAGTCCTTCCAGACTGCCGCCTCGTAGATGTCGTTCCTGGGGCGCCCCATCTCCCTCGCGAGGTCCATTATGTTCGCCGTGGACTTGAAGCCTGACTTGCCGTCGACGAGGATGACCCTGGGGGCGCGCTGCAGGGAGCCCACGATGTCCTCCTTCGCCGCCTGCCGCTTGAGCGTGACGATCAGGCTGTGCAGGTGGAGGTGCGTAGTCGGGATCTTGAAGGCCATGGTGACCACTTCGAACCCCTTCAGCACGGTCAGGACGTCCGGGCCGTGGTGGGACGGGAGGGTGGTGGGGTCCAGCACCACCGCGTCGATGGGCCCCTTCTTCACGTCGTCCGGGTCCGTGGCCCTCCTCGCAAGCACGGCCCTTGCTACCGATATTCCGACCCCCCTGTTGATGGCGCCGAGCGTCCTGCAAAGCCCCGTGGTGTTGCAGGAGACCACCCTCACCATCCTCTTCCCGGCCGCGTCCTCGAAGTTGCACTGCGCGACGAAGGACAGCCCGGTGAGCTGGTGCTCCTCTCCCCCCTGGAAGATCGCCTTCACGCCGGCCTGCTCGTAGACGGGCTTGTTGGCCGCCCCGGTGTCGTCGGGGGACGAGTCGACGACCACGTCGACCCTCTGCAGGAGGTCGTTGAGGGTGCCCATGATGGTAGCCCCCGAGGCCTTCATCGCCTCCAGGCTCTTCATGTCCACCGCGTAGAGCGGGATGCCCTTCTGCTGGGCCATGGAGTACTTGTAGTGAGGATGGACCGCGGT
>Ga0187771_10002281_pt1 | contig 13169 bp, 12 predicted proteins | sample 0116_SJ02_MP15_1_FD_133139 | JGI IMG/M metagenome (GOLD analysis project Ga0187771, IMG submission 133139) | Tropical peat soil microbial communities from peatlands in Department of Meta, Colombia - 0116_SJ02_MP15_10_MG | ecosystem: Environmental > Terrestrial > Soil > Wetlands > Peat | place... | reverse complement strand
GTCGGCCCTGAAGCTGGGGGAGCAGCTGCCGGTTCCCACCGGCGCCGGCGGCCGGGCCCTCTACAAAGCCCTGAAGAGCGCGGTCAACGGAGGACCGATTGGCGACCAGCCCATCTCGGCCACGGTCAACGGGGTCAGCAAGCTCCTCTTCTCGGTGGTGGTGGACGGCGTCTCACCGCTCACCTATGGCCAATGGGTACTGGTGGTGGCCGCCCCCAAGACGGCTTTCGAGCCCAACGTCTCATACCTGAACACCGGCATCAACAAGGGCCTGACCAACATCTTCAAGGGCGCCATCCCCCTGGTGGCAATCCTGGTGCTGGTATGCATCCTGCTCGCCACCCTCCTCTCCCGGCTGATCACCGCCCCGGTGCGGGCCCTGACGGCCTCGGCGGAAAGGCTGGCCCAGGGTCACACCGACGAGCCGGTGCCGCCCCAGGGGCGCGACGAGGTCGGGGAGCTCGCCGCCTCCCTGGAGCGGATGCGCCGGGAGATCGTCGCCTCGCGTGAGGTCATCCTGGCCGCCAGCCGGGAGCTGGAGCAGAAGGTCGCCATCCGCACCGCCGAGCTGAGCGCCCGCAACGAGGAGCTGCTCGCCCTCAACGAGCTGGCCGGGTCGCTCACCCGCTCGCTCGACCCGGAGGCAATCCTGACCGGAGCCCTCGACGCGGTCCGAGCCGTCCTGCCGGTCACCGGGGGCCGTGGCTTCCTGGTCGACGGCGAGGGCCGGCTCACCGGGCACGGCCCAGCCAGCGTGGGGCCCGGGGCACCCCTGGAGGAGGTCGGGCTGGCCGCCTACACCGAGGACCGGCTGGTCACCCGTCCGGACGACAGCGGGACCCTCATCGGCCTGCCGCTCAGCACCGGGGCGGGCGCGCTGGGTGCGCTGGGCCTGCACACCTCGGCGGTCCCCGGTCCGGAGATGACCGCCTTGCTCATGGCAATCGGCAGCCAGGTCGGCCTGGCGCTGCGCACCGCCCGCCTCTCCCAGGAGGGCCGGGACATGGCGGTGCTCGAGGAGCGGGCCCGGCTGGCCCGCGAGATCCACGACACCCTGGCCCAGCAGCTCACCGGCATCGTGATCCAGCTGGAGGCCGCCCAGGCCCTGGTCAGCCGCGACCCCGAGCGCTCCCTTCCCGCCCTCACCGCAGCCCAGGAGCTGGCCCGGTCCGCACTCGCCGAGGCGCGGCGGTCGGTCTGGGATCTCCGGCCGGCCCCGCTCAGCTCCACCGGGCTGGTGGCGGCAGCCGAGGCCGAGGTGGATCGCTTCCGGCGCCGGACCGGGGTTCAGGCCCGGCTCAGGGCGGAGCACATGTCGCCCCCTCCGGCGCTGCGCCCCCAGGCCGAGGTGGCCCTGCTCCGGATCACCCAGCAGGCCCTGGCCAACATCGCCGCCCACAGCGGAGCGACCCGCGTCAACGTCCGGCTCCGCCACCTCGACGGCCATGTGGAGCTGACCGTGAAGGACAACGGCCATGGCTTCGACACCACCGCCCTTCCTGCGGGATCATTCGGCATCGTGGGCATGGCCGAGAGGGTCCGTCTGGCCGGGGGCAACTTCCAGGTCGAGAGCGCCCCGGGGCGGGGCACGACCGTCACCGCCACGCTGCCGGTGACCGAGGACCCCCGGCGAGCGCCTGAGCCGCCCAGCAGGACGGCGGTCCCGGCATGATCCGGGTGCTGGTCGCCGACGATCACCCCGTGGTCCTCCACGGCCTGTGCACCATGCTCGAGGTGGAGGACGACATCCGGGTGGTGGCCCGCGCCGCCGACGGTCTCGAGGCGGTGGATCGGGCCCGCGAGACCCACCCGGACATCATCCTCATGGACGTCCAGATGCCCAACCTGGACGGCATCGAGGCGATGCGGCGGATCCGCGCTGACGATCCCGAGGCCAAGGTGATCGTGCTGACCACCTATCGCAACGAGGACTACATCTTCCCGTCGCTGCAGGCCGGAGCTCGCGGTTACCTGCTCAAGGATTCGACCAGGGAGGAGCTGGCCAGCGCCATCCGTGCCGTCGCCGCCGGGGAGTCACTGCTCGACCCCGCCCTGATGTCGATCTCCCGCCCCGAGTACAACCTCACCCACCGGGAGCTCGACGTCCTGCGCCTGATGGGCGAGCACTGCAACAACGCCCAGATCGCCAAGCGGCTCTTCGTCAGCGAGAACACGGTCAAGACCCACGTCAGCAACATCTTCGCGAAGCTGGGCTGCAGCGACCGCGCGGCCGCGGTCCTGATCGCTTGGAAGGCTCATCTGATCTGAGGCGGGGCGGTGGCCGGGCCAGAAGGGCACGCTCAGGCCGGGTGCGCGCCGCTCAACCGAGCTCACGGTGCATCCGGAACCCGGGGCGCCACGCGGTGGCCACCATGCCGACGTCTACGAAGCCGAGCGCCCGGTAGAAGCCGGCCGCCTGCGGGTTGGCGGTGACCTCCAGGCGTATGCAGCCGGCCGCCTCGGCGGCCCGGGTCATCTCCCCCACCAGGCGCCGGCCGATACCACGCCGCATCAGCTCCGGACGGACGAAGAGGTCCTCGACCTCCCAGCTCACGGCATCGATCAACGAGTGAGAGGCGAAGCCGACAACGGAGCCGGCGATCACGGCCACCTCGACCTGACCGCGGCTCACCAGCTCGACGGGGACCACGATGGCCTCGGGGTGGGCCTCCAGGAAAGGGCGATCTTGCTCCCAGACCATGGCGGCGGCGCGCAGCACCGCTTCGATGGCGTCGAGGTCGGGCGGAATGGCCGTCCGAATGTGCACCGCGAGTGGCCCGGGGCCCTCGCCGGCCACGGTCAGGACTGGCAGGCCAGCAGGCTGGCTCCGCTCCCCCAGCTCGCGGCCGTCCCCCCGGGCGATGGGGTGGCTGTCGAGCTGTCCGAGCCCACCGCCTGGGCGATCATCCCCGACAGCACCCTGGCGCCCTCGGGTCCCGGGTGGATCCCGTCGCCCGGCTCGCTGCCCCACGAGAAGTACTCGGGGTGGCCCTGGCTGGCGCCGAACCAATCCACCACCACAGCGTCCGGCACCGCCGCGGCGACCTGGTCGATCTCCTGGTTGATGACCGGAGGCCAGTCGGGATGGCCGGGGTCATTGCCGGCGTTGACCAGGACCACCCGATCGAAGCCGTATGCGCGGAGCGCCGCCGCGACCTGGCCCGGATCCCACCCCGGTCCGTTTGTCCCCAGCTCCACCACCAGCCGCGAAGCCAGCCTCCCCTGGGCCTGCAGCTGTCCCAGGAGTCCCGGCAGCTCACCCATCTGGCGGGAGACCTGGCCATCGATGTAGGCGTCGGGCAGGAGCCCATGAAGGTCGCCGGCGAGGTCGATCATGATCGAGTCCCCGACCACGGTCACCGCCAGCGGGCTGGGGGCGGGAGGGCTCGGCGGAGGTGGTGGCGAGGCGGTTGGCGTCGCCGCCGGGGTCGGGGGCGGCGGGGCAGCCGTCGGGGACGAGGTGCAGGGGAGGGTCACGGGCAGCTGGGTCGGCGAGGGAGAGGAAGGGGGGGCGGTGGCGGTCGGAGAGAAGATCACGCTCTGCGGCATCTCCGAGATCAGGCTGGCGGTGCGGGCGGCGGGGACCACGCCGGCGAGGCCGACCGCGGATGCCGCCAGGACCATGCCCGCGGCGGCGACCCCGGCGCACAGCCCCGCTGGGACCCGGCCCAGGCGGAGCCGCGGGGCTTGGAGACGGGACACCACGCTGGCGAAGCCGCCGCGCCGGATCGGCTCCTCGATGAACCGCCAGGAGAGGGCGGCCACCAGGAACGATGCCGGGATCTGGATCGCCCCGTAGATCAGCAGCTGGGCCACGCTCGGGTCCGCCGGCGTGGTCAGCACCATGATCGGATAGCTCCACAGATAGATGCCGTAGGAGCGGACCCCAATCCAGCGGAGCGGGCGGATCCCCATCAGCCGGCCGAGGCGGGTGGCCGGATGAGCGAGACAGAGCACGGCGGCCACGGAGGCGACCGAGAGAAGGACCATCCCGCCCCGGTAGAGGAAGGCTCCGTACTGATCGGTGAGGACGATGAGAGCGACGATCCCGGCCAGTCCGAGGGCTCCGGCGATCTCCAGCGCGCTGCGGCGGACGCGCGATATCGAGGCCGACAGGCTGCGGCTCGGGCAGGCGATGGCGAGGCTGGCCCCGAGGAGCAGCTCGAAGGCGCGGGTGTCGGTGCCCTCGTAGACACGGTTGGGGTCGGCGCCGGGCTGGAACATCAGGGCCATGACGGTCGCCGACGCCGCGGCGCCGACCAGCACCAGGCCGATCAGCACCTCGCGTCGCCGGACGAAACGGGTGACGGCGATCAGGATCAGCGGCCACAGGAGGTAGAACTGCTCCTCGACGGCCAGGGACCAGAGGTGGCTCAGGGGCGACTGCGGCGAGAAGAGGGCGAAGTAGGACTCGTGCTGGATCGCGTACCACCAGTTGCTGTAGTAGAAGAGCGCGGCGAGCACGTTGCCGCGGAGAGCCGGTACCTGGGAGGCATCGAGGAAGGCGGTCCAGATGGTGACCGCGGCCAGCATCACCCAGAGTGCCGGCAGCAGCCGGCGAGCCCGGCGGAGCCAGAACTGACCGAGCGAGATCTCTCCCCGCCGCTCGCGCTGGGCGAGCAGCAGGTCGGTGATCAGATAACCGGAGAGGACGAAGAAGACTCCGACACCGAGCTGACCCCCGGGCGCCCACGCGGAGTTCAGGTGGTAGGCGATGACGGCGAGCACCGCAACAGCACGCAGGCCGTCGAGGCCTGCCATGTACCGCCCATCTCCCTCGACCGGCCGTGGCATCGGGCTACGCCCCTGAAATCCGAGTCATGCGCCGTCCCGGCGGAACCTCATCGTAGTACGGGCACGTCGAGCCAACCGCATGCTGGTGCAATTCGTCGCGGCGCTCCGGCACCCGCCTTGTCAACGTGTGCGGCGTCCATCTCGATACGCGGCGGGTCAGGCGAAACGGCTGCGCGCCGCGCCTGTGGCACCTCTGGGTGGTGGTGCGCAGCTCCCGGGTCCAGCGGGCCGGCTCCCGGGATCGGTGACCAGTATCGGGGGCTCGGCGGTCAGTACACGAGGGTCGCGAACTCGCCGGCCTGACGGAAGCCCAGCCGGCTGTAGAGCCGCAGCGCGGGCGTGTTGTAGCCGTTGACGTACAGCGAGCAGATGGGCACGTCATGGAGCAGCTCGACGCACACCGCCGCCAGCCCAGCGGTGGCCAGCCCCCGCTGGCGCAGATGGGGCTCCGTCCACACCCCCTGGAGCTGGAGGACCTCGGGGGTCCAGGCTGACAGCTCAACCTTGAAGAGGATCTCCGGGCCCTCGCACCATACGAAGGACCAGCCGCGGTCGATCAGGGTGGCCATGCGGCTGCGCCAACCGGCGGCATCGAGGGCCATGGGGTCCACTCCCATCTCCTCGCGGTGCATGGCGGCGGCGGCGATGGTCAGCCGGTCGAGGTCCTCGCGGCGGGCTCGGCGAACGGGCGCCCCGCCGGCAATCACCGGCGCCCGATCGAGGACCAGGAGGGGTTGCGGGTCCCTGACCTCAACCGGCCGCTGCCGCGAAGCCAGCGCGGCGGACAGGGCCCGGACCGCCGGGGCCGGACCGATCATCAGCCGGGCCGGCGCCTGATGCCTGAGGGCACCGGCCAGGATCGGGGCGTCGCCGAGGTCCGGGATCCAGGGGACGACCAGGGGCCCACCCATGAGGGCGGCGCGGAGACCACCTCCGGAGCTGACCCCCCACCAGCCGGCGCGGCCGGGGGCGAGCCTGAGCTCGCTCCTCATGAAGACGTTGGCGACCATGTCCTGGTCGAGGAGGCGGGATAGAGCCGGCAGGTCGGCCGGCCCGAGCCGGAGCAGGGCCGCGCCCTTGCGAAGCAGGGGGGTCACGGTGGGGAGTCTGCACTGCCATGCAGCCTTCGAGTGGCCGGCCTGAACCTGGCGAGGCCGGACGTCCTATGCTCTCGGCCCCAGACGCCGTGCTGATCCTGATGAGCCGCCAGGCCACCCGCGAGGACATCGACAACGTCCTGCGCCACGTTCGCGAGCATGGCTTCGAACCGATCGAGCTGCCCGGCACCGACCGGCTCGCCATCGGCATCCTCGGCAGCGATCCGAGCCGGATCCGGGATGCGGTGGCCGCCCTGCCGGGGGTGCTCGAGGCCGTCCCGGTCAGCAAGCCGTACAAGCAGGTCGGTCGCGAGTGGCATCCCGAGCCCACCGTCGTCGATGTCGGCGGGGTTCCGGTCGGCGAGGGCGCGCCATTCGCGGTGGCCGCCGGCCCCTGTGCCGTGGAATCCCGCGACCAGCTGCTGACCACCGCCCGCGCGGTGAGAGGCGCCGGGGCGAGCCTGCTCCGCGGAGGCGCCTACAAGCCGCGGACCTCCCCCTACTCCTTCCGCGGCCTCGGTGCCGTCGCCCTCGACTACCTTGCCGAGGCCCGGGCCGAGACCGGCCTGCCGGTCGTCACCGAGGTCCTCACCCCCGGAGACCTCGACGGTGTCGCCAGGGTCGCCGACATGCTCCAGGTGGGCACCCGGAACGCGCAGAACTTCGCCCTCCTGGAGGCGGTGGGTGGAGCCGGCCTGCCGGTGCTGCTGAAGCGCGGGCTCTCCAACACCATCGAGGAGTGGCTGCTCAGCGCGGAGTACGTGGTCAGCCACGGCAATCCCCGGGTGATCCTCTGTGAGCGGGGCATCCGGACCTTCGAGACGGCCACGCGCAACACCCTGGACCTGAGCGCCGTCCCCCTGATCAGAACGCTCTCCCACCTGCCCATCCTGGTCGATCCGTCACATGCCACCGGTCACCGGCAGCTGGTGCCGTCCATGGCCCTGGCGGCGGTCGCCGCGGGAGCCGACGGGCTCCTCGTCGAGGTCCATCCCAATCCCGACGAGGCCTTGTCCGACGGCCCCCAATCGCTGACGCTCGAGCAGTTCAGCGCCCTGATGCAGGACGTCCATCATCTGATCGGAGCGCTCGGCAGAGCGTAGGATTCAGCCATGTTGGGGAGGCAGCCTCCTTCGCCCCACCCGCCCATCCAGGCCGGCTGAGATGCCTATCTTCCGGCGGGGCGAGCGCAAGCCCGAGCCTCCTCCCATGCAACCGGATCCCGGCCGCAGAGGGACCGGAACCGGCTCAGGGCCGGTCCCCGCTGGGCCGGGCGCGGTTCCGCCTCCGGCTGCCACGCCAGCGGCGGCCAACCCGCCCGGGCCGCCGGTCGCCCGCTTCCCCATCACGCAGGGCACGCTTCAGTGCCGTGACCGCGGCTGTCCCAACCACAACGGCGTCCTCTGCCACTACGTCGACCGGCGGGGCCGGCGCTGCGACACCGCATGGTGTCCAAACCACTGGGCCACCGTGGGCGGCATCGTCTACTGCCGGCGGCATGCGGGGACCATCGCAGCCATCGGGTACTTCGAGCACCCGTCGGGCATGCCCGACGTCGACAACCGGGCTCCATCGCTGGTGAACTGGGTGGCCCGCGACCTGGACGCGTTCGTCGCCGCCACCCTGGTGCAGACAGCCGAAGCCGGTGAGACCTTCGTCCGCGAGCCGGCGGTCACCACCCACGTGGAGCGCAACGCCGTGCGCCGCTACGAGCGCGCCTGGAAGCTCGTCGACCACACCGGGGTGCGCCTGGCGGTGGCGGTGTACGTCGACGGCGAGGAGGAGGTGTCCATCCATGTGCGGGTGGGTTCGGCGGTGGTGGCCGAGGGAGTCCCACCCTGGATCGAGCGGCGGCGGCGCGGGCTCGAGGTCTCGGCGGAAGTGGATCGCAGCCAGCGCGCCCTCTTCTACGGATTCCTCCAGAAGCACATCCTGGCTGCGGTTCGCTCCACTCGGGAGCGGGATTCCCGGCTGAGCCGGCCCTGATCGGGGCGAACGCCCGGCGCGGCTATGCTGCATCCGTGATCAGGCTGTTCGACACCGGCACCCGGTCGCTCCAGCCACTGCGCGAGCCGGCCCAGGGCCGTCCGATCGGCATCTACGTCTGCGGGATCACCCCGTACGACGGCGGTCATCTCGGCCATGCCTTCACCTACCACACGTTCGACGTCCTGGTCCGCCGTCTCCGCAGCCTGGGCCAGCCGGCAAGGAGCGTGCGCAACGTGACCGACGTCGATGACGACATGCTGCGCACCGCCGGCCAGCGCGGGCTGAGCTGGCAGGAGCTCGGCGAGCAGGTGGTGCGCCAGTTCGACCGGGACATGGCCGCCATCGACATCCTCGAGGTCGACGCCACCCCGTGGGCCAGCCAGCATGTTCCGGCCATGATCGACTGGATCTCGAGGCTCGTCGGCTGCGGCTCGGCCTACGCCGCCCAGGGTTGGGTTTTCTTCGAGGTCGCCTCGCTGCCGTCCTACGGGAGCCTGAGCCGGCTGAGCGCCGGGTCGATGATCGAGCTGAGCCGGCAGCGCGGTGCCAACCCGGACGACCCGCGCAAACGGGCCCCCCTCGACTTCGTGCTCTGGCAGCCCTCGCTCCCCGGTGAGCCGGCCTGGGATTCACCCTGGAGCCGGGGACGGCCGGGCTGGCACATCGAGTGCTCGGTGCTGGCAACCCGGGAGCTGGGCAGCCCCGTGGACGTCCACGGCGGCGGCGAGGACCTCATCTACCCCCACCACGAGTCGGAGATCGCGCAGGCCGAGGGGATCGGCATCTCGCCGTATGTCGGACTGTGGTCGCACGTCGCCATGGTCGGCTACCAAGGCGCGAAGATGAGCAAATCGCTGGGGAACCTGGTGTTCGTCAGCCATTTGCTGGAGCGGACCTCGCCCGCCGCAGTGCGCCTGCTGCTCGCCGGGCATCACCACCGTGAGGGTTGGGAGTACCGCGAGGCGGAGCTCGCCGCCGCCGGCGAGCGCGCCCGGCGCTACGCGGCGGCGGCCCGTTCGGAGGCCACCCTCGACGTCAGCGAGGCGGAGCGATGGCGGCGCGACTTCCTGGCCCGAATCGACGACGACCTCGACACCCCCGGAGCCCTGGGAAGAACCGACGCGCTGGCGGAGCGCCTGCTGGCCGCGCCGTCATCGCCAGCGGATCCCGAGCAGGTGTCAGGGCGGCGCTTGCTCGCCGAGCTGCTCACCCTGGTCGGCGCGGCGTCGGCGGTCGAGCAACCGGTGGCTTAGGCAGGGGAGCCGGAGAGGATTTCCCGGGCGCGCTCGAGGGCGGCCGCCGTGTCCCTGAAGCTGGAGCGCGCCAGCGCCGCGTCGAAGCTCATCCACTCCGCCTCCTCGATCTCCGACGCCTGCGGGGAGAGCACCGTCTCCGGCGGCGCCTCGACCAGGAAGTGGTCGACGTGCTTGAAGATCAGCCGTCCCTGGCGCCGGTACACGTAGTCGGAACCGGGCAGGGGCTGGCCGAGCCGCAACCCCTCAACCGGGACTCCGCACTCCTCGGCCACCTCGCGAACCGCGGCCGCCGCCGGGGTCTCGCCCGGCTCCACCAGACCCTTGGGGAGCGACCAGTACCGCCCCGCCCGGATCATCGCGACCTCCCAGCCACGGTCCGAGAGCCGCACCAGGACCCCGCCGGCCGAGACCTCAGAGGGCCGGCGCGGCCGGTCGCCCGGTGAACGCGGGGATCCTGGTGGCATGTCCGCTTCCTCCGTCGCCTTCCGTCCGCGCCCGGACGACCCGCCTGCCAGCGGTAGTCCGCTACCCTAGTCCTCCGAGAGAGAGACGGCCCCGTGGTGTAGCCTGGTCTAACACGCCACCCTGTCAAGGTGGAGATCGTCGGTTCAAATCCGATCGGGGTCGCCACATTTCCAGGACCGAGTTCCGGGGGGCGATTCACCCGTTTTCTCCGACAGGCGGCGGGCACGCTCACCAACTTCGGCCCCGCCGTGCGATGGAAGCGCTGCCCCGGTCAGCCCCCGGTGTCAGGGCCGCCGCGCGAAGCGCGGAAATCCGATCGGGGTCGCCACACTTCGACGACCTCGGCCTGGCCCGGCCACACGGTCCGCCACGTCGATCCCCTCAGCCTGAGGGACACCAGGGCACCGGTCGGAAACTTGCTGCGCAGTTGCCTGGGCGCCGCCCTGCCGGCGAGCAGCAGGGCGAGCTCCTGGAGGGCTGGGTTGTGCCCGATCACCAGCACCTCCTCATGGCGCCGGGCCAGTCTCCGGAGACGGGCCAGGATCCGGTCGGGTCCGCCGCTGTAGAGGCCTGGCTCGTACAGAATCTCGACCCCGTCCGGCAGCCCATCGCAGATCAGCTCCAGGGTCTGCCTGGCCCGCCGAGCGGTGGAGCAAAGCACCAGCGAGGGCTTCACCCCCGCCTCCGCGAGATGCGGCGCCAGGCGCCGTGCGGAGCGCTCCCCCCGCGGCGCGAGGGGCCGCTCCGAGTCGTCGAGGGCGGGCTCGTCCCAGCTGGACTTGCCGTGGCGGAGCAGGTGGAGGATCACGTCGCCGTGAACCCCTGCTCGGCCCTCGAGGGCGGCGCGACCGCCAGCCTGGCCTCGATCCAGGCCATCAGATCGTCGAGGACGCGAGCGCGCTCGGGCTCGTTGAGGATCTCGTGATACAGACCCGGATACTGGCGCACCGTCCGGTCAGCGCTGCCCACCCGGGAGTCGACGTATGGCGCCGCCGAGGGATCGACGATGGCATCGGCGGTCCCCTGCATCACCAGCACCGGAACCGTCAGCCGTGGCAATCCCGCTGCGACGTCGTCGATGGCGCGGAGCATCTCCGCCCCCAGCCTGGCCCGGATGCGGTGGCGGTGAACCCAGGGATCAGCGCGGTGCGCCACCAGCACCGCCGGGTCGCGCGAGAGCTTCTCCCAGGGAAGCTTGAGGACCCCCGCCTCGGGTGCCACCCGCGCCAGCAGCCTGCCGACCGCCCGGGTCACGGGCGGGATCCTTCCCGTGACCACCGCGGGGGCGGACAGGGCCAGCCCGCGCAGCTCGGACTCGTGGCGCACCGCGTAGACCGCTGCGATCAGGCCGCCCATGCTGTGGCCGAGCAGGATGACCGGCAGGCGGCCGTCCATCCTCTCCGCCTCACTGGCGATCTGGTGGAGATCGTCGATGTAGTCGTCGAACCGCGAGACGCTGACCGGCCGGCCCCCCGACCTCCCGTGGCCGCGGAGGTCGGGCACCACCACCGAGAGATCCGACTCGGTGAGCCTCTCGGCAACATGGCGATAGCGTCCACCGTGCTCCGCATACCCGTGGACGACGAGCACCCGCGCCCGGACCGCTTCGCCGTCTGGCAGCCAGACCCTCCAGAACAGGTCGAGACCGCCCGCTCCCGAGGACCGGCGCTGGAGCTCGCGCACTGAGGCCAAGCGTACCAGCCGAACGGCGGCCCGGGTCGAGCACCGGAAACCGGCCGTGGCAGGCTGGACCGGGTCATGCACGGGGTGAGCGCCGCCCTGTCGGCGCCCGACTGCTGGCTCGCCCGGCTGGTTCTCCAAGGCGGCCTCGGCCTCGTCCGCCTGGTCGCATTCCTCAACGCCTTCAACCAGTTTCCGGCCCTGCTCGGCGACCGCGGCCCGTGGTGGTGCTGAGCTGGTGGCCGGTGCGCAAGCTGCTCTGCTCCCACCAGAGCATGAACGCGAGCTTCAACTCCCTCCACCTGGTCAACACCCACGGCGCCTTCGGATCGATCACCCGAGTGCGGCACGAGGGGGAGTACCTGCCAGCGCTGAGCGGCCGGGCGGCCGGACCGGACCCAGGCGCGGCAGCCGGTGCGGCGGCGGTCAGGCAGCCAGGACCCGGAGCATCTCGTCCCGGAGCGCGGCCAGCGAGATCGGCTTGATGAGGAGCCGGCGGGCTCCCACCGCCTGGGCACGAATCGGGTCCTCGGTGGAGTCCCGCCCGGTCACCAGGATCATCCGCACCGCCGGAGACATCTCGCGGAGCCGGCGGCAGACCTCGATGCCGTCCATCCCCGGCATGTTGATGTCGACGAGGGCCAGGTCAAATGGATATCTGCCCGCCGCGTCCAGCGCCTCCTCGGCGCTGTGGGCGGCCTGAACGCGAAACCCCTCCATCTCCATGAAGGCGGCGACGGTGCGCGCCAGTCGCACGTTGTCATCGACGACCAGGACGGAGGGCGGGGCCAGCGCCGCCGCCGGATCCACGGCCCGGGCGGGCGCGCGGACCTGTGGCGTGGCCTCAGCCGCAGCGGGCACGGGCTGGGCCGCCGGCCGTGCCGGCGCTCGCACCGACCACCCGCGGGAGGAGCTGGGCTGCTGCGGCGGGGCCGCGGCGGTGGAGGGCCGCGCCTCCGGGGGCGGGACAGCCACGAACTCTATGTCGTCGACCCGCGCGCCGGGGTCCTCGAGGTCGGGGACAGCCGGTGATGCGCTCGGGGCCGGCTCCGGTGGCGCCTTCGGGATCGGCTCGGCGGCCGGGCTGCGCCCGACCAGCCTGACACGCGCGACGCGCGAGAGGTCGAGCACGCTCATGGCATTCTGCAGCGTTCCATGCGCTTGATCCAAAACTACACGAGGGATGCCAGCCCTGGAAAGCCCGTAGGCGGGAATTCAGGGGACCGTTCCGCAAGCGTTTCCCGACCGTCGCTCCAGCGCCACCCGGTCGGGGCCGGCTCAGGGCGCGAGGCGCTCGCGCACCCAGGCACCGCCCTCCCGGCGAAACCGGATGCGGTCGTGGAAGCGATCGTGGTGGCCCTGCCAGAACTCCATGCTGTCGGGGACGACTCGGTAGCCGCCCCAGAACGGCGGTCGGGGGATCTCCCGATCGTCCGGAAAGCGCGCCCGAACTTCTCGCCACAGCTCGTCGAGCTCCTGGCGGCTGCCGACCACCCGGCTCTGCGGTGATGCCCAGGCCGAGATGCGCGCAGCGCCGGGGCGGCTCGCGAAGTACGCGTCGGAGGCGTCATCCTCGAGGAGATCGACCCGGCCATCGACTCGGACCTGGCGGTGGCTGGGCCGGGTCCAGTGGAACAGCAGCGAGGCGCGGGGACGGCCGGACAGCTCCAGCCCCTTGCGGCTGCGGCGGTCGGCATGAAAGACAAAGCCCCGTTCGTCGAGGTCCCGCAGCATCACCATGCGGACCGACGGAGAGCCGTCAGCGCCGGCCGTGGCCAGCGCCATGGTATCGGCCGCCTCGCCGCCCTCGACTGCGGCGACCCGCTGCCAGGCGCGGAAGGCGGCGATGGGATCCGGCCCCAGCTCCTCGGGAGTCAGCACGGCTTCG
>Ga0187771_10002280_pt1 | contig 13170 bp, 14 predicted proteins | sample 0116_SJ02_MP15_1_FD_133139 | JGI IMG/M metagenome (GOLD analysis project Ga0187771, IMG submission 133139) | Tropical peat soil microbial communities from peatlands in Department of Meta, Colombia - 0116_SJ02_MP15_10_MG | ecosystem: Environmental > Terrestrial > Soil > Wetlands > Peat | place... | reverse complement strand
GATACTTTGGCTTGATGAATTGGCAGGTGACGGGCACTTCCAAAGCTCTCACCAGATCCGCCATAAAGACAAAGCTGTTTTCCAGCAGCGCCAACACATGAATGGTCTTGCCCTGGTAGTCGTCGGAGATTTGCCGGGCCATCTCGCGTACCCGTTTCTGAATCTGGTCGGCGGAGATCAATGTGCGCAGCGGACGGTCGTTTGCAGCTTGGTTCATGGTGCCATGCACCCTCGGTGATGATTGTACGCGAATGGCCCCGCGTGCCGTTGGTAGGAGCTGATCGTGGGCCGCTTCGCACGCTCCCGGCGCAAACTATCCGGTCGAGTCAAGGGGTTTCTCCCGAATGATGAGAACCTTGCTCATCTCCTCTGGCGGCTGCATCGATCGCGGCGTGCGGAAGCCGCGGACCCAAACTACTTGCTCCCCGCTGACCACTACCGGCCAGGATTGCCGCTCGACGCCGGTCACATGCTTTTCAGCGAGCAATTCCTTTACCTTCTTCGGTGACTTGGTGTGCGCCGGCCTATAGCGGTCGCCAGCCCGCCAGTTGCGAACCAGAAGCCCGTCGCCGGCGACGCGTAGGTCGAGCCAGCTTTCGGGTGGATCGTGCAACGCCTGCTTTCGGTGAATGATCACAGCCTCGAAGCGCGAACCAGTTTCCGGGATGTCGACTCTGCCCGGAACCGCGAGCCGATACTCGTAGCTGGCTGGCTCGGCGTGTCCTGATAGAGGCACAAAACGCAAAACGTCTTTCTCGCGATGGACGATCCAGCCCCGTGGCAGCGCCACTGCCGCTTTCACCGGACTGTTGGCTTTGGCCAAATCCAGCACGTCTTCCACGTGCTTGAACTCCAACCTCAATCCCAGCGACTCCGCCGCCGCACGGACGATGCGACGCCTCACGGCCAGCTGTGCAGGCAAGGGACAACTCAAATCTCCAGCCGACCCTCGGCGAGTATCCGTTGGCCGGACCTTCCAAAACTGGGGCATGAGTCGGGAAATCTCGCGTTTCCAAAACGATTCTTCTGCCCGGGCAATCTCCGCGGTTTCGGCCAGCGTTTCACGGACCGCCGGATTCAAATTCCGCTCGAGCCTGGGCATGATGCCATGCCGCACGCGGTTCCTGGCATGACGGAGATCGCGGTTGCTCGCATCATCCCGCCAGCTTTGACCCAACCCCTTGAGGTATGCCTCTAGATCGCGCCTGCGGGTTGCAAGTAAAGGCCGAATGATCGACGGGACCGACGCATTAGGGATTGGCCGAGTGCTGCGTTCTCGACCTTCAGAGTTCGGTATCTGCAGTTTGGGGTAAATCCCAGCCAATCCCCGGCTCCCCGAGCCGCGAACGGCCCTCAGCAGGACCGTCTCAGCTTGATCGTCCAAGGTATGGGCAGTAGCAACGCGTTCCAGAATGCCCTCTTTCAGCAGGCGGTGAAAATAGGCATAGCGCATGGCGCGCGCGGCAGCTTCCAGACTCAATTGTTTTGCTGCGGCGTAGGCTCTGACATCTCCGCGTTCGCAGTGGAACTCCAGGTGGTGCTTGGCGGCCAGTTCAGCGACGAAGCGTTCGTCTTCGTCGGATTCAGCCCCTCGCAGTTGGTGATTGAAATGAATCACCGCAAGGACAGTCCCGGTCTGCCCGCGCAGCTCGATCAGAAGGCGGAGCAGCGCGACCGAGTCCGCCCCGCCCGAAACGGCCACTCCCACACGGTCTCCGGCCTTCAGAAGCGCGTGCTTGCGGATATATCTGAGGACGGCTTGGTCAAGGGACTGCACGGATTCATGGTACATCGGCGGGACACTCTGCACGCTGTCTCATAACTCCGGTTTGTCATGCTGGGTCCCCGACAAGCCCGGTTTTGGCTTGGCGGGGTGGGGGAGCGAAGCATCCTATGGCAGCAACGACGCCGCTCACGCGATGCATTCTGTAGGTTATAGGGATTCCTCGCGTTGCTCGGAATGACAATGCCTGGAACTTTAACCATTGTCATGCTGAGCAAACCAGGGTCCCCGGCACGTTTTCGCGCGCTGGGGTGGTGGTGCGAAGCATCCCTATAGCGGCATGGAACGTTCGTGTTCCCACGATACATTCCTGCTGGGCATAGGGATTCCCTTCGGCAAGCTCAGGGCAGGCTTTCGCTTCGCTCAGAATGACAAATGCCGGGGCCCGGTCGCTCAGAATGACAAACTTAACTGCATCGTAACCTATGGGATGAGCGCTAAATGCCCGCTATCTTGCCCTTCATCTTCTCGCGAAAACGCCCGATGCTCACGACGGCGCGGCCCACGGTTCCGCGGCCAATCTCTTGAGTATCGTCGTATGCGGTAACGCGTAGGGTATAAAACCGCCCGTCGAAAGATTCGAGCACAGCTTCGGCGCGAATCTTCGCGCCAACTCCACTGGCCGCGCGGTGCTGAATGTTGATAGAAGTCCCAACGGTTATCTCGTCACCTTCGCAATAAGGCTGCAATGCGTGAAACGCGGCAGTCTCCATGAGCCGAATCATGTCGGGCGTCGAATAGACCGGCGGCAACTCGGGATGATGGGCCGTCAGGGTGTGCTTGAACTCCACTGTTTCTTCGGCCGCACCGCGTACGCCGATGGGCATTTCTTTCGCCATGAAATCTCTCCGAAAACAAATGAGCCAATGATTCTATCGAATCATTGGCTTGATTTCTCCCGATGAGCTAAGCGCTCCCTACGCGGCCTTGGCCGTGCGCCGCGCCTCAATTCCGTCCAGCGCGTGCCACAGTGCCTTCGCCGCGTTTTCCGCCGCAGCTAACGCTTTCGCGGCGACTTCCGGATGTGACTTTACGCGCTTCCCCAACTGCTGCCGCCAGACCTGAGAGTGGTACACGTCCGCTGTAGTATGCAAGGTGAAGTAAGCAGTCGTGCGCTCGTCGGCAGCGTACATCTCCTGCAGCCCGCGAGCCTTTTCTTTGGCCACGCGCGGCACCTGCGACTCGTAGGCATAAAACGCCGCCAGGGCCTCTTCCGGCAATCCCTGACTGGCCACGCGATGAAAATAGTCTACCAACTCACGGACTTGCTTGAGCGGCTTGTGCCCGTGCAACTCGCGCCTCGATCCCATTCCCTGAGCAAAGTCCAGCCACAGTTCCGAGTGGGCGACGGAGGGCTCGCCGAAAAGGTCTTCGCCGCCTTTCTCATCCGACATATTGGCCAGCACAGCGCGGCGTAATTCGCCTTCCTCCAAACGGATGCCCAACTCCGCCAGATAAGAGGGAAACGCATCGACGTGATGGTAATAATCCTGCGCATACTCGCGCAGATCGTCGCGGGTGAGCGACCCGGCGACCCATGCTTTGTAAAACGGATGGCAAAGCAGGTCGTATTTGGCGATGCGGGCGTCCAGTTGCTGAAAGAATTCTTGACTGGTCATAACTGGCTCCTTGCGGCAGTAACCTCCAATATAAGGTCAGAAGAGGAAGCTGGCAATCGGCAGATTCGCGATTCCCGCTTTGGAAAAACGGGAATCAAAAATCGACGAAAGCCCCTGTTGTCTGCTGATTTCACAGTATTTGCTGCGGATAATAGATAAGGGCAGAATCTGATAGTGAAACTTCGCTTAACAATTTTTCTGTGGATATGTTTGGCAGTTGCGACCGTTTCTGCCGGTGCATTCATTCCCGCTCTGCTCGACGATTCCAGAGTCCCTGATGAAGTGCGTTATAAAACTGGCTATGTGAACCCGGCGGGCCGGCCAGCGGATTTTCATTCTGTCATGCTTTGGGGCATCGCGATTGCGGACACGCGGGTTGCGGGATACGAATCAGCCAAAGTGGAAATCTCTTCTCTGGAACTTTCCTGCCGGGCCAACGGCAAGGACAGCGTGCTCATCCACGATGTCGGACGCATTCACGGCGGGCTTTATCGTCGCATTCCATGGTTTCAAGGCAACCAAGCCGAACTAATGCCTATCCTGACCGACGCCGTCAATGGAACGGTCATTCTGCCCGTCGGCCAACGCACCGACCGCATCTGGCATTTCTGGAGCGCCTCGGCACGACCGGCGCTGCCAGCAGGAAAGCTCGAAGGCTGCACGGTCAAGGTTCGTGCCAAGATTTCTCCTGGCGCTTTGCTGCAAGTGGGGATGGACTACTGGCGCGATCAGACAGTTCCGTTTGGCGCTGGCGGCAACAACCACGAGGCCGGCGCCAGCGACTGGTACTTCCCGTCGAACCAGTGGCAGGAAGCGATCTTCACGGATATCCACGGGCCAAACTTCTAGCACCCCATACCCGCCCGGCACGTTGTTCCACACAAGGATTCTGACCATCCGCAACTCGGAGACAGGTACAACGCTAGAACCGCTCCAGAACCCGGAGCCGCGGGACTCTATGCTAACGTGGAGGAGCGGGGGGATTCGTGGAGCGGACAGTCGAATATCTCTGTGTGCTCTTGCTTTTGTTCGGGAGCGTGTGTCTGTCGCAGTGTTTGGCCCAAGAAATCAGTATGCAAACCGCGCGCCGAAACGATCCCGAGACTCAAAATCCGTCCGCGCCAAGTACGCCGCCGTCGGCTCCTGAAGCTGGACAGAAGGCAGAGCCGTTGCCCAAGAACCAAACTGGCGGACGAGAGGAAAACCCCATGGTCAAGGTGGAAACCTCCATCCACAACGAGGTCGACAAAGCGATGAATCTGCCGGCGGAGTGGTTCCTGGGCGCCTATGTTCCCAGCAGCCGCCACCTGCGACCGCTGACCAACCAAGGGCGCGGCGACGTCTATGTCCAGCAAACTTATTTAACTGGCGCCAGCTACCTGAAGCGCCTGTTCGCCGCAGGCATAGATCAAACGCGCGGCGTACCCTACCAGTGGGGCGGCGGCTGGGCGGGGTATAGCAAACGCTTCGGCTCGCGCTACAGCCAGTTCATCATTCAGAACACGCTAACCTCAGCCGGAGATGCTGCCCTGCACTATGAGCCACGCTACGACTTGTGCCGCTGCACACGGTTTTGGCCAAGGACTCGCCATGCCTTGCTGCGCAACTTCGTCACCTACGATAAGACGGAAGTGAGCACCCGTCCGCAAGTTTCGCTGTATGTGGCCGCCTTCAGCGCAGGTGCGTTAGCCACCGCCTGGAAGCCGGACAACCAAAGTCCTTGGCGAAATGGCGCCTGGGCCACAGCCGGACAGGCCGGCTATGGCGCGATTTCTACCTGGCTGCAGGAATTTGCCCTCGACATCGGGCACAAGCTGTCGCGGAAGAAGGCGGGGCGGTGAAGTGCCCGTTGCGCTCCGAAATACCGGGCGAAGTCGGGGGTTTTCGTTTACCTAGCGAAAACTTCATCCTGAGCGAAGTTATCATGCGTGTAACGCATGATAACGCAGTCGAAGGACCCCGAGTTCGACGGTACTATCGTGGCCGCTTCAGGGAGTTCTCACAAGAAGCCTATCGTGAGAATGCCTTTCTGGGTTCGATTCTCGTGCATTCATCTTCGGGGTCCTTCGACTCCGTGTGATGTTCGCTTTGCGAACATCACACTGCGCTCAGGATGACAGCGCCCGAGGACAGCACATTGCTGTGGCTGCACAAAAACTTGCGGGGTGGATTGCTCCACCCCGCATCATGTTTACGCGAGACGTTGCAAGCAACGTCTCTACGGCAACGCGGACAAGAATGTCCGCGCCACACAATCAATTACACCAAGCCCTGGTCCAGCATGGCATTGGCTACCTTGAGGAAGCCGCCGATGTTGGCGCCGTTCACCAGATTGCCCGGGGTGCCGTACTTCTCGGCAGTCTCGAAGCAGGTCTTGTGGATGGCGATCATGATCTTGTGCAGCTTGTCGTCCACTTCTTCGCGCGTCCAGCCCAGCCGTTGGCTGTTCTGTGCCATTTCGAGGCCAGAAGTCGCCACGCCGCCAGCGTTCGCGGCCTTGGCCGGTCCGTACAGGACCTTGTGCTCGAGGAACAGGTTGGTCGCTTCCAGCGTGCTCGGCATGTTGGCGCCTTCCGCCACCAGCTTGCAGCCGTTCTTGATCAGGTTCTCGGCGTCCTTCTTCTTGATTTCATTCTGCGTGGCGCTCGGGAACGCGCAATCCGCCTTGATGTTCCACAGCGGGTTGTGATCCAGTTTCACGTCGGTGGGCATGAACACAGCCTTCTTGTAGTGATCAGCGTACTCGCGGATACGGCCGCGCTTCACATTCTTCTGCTCCAGGATCCAGGCCAGCTTCTCGCGGTTGATGCCATCCGGATCGAAGATCACGCCGTCGGAATCCGAGCAGGTAATGGGCTTCGCGCCGAAGTCGAGCAGCTTCTCGATGGTGTACTGCGAAACGTTGCCGCTGCCGGAAACCAGGCACAGTTTGCCTTCCAGCTTGTCCTTGCGGGTCTTCAGCATCTCGTCGGCAAAATACACGCAGCCATAGCCGGTGGCTTCTGGACGAATGAGGGATCCGCCCCAGGCCAAGCCTTTGCCGGTCAACACGCCGGTGAATTCGTTGCGCAGCCGCTTGTACTGGCCAAACATGAAGCCGATTTCCCGGCCGCCTACGCCGATATCGCCGGCCGGAACGTCGGTATCCGGGCCAATGTGGCGAGACAGCTCGGTCATGAAGCTCTGACAGAAGCGCATGACTTCGTTGTCGCTCTTCCCTTTGGGATCGAAGTCCGATCCGCCCTTGCCACCACCCATCGCCAGGGTAGTTAGCGAGTTCTTGAACACCTGCTCAAAAGCCAAGAACTTCAGAATGCCGAGGTTCACCGACGGATGGAAGCGCAGTCCGCCCTTGTAGGGACCGATGGCGCTGTTCATCTCAATGCGGAACCCGCGGTTGACCTGGATTTCGCCCCGATCGTCAAACCACGGCACACGGAACATCAGGACCCGCTCTGGCTCGGTGATGCGTTCCAAAAGCTTCGCTGAACGATATTCCGGATGTTTGCCCAGCGCGAGACGCAGCGAACCAAGCACTTCTTCGACAGCCTGGTGGAACTCTGGTTCTGCCGGGTTCTTGGCCTTAACAATGGCTAATACTTCTTCTACGTAATCGCCCTTCGTTGTCTTGTTGGGCGGTGTCATAACACTCATGGTTGTAATCCTCCTATGGATATAAGAATTGTTCGGTTCCGGTGAGGTCCCGAGAATGGATACTCTTGGACAAGCGGCACTCTGCTATTTAACACCTTATTAGAGGCTGTCGGCCAGAGCTTCGCCGTGACTGCAATCACCCCAAGTCGTGACAATGGTACCTCGGGAATGTGCAAATAACCCAAGCATTTACACTCCGCACGCTGAGTCAGAATGACGGAGTATGGTAGTGCTACAGCGAATCGAAGGGACGAGCGCGCTGCTTGGCAACCTAGAAGGCCAGCGCTTGGGCAGGCGCGCCCTAGGAATGGTGTTAGCGGGCTGGACGCGGTTCTCTTTGTTTGCGTTCCGTGGTTATATTCGTGCTGTATTCTCGTGTCCGACGGAAAGTCAGTGTGGCCACTGACATCGTCTCCCTCATCTTCTTCTTGAGAGAACCCGCTCAACCGCCAGTTCTCGACAAGTTCGCCTAATTATCTCCATTGCTGGCACATGGCTGGCTTCCAGAAATTCAAATCCATAACGAAAAGCATTTCTTTGCCGAACCACGGCATGAACCTCCACATGGCCTAGCGACAAGGTAAACTCCAGTCGCACCACCTCGCCCAACGGAACCTCCTCCATGAAAGTGGCGGCAATACCGGATTCGCTGATGTCTACCGTATTTCCCTTGATCAGACCGCAGGTGCGAGAGATTACCTGGAGTTCAACCTCGAGTTTGTGCCTGGGATGGCGGCGTGCATCCACCAGCGGTAGACCTCGTTCGGCTTCGGGTTGATTTCTAACGTCCATAACGCGATCTGATTCCGGCCGCAGGATGAACGATCAAGAATCGATATCGTCATCGGCATGAGAGGTTGACATCTTTTGAAATTTATCTCCTCGCCCCTCTACACCTTCGTAATCCGATTACCAAAAAGGGACTCCACGTTCCTTTCACCGGAGCACTCCGGTGGGTTGTTGATTTCCAAGAATGCCGCCCCGACGCCGGGGTAGTTCATTACGCCTCGCGAATGAGGTACTGCCGAAATGCGCTGTGCAGATTGCTGACATGCTCACGAAGAGCGGGGACATCGCTGATTGCGGTCCGGTGCTGCCTTAGGAACGCTTGAACAGTTCGTTCCGCAAGCTTGTCCCATTGTTCGGCGTCGATTAAGGCTGCGCACTCAGCACATGCTGCCCACTCTTCGCACCGGTAGTGCTCCATTGGGGTTCCTTTGAGATACACAAACGCATGGCAGGCGTATGCCTTGATATAAGATCCCCGATTGCAGAAATCACAAACCTTCAAGAGGGACTGGGAGGTGTCGAGCGTTCTTTCCGACATAACCCCGAAGATCGGTGGAAATGACTCGCCGGAATAGACCTGCCCGGGCCAATCGTAACCGATGGTCAATTACCCGGCGAACGACGTCGCAGCCCTCACGGCAGATGTAATCGAAATCGGACATCACATTTCTTCAAGTTGCGCTTCCCATTCTGCGTAAATCATCACGTTTCACACACCATTGGCAACGCCCTGCTCACCGGGATTCAAGTACGTACCCGAAAAAGCCGATAGAAACAGGTCTGACGCCCGTGTTAGCCAGGCGCGGGAGACAAGCTATGGTGATGTCTCATCGATGGGTGTGGTTGATTCCGCTGTTGCTGGCAGTGCGCCTGGCTGGCGCTCAGCAGCAGTTGACATCGTCTGTGTTTCCGGAAGCATCCAGCGGTCTGGCAGACGGCTCGGGCGCAGTCCCGGCCGCCGTATCCACAGCGCTGGTTGTGACCCCGCCGCCCATTGAGCGCAACTCAGCGCACTATTCGCTGTGGCCGCGCCCTTACGTGGACGGCGGATTATCTCTCATGCAGGGTGGATATTCCCCGGCGGCGGGAAATCTAGCTGCAGGCTTGAACATCGAAGCGCCCGGGTTCATTGCCTTGGCGGCAGCCTCAGTCGACGACGGGCACAAGCTCGACTCCGGCACTGGCTACGATACTTATCTCGAGGCGCGCGCCTTTCTTCGCTTAGGCAGAGGTTGGTACGGCGGCGGCGGTGCGCAGTGGAACAAGCTCATCACAGATGCTTACTCCAAGCAGGCGTGGAGGCCGACGTTCGGCGGAGGCAAGGACGTTTTCCGCGACGACTTCTCATTGCGCGCTCAAGTGCTGTACGTTCTTCCCGGCACCGACCGGCTGAACGCCTCGCAGGGACCGGAAATTAGCGTTTGGTGGCCCTCCCCCGCAACCAACCGCCATCTGTTCTACTATCAAACCGTCGCCATCTACGGCGCCCACCAGACGTCGGTTCCGGGCGATCCGGGAACCAACGTCCGCTACCTGAACACGTTTGCCAGCTTCACGATCATGTACCGGTTCTAATTCGTCTTTCACCGGCGATACTCTTTGTAGAATTCTGAATTGACTGCCTCCGTTACTTGCGTTACATGGGCCGGAGCTTTGTCCCTGCCGATTGTTTTCAAGACTCAGGGCGCGCAAGCAGAAACGGAGCCCACTGGCATCGCAGCCTGAGTCCGGTTTCGCTTTGGAGTGCACGCGTATGACGTTGCCGGAGAAGACCGTCAGAACCGCCAGAGGACTAAGACTGGTTGATGTTCCTCCGTTCCCAGCGGTCGCACTGCGGGCATTGCAACTGGCATCGAGGAGCGAAACGCGGCTCTCAGAGTTGCACGCCCTGATTTGCACGGATCCGGCTTTTGCGGGCGAAATTCTGCGGCTTGCCAATTCGCCGCTTTATGGAATCCGCAGCCAAATCACCAGCACCGTGCAAGCAACTATTCTGCTCGGCTTCGAGCGTGTAAAGGGTTTGGCGTTGACGATCGCAATGCGGGCCTACGTCAGCGGCTCCGAGCATAATCCGGTTCTTCGCGCCTCCTGGCGCCACAGTCTTGGGTGCGCTCTGATCGCGGAAGAACTGGCGGGGCTTTGCAGAATTGATAAGGACGTTGTCTACACTGCAGCACTGATTCATGACATCGGACGACTGGGTTTGTCAGTAATCCGGCCCGATCTTTATAGCACGCTTGTGCAGCAGAGTTTCGAAGATCCTACCAGCGTCATGCGGTGCGAACGGGAATTGTTCGGGATGGATCACTGCGAGGCTGGTGGGCAACTGCTGACCGACTGGGGACTGCCTCAAGAGTTGATCGACGTGGCCAGGTCGCATCACCACGAAAGCCAACGGGAACATTTGGATGCCCTGGAGGTTGTCCACCTCAGTTGCAGAGTCGCAGATTTGGCCGGCTTCGAGTTTGTTCATTGCGCAGAGTCGGCTGACTACGATGCACTCCTTGGCCGCCTGCCTGGGCGGAGCGTCGACTACGTTCCGCCGAAGATCACAGAACTATCCTCGCGGATCGCCTGCAAAATGGACTACATCGAGTCGCAAGACAAACCGCGCCCTCTGGAGCCGAATACATTTCAGGGCACCCAAGTTACCGTCGGGTTGCGGTTGAGCCAGTAGTTGGGAAGTAGTTTTCCACAGATTCCACATCCAACTGTGATCGGCGTCACGCGACAAAATGGACCATGAGAGTAGTCTGATTTCTGATGAGCAATGCTGCAAGACGCCCAATTTTTCTGGACGGGAGTCCGGTTTGACGCCGATATGAAGCCATCGAGTTGTAGAAGCTGGGAACCGGGTAGACCTAACCGAAGCGCCTCAAGCTAAAGCCTGCCGAGTTTGCCAATGATAGGAGACCTAAGATGTCGGCGAAGGTAGAGGAAGACGTCCAAGAACTCATGTCTCGAGCGAGGGAAGTTGAAATCGAACTGCAGACTTTGCCGAGCGCGCAGCGCGAGATTGTAATGCAACACTTGGGAGAATTACGTCGCCGGATTGCGCGCCACGAATCCGGGCAGCACGCCGATCATCAATAGCTGAAGTTTCTGGGGGCGTGTTTGCAGTTGCCCTTCTGTCGGTGCTTTACAGTGCTTCGGATTGCCACCTGGCCACATTGGCAACGCCGACGCGCACAAAAGACCTCTCATTCACAAACAGGTTAATGCCCGGGGGCCTCGACTCTGCGCTCGAAATTGCTGGGAAAGAGTGTTAACGCGACGGTACGCCCGCTGCCTTCGAACGCTTACTCTCAGACAACACCTCGCGAACCAACTCGAGTAGTGCTTCGGCTCCCTGCTCGATGCCCAGTTCCGATTTTTGGTAAAAGGCCGCAGCCCCTGCATTCTTGAGCATGGCCTCGTTCTTCTGCGACAAGCTGGTGAGCGCAATGACGGGGATGCCGGCGGTTTGGGGATCCTTCTTGAGCGCCGCAAGCACAGTCAGGCCGTCCATGCGGGGAAGAATCATGTCGAGCAGAATCAGGTCAGGAGCGCTGGTGCGGGCCTGCTTCAGGCCCTGCTCGCCGTCGGCCGCTTCGGTGATGTCGTACCCGGCTTTCGTCAGAATCTTCCGCAGCGCCCACAACTGCAATTTGCTGTCATCGACTAATAGAATTCTCATGTGAGAGTAAGCACCTCTCGCTGATCTCCTCGGGATCGATGTGCTCGACCCGATTGCGGCCTTCGCTCTTGGCCTTGTGGAGTCCCATGTCCGCCAGTTGCAACACAGTCTGCAACTGAGGTTCCGTCTTCCCATCTACAACCGCCACTCCCATGCTCAGCGTAATCATCCGAGGTTGCACCGAGGTGGAGACCGGCCGGCTGGTCACAAAGGAACGGATTTGATCGGCGCGAATCAGGGCGGAAGTGAGATCGCAGGCCGGCATTACCAGCAGAAACTCCTCGCCACCGTACCGCGCCACCAAGTCATAGGGGCGCACCTGGGAGCGCAGCCGCCTGCCCACTTCAATCAGCACTTCATCACCGGCGATGTGCCCCAGCTGTTCATTGACTGCCTTAAAATGATCGACATCCGCCAGGATGACAGTCAGCGGCCTTCGTTCCCGGCAGCAACGGGCCAGCTCCCGTCGCATCATTTCCATCCCCTCGCGCCGATTTACCAGACCAGTTAAACCGTCATGGGTGGCGGCGTGGCGCATGGCGTCCTTGGCTGCCACTAGTTCCTGTTGCAGGTCAAGGATGCGCTTTCCCACCAACAGGCGGGCCTTTAGTTCCTCTTCGTCGAAGGGTTTGACCAGATAATCGTCAGCGCCCACTTCCAAGGCACTGATCAGATCGTTATGGCTTTCTTTGGACGTCAGCAGAATGATGTAGACATAGGAATCCGGCGACCGGCCTTCGCGCGCCCTGCGGCAAAGCTCTAGGCCATCCATCCCCGGCATCACCCAATCGAAAATCACCAGGTTCGGATTGTCATAGCGCCCGAGGATCTCCCACGCTTCCACGCCGTTTGTCGCCACTTTGGAGTTAAAGCCCCATCGTTCCAGGTGATCGACGATCAAACGGCGATACAAGGGCGAATCACTCACCAGCAGAACACTCTTGTCCCAACTTGCCGACATCCGTGACTCCTTGTTACTGTCCCGAAAGACCCGACAGGGGGAGAGCTGCAACTCCGGCAAGATCGGCAAAGTAACAGGAAGTCAGTAGTTACGGCGGTAACAGAAACAGTAAATTTCTTGCAGGTTGATGGTTTGTGCATTGGCAGCCTAGAGGATTCCCGAGCCTGCCGGGTATTCGTTTGGTGTTGAGTCGCCGGACAATTCGTCATCGGCTTAACGTCGGTGATGCTACCTGTCCCTACGCGATCTCTTGGCTGCCGGGAGGGCTGGCGTTTTTGCCCGTTTCACCCATACGGGCGAGCATTTGGTAAACTGTGTTCCGGCCTACGCCCAGGATCTCCGCAGCTTTGGCTTTGTTTCCGCCAACCAGGTCCAAGACCTTGCGCAGATAGCGCTGTTGCACCACCTCAAGCGTCGTCAATTCCTGATCATCCAGTTCCGTTTTCTGCGGGGGAGCAAAGAAGCTTTCCGGCAAATCCTGCAAATCAATGATATTTCCCGCCGCCATGAGGCAACTGTGGCTGATGGTGTTCTCCAACTCTCGCACATTGCCCGGCCAACTGTGCATCGCTAACCGTGCCGACGCCCGACGGGTGATCCCGGTAATTTCCTTTCGAAATCGCTTGCAATACTTCTCCAGAAAGTGCCGTTGCAGCAACGGCAAATCCTCTTTCCTCTGGGCCAGCCG
>Ga0187771_10002279_pt1 | contig 13171 bp, 11 predicted proteins | sample 0116_SJ02_MP15_1_FD_133139 | JGI IMG/M metagenome (GOLD analysis project Ga0187771, IMG submission 133139) | Tropical peat soil microbial communities from peatlands in Department of Meta, Colombia - 0116_SJ02_MP15_10_MG | ecosystem: Environmental > Terrestrial > Soil > Wetlands > Peat | place... | reverse complement strand
TTCAGAAGCATCATGAACAAGGAAGAACTCAACAAGCTTCTTTCCAGCCTTCTACTTCAGGATTAACAGGACTTATTCTTTTAGGCGAAAGCTCAACCGAGCTTGTTCTTTGTTATCCGATTTAAAACTAAAATAGAGGGATATTTCACCGATTGTTTGATGTTTGGCATAATGTCGGATCTACGCTTAATGTTTAGGACCAGAATTAAAGGATATTTTATTGATAACGGCAATGCGTCTTTAATCCGGCTGTTCACCCCCAAGTTCTTTGCATGCCGCCAATAACTTAATGGCTTGTCCGCTTCGTTATAGGGATGCTTGTAGTAGACCTCTCTAATTTGCTGGGCATCATTAACGGCTGGGTGCCCCCATTTTTCAATGAAGTATAATTGGCATCGGAGAAGAGGGGCAGTGTTCTTTTTGATCAATTTACTTTCGGATTTGACCGTGCCGGAACGAAAATGGAGGAAGCGAGCACCACCGTATCTGTAAGCCTTCAATCCTGCCAGTATCAGCCGCGTATGCATATCATTATCCTCGAAATATGCAGGCGCAAAGTTTTCGTCAAACTTACCAACATATTTGAAGAAATCAGCCTTTACTAGAAAGCACGAAAAAAGCGGATGCTCAGAGATACTCTCATCGTCGACGCAACTGTTAAGGTTCGCCAGATCCGCACATTCGCTCATTGTCCAAATTACCGCTTCAGGGTGATTCTCAGCAAAATCGACAAGCCGATCAATAGCATTAGTCTTAAAGACGATATCGGTATTAATTACCAATATGTAACTGCAACCTGTCCTGCTTCCTTCCTCTATGCCTTTATTCCATGCTTGAGATACGCTTTGTTGACCAGTAGGATACAGAACTTTGATCTTACTTGGTTCATGATCGAAGGTGTAGACTAATGGTTTGAAAGCTGGACTAACATAGTTTTCACAGGGCAGCCATACGATATTATGGTTTGCCGAGTTTATGCTTTTTGTTGTTAGATCCAAGTATTTTTTATGCTGGGAAGTGGTAATGTAGATGGGGGCTGTTATGGCTATTCTCATCAGCAAATTTCGCCAATAATCCTAATGCGTTTTCTACTATACTTAAGTTGAATTTATCTATTATTATAGCAGCATAAGATTCGCAAGTTTAAGCTTCATTTTTCGTAAGTGAGCTGAAATCTATCGGCGCGCAACAGATCACAAGAGCGTAAGGAATTTTCTTGTCAGCCTGCTAGTTGTACAGCAGTTAATGCAACTTTAGCTATCGATTCTTTTGGTTAGGTGAAGCTTCAATCGCATCCTATTTCTGCTAATCCAGTTAAAAACCGGGATGAGTGAGTACTTAAGGGATTGCGGCAAGGCGTCTTTAAAGTCTCTATGCAAGCCTAGACGAATGGCAACCTTGCCTCTTGCAGTTAATGGTACATTGTAACGTGTTATTAAGAATTCAGAAAATCCATTGCTTTCTTTAAATTTGTCAAGTGAAGGGTGATTTCCCATTCTTCCGTACATAAGCCATCGAACGCCGCTGGATGCACACACTTCAACCGCCTTGGCGATAAGCGCATTATTCACTGCTTTATCCTTATGCTCTTGCATTGAAAGGAGTTGCGAAATTATTGCTATGTTATCTCCGTAAACTAGATGAATAAAGCCAATCAGGTTTTCTTGCAAGAACGCGCCGATGAAAGTGGAGTTATGAACCCCATTAATTTTCTTACTGATGTCTCGAAGAGACTCACCGTAATGCGGAAAAGCTCGTTGTTGCCTGATTGGTGTTTCGTTATAAATTTTCCAGATCCCTTCAGCTAACTTTTCACTTGGCTGAACCACGGCGACTTTAACGCCGCTTTTCTCTGTTCTGCGAACCATATTGCGAGTTTTCTTTCCAATTCTATTCCACCAAGCACTATAGTCCTTTACTTCAAGCAAACCAACATTATCCTCCGCTTTTGCCCAACTGCTTGATGGATTAGGAATTTGAAAACACCATTTCCTCTCAAGAAAAGTAAAAATGTCTACACCTCTTAGGGACAGCTTTTCAAGGAAGTCGTCCGAGGGGACAATGTTTTTTTCATAATCATGAAAATCGTGAGCTATTTTGAAGAACGCTTTTTTCCTAACTTGCACTGTTAAAAACTCTTTATCTACATCTAAAATACTTCTCAGTGCATCATAGTATGGTCCTCTGCGCTTATTTCCTCCTGTTTTAAAAAGCCATTCAGGATGCATCGATAAGACGCCGTCTTTATCGATCCATTGCTGTGCTTGTTCCAGAGCGCGCCCAATACCAATCTCATGGCTTCGCCTATCCAAACTGAATGCTACAGTATTCTGAAAAGGTTCTAATGGGAAATCGCTTGGAACCTTGATTTGGGTTTCTCCAAGCTTTCGTCCCCACAATAACTGGGCAAGCGATGATTCGGTTCCGTGAATGGTGTAGTATTTTACTTTGCGTTCAGTTTCATTTTCTAAGATTTTCCATTCTCTGTAAGGATCGGTTACAACGTGCAGAGCTACCTCATGCCTTTCAGGATTTAGCAAATCGAGGATTTTTTTGTCCGGGATAGTGTACGGGGTAAAGAACCAGTAAGCCATAACTTGTTTCGGCGAATCATTAATCATTTTGGCAATAACTCGAGCGTTTTTCAGGTAATCGCGGCTTTTTCTTTTTTTGATTCTTAAAGCTACGTACAGAAAGCTTTTAGCCCTCGATGGATAAGGGTAATCTACGTCGATTCTCAGATTTATCATTGCCACTTCATTTGCCAACTAACTGAAAATGCTGTTTTAGTTATAAACCCTCTGCCATTACTTGATGCAAGGAGGTCGCCATAAGTTGCTAGTATATCTTCATGAAAGCCATTCATTTTGATTGGTTAAGGTAGTGCATGGGACCAATATTTCTTTAGAAGGCTTCTGGATTTGGAACTTAAATTTTACTACATAGTCCTTGCGATTTTTCCCAGTTTAGCTCTGTCCATGACAAGGCTGCAAATGGAGCAGCTCTCTGAGCAGCCCTAAAACTGATTGCGTGACTATTGACAACAAACCTAAATCAGTTCAATGTTGCGAGTTGTTCGGCCCATTTATGAATCAGAGGCTTGTTTTCCTTGAAATTAGGAATTGATTCTGGAAAACCTTATTAAAACGACTTTAAGTTTAATTTTCAAAAGGCAAAGTAATGTCGGCTCCATTCTACAGAACTTTCAAACAGGCAAAAGTAAAAGGCTTTACTAAAACGGTTTTCTCCATATTGGCAATATTGCTGAAGCGTCTTCTTTCCCCTGTAAAGATTATTCCTAATGAAAGTGTTGTGCAAGTTAACGAGTCAAAGATGCTTTTGTACCCAATAAAGGGAGCCATATATGAGGACCTGTTCTTATACAAGAAAAGAGAACCCTTCTGCACAGATTATTTGATGCATTCTGGCGTTCTAAAAGAGGGCGATGTTGTCTTAGATATTGGCGCCAACATCGGTTATTACGTGCTAATTGAATCACAACTTGTCGGGAAAAACGGTAAAGTCTATGCTGCCGAGCCAGTACGCAGCAATTTCGAGTTACTGAAAAAGAACGTTCAACTAAATAATTTGAAGAATGTTTCTGCATTCCAGTTTGCATTTGGAGAGAAAGACGCTAAATCCGAGATTTACGTTACAGACAAGTCGAACCTGTGCGCCATGAACAAGGATGCCGTCGGCGGCAAAATCCTTTTCACACAGGAAGTGCCTATGCAAACAGTTGATACTTTCTTTAAGGATAAAGCTCCTCCAGACTTTATTCGCATGGATGTGGAAGGCTATGAGTACCAGGTAATTAAGGGAATGGCTAAAACTCTTGAGAGTGACGTAAAAATTCTTATTGAACTGCACCCCTGGCGCCCTTATCTTGAACCTGAAAGAATGGATGAACTATTCGATATTCTGGAGCGAAACAACTTCAGGGCCCAGTTTGCGGTTCTTGAAAATAAAGTTAAAGAAAATAAGATCGTCACGCTCTTCATGAAGAAAGCGGGAGACAAGCTACCGATTATTTCATCGAATATGTCTATACAAGAACTCAGATTGTTTGTAGAAAGTAACCTAATGTTAAGAGTAAGCCCGAATGTCATGTTCGAAAAACAGGTTCCTTCTGTCGGAAGACGTAGGGCCACCGAAAGCGTGCACGTATCTGAACCAAGGAGGGATAAAATTGAAAGTTGACTTAGTGATGTGGACGAAAGACGGCTCTAGGACTTTAGATGTTGTTCTTAAGCGAATCAACGCCGTTGTCCCTTCGCAATGTATCAACCACCGTTTTATCGTTGATGATGGAAGCAGGGATAATACAGTTGAGATTGCCAAGGCTAATGGTTGGGATTGCCTGAAGAATGAAGGAAAAGGGATAAGTGATGGTGCAAATACAGCGCTCAAGCATGTTGAAACTGAATATTTTTGCAGTTTTGAACAAGACTTACTCTTGTCACCTGATTGGTGGCATATAACTAATCATTTAAACAAGAAGAACATTGCAGCGGTTACAGGCATAAGATTAGCGGACAAGCCTTCAGGATTACGTAAACTTCAACAATACACCACTAAACAATACTGTAAAATAATCAACAATCCTACCAAATATAGCAGCGGAAAGCTTTTAGAAGCCAACAGCTACGGAATGTTCCTTGACAACACAATCTACAGCACCAAGATTTTACGCCAAATAGGAGGCTTCCCCAAGCTTCCGAATTATGGGTCAGGCACAGACAGCATACTGATGAAAAAGATAAAAGACAACAACTTTACATGGGTAGTTGACTTTACAGTCATATCGACGCATTTACGAGCAAGCCTGCGTAACGAAATAAGCCATTGCTTGTGGTGTAGCAAAACCTTTCCGATTCTCAATCAATACCTGTACTCTCAATCAATAACGTTAGCTTCCTTAGTCCCGAGACTTATGTACAGTCCAATCAGAGCCTTAGAAATAGCAGTCAAAATGAAAGAACCCAACATAACATATATTTACCCTTTAATGAGGTTCACTTCATTCAAAGGAATCTGCAAAGGATATCAAGAAGGCATAGCACTTTAAACAGCAGTACCAAAAACCAGCGGTGCAGATGAAAGACTCCGTTTTAGACCGCTGCGACCAGTTACGAGGATCTGCACATTTCACCCTTTTAGCATGTCTCTTCAGGAAAACGGCAGATAAACAGACCAAAGAAAATATCAGCGTGACTTTATGAAGTTGACTCTGGAGTTTGCAAAATCTTCGGTAACTCACCATACTTACTTTTATCGTAGGGAATCTGGTTTTTATACATATCAGCCATAACCTTTTGCTGGGCTTCTTCCACGGTCATATTCCAGTCTTTTTGAACCCTGTAAGCAGTGTAATCTTCCAAGCTGTTAAATATAGGGTCTTTGTTTGCCATGTAACTATCCCAGAACTTTCTTGTAAGCATTCTTTCTGGGCTTTTAATATTACAGTGATAAATAAATGGTTCATGCCATCTTTGAAGGTTATACCATGGAGGAAAACGCGCGCCCCATATGCTATCCCCAACTACTTGTTCGCATCTGGTTCCTTCTTTCAAAGACCATTTTAGTTCAGGGCTCCAAGTGAATATCCTCGATTCATAAGAGCCGAATGGATTTGACTTTACTTGGTGTTGCAGGTCGCCTTCAAAATTTATTCTTGGGGTATCTATCGCATGATAGCGGTTTTTGTCAAGAAGTTTCAGCCTTTTTATCCATATTGATAAGGCTTCTGTGCTTTTTGCGACTTGGTCGCTGTCCCATTTAAATATCCATTTGTACTTTGCACTAACCAATCCGATGTGATTAGATAACGCTATTGAGTTTTTGCCTTCCCAACAAAATCGTACATGTTTAATTTTACTATTCTCTTTCGCTAAGGAATCAATTATTTCCGTAGTTTTATCCTCAACCGAACTATCAACCACCAAAATCTCATTTGCAACATCTTGAATAGAAAGAAGACAAGGCTTAATCCAAAGTTCCTCATCCTTAACAGGAACAATGAAACTTACCCCATCCTCATGATAACGCGGCTTCTTTACCAATCCAAGCTTCGGCAATACGGATAATGCTCTTCTCGCCGTAATAACGACTTTATCTCGATTACTTAACTGATCCAGCATTTTAAATGAACTAATGCCTTGAAATATAAAAGCACTTTGATTGTCGTGGAAAGTCTCTTGGAAGCGCTAATCTTTTTAGGCACATTAATTTTCAGTTGTTTTTGCGCTGTTTTCGCCTGAAGGAATGTTCCCAGCATTCCCTTTAGAGGTCAACTGCCTCACTGTACCTTTGATTTCTTCCCATATCAACCTAACAAGCTGTCTCGCCTGCTTATCAATAACCAACAACAAGACAGCATAAATACCAAAGCCTGCAATTGCTTTGGCAATTGTGGAAAGCAGCGTTGTTGTAGCTGGAAGCAGAAGCATAATACCAGCCATTAAAAGAGAAGCTAAAACAAATTTGCCCATGCTTACCCAAGCGACGGGTATACAGATTGAACGACGCATGGACCAGTATAATGCACTAAAGGTTAACAGTTGGGAACTCATAAGTATCAATATCGCGTACACCGCAGCCATCACTGAACCCGCCACTGGCAACCTTGTCAAAACAAAATACGCCGAGGGAAGCGCAATTGCTGCCTGAATGTACGGAAGGGTGAACACCTTGAAGATTTTGCTTCTGACAAGGTGGCGAATCGAGATTTTCCCTTCAGCATCGAAGGCTTCTACACCCATAAGGCAGTTGGAGTAAAACGAAGAAACCACACTGATTAAGGTGTAAACGGAAAGCGCAATGAGAACTGGCCAGGCAATCCCGTAAGCGATGTTTAGAACCGTCAGAAACGAGACGGACATAACTATTGTTATTGCAGTTAATGGAATAGCCAGCATCATCACTGTTCTAAATGATGAAGCGACTTGTTCGTTTGTGCAGCTTTTAGCTAACAATTTAGGATACAACGCCGTAGACAAAGCGCCAGCATAACCGATTATGATTGAGAAACAAGCGGCGGCTTGATAATAAGCCCTTGTAGAGGGTCCGCCGTAAAAGAAAAGCAAGATTGCCACAAAAGACAATAATTGAGCACCAACAGCTTGGTAGGCAATAGCTGTTGAACCCTTAAGCCACTCTTTGAGGTAACTCCAGTCCGTTTTTTGCTTAAATTCGTCAGCTAAAAGCCAAACGTAATAGCCTATCTGGACAAAGCAAGAAAGAATTAAGGCTGACACAGCGCCAAGGAATAATTGCTTAAAACCCAATATCAAAACTAGAGCAACACCGACCTTCACTACTTCTTCAATTAAAAAGCCATATCCAAGCGCTTGAGGCTTAATAGATTGCAAAATACTCTCAAAAACGGTAATCATGTGAAAAGTCAGAATATATAAGCCAGCTATCAAAAAGATCGGTAAATAGGCTTCCGTTCTGATTTTTGGTGCAATGGCCAAGGTGTAAATTAGAAAAACAATGGGAAAATAAATTGCACTTGAAACCAGACCTATTACTAATTGCATTAAACTGCTGGTTTTAGCCGTTCCTTTTATGCCTCTTGCCACAAACCTAGTTGCCCAGAAAGGCAACAACCCGCTGAAAAGGGTAAAATAACCAGTGTAATCAAAAATGTTGGTCCAAATACCATACTGGGACACTGTCATGCTTCTGGTTAACAAAAGCGTAAAAATGAGCCCTGTAATTATGCCTATTAGCTGTGCTGAAAAAATGATGAATCCGCTATACTGAAGCCTCATGTCTTTTTTGCTCAAGTGAAACTTTCCTGCTTTGCCAAAATTAAATTTGTACTGAATTATTAAAAGTTCTAGCTTTACAATTATCAAATACTACCAAAAACACTCTGAAAGAAGTTGAAAAAGACCAGTAGTCCCCAAATTGCACTCTTTAGTGTGCTTCAATTCCTTTCAGAGCAATCTTACTTGGGAGAACAGTTCGAACGCCAATGAAGCAATCAAAATGCAGCTCAGTACAAAAAGCGCTCAAGCACATGCATCCTAAGGGGCATATAAATGAACCGCCATGTGTGGTTTGATTATGGGCCGTTTTTTCGGGTTCTGATGTATGGCTGTCAGATATAGAATGCTAATATTTTCGGATGTAATAGAAAGCGGCTCGTTTTTCTACTTAAGAAACCGATTGAAATTGTGTATTTTGTTCGCAAAGCCTAAAAGAGTTAACATGCACATAAAAGCATTAACAGTTGGAAAAACCACAAAAATTCACGCAGGTTTAGAATTACCGTATGAGTGAAGAATCTGAAGAGCATAAGCAGACATCGCACGGCAGATCGTTGGGGAAGTTCGCTGCGACTGCTTCTTGCGAAGCGCCAGCCGAAATGTCTGGCAGAATGATCAAACCCATCATAGTCGCCGTTCTACCGACGTATCACCCTATATCAGAGGGCGCTATTTTACGGAGAGAAGCGAAAATGTTGGGGTATAGTTACATTTATCATCTTCATAAATAGGACGGCTTTAAATGAACTCAACACCCAGATGCTTGTGCGCTTTACTTTGCTACAATGATGGCGACATTTTAGAAGATGTCATTCTTCAGATGTTGAAGAACCGGCACGATATTGTCGTTTGGAATCACGGTTCAGACGATAATACTGCTGCGATACTTGACAAGTATAGTTCAAAATTTGTGGAAAATAAGTATGTGCCAAGAACTTTTGACTTCTACAATTTATACCAAGAGATGTCGCGGAACCTTATTAAGAATTATATTAAACTTTACGATTGGATTTCTTTCCCAGATGACGATGAAATACTTGAAGGTTCAGATAGAACTAAAAGTTATTTCGAGCATCTTTGCACCGTATTTAACTCGCGATACAACTATATTCAATTCAACAACTTCAACTATTGGTTCACTGAAAAAGATGATAAAACTATTGCGTCTCCCACTCAAAGGATAAGATACTATTCAATATTTCCCGATTGTGCTCCAAGGATACGTTCATGGAGAGCTTCAGCTACTAACATAAGAACGTTGGGCAATCATAATCCTTTAGCAGGTGAAAAATATCCTGTCAACTTCAATCTGAGACATTATCCTATGAGGTCTTATGACCAGATGATCAGGCGAATCAAGAAAGACAGAGCAAACCTTCAGAGAGATGGAGCGAACTACCATTACAATAACATGAAAACGAATATAGCGAAAATGTTGCTAAAGCCTGAACAACTTTTGTATGATGATGGTATATCTGAACTGAACCCATATCCTAAATATAATTGGAGAGAACTATATGGTTACGGTGCCAGAAGTAGTAGATTGCGCTCATTGTCATCGGCTTTTTCAGCTCGCGTTAGAGCGGCAGCAAAAAGAGAAAAAACGCCGAATTTAGGAAGGTGACTTCGGCGCGCCGAACGTAGAAGAATCGTTCACGACCTTAAGAATGAAACAGAGCTTATTTTCGGAGTATTTTTAAAGGTGTCACATACTTTATTGCCAGAAGGCTGCGTGAGGCTGCAAATCGTTGATAAAGCATAAATTGCAAACTTTAATTTTTCATCCAAAGCGGGTAGTTAAGAAATACAACGATAAGATTTATTATTCACTTTTCAAGATTGCTAAGCCTCTTTTGAACGAAGATTATGGCAAACATTGGAATTTCACGACGTTTAAGGGGAAAACCGTTTTGGATTTAGGCGCGGATTATGGAAGCACGGCTTGGTACTTTAAGAGGAAAGGGGCGGCGTGTGTTATAGCCGTTGAAGGTGACCATCAGCGAGCTGAACTATTGAGAAAGAATTCTGAGAAATACAAATTTTGTAGCTACGAATTAATGGTTAAGTCGGCTGAAGATATCGAGTGGCTACTTAAACGTCATCCTCACGTAGACGTGGCTAAAGTTGACATTGAGGGAGCTGAAATCTTCCTGTCTAAATGCGACTCTCAGTTAATCAAGAATATTCCTTTTTGGATGATTGAAACTCATTCTGAAGACGTTAACAAAATTCTATCAAAGTGGTTTAACGATTTAGGCTATAACGTTTCGAGATATAGTGTAAGAACTTTAAAAGATGAAGAGATTGAGAAGAGATGCTCTCTCTTTACTGCTGATTACGTTGCCAAGCATGAGTAGATTTTGGAAAATGCGTCATTGCCACAACTTCAAAAAAACGAAAAAATCAACAGAGTGAAAGATTTTTAAGAGCGCACAACAAAAAGTGCGTGCTTACAAAAAAGTTATTGCAATACAAATTTTTTGAAAACTAGAAAAGCTAAATTGAAGCTAAGCGGTTCCATACCAGCCCTTTGCTAGACCAACGTAGTTCTCAAGCTGCAGTTTAGCAGCCGTGAAGTCCCTTGTCGCCGCAATTATCCATAGTGCCATGGGAACCGCTACTCCTACCCGAAGCAAGACTTGCCAGTCGGTGTAAGAGTGGACTTTTTTGGCTAGTGTGCCGCTTTCAACGAACTCTTGAAAGCTCATGCGCTCGTGGAAATAATGTAGGCAGCAGGGGTCACGGGTTTTAAGCCACTCATAACCTTTTGAAACGACGTGCTGGCCAATGTAGTGGTCTTCCCAAATGTGCAGGTCGGGCGGTATCTTTATGTCTTTAACAGCCTCAGTTCGCAGCAGCGTGTCATGCGTCAGGTATCTCTTCAAGTTTTTCTGCTGCATAATCCAGTCTAAAACGTCCCTTCGGTAGAGTATCGCCATAGACTTGTTTCGGTTATAAACGTGCCTGTCGCCTGGTATTGTTACTCCCCACAAGGCCCCAACCTTTGGGTTAAGGTGCTTCTGGGCAGACTTAAACCAGTCTTTGCACAAAACAACATCAGAATCCACCTGCAAGTGCCAAGTTGTTTCAGCAGCTTCAATGCCTTTCTGACGGGCGGTTGCCCTGTTCCCACCTGAATCGTCAATTACCTCGGAATTCGCGTATTTCTGCACGAGATTCAGAGTTCCGTCAGTGCTGCCTCCGTCGACTACTAAAAGCCGCGCGACTGGAACGTTGGCATACACGGCGTCCAAACATTCCTTTAAGCATGGCTTCATGCTGTTCTTTGTTAGCAAGACAATGTCAACTTTTTCGGTCAACACCGCTCCCTTTGCGCTTGAGTTGATTCACTTATCAATGTGAGAGTTAATTTAGTTTTCTGGAATAGACGCGCGTCTTTAGAAATTGGGACTGGATACGTCAGGATTTATCCAGCTAACCAGCCTTTGAAAACCAAAACGTTGCTTATGAAGTTGCCTTTAGCCGCCTGAAAATCCCTTGTCACAATGTATATCCACGTTGATTTGGGAATCGCAAGCGCAACCCACCGAAAAACTTGACTGAACCGTGCATAATGGTACGTTTTCATCAGGTATCCTGTGGTAACGTAGCCTCGAGTCCGCTCGTAAGGGGTGGCGTTGTGCAGGCAGTAGGGGTCGGCGACCTTCAGAAAACGGTACCCCTTCCGAATTATGTGCCTTCCAATGTAGTCGTCTTCCCACATGTGCAGGTTCGAAGGGATCTTTATGTCCTTAACCGTGCTTGTCCTGATAAGCGTGTCATGCATCATGCAGCGCTCGCTGCGCATCTGTCTAACCATTAAGTCTTTAACGCTCATACGATACAGCTTAGCCATGGCGTAAGTAGCGTTAAAGTAATGTTCCTCGTTCGGAACTGCCACTCCCCAAACGGCTCCTACATCGTCTGTAATGTTTCCCCAAGCCTTCATAAACCAGTCTTCGCAGAGAATAACGTCTGAATCTACGTGGATGTGCCAGTCTGTCTCCACCGCGTCAATTCCCTTTTGCCGTGCGCTCGCCCTTGTGCCGTTCGGATCTTTAATGATTTTGACGTTAGGGTATCCTTGGAGGAGTTCGACAGTTCCGTCCGTGCTTCCTCCATCCACGACAAGAAGCCTATTAATGGGCACGTTGCGGTGAATCGACTGAACGCACTCGGACAAGGATGGTTTAAGGCTGTTTTTAGTCAGCAGAACAACGTCTACCTTCATTAGGTTCACGCGAGCATTTGGTCATCTATTGTATTTCTTTTCGTATTAATCTTATCTTCTTCATCGTGCGTTTCTGCCAAAAAAATTTGGTGAGGGGAGTATAGTTGCAAACGCGAGACTAGAGGGACAGAGGACTTCGAAAGGCAGCTACTGGAAATATTTTATCCGCATAGTTGAGGTTCAACCGATTCGTTCTTTTCCCCAGCAAGTTCCTTCTCTAACGCTACAGCCCTCGCTGCAACCTTTACAACTTCCGCTTGGACACCTTTGTCCTTGACCTCTTCCTTGCGCTTTTCATTGGACTTTAAAATCAAACGCAAAAACTCTGAGTCGTAAGCATTTAACAGCAATTCAACGTTTGGTATCAAGCAGTGTCCGCCAATTACACCTGGAAACATGACAGGTCTATCAAACCGTAAACGATGGGTGTCCTCAAGAAAATCAACGGTTTCGTCAAAGTCAGCGCCGAAAGCTCTGGAAATCCTGTGCATCTCTTGGAAACAGGCAATCATCCAAGCACGGTAAGTCGTCTCAAAAAGCTTGGCCAGTTCCGTCTCTGTGCAGCTTTTGAGCACCTTCACTTTTAGACCCAACTTTTCAAAATGGGCTCGGGAAGCCTGAGCTGCAGTCGCGTCTGCACCGCCGACATACTTGGTCCATCGCTTCATTTCCCATATCATATGTTCCGCATTTTTGTGTACACCACGTGACGGTGAATGTGCAACTAGACACATGCATTTTGTTGCGACTTTCATGGTGGTTCCCGGAGGAACAGTGCTGTTGATGATTACGAGTTTTGGCTTAAACTCTTCAACGTAGCCAAAGACTATGTTGACGAACTTTCTCTGGCTACTACAGGGGAGACAAACGTGCATAGTGTCTATTTGACTTGGAATTTTTTTTCTGCTTTGACTAAGCTGACGCATCTTTGTCCCATCCAAATCCAATCCATAAACGCTAAAACTCTTTTTCTGCTCATTCAGCAATGCAAGAAGAGTATGCCCGATCTCGCCTAAACCTATAATCAGAACTGTTTCTTTGGCCAAATGCTTGCCTCCACCATTCGAAACTCAATGTTAAAGTTAAACTATTTAAATCTGGAGCTCGAAAGGAGAGTTTATGCTGAATCCAAAAAGAGGCATAGGCATAGTCACAGGCGCTAACG
>Ga0187771_10002278_pt1 | contig 13172 bp, 12 predicted proteins | sample 0116_SJ02_MP15_1_FD_133139 | JGI IMG/M metagenome (GOLD analysis project Ga0187771, IMG submission 133139) | Tropical peat soil microbial communities from peatlands in Department of Meta, Colombia - 0116_SJ02_MP15_10_MG | ecosystem: Environmental > Terrestrial > Soil > Wetlands > Peat | place... | reverse complement strand
CGCCGAAAAATGTGGAGACGCGGCCGCGCGTGCGATCGATGAACTGATCGGGAATCACGAAATCCATGGGCCTGTGCTCTTCCTTCAGCGATCCGACCGCGCTGAGTGAAAGGATCCGCTCGACGCCAAGCGCCTTGAAGCCGTAAATGTTCGCGCGAAAATTGAGCTCGGATGGCGAGATGCGGTGCCCACGCCCGTGGCGCGCCAAAAACGCCACGTCCTTGCCTTGGAGCTTCCCCACCACGTAGGGATCGGAGGGCGCGCCCCAGGGCGTTTCGAGCAGGCGCTCCTCTTGCGCTTCAAATCCGGGCATGGAGTACAGTCCGCTGCCGCCGATAATGCCGATTTTTGGGTTCATGTAAAGTCAGGCCTGAATCAATTCCAACAGCACGCCGCCGGTGGAGGAGGGGTGCACGAATACGTATAAATGCCCGCCCGCACCTTGCCGCGGCTCGTTCAAAATTCGCGCGCCCGAAGAGCGGAGCTTGGCGACGGTAGCCGCCAGATCCGGCACGCGCAGCGCCACGTGATGCAATCCTTCGCCGCGCTTGGCGATAAATGCCGCAATCACCGAATCCGGCGCGGCGGCTTCCAGCAATTCGATACGGGGCTCGCCGGCCGAAGCGCCGAGCGGCAGCATCGCCACGTGGACCTTTTCCACGGGAACGGTCTGCCGCAGCGAGACCGCCAAACCGAGTTGATCTTCGTAGAATTTTAGCGCCTCGTCGAGCGAGCGCACGGCGATTCCCAAATGATCGATGCGGGCCGGGGCGCCGTCCAAAATCGATGCGTCAGACATGCGAAGGATCGCTCTTCAATAATTGGCGCGCGATGACCAGCTTTTGAATTTCGCTGGTGCCTTCGCCAATGGTGCACAATTTCACATCGCGGTAGAACTTTTCGACCGGGTAGTCCTTCATGAATCCGTTGCCGCCGTGAATCTGCACGGCTTCGTTGCAGACGCGGACGGCCACCTCCGAGGCGAACAGTTTGGCCATGGAGGACTCCTTATTTACATTCAGTCCTGCGTCTTTCATCCACGCGGCGCGGAAGGTCAGCAGGCGCGCGGCGTCGATCTCGGTGGCCATGTCGGCCAGCTTGTGCTGGATCGCCTGAAATTCGGAGATAAAGCGGCCGAATTGTTTGCGCTGCTTGGCATAGCTCAGCGCGGCTTCGTAGGCTCCCTGCGCGACGCCGATGGACAGCGCCGCGATGGAAATGCGGCCGCCGTCGAGGATGCGCAGCGCGTCGACGAATCCTTCGCCCGCGCGTCCGCACAACTGCGAGGCGGAAACGCGGCAGTGGGAAAGTAGCATCTCGTTGGTGGGCGAACAGCGCATGCCCAATTTGTTTTCCTTCTTGCCGGGCCGGAAACCGGGCGTTCCTTTTTCCAGCAGAAATGCCGAGATGCCGTGATGCGCGGCGGCGGAGCGATCCGTCATCGCCATGACGACACAAACGTCGGCGAGCTCGCCGTTGGTAGTGAACGTCTTATTTCCGTTGATGACCCATTGATCGCCTTCGAGCACGGCGCGCGTGCGCGTGCCGCCGGCGTCGGAGCCGGATTCGGGCTCGGTCAGCGCCCAGGCGCCAATCCATTCACCGGAGGCGAGCTTGGGGACGTAGCGGCGGCGCTGCTCATCATTGCCGGCGACATAAATGTGGTTGGTGCACAGCGAGACGTGCGCGGCGACGCTCAACGCGACTGCGGGATCGACGCGCGCCAGCTCCTCGACGGCGATGGAATAATCGATATAGCTGTATCCGGAGCCGCCGAGATCCTCGGGAAAAATCGCGCCCAGCACGCCCATCGCGCCGAGTTCGCGAAAGACCTCCATCGGAAACTTTTGCGCCTCGTCCCACTGCATGACGTGCGGCTTCATTTCCGCTTCCGCGAATTCGCGGATGGTGCGGCGGAGTTGCTTCTGTTCGTCGGTGTGCCCGAATTCCATGGCCGTTGCGGTCGCGGCGGTGCCCTATACGATTTCTTCCGCCGAGGGATCCCAGCGCACCACGCGCGCCTGGCGGTAGCTCTCCACAGCCATGCGGCAGGCGATGGCGACGCGGTAGCCGACTTCGAAAGGACACTCCGGCTCGCGGTTGTAGCGGATCGCATCGGTGAAGTTCAGCATGTGCGCGTGCGGGACGTTCGCCGTACGGCCCAACATTTCGTTGTGCGGCGACGCAGCCGTCTTCTGCGGCGCGTAGCGCACGTCGTTGGAGCGGGAAATCGTCCCGGCCGAGCCGAGCAGATCCTCGCCGATGCCCGGATGGCTGCTGCCGAAACCCGAAGACCAGCTCACCAGCATGCGCTCGGGCTGCTCGAAGGACACCTGCATCGTGTCGGGCGTTTCGCGGCCGTCGTTCCACAGGTACACGCCGCCGGTCATGGATGCCGATTCGGGGATTTGCAAATCCAGCGCGCGCATCCAGAAGGCAAGCTGCTGGCTCATGTTTTCGGAAACGCCGCCGCCCGAAAACTCCCAGAAGTAGCGCCAGTGGATCAGGCGCTGCGCGTCGAAGGGAATTTCCGGCTTGTCGCGCTCGGATTCACCCAGGAACGCTTTCCAATCCACGTTGCGCGCGTTGACATCGGAGGTAAGCAGCGTGGGACGCGCCCACTGCGGTTTGCTCGGCGGGGTGTTGCGGAAATAGCGCATGGCGAGAGCCGTGACGCGCCCCAGCCGGGAAGGCTCGCGGAGAAACTGCCGCACGTCGGCCATCTGGCCGTGCGAACAGGATTGATGCCCGATCTGCACCGCGTGGCGTCCGTTATCCTCGCGCCAGGCCTTACGCATGCGCTTGGCGTCGGCGACGGTCAGCGCCAAAACTTTTTCCTGGTAAACATGCTTATCCGCGTCGAGCGCAGCGCAGAACTGCGCAGCGTGCAAGTGCGGAGGCGTCGCGATGACGACCGCGTCGATGGAACCGTCCTCGAAAATCCGCCGCGCGTCGGTGTACGTCTTCGCTCCGGGCACCACGGAAGCGGCCTTTTCGAGGCGCTTGGTGTAGACGTCGGCGAACGCGGCGATCTCGGTATTCGGGCAGACGCGGATCTGATGGACCAGCTCAAGACCGCGGTCGCCGGCGCCCACGATGGCGAAGCGAATGCGGTCGTTCGCGCCGAGGACGTTCCGCGGAACGGCTGCCAGGGTCCCGAGGCCGGACGCCATTTTGCCCAGAAAATGTCGGCGAGAATCCACGCAATTTGAGTGTAGCAGGGACCTCGCGCACGGTCGAAACGGGCCCGCGCGGCGCGGCTCCGGGCTCAATCCAGTTGCTTGCGGAAACGCCGCACGCTGAGCGTCAGGATGACCACGCCGAAGGCGGCGAGCGCGACCAGTTGCGGCCACAGCGTCGCGGCGCTGGCGCCTTGCAGGAACACGCCGCGCACGATTTCCATGAAGTAGCGCACCGGATTGGCGAAGGTGAGCCACTGCACCACGGTCGGCATGTTGCGAATGGGGAAAGAAAATCCGCTCAGCATGAAGAACGGCTGAAACAGGAGCGTGGTCGCCATCATGGCCTGCTGCTGCGTGCGCGAAATGGTCGATAGAAATAATCCGGCGCCCAGCGTCGTGAGCAGGAACAATCCGGAGGAGGCAAGCAGCAGCAGGAAACTGCCGTTAAACGGGACGTGGAAGACCACCAGCGCGGCGGTCACCACCAGGATCAAATCCCAATAGCCGACAATGACGAACGGCAGCGTCTTGCCGAGAATGAGCTCGACTGGACGGATCGGCGTGACCATTAACTGCTCCATGGTGCCGATTTCTTTTTCGCGCACGATAGCCATCGCCGTGAGCGACAGCGTCACCAGCGTGATGATGTTCGCCACCACGCCCGGAATGAAATAATTGCGGCTCTTCAGATCCGGGTTGAACCACACTCGGGTTCGCGCCGTGAGTTGCGGAATCGGCATGGAAAGCGGGCCGCCGTTGGACGTGGTCCCGCCAACCATCCGGATGCGCTGCTGATCCTGGGTCACCGTTTGCGAATACTCGGCCACGGTTTGTGCGGCGAACTGGGACACAATGGACGCCGTGTTGGAATTCGTGCCATCGAGCAGCACTTGCACGCTGGTGTAGCGGCCGCGCGCGACGTCGCGTCCGAAGCCGGGCAGCACGCGCACGACGCCATCCACCTGCCCGCGGTCGAGCGTGTCTTCTATTTCCTTTTCGTTGGACAGCATCGAGGCGATGATGAAATGCCCCGAGCCTGCGAAATCCTCGTACAAATCATGGCTCTGCGGCGAATGATCCTGATCGACCCAGGCGATCTTGGCGGTGTCGACGTCCAGGTTGACGGCGTAGCCAAAAATCAGAAGTTGCAGCAGCGGCGGAACGATCAGCATGCTGCGCATGCGCGGATCGCGCAGGGCTTGAATGAATTCCTTGCGGACGATGGAGCGGAGCCGTTGACGCATCTCTCAAGCCACCTTCTGGCGCAGCTTGCGCGCCGCAAAAAAGAACATCGCCGCGCCGTAAAAGCACAGCAGCAGAAAATCCAGCCATAGCAGCGCGATTCCCGTACCCTTCAAGAACATCGCCTTGATGATGTCGATGAAATAGCGCGCGGGTACCAGCACGGTGATCGCCTGGATGATGCGCGGCATGCTGGAAATGGAATAGATGAAGCCGGAGAGCAGAAATCCAGGAAGGAACGTGGTCAGCGTGCCGAGCTGATACGCGATCAATTGCGAGCGCGCCGAGGCCGAAATCAGCACGCCCGAGGCCAGCGATCCGAACAGAAAGATGCAGCTCGACACCACCAGCACGAACAAATTGCCTTTAAAGGGAACTTCGAAAACGTACACGCCCATCACCAGGCAAATCGCCATGTCGAGCAGGCCCACCAGGAAATAAGCGGTCAACTTTCCGAGCGCGAGCTCGGCCGGGCGCACGGGCGTCGAAAGAAGCTGCTCCATGGTTCCGGTTTCCCACTCGCGGGCGATGGTGAGCGAGCTCAAGTTTCCCGTGATGATCATCATGATGACGGCGATCAGTCCCGGCACGATAAAGTTGCGCGAGAGCATGTCCGGGTTGTACCAGACGCGCGTCTCGACGCCGACGCCGATTTGCGGCGGCTTGCCGGCGACCATGCTTTGCGCATCGGTGCGGACGCGGGCTGCGAAACTCTGCACCACGCCTTCGGCGTAGCCCTGCGCGATGGAGGCGGTGTTTGAGTCGCTGCCATCGAGCAGCAGTTGCACGGAAGATTCTTCGCCGGCGAGCAGGTGCCGCGCATAGTTAGGGTTGATCACGATCGCCATCAGCGCGTGGCGCGCGTCCATGGCCGCCTCCACCGGCCGGTAGCTTTGCGTTTCCTCGATGATCTGGAAGTAGCGCGATCCACGGAATTCGCGGGCCAGATCGCGGCTTTGCGGCGTGTGATCCAAATCGAACAGGATGGTCGGAATGCGATCGACGTCCAGGCTTAATGCGTAGCCGAAGATCAGCAGCATTATAAGCGGCGTCATGATCGCCGAAGCGAGGCTGCGCGGGTCGCGGATAATGTGCAGGATTTCTTTGCGCGCGATGGCTCGCAGTCTTCGCCCGTTCATGCCGCCGCCCTTTCCTGCTGTTCGATCAGGCTAACAAAGACGTCTTCCATGGAAGGCACGATCGCTTCAAGGGTCTGGATTTCCACCACGCCATCCAGTAGGCGATGAATCGCGGCCATGCCTTCGTAGACGTCGCCGACCTTTACGTGCAATCCTCCGCCGAAGACCGCGACGTCGAGAATGCCTTCCTGTCCGATCAGCCGGGAAAGGCTTTCGAGCAGGTCGGACGTTTCGAGATTCAATAAATGTTCGCCGCCGAGCGAGCGCTTGAGTTCGTCCGGCGACCCGAGCGCGATGGTGCGGCCGCCGTACATCAGGGCGATGCGATGGCAGTATTCGGCCTCATCCATGTAATGCGTGGTGACGAAGATCGTGTGACCGGCCGCGGAAAGCTGGTAGATCAATTCCCAAAAATCGCGCCGCGCGATGGGATCGACGCCGCTGGTGGGTTCGTCCAGAAACAGGATGGGCGGCTCGTGCAGGATGGCGCAGCCGAGTGCGAGCCGCTGCTTCCAGCCACCCGAGAGCAGCGCGGTTTTCATGTCGCGTTTGTCTTCGAGGCCCGCCATCCGCAACACGAAATCGCGGCGGGCGGGGAGCTTTGCGGGCGGCACGCCATAAACGCCCGCGAAAAATTCGATATTTTCGCTGACGGTCAGGTCGTCGTAAAGCGAAAATTTTTGCGACATGTAGCCGATGCGGCGCTTGATTTCTTCCGATTGCGTGGCCACGTCGAAGCCGCCGACCATCGCGCCGCCCGAAGTCGGCGCCATCAGGCCGCACAGGATGCGGATGGTGGTCGATTTGCCGGCGCCGTTCGGCCCCAGAAATCCGAAGATCTCGCCGCGCGCGACTTCGAGCGTCACGTTGTCGACGGCGGTGAAGTCGCCGAAGCGCTTTACCAGCTTTGTAAGTTTGACGGCAGAGCCGTTGGCTTCAGGCGGCACGCGCGGCCTCCTGTTGATACATCAACGCGATGAACACGTCTTCGAGCGATGGGAGAATGCGGTAGAAATCGAACTCGGCCAGCCCGCGCAACTTCTCGATCGCGGTCCGCTCCGGCTGCAGGAACAAATGCAGATCGGCGCCGGTGGGCTGCACGGCGAGCACGCCGGCCTGCCGCGCCAGGATCTCGCGCGTCTTGCGATTGTCGGCGGAGGTGACGCGATAGCATTCCTCTTTAAGACCGCGCTTGAGTTCCGCGGGCGGAGCGCACTGAATCATGCGGCCCTGGTACATGAACCCGACGCGGTTGGCGCGCTCGGCTTCGTCGAGATAGGCGGTGGTGACGAATACCGTCAGCCCGTCCTGCACCAGCGTGTAGAGAATCGCCCAGAAATCGCGGCGCGAAACGGGATCGACGCCATTGGTCGGTTCGTCCAGAAACAGAATGCGCGGCTTGTGCAGCAGCGTGCACATCAGGGCCAGCTTTTGTTTCATGCCTCCGGAAAGCTTGCCGGCGGGCCGCTCGGTGAAGGGGGCCATGCGCGTCATGCGCAGCAGGCGCGCGGAGAGTTCCGTGCGCTCCTGGCCGAGGATGCCGAACAGATCGGCGTAAAACGCCATGTTCTCGGCGACGGTTAGATCCTGATACAGGCCGAAGCGTTGCGCCATGTAGCCGATCTGATCCTTGACCAGATCCACTTCCTTGGCGACGTCGTGCCCGGCCACGATCGCGCGGCCGTCGGTGGGGCTCATCAGTCCGCACAGCAGGCGCATGGTCGTGGTCTTTCCCGCGCCATCGGGGCCAACCAGGCAGAAGATCTCGCCCTGCTGCACGTCCAGGTTCAGATGGTCCACGGCCGTGAGCGTGCGGGGCGGCTTGCCAAAGACGCGCGTCAGGTTTTCGGCATGGATGATGACGCTCACAATTGAATCTCGGCGTCCACGGGCATGTTGTTCTTGAGTTCGTGCGCCGTGTTGTCGACGTCCACCTTGATGCGGTACACGAGCTTCACGCGCTCTTCCTTGGTCTGGATCTGCTTGGGCGTGAATTCGGCTTCCGACGCAATGAAAGAGATGGTGCCGACGTAAATCTTACCCGGGTAGGAGTCCGTGCTGAGATTCACTTTTTGCCCCAGCTTCACGCGGCCGAGATCGGTCTCGCCGACGTAAGCGCGCAGCCACGGATGGTCGAGGTCGCCGACGGTGACGATCGTCGTTCCGGCGGCCAACACTTCGCCGGCTTCGGCGGATTTCACCAGTACCACGCCGTCGATGGGCGCGTAGATAATGGTGTCGTCCAATTGGGCATTTGTGATGCCGGCCTGCCCGCGGGCCTGCTCGATCTGCGCTCTGCGGGCGACCAGTTCCTGGCGCCGGCGCTGCAGCTCGAGGCGGTTTGCCTCGGAGGTTGCCACGGCCGCGACCGAGCGCGCTACCTGAGCGCGCTGCGCCGCGATCTCTTCCTTGCGCGGCCCCTCCTTGACCAGCGCCGCATGCTCCTCGGCGTTCTTCAACTGCGCCGTCGCGCTTACAAAGCGCTGGCGAGCCTGATCGTACTGCTGCGTGGAGACGTCTTCGTTCTTGTAGAGCATCTGGTAGCGCTCCCAGTCCGAGCGCGCCCAATCGAGCTGGGCTTTCGCATCGGCCACCGACGCCTCGGCTTGTTCGATCTCCTGCGGACGGCTGCCCGCGAGCATTTCGTCGAGCTTGGCCCGGGCTTCCTCGAGCTCCGCTTTGCGCGCGGCGACATCGCTTTCGAGCGTCGCTTCCTGATACTGGATCGAAGTCAGCATCTGGTCGTAGCCGGATTGGGCGTTGACGACGGCTGCCAGATCGCGAACGCGCTGCTGTTGGAGCTGCACGGGATCGAGCCGCGCGATCACTTGTCCCTTTTTTACCCAATCGCCTTCCTTCACGGTCAACTCGGTCATGCGCCCGGCGATCTTGAAGGAAAGGTCGACCAGCGTCAACTCCAGATTCCCGGACACAACGATGCGGTTGTCGGGCTTGCGGAACGTGCCCGACCTCCACAGATAGATCCCTACGGCCGCTGCTGCGACAAGAATCAGAATCGGCAATCGTTTTTTCATTGGTTCACGTACTCCGCGATGGTTCCGGTCGCCGTGGCCAGATCGAGCCGCGCCACGTTGTGGTCGTATAAAGCCTTTACCAGGTTGTCGCGCGCCCGCTGCAAGCGTGTCTGCGCGTCGGTGACTTCCACGGAAGTGGCGACGCCCGCTTCATAGCGCCGGCGCGCCTGTGCGAGCTCGCTTTCCGAAAGTCCCAGGCCCTCGGTGGCCGATTGCACCTCGGCCGCGGCCGAGCGCAGGCTTTCGAGCGCCGTCCGCACCTGCAGTTCGATTTGCTGGCCGACGTCGCGCGTGCGAATCTGCTCCTGGCGATATAGCGAGGCGCTTTCGCCGATGCGGGCTTCGCGGCGCGCGCCATCGAAGATGGGCACCTTCAACGAGACCCCCATTGTGTAGGTGGGGTGCGCACCCACTAGGTTGGACCCGATGGTTCCGTAATCGGCTTGGGCGCCGAGCGACGGGAGCCGCTCATTTTTGATCGCGCCCAGGCTGAGGCGCGCGGCGTCCTGGCGCTGCTGCTGTTCCTTGAGCTCGGGCCGGGCCTTCAGAGCCTGTTCGACCAACTGCGCCTCCGCAGCCGCTTCGACGGGTTTGAACTCCAGCTTGCTGCTGAACTCCACGGGGATATCCATTTTCAGGCCGACGGCCTTCAGCAGCACCAGCACCGCGCGGTTGCGGTCGTTATCGGCGCGGATCAGCGACTGGCGGTCGTTGGCGAGCTGCACTTCCGCTCGCGTCACTTCGATTCCGGTCCCGGTTCCGGCATCCTTCTGCTGGCGAGCCAGCTTCAGCAGCGCTTCCGACAGTTCGACGTTGGCCCGCGCCGTGGTGCGATTCGCCTCCGCCAGCAGGCACGCGAGATAATCGCGGGCGACCTCGTCGCTGACGGAATTGCGCGTGGCCGCGGCGTCGGTGGCAACAGCGATAGCCGTAATCTTGGCGGCCTGGTAGCGTCGTAGATCGGCGAAACTGAACACGGATTGCTGCGCCGTTACGCGGGCATCGAACACGCTGAAGGGACCGACGATCGTGGGAAGCACGAATCCGGGCACCGGTAACGTGAAGCTGAAACCGTACGCTTTCAGGTTGCTGGTTTCCCGGTGGTCGTTGACCGATCCGTCGAAACTCGGCAGGAACGAGGATTTTGCTTCCGCCTGCTGGCGGTGCGCCTGCTCGACCGATTCGATGGCCAGCGCCACGCGCGTGTTCCCATCGGGCGCGAGCGCGATGTCCACCGCCCGCTTCAAGCTCAGTGGCATGGTGGTCTGCGCCCAGGCCTCCATGGCGAAAATCGCCAGCAGGGCCATGGGCTTCCAGCGGATGTTTCGACCCGCGTGCACGCGCATGCTAATCTTTCGCCTCCATGATCGGCGCGCGAAACCCGGCCGCCAGAAATCGCACCATGCGCTGCACCAACTCCCGCCGGTCTCCAGGCTGGACCGGCATTGGCGCCAGCATCGGAATGACATCCCACAGCGCGAGCATATGCGTCATCGCTCCTGCCATGAAATGCATGCGCCAGAACCGCTCATCCGGTGGAATCCCGGGAACGGCAGCGGCAAAAGCTTCGTCGAATCGCCGCGCCACCGGAGCCAGTTCCTCCTTGAACACTCTCACCGCGAACTCCGCGGGATTCGAAAACACCCTGCCGATCAGCGGCGCCACATTCGGCATCTCCGCCTCCAGTACGGGCGCAATGAACGCTTCCACAATCTGTTCGAGAGTCGGCGCCGGGCCCGCCGCGTCCAGCATCGCCAGCCTCCGGCGGTTGACCGGCTCCAGCCGTCGCACGATGACCGCGCCAATCAGGCTCTCCTTCGACTGGAAATGATAGTTCACGGCGGCCAGATTCACTTGCGCCTCGGCCGTGATGTCGCGCAGCGAGGTCGCCTCGAAGCCGTTCTGGGCAAAGAGTTTTTCGGCTGCGTCGAGAATTCTCGTCTTGGTCCCAACGGATGCCGCAGTCATACGTATGTTTCAAGCGTACGACTGTTTAGAATTGCTGTCAAGATATAATTCAGGGATGCTTCCTTTTCGGCTGGTCTATCACGACGCGTACGATTTCCGTTTGCGAGGGCACGTGTTCCCGACCCATAAGTACGCGCTGATCCGCGAGCGGCTATTGGCCGAAAAGATCGCGGAGGCAACCGATTTCATCGCTCCGGAACCCGCTGCCGACGAGGATCTGCTGCTGGTGCACACGCCTTTGTGGATCGAGCACCTGCGCGAAGGCACGCTGACGCATTTGGAAGAGGCTACGCTGGAGATCCCCTACACGGCGTCCATGACGCGTGCCTACTGGTTGGCCGCTGGGGGAACGATCCTGGCCGCGCGGCTGGCGCTGGAAAACGGCATCGGATTCCACATCGGAGGCGGGTGGCACCACGCTTACGCGGATCACGGCGAAGGGTTTTGCGCGTTAAACGACGTCGCCGTAGCGATCCGCCGGGTGCAGAAGGACGGGCGCATCGCGCGCGCCATGGTGATCGATACCGACGTTCATCACGGCAATGGAACGGCGGCGATTTTCGCGGACGATCCATCCGTGTTCACGCTTTCGATTCACCAGTTCGCGAATTATCCGCACTACAAGCCGCCCTCCAATCTCGATATTCATCTCGCCGATGGCGTGGGCGATGAAGAGTACCTGGAGCGACTGACCGAGGGCTGCCGCGCCGCGCTATCCGGCTTTATTCCCGAGTTGATTGTCTTCATCGCGGGGGCCGATCCGTATGGCGACGATCAGCTCGGAGGGCTGAAGCTTTCCATGGAAGGGCTCATGGCGCGCGACCGCTTCGTGTTCGGGCTGGCGCGGGAGAAACGAATTCCCGTCGCCGTAACGCTTGCCGGAGGTTATGCGCGGAAGGTCGAGGACACGGTGACCATCCACGTGAATACGGTGAAAGTGGCGTCGGCGTCGTTCCGTTGACCGGCGAGCCTTCCTCTTCAATGTGATATAGTCGTCCCTCGAAGGCCACGCCGCGCTGATCGCGCGCCCAAGAACATCGGCCTGGCAACATAAGGAGGACGAAATGAAACCTCGGATTGTCAATATGCCCTGGACCGCTGTGGGTGCCCTTGCACTTGCCGGCCTGGCGATGGGGCAGAACGTGCCGTCGCAGTTCGTCGTTACCGGCGCGGCTGCCGAAAAAATTCAGGATTTCACCACCATCAATCTGGCCACGGCCGAACGTATCGCGACGACGTGCGAGGCCGCTGCTGTCGCGCAGGGCGTGCAGATCAGCATCATCGTTCTGGATCACGCCGGCAATCAGGTGTATTTCGACCGCATGGACGGCCAGGGCTACCTGAACATCATCACCGCCGATATGAAAGCCCGCACGGCGCTGACCCTGCGCGCGCCGAGCAAAACCATCATGAACGCCGCGCTGCAGGACCCTCCGCGCGAGCTGCAATTCATCCAGCTCGGCGAGTTCGCCAATTCCGGCGGCCTGCCGATCGTCGTCAACAAGCAGTTGATCGGCGCGGTCGGTGTTGGGGGTTCCGCGCCGAAGCCTCCCGTGTGGAGCGACGAGATCTGCGCGCACAAGGCGCTGACGGAAGTGATCGGGGCGGCGAACGTTCCGGCGCTGCTCGAAGATCTTCCTCCGCGGCAGAACGCGGGCAACACGCCGGTTCCGCGCTTCGCCACGGCCAATCCGCCGAAGTCGACGCTGCCGGCCGAATACGTGATCAGCGGCAAGGCCGCCGCGAACGTGTTTGACGGAAATCAGATGACGCTCGCCACAGCCAGGAAGATGGCCAAGGCCTGCCGCGACTGGTCCGCGGCGAAGAACTACTCGGCGTCTATTTACATCCTCGATAACGCGGGCGAATTTGTGCACATGGAGCGCGGGGACGGCCAGGTCTTGAACAACATCCGCACGGCACGGCTAAAGGCCGAGACGTCGCTCAGAACACGGCAGCCAACCTCGATTACCGGAGCGCAGCTCGCGAATAATCCGAACGGGACGGCGCGCTCGACCACGTATTTCAATCTGTTCTCGAACTCCGGCGGAATTCCGATCGTGGTCGACGGCCAGATGATCGGCGCGATCGGTGTCGGCGGAATGCCGGCCGGCAATGACGAGCCGTGCGCCATCGAAGGTCTGAAGGCCGCCTTCGGCGATCACGTCACGCTGCCGGTGTACCCGGCCAAGCAGTAAGCTCTGGACGGCTTCGAGCCGCCTTTTTATTTCGCCGCGAGAATGGCCGGAGCGTTCGCCATCAGCGCGTCCTCGAACGAATAATCCTGCTTGGGGAACTTCGCGTTGCGCACGTACCAGCGGTAGGTTTCCTTCAACCCGTGCCCGAAATCGGTGGGCTTGAATTTCAGCATCCGCTGCGCCTTGGCCGTGATCTGGGTGATCGGCGCGACGTCCAGGTACACGCCGAAATACATTTTCGGACCCATGGGATGGCCGCCCGCCCGCGTGACGTAGCTGCGCGGAACGCGGACGAACTTCACCGGCTTGCGGCAGACTGCGCCCAGCGTCTCGACGAACTCGGTTTGCGAAACCGGGCGCGGGTTGGCGATGTTGAAGGCGTGTCCCACCGCGGCCGGCTCGCTCATT
>Ga0187771_10002277_pt1 | contig 13172 bp, 11 predicted proteins | sample 0116_SJ02_MP15_1_FD_133139 | JGI IMG/M metagenome (GOLD analysis project Ga0187771, IMG submission 133139) | Tropical peat soil microbial communities from peatlands in Department of Meta, Colombia - 0116_SJ02_MP15_10_MG | ecosystem: Environmental > Terrestrial > Soil > Wetlands > Peat | place... | reverse complement strand
GAGGTGGCCTCGTGAGCGGTCCGGCTCGCCGTCGGGGCCGTGTGGCCGGGAGCTCGCAGTCGGTCAGCGCATTCGTCCGCCGGGCGGTCATCGCCGCCGAGATGCAGGGACGGCAGCTGATGCGTCGCCGGCTCGCCCTGGCGATCCTGGTCGGTCTCCCCGTCGTCCTCTACGTGTCGATGCTCAGCCAGAGTCAGGAGCAGGCGATCCAGTTCGGGGCCCTGGGGATGAGCTGGTCGATCGCCTGCGCGGCGCTCTTCGCGGTGCTTGCCGCTCGGGAGGCCGAGCAGCGGCTCCTGCTCTGCGGCTTCCGGGCCGCCGAGCTGATGGTCGGGCGCTTCCTGCTGCTGGTCTGCGGCGGCATCCTGCTCGCCCTGCTCGCCGCCCTGGCCATGACCCTCGCCTCTGATCCGGTGTCCGAGGCCGCGCTGCTCGGCTCCTGCCTGCTGGTCCCGCCGGTCGCGGTGTCGCTGGGGCTGGCGGTGGCCGCGGTGCTGCCCCAGGATCTCGAGGGCACCCTGGTGATCATCGGTCTGGTGGGGATCCAGCTGACGCTCAGCGCAGGGGCCTGGCTCAACGTCCTCCTGCCCATGGACGGCCCGATCCAGCTCGCCTACCGGGCGGGCGGCTTCACGGCGTCGCGGGTGAGGTGGACGCTCGTCGACGCGGTGGTCTGGGTGCTCATCCTGATGACCGTGGCCTCGGTGAGCTGGTCGCTCCGGGTCCGGGTCCGCCGCCCGGCCGCGGCGGCCCAGGCCGAGGGGGTCTGATCGCTCCGGCCGGTGGCCCCGGCCAGGAGCTATTGTCGCGGGCGTGAGAGCGAGCCTTCATGGCCGGTAGCCTCGCGATCTTCGTGACCGGCTCCGCGGACGGCATCGGCCGGGAGACCGCGCGGACCCTGATCCGCATGGGCCACCGGGTTGTCGTCCACGCTCGCGATCCGCAGCGGGCCCGCCAGGTGAGGCGGGCGATTCCCGATGCGGAGGCCGTGGTGGTCGGGGACCTGACCTCGCTGCGGGAGACGCGCACCCTTGCCGAGACCTCCTGCCACCACGGTCCCTTCGACATCGTCATCCACAACGCCGGCATCGGCGGCGGGCTGCCACGGCGTGAGCTGACCGGCGACGGCCTGGAGCGCATCTTCCAGGTCAACGCCCTGGCCCCGTATGTGCTCACCGCGCTGATGGTGCCGCCCCAGCGGCTCGTCTACCTCACCTCGGGGCTCGAGTCGCAGGGTGCCGTCGACTTCGACGACCTCCAGCACGAGCGAGGTCCGTGGGATGGCATGCAGGCCTACTCGGATTCCAAGCTCATGGATGTCGTGCTTGCCTTCGCCGTCGCCCGCCGCTGGCCGCGGGTCCTCTCCAATGCGGTGGATCCCGGCTGGATCAGGACCAGGATGGGCGGTCCGGGAGCGCCGGATTCGCTGGCGCAGGGCGCGGAGACCCAGGTCTGGCTGGCCACCAGCGACGAGCCGGCGGCCACCGTCACCGGTCGGTACCTCAAGCGCCGCCGCGAGCTGCGGGCCAATCCCGAGGCTTACGACGTCGACGTGCAGGAGAGGTTCCTGGCCGCCGGCGCCGCCCTCAGCGGAGTGAGCTTTCCCGGCTGAGGGTATGCAGCTCGACGTCCTCGGTACGCCGCCACGACCGGCGGTCGACAAAGGAGGCGCCATCGCCATCACGCGGCTGTGACGGGCGGGTCGAGGAGCTATTGGGAGACTTCCCACCTGGCCGCCTGGATCTACCGTGGGCGCAAGACATGCGCCCGGGCTCGAACCGGGGTTGTTGCTGGGCTGGCCTCGTTCCCGGCTCCAGCTCTCCACCGCAGCGCAGCCGGTCCGGGTCTGTGCCGGGAGGCCACGACCATGGCGCCTGAACCAGAGGCCCGCGTGATAGCAATCGACATCTCAGGTGCCTACGGCACCGGCGTCAAGGGGGCGCTCGTCGACGCCTCGGCTTCGCTGACCGCGCACAAGGAGGCGCTCACCCCGCACACGACGGAGGGCCTCGTCGACACACTGACGACCATGGCCGGCCGGCTCGCCGAGCTGTCCGGTCGGGAGGGAGTGCACCCCGCGGCGGTGGGAGTCGCCGTCCCCGGTCTGGTGGACGAGGCTGCCGGCATCGTTCATCGCAGCCCCAACCTCACCCTCGAGGAGGTGCGGCTGGCCTCGCTGATCCAGGATCGCGTGCAGATGCCGGTGCACCTGGTGCACGACACCAGCGCCGGCGCGCTGGCGGAGAACGTCCTCGGCGTGGGACGCGGCGTTGCCGACATGCTGCTCGTGGTGGTCGGCAACGGCGTCGGGGGGGCGGCCATCTCCGGCGGCCGCACGGTTCGGGGCGCGCACGGCTCCGCCGGAGAGATCGGCCACATCATGGTCGACCCGGCCGGTGCCGTGTGCGGATGCGGCGGTCGCGGCTGCCTGGAGACGATCGCTTCGGAGCCGTCGCTGCTCCGCCGCTACACCATGGCGGCGGGGGAGGCGATCACCGCGGATGAGCTGATCAGAAGGGCAATGGCCGGCCATCCGGCGGCGAGCCGGGTGTGGGAGGACGCGCTGCGCGCCCTCACTATCGCGATCGCGTCGGCTGTGCTCGTCCTGGACTGCGAGCTGGTCGTCCTCCATGGACCGGGCCAGCTACCCTCGGCTGCGGTGGCACCGCTCCGCACCCTGCTCGCCAAGCGGGTCAACCTGGTGCGGCCTCCGCGCATGGAGGTCGGGGCGCTGGGCCAGGATGCCGGGGTCCTGGGGGCCGCCGCCATCGCCTTCGAGCGCGCCGGCATGGCCGGCGTGACCCGCGCGTGGCGTGGCCCGCAGACGGCGGGGGCCGGCACGCTCTGACGCAACCCGGGGACGCGGGATGGCCGGATCGGCGGCAGCCGGGCCGCGCGCCCGTCGCGTCCCCGCGGAGGGGGCGGGCGCCCGGATCAGCTCGCCCGCCCTGAGACCGCCGCCGCTTCCTGCAGATCCTTGGCCATGGTGGCGTGGTTGCTGGCGGTGCCGGCGATCTCCTGCGAGGTTGCGGTGAGCTGGCGGCTGGCGGCGCTCACCTGCTCCATGGCCTCGACCACGTGCTCGCTGGCAGTGCGCTGTTCCACCGTGGCCAGCCGGACCTGCGAGCTGGCCTCGGCGACCTCGACCATCATCTGCAGCCCGGAGTCGAGCTGGGTCACCCCCTTCTCCATGGCCATCACCGTGGCGGCGGTCTCGGACTGGGCGCCGCGAGTGATCTCGGCGACCTCAGCTGCCAGCCGTTTGGTCCGATCCGCCAGACGGCGCACCTCGTCCGCGATCACGTTGAACCCCCGACCGGCAGCGCCAGCCCGGGCCGCCTCGATCGAGGCATTGAAGGCGAGCAGATTGGTCGCCTCGGCGATGTCCCCGATGATGGCCAGGGTGTCGCTCACCTGGCGCACCCGATGGCTGAGCTCCACGCTCCGCTGGCTGGTGCGGCGGATGTCGTCCTGGGCTTGGGCGAGCGCCTCCTGGGTCAGCTCCGCCCTCTCCGCGACACTCTCGATGCTGGCCGCGATCTGGGCCGAGGTCCGGGCCAGCTCGGTCATGCTCGCCGATGTCTCCGCCGTGGCGGTGCTCTGATGAATGGTGGTGCCCGCCAGCTGCGCGGAGGACGCGGAGAGTCGAGTCGCGGATTCACCGAGCTCCACGCTTGCCTTGCGGACCCGGATGATCAGGGTGGCCAGGCTGGCCACCATGGCGTTGAAGCTGTCGCCGAGCGCCGCCACCTCCATGGCGCCGGATGGGCGCACCCGCATCGACAGATTGCCGGCGGCGATGCTGCGAGCCGCCGCGGCCAGCCGGCCGATCGGCCTGGTGACCCACAGCGATATGAGCGAGGTGGCGATGGCGAGCAGGCCGACCCCGCAGATCAGCATCCAGGTGGCAAAGGCCTGGCCCGAGCTCACCGGGGCGAGGGCTACGCTGGCCGGCTCGGTGGCCGTGATCGCCCAGTCCAGCGAGAAGTCGTGGGCGTACCCGACGAACACGGTTGCCGCGCCCTGGCCGTAGCTCAGGGCTCCCGGCAAGCTTCCGGTCTTCAGCGCCGCATCGACAGCCGGGCTGCGGACATCTTCGCTGAGGGACCCCTCCGCCATCATTGCCAGGGTGCTCGACGCCATGGTCGAGCTGAAGACCAGTTCGTGGTTCGCGGCGACCGCTTCGACGACGATGGGAGAGGACGTGCTGGCGATCACCGCATCGAAGACCTGGCTCAGCTCAGGGCCGATGTCGATGTTGCCCACCAGGTACCCGACGACGTTGTAGGCGGCCATGCCCACCGGGACAAAGGCGTACCAGCGCAGCGTGCTCCCAACTCTCTCGACGGGGAGGAACGTGGCTCCCAAGCCGCCGGAGCTGAGCGCGGCCGGGCCCGGATAGGAGGCGGCCCCGCTGACCGCTGTCGAGGCCAGCAGGGCACCGTGGTCATCGACCAGATCCACCTCGCTGAAGATGGATTCCGTCTGGCTGAAGGAGCGCTGCAGCAGCGAGGACAGGTCGCCCTGGGAGGCGCCGGCGGTCGACAGACCCTCAGCCCACTCGGCGAGCTGGCTTCCCCCCAGCTGGACCCACGCCTCCAGGCGGCTGGCCGCCGAGCGGGCCAGGTCCTCGAGATGGGCGGTTGTCGCGCCGACCAGGGCGCTCGACGAGTTGTTGGTGAGGACCACGACCACCAGGCTCATCACCGCCACCGCGATCAGCAGAGTGCCGGCGACCAGCCGGACGAAGAGCCTGCGACTCGCCGTCTGGAAACCCCTCTGAGCTCGCGCCAGAGCGCTCTCGATCCCGGTGAGACCCCGGCGCCGGCCCTTCCGGCTCAATGTCACGCGTCCGCCCATTGGCTGCGAATAGGACTCTTGCCGCACGCGTTGACGCGCGCTTCACGCCGAGGTCACAGCTCGGAGTACGGGCTGGAACGGTCGTATGACCCAAACGTTCGAACTATCAACGCTTCAGTGCTGCGAGCGCTCTGGTCAACCATAAGCTGTTCAAACTTTAGGCACTAAGGGCAAAGAACTGTATTCGCCCGACGTCGCCACGCATCAGCAGTCTGTTCGGACTATGGATGGTGTTCGAAGCCACTCGCGGCGCGGCGCCGCCCTTCGCCGCGGCGCGTTCAGTTCGGTCCCTTGGGTGCCGCCGCGCGGCTCAACAGCGCAGCCGCCAGCCGCGCCTCGCCCTCGCTGCTGGTCATCACCGTGTCGAGCACGTGAGGCCGCATCCCGAGGCCGGTGACAGGGCCGGCAAGCTCGCTGTCCCTCCGATCAAGGACGAACTCGCTGGCGATCCCCGCATAGTGGCGGGCGACTCCCAGCGCGGTCGGCTCCTCGCCGAGCTGGAACATCAGGCTTACCGTCGGTCCCTTCAGCGAGCGGCCACCCACGACCGGTGAGACCGCGACGGTCCGGGCTCGATCGACGTGCGGTCCGAGCAGCCGCAGGATCGGGTCGATGCTGAGCAACGGGTTGGAGGGGCCGATGACGACGAGGCCCGCGGCCGCCAGCGCGGCCACGGCGGCCGGCGAGGGCTTGGCGCTCTCCATGCCCTCGAACTGCAGCCCGGTCACCCGCGGAAGGCACCGTTCGCGCACGAACCACTCCTGGAACCGCAGCTCGCCGCCCTCCGTGCCCACCCGGGTGCGCACCGGGTCGTCGCTCATCGGGATCACCGCGGCGGGCAGGCCGAGACGCCGGACGATCTCGGCAACCGCGGCGCCGAGTGACATCCCCGAGCGTCGCAGCCTGTCTCTGAGCAGGTGCATCCCGAGGTCCCGATCTCCGAGGCGGAACCAGGTCTCCTCGCCGAGCCGGCCGAGCATCTCCAGAGCGTGGAAGGTCTCGTCCCGGACCCCGAAACCGCTCTTGTGGTTGAAGATCCCGGCAAGCCTGTACACCACGGAGTCGGTGTCGGGGCAGACGAGGTGTCCCCACATCTCCTCGTCGTCCGCGGTGTTGGTGATGACGCTGAGCTCCCCCGGACCCAGCACCTCCGCCAGGCCGCAGGCAAGCCGGGCGGCGCCGGTACCTCCGGCGAGCAGCGCAACCTTCACCGCAGCCGCCCCATGTCAGCGCCCCGCAACGGTGCTCTCGTGATTCCGCGCGGGAGCGGCGTGGCGCGGGCGCGGCATTCCGCGGCAGCGCGCCCGGCTCAACGGAAGAGGTCCAGGTCAGCGGGGCGAACCAGCTCCCGGCCGCTCCCCGCGCTGCCGTCCATCTCCAGGCCGCGGACCAGCACGGCAGGGATCCGGCGGGTCTTGCCCATCACCATCTCGGCGGCGGCAGCGATCTCGTCGGCAAGCGCGACCACGGTGGCGTGCAGCGGCATCCCGAAGTCGTCGGCGCGCCCCCGGTAGTCGACGGTGGCCGGCATCCCCGCCACGCCGAGGGCCACGTTCGAAAGCCCCATCCGCCAGGGGCGGCCAAAGGTGTCGCTGATCACCACGCCCACCGCTGCGCCCGCGACCTCCCCGATGCGCCGCCGGAGCGTCTCGGCGCTGGCGTCGCAGTCGACGGGGAGCAGGCACACCGTGTCCTCACCGGGGACATTGGACCGGTCCACTCCGGCGTTGGCGCAGATGAAACCGTGCCGCGTCTCCGCGATCAGGACCCGGTCCTGCCGGACCAGCCTGACGCTCTCATCAAGGACCACCTGGACCATCCGGGGGTCGGCGTGGAGACGTCGAGCCAGATCCGCGGCCCGCGGCGACACTGTGATCTCGGAGAGTCGGCGCAGCCGGCCCTCGCTCTTCGAGACCGCCTTCTGGGCGATCACCACGGCGTCCCCGGAGCGCAGGTCCGGGGCCCGCTCGGCGATCAGCCGTCCGAGGTCGTCGCCCTGGGCGATCTCGGGAAGGCCCTCGATGCCGGTCAGCTCCAGTCTCATACCGACGTCGATCTGACCCCCGGGCGTCAGCCGTCGCCGCGGAGCCGGGCGAGGACGACGAGGTCCTCGGGCTCGTCGAGGTCGAGGGCCAGCGAGGGCTCGTCATGCACCACGAACCGGCGTCCCCGGCGCTCCGCCTCCGCGGCGAAGCGGGGCAGCGAGCGGTCGCCGAACTGAAGCACGAATCCCCCCAGCGGGCGCAGGTAGATCGCATTGGTGCCTTCCCTACCGAGCGCCGGGACGGCGACGGCCACCGGGCCCTCCTCCGCCTCCGCCCTCTCCATCAGGCTGCGCAGGTCGTCCGCCTCCACCAGGGGGAGGTCGGAGCTGAGCAGGAGGCAGGCGAAGCCGCCGCGGGCCGCAACCTCCTCCAGGCCCTGATGGCCGGCCTGGTTCTGGCCGAGCGGTGAGGCCTCGACGAGCGCCTCGACACCGGCGCGCGCGGCGAGCCACGCAGCCTCCGGTCCCCCGCACACGGCAAGGGTGGGAGCGGTGAGCCGGGCCGCGGTGAGCACCCGAAGGGCGCAGTCCTTGGCCAGCCTGGCTCGGTCAGCGTCGGAGAGCGCCGCGGCCAGGCGGGTCTTGGCCGCGGCTGGCTCCTTGACCAGCACGCAGATCCAGGTCCTCGTCGCCATTGCGCTGACTCTACGTAGCCTTCCCCGCGATCGCGAGCGGGACCCGCACGGCCTGCCGCCGGCGGGGAGCCCCGCTGAGCACCGGGGCTCGCACCGCGACCAGCTCGATACGGGGATGAGCCGCCTGTGGCTCCGCCAGCCACGGCGCGGGGCCGCCGTGCCCCCGGTAAGACCACGGGGACCCCGGGAAACCAGGGGAACCCCGCGCGGCTTGCCGCGTGGGGGAGAATGGCGCAGATGCAGCGCGGCAGCGTCTTCCCGTTCACTGCGATCGTCGGCCAGGAGCCGATGAAGCAGGCCCTGGTGCTCAACGCGATCAACCCCGCCATCGGAGGCGTGCTGATCCGGGGGGAGAAGGGCACTGCCAAGTCGACCGCTGTCAGAGCGCTGGCCCGGCTCCTGCCCGAGCTCGAGGTAGTCGCTGACTGCCGTTTCGGCTGCCCGCCCGACGCTTCGGCGGCACGCTGCTTCGAATGCGTCGAGCGGCTGGAGAGAGGCGAGGAGTTGCCCCGGGCGAACCGGCGGATGCGCGTGGTCGAGCTCCCCATCAACGCCTCCGAGGACCGGGTGGTCGGGTCCATCGACATCGAGGCCGCCATCAAGAAGGGGGAGAAGGAGTTCGAGCCCGGCGTGCTGGCCGAGGCCAACCGGAACATCCTCTACGTCGACGAGGTCAACCTGCTCGACGACCACATCGTCGACGTCCTCCTCGACGCCGCCGCCATGGGGACCAACACCGTGGAGCGCGAGGGCGTGTCGGTCTCCCATCCCGCCCGCTTCATCCTGGTCGGCACCATGAACCCGGAGGAGGGCGAGCTCCGCCCCCAGCTGCTCGACCGGTTTGGCCTCTGCGTCGACGTGCAGGGCATCCGGGACGTCCGGCAGCGGGTCGAGATCGTGGAGAGGCGAGAGGCCTTCGAGGAGGACTCCGAGGCCTTTGTCCGCAGCTGGGAACCGGAGGAGCGCTCCGAGGCGGAGCGCATCCGCCGTGCCATCCTCTCGCTCGGCGACGTCGCCGTGGACCGCACCATCCTCTTTGCGATCGCTCACCTCGGCATCGAGCTGGAGGTCGACGGTCACCGCTCCGACCTGGTCACCCGCAAGGCGGCGCAGGCGGTGGCCGCCCACGAGGGCAGGGACCGGGTGACTCTCGAGGACGTCGAGCGGGTGGCTCCGATGGTGCTGGCCCACCGGGTCAAGCCCCATGTCGCCGCCAGCCGGCGGGGGGCCGACATCGGCGAGATCCTGCGCTCGGCTGGGGCCAACGGGTCGTCCCGGCACCGCTCCTGACGGCTGAGCCAGCCATGGCCTGCGGGGTCACCGGCTCGACCGGTGCACCCTCCCACGATGCCCACCCCTGTCGGCCGGGCCTCCACGGGTTTCACGCCCTCCGCGTGCAGGCGCTTCAATCGATCTGTCACTCTTCCGACCGGTCGTGAGCATCCACCCCCCGAGTGACCGCCGGAAGGAGGGAGACCCGATGGGGGTCGCCGCGCCCGAGAGCCTCACAGGGCGGCCCGAGCCCCCCAGCGGACGCCAGATCAGGATCACCCACGGTGACCAGGAGCTGGTGGTCACCGAGGTGGGCGCGACCCTTCGCAGCTACTCGGTGGGGGACATCCCGGTCCTGGCCGGCTTCGCCGAGGACCAGATGTGCCCCGACGCCCGCGGCCAGCTGCTGCTGCCCTGGCCGAACCGCCTCGGCGACGGCAGCTACCGTTTCGGGGGCAGGGAGCACCAGCTGCCCATCGACGAGCCCGAGCTGCGCAACTCCATCCACGGACTGACCTCCTGGGCCAACTGGGTGGCCGAGCCCCGCGGGAGGGCGCGGGTGGCCGTCCATCATCAGCTGCATCCCCGGCCCGGCTACCCATTCAACCTCCGACTGACTGCCCAATTCGACCTGGACGCGACGGGGCTGACCGTCAGCGTCTCGGCGGTCAACGCGGGCACCGAGCCCGCCCCGTTCGGAGCCGGGGCCCACCCGTACGTGGGGGTCGGCACCCCCGTCGTCGACGGCTGCCGGCTTCAGGTCCCGGCGCGCACCTACCTCCTTTCCGACCAGCGCCTGCTCCCTCTCGGCCGAGCCTCGGTGGAAGGCACCGAGCTGGACTTCCGGACCGGCCGGGCGATCGGCACGACCCGACTGGACACCCCTTACACCGACCTGATCCGCGATCCCGACGGGGTGGCCCGGGTTTCCCTCCAGGCTCCCGACGGGCGCCGGGTGGTGGTGTGGCTCGACGAGACCTACCGCTGGGTCCTGGTCTTCACCGGCGACACCAACCCGGATCCCGGCCAGTGGAGGACCAGCCTGGCGGTCGAGCCGATGACCTGCCCGCCCGACGCCTTCCGGAGCGGCGAGGACCTTATAGTTCTGGAACCGGGCGAGGCGGTCACCGCCCGCTGGGGCATCGACGTCACGGGTTTCCGGCACCTCGCGCGGGCAGCCCGGCCGGGCTGACACCGCGCCAACGCGGGAGCTCCCTCCTGCACCGGGATTTCGCGGTCAACCGACCCGCAGGAGTGGGTCGTCGGCCGTCCCGGCCCTGACCGCCTCCAGGGCGAGGGTGATCGCCCCGATCATCTCGGCTCGCTCCTGCAGGCCGCTGGGAACGATCTCAGCGGCTCGGGCGGCCGCCGGCACCGCTCGCTGGGCGACAGTCTCGCGCATGGGCCCCAGGATCACCTCACCGGCCTGGAAGATCACGCCCGCCAGGATCACCCGCTCCGGGCTCAGCAGGTTGCAGAGATCCGAGACGACGGCGCCAAGAGCGTGGCCCGCCTCGGCGAGGGCCCGAATGCAACGCCCGTCACGCCGCCTCGCCAGCTCGATCACCCTCACGACATCCAGATCCTCGCCATAGACGGTGCGGAGCAGCTCCAGGAAGCCGGGGGCGCCGACGATCGCGTCGACGCAGCCCCGATTGCCGCAGCGACAGATGCGGCCGGAGGGGTCGACCGTCATGTGGCCGATCTCGCCGGCGGTCCCGGTCGTGCCGTGATAGACGCGGCCGTCGATCACCAGGCCAGCCCCGACCCCGGTGGCGACGTTGATGTAGATGAAATTCGTGTAGCCACGGCCGGCACCCTGGCGGAGCTCGCCGAGGGCGCCGAGGTTCGCGTCGTTGTCCAGCACCACGGGCCGGCCGAAAACGTCGTGAATCGTGGCGTGCGGGTCCAGCTCCGCCCAGCGATGGAGGATGCCATGCCAGCCGACGCGCCCGGCGATCACGTCGATCGGAGCCGGCAGGCCAACGCCGACCTGGAGGAGGTCGTCAGGGCGCACCCCGGCCCTGGCCATCAGGCGGCTCGCCATCGCCCAGGCCTCGCTGCAGCTCTCCGTCGCCCCCAGGTCCGGGGGGAGGACTCGCTCCTCATCGCCCAGGACCCGGCCGTTGAGATCGGCGATGCCGACCCGCACGTGGCGGTGACCGAAGTCGACCCCGATCACCGCATTGGTCGACCGGCCGATGACGGCCTCCAGGCAGGCTCGGCCGTTGCGCGGCCGCTCGGTGCTCCGCACCAGACCCCGGCGGCGGAGCTCGCCGACCAGGTTGGAGACCGTCGCACGCGACAGCTGGGTGCGCCGCGCCACCTCGGCCTGGCTGACGCCTCCGTCGTCGCGGATGACCGACAGGATCCTGCGGAGGTTGCTCTCACGGAGGGCCCGGAGGGCCCCGCCGGGGCGCGCTGGGGACGGACCGCCCGCTCGCCAGTGCTCGGTGGCTTCGTCAGACATTGAATGCGCCCGTGTCCCCTGCGGCGGCACCACCCCCCGATGTGGGGCAGGGGTTGGATCGGCGTGAAGCGTAACCGAGCGCGAGCCACGGGGGCAACCGCGTCGATTTGTTCTAAGTTTTTACAGGCTCACCCTAGTGGGTGAAGTTTCTGTCCAAAGGTTGACAACCGGCTTGGGCCCCCGCCACACTCCGCTGCGGGTCGCCTGAGAGCGGCCGAGAGGCCCTGTGGGCGAGCCCGTACCACCGTGCAGCCGGCGGTCCGGGGTGCGGGAATCAGCAGGTCCGGCTGGGAGGTACCGCATGAACATGGCAGGAAAAGTGGGGCAGGGCCACGGGCGGCGAGCCGCCTGGGTGCTGGTGGCGGGGACGGCCCTGGTGGCTGCGGCCTGCGGCTCCACCTCGGCGCCATCCTCGTCCTCCTCCTCCGCGGCGGCCACGCCCACGCCGAGCAGCGCCGCCACCGCTCCCAGCGTCCCGTCGGTGGATGTCACCACCTTCACCTCCGACATCGGCGCCACGATGTCGCAGTTCAAGGCGTTCACCCAGTACGCGACCAAGGGGGCTGACAGCCTGCAGGTGGGCGTGATCCTGCCCGACACCACCTCGTCGACACGGTACGTGGACTTTGACGCCCCGTATCTCACGACGGCTTTCGGTGACGCCGGGTACACCCAGGCCCAGTTCAAGATCGACAACGCCCAGGGCAACGACGGCACCGAGATCGCCGATGCCCAGGCGGACCTCGCTCTCGGCGCCAAGGTTCTGGTCATGGACCCGCTGGACGGCACCACCGGAGATGCGATCCAGTCCCTGGTCGCGGCGCACCCCGGGGTCCAGCTGATCAGCTACGACCGGGCCACCTTCCAGGGCACCAGCACCTACTACGTCAGCTTCGACAATGAGAAGGTCGGCGAGCTGATCGGCAAGGGCGAGCAGGCCTGCATCCAGTCCTGGGGCATCTCCACCCCGATGATCTACGAGCTGGACGGCGGCGTGGACACCGATCCGAACGCCATCTCCTTCGCCTCGGGCTACAACAACATCCTCTGGGGCCAGGAGAAGCAGGGGCTCGCCGCCGGGACCACCAACAGCGGCGCCACCCTGCTCAAGGAGGACTACGCCGCAGGCTGGAACAACACCACCGGTGGCACGGTATTCCAGTCCTTCTACGAGGCCAACAAGAGCAAGGTCAATGCCACGGTCGAGGCCAACGACGGGCTGGCCAACGCGGTGATCACCGACCTCAAGGGTGACGGCGTCGCCGCCAAGACCATCCCGACCACCGGCCAGGACGCGACGCTTCAGGGCATGGAGAACATCCTCACCAACTGGCAGTGCGGCTCGGTCTACAAGCCGATCTACCTCGAGGCCCAGGATGCTGTCGCCCTCGCCACCATCCTGCTGGGGGGTGGCACCCCTCCAGCCGCTCTTCTCAACGGGAAGACCACCGATCCGGCCAACGCCAGCATCACCGAGCCCGCGTCGCTGCTCACCGCGACCTGGGTCAACGCCTCCAACATGGAGTCCACGGTGATCAAGGACGGCTTCATCTCCGCATCCACACTCTGCACCGCTGTCGGGGCCAGCATCTGCTCGGCTGCCGGCATCTCCTGATGGGCTGAGGGTAGCCCTTCCCTAAGTTCCCAGCCGATCGACGGGCCGCCCCTCGCGGGGCGGCCCGTCCCGTAGGGGACTGGGCAGCAGCGGGGCTCGGTGTCATGATGCAGCCCTCGAGATGACTGAGAACGGGTCGGCCGCCGCCAGTTTCGCAGCCGCCGCCGCGGGGGAGCCGCTGCTGAAGCTGCGTGGGATCGACAAGCACTTCGGGGCGGTGCAGGCGCTGTACCAGGTGGACCTGGACCTGCCGGCGGGGCAGGTGACCGGGCTGTG
>Ga0187771_10002276_pt1 | contig 13177 bp, 12 predicted proteins | sample 0116_SJ02_MP15_1_FD_133139 | JGI IMG/M metagenome (GOLD analysis project Ga0187771, IMG submission 133139) | Tropical peat soil microbial communities from peatlands in Department of Meta, Colombia - 0116_SJ02_MP15_10_MG | ecosystem: Environmental > Terrestrial > Soil > Wetlands > Peat | place... | reverse complement strand
GGCGGTACGCCCATGACTCTGTTCACCGAGGCACAACTCACGCTGGGAAGCTCGATGATTCCGATTGGGGCTTATACCGTCTACCCGATACCTGCGAAAGATCATTGGACGTTGACGGTCAACAAGAACGTTACTCCGGGCGCTGCTTACGACGAGAAGCAAGACATTGCCCGCGCTGCCATGGAAACGGTGCAGGTGGCCGAAAGCAACACAGCGCTTGAAGTAGCCTTTGCCCACGTCGGCGCGCGCTGCACGTTACGCATCTATATCGGCAAGACCGCGTCGTTCGCTGATTTCAACGCAAGGTAAATGTTTTGCCGGTACTGGAACGACGCCGAACGTGTGCTCCAACCACCGCTTCGCACTGGAAATGGGCGGCGGTTCACGTGAAACCAGTGGACTCGTCGAGCTGCCATTTCATCCCCAGTAGTCTCCCGGGCTGAAGCAGGTGCTGACTGGTTACGAAAGACCCATCCCTTCCTGCCCTTTGCATTCGCCCCCACATCCCGCAACATAAAGATGATTAGAAATCCGCGAGTTCTCCCCCGGGATCGAGAACTTTCGTGAAAAACCTGTCTCTGGCCGTGATCATCTTTATTCTTGCCGCCGCTGTGCTCGCGTCGGCGCAAACGCAAAGCGCTGCACCTGCAACTTCTGCAGCAACAGTCTCCGCGCCCGCGCCAGGAGCGCCGGCGGCCACAAGCGCCCCGGCAACCGTGATCTCGCGCACCACGCGAGCGATGCACTATCGCCTACAAGGTGGATCGACCAAGGTCGATTTTCGCGGAACGGATCTGCTGCAGAGCGCTTCGGGCGAAGCCAAGGTCGAGGGCAAGAAGACCAACTTCGAGATTGACGCCCGCTTTGAAGGCATGTTGGACGCGACCAAGTTCGGCCTGGAGTATCTGACCTACGTTCTCTGGGCAGTTTCTCCGCAGGGACGCCCGGTCAACCTCGGCGAAGTTTCGCTCGATCACCACGGCGATGCCCAAGTCAAAGCCTTCACCGATCTTCAGACCTTCGGGATGATCGTCACCGCCGAGCCCTACTTCGCGGTCAGCCAGCCCGGCAACATGGTCGTGATGGAGAGCTCCACCATTAGCGGAGCCGCCACCGAAAACATCGAAGCGAAGTATGAACTCGTGGCCCGCGGCACCTACTCTTCGACCAACGCTCATATTCAGGATGCGATCTTTGGCATCGACAGGAAAACACCGCTGGAATTGTTTGAGGCGCGCAACGCGGTTCGCATCGCGCACATTGCGGCGGCGGACAAGTATGCGTCCTCAATTCTCTCCAAGGCCGGGCAACAGTTGATGCATGCCGAAGACCTCTATCGCCAGAAGCAGAACAAGGCGACGGTCGAAGCTGCCGCCAAAGAAGCCACGGAGACCGCCGAAGAAGGTCGGTTGATGGCCGTGAAGCAGAAAGCGGAAGAAGAAGCTCAGGCGGCGGCAGCGGCCCGCGAAGCTCAGGCCCGCGCGGACGCCGCGGCCGAGGCCAAACGTCGCTCCGATGCCGAAGCTGCACGCTTGCAGGCGGAACAAGCCAAAGCCGAAGCGGAGAAAGCCAAAGCTGAAGCTCTGGCTGCCGCGCAGGAAGCCGCGCGCCAGAAGGAAGAGGCCGAGAAGGCGAAAGCCGAGGCTTTGGCGCAACAGCAGGCGCTCGCCGCTGAAGCCGAGAAAGCGAAGGCCGCCGCGGCGCAATCCGAGAGCCTTCGTCAGCAAGCCGAGCAAGAGAAAGCAGAGCTGCGCGCGCGCCTTCTGCAACAGCTGAACCAGGTTCTCGCAACGCGGGACTCTGCCCGCGGACTCATCGCCAACATGTCGGATGTTTTGTTCCGCAGTGGCAGCTATGAACTTCTTCCCGGGGCGCGCGAGCGGCTGGCCAAGGTCTCTGGCATCATCCTGGCTTATCCCAGTCTGCATCTTGCTGTCGAAGGACATACTGACAGCGTAGGCGGCGACGAATACAATCAGACACTCTCGGAGCAGAGAGCGGAGTCGGTGCGCGACTATTTCGTGCAGCAGGGAGTTCCCGCCAGCTCGATCGTGGCTCGCGGTTTCGGCAAGACGGAGCCCATCGCGCCGAACGATACGCCGGAAGGACGCCAGCAAAACCGGCGAGTCGAGCTGATTCTGTCGGGTGACGCCATCGGCGGCACCAGCGACCAAGTGGCGCCGACGCCCACCTCATATACACCGCAGTAACAGTAATGGAAAAGGAATCCCACTTCTCGCAAAACGAGAAGTGGGATACCCGCCCAGTCCGCCCCCCACCGCCCTCCAACGCAGCACCAACAGCCGGACGCGAAAGCGTTGGAACAGCCCCGGCCTCTCGCTCGTTGTCTGCGCGACGCCGGAATCTGCCTTCTCGATTCAGCAACCGGCGACGCGCCGGTGAATCCAATCCAGCATGAAAAATCCCGTAACCGATCAGGACAAAGCTCTTCGCCAACATCTCCTCGACCTTCTCGCCGGCGGCCATGCTCACGCCAAGTTCGAAGACGTCATCAAGGACTTTCCCGAAAAACTACGTGGCGCGAAGCCTGCGAACTTCCCGCACTCCCCCTGGATGCTTCTCGAGCACCTGCGCATCGCTCAGTGGGATATTCTCGAGTTCAGCCGGAATTCCAAACATGTCTCTCCGGACTGGCCGGGAGGATACTGGCCGAAAGCCGAAGCTCCGCCGAATGACGACGCCTGGGACCAGAGCGTGAAGAGCGTTCACGCTGATTTCAAGGCCGTGCGGGACCTGGTCAGCAATCCGAAAACTGACTTGTTCGCGCGCATCCCCTGGGGCGATGGACAAACCATTTTGCGAGAGGCGCTGCTGGTAGCAGATCATAACGCATACCACCTGGGACAATTAGTTGATATCCGCCGATTACTGGGAGCCTGGAAGGGTTGATTCGAAGATGAGGAAACTCGGATCAATTCGCAATGCGCAGGCGCGGTTGCGAGTAACCTAGTACCTCTTTGCGTCCGATGCTGACGATGGCGCAGCGCTTGCGGAACACGACTTTCACTCCCTCGCGCCAGCGCTCGTCGATGCCGACGAATTCCCAGTCGATCTCCGGCGAAATGTAGCGAAGCAAAACGTCCGTTGCGGGATGCACATGCAAAGCGGGAGCCACCAGAATAAGCAAAGGCGCCTCGGCTGACAATTCGCGTGCGCAAAAATATCCGAAGCGCGGAAATTCCCCGCGGGAATGGTGCCACTCAACCCGCGCCCAGTAATCCAGCCCTTGCAGCGGCAAGTGAATGTCTTCGTCGGCTTTCAGTTCAACCACGGCCAGGCGTCCCTCGCGCGTCGTGGTCAACACGTCAATCATCGCGCGGTCAGAAGCTGAAAATGCAGGCACCTGCGAACAGAGCGTGTCTGGCTGCAGCCGCTCGTCGATGACGCTTACGTCTGCCACCACCAGCGATTCCAGCCAGCGTTCCGGATGCATGCGAAACAGCGGATGCTGGCGCGGCCCGTAGGGATGCCGCGTGTCGCGCACGGCAGTGAGTAATTCCAGAAAGAAGGGCCAATTGCGATCCTCCAGCACGCGTTCTTCGGCGCCGACTCCGAACACGATTTCCTGCCTGCTGCGGAAGGTGGCTGCATCTGCTCCCATGCGCGCGCGTCCGAACTCCAACCCGCGCCAGCGGAAGGCAATCTCGGTCGCCGAAAGCACAGCAACGGTGGAATTCGGCAGGATTGCCTGGACTCTTTGGATCGACTCGGCAAATCTGTCTAGTGCAGCGGCCTCGTTGGTCGCATGAACCAGATGCGTGGCGGTGTTGCCGCGATCGGAGCAGTCCATTTCGGCGAGCATGTCATCCCGCTCGTCGAACTCGAACAGACTCCACTTTGCCGCGGCGCGATTGAGGTGGGCCATGCGCTCGCGAAGGAGGGCCGACGTTCGCTGGGGCACAAAAAGGTGGAGTCCCTCGACCAGCACTTTGCCCGCGGAAGCCTGCCGACACACATCCAGCCATAGAATCCCGAATGTTAGCGCGGCATCGATCGAGGCCTGAGTTTCCGTGTGGTTTACGCCTAAGACAGCGAATGCCGACTGTCCCTTGCGCAGCAGCCCCCGCGCGTAAATCGGCCCAAACGATTTCTCCAGATCAACGCCGCTGGTCAGCCGCGTGATCGCGAATCCCGAAAAGTGCCGTTCCAGCATGCGGCGGAGTTTCTGCTCGTAGCTGGCTCGCGCCGCCTTTTTTGCCGAGGGTGAACGGCGGTCGCGCTCCCGGCAAATCTCCATCTTCGTCGGACGCGCCTGCCCCAGGCGCTGCACCGCCAGGCGCAGGGTTCCGTTCTTCAGCTCGGCGTCGAGCACGCGCCGCACCGTGTTTCGCTCTGCTGACCACAGATGCAGCAGGCACTTGTTGTACTCTCCAGAGATGGAATATTTCGCGCGCTCAAGGTCAAAGGCTACGGCGCCGTCTTCCAGCACAACCGCGCCGGAAGCCCCGGCGAGAAAGTCCTGCAGCGTGCGGGTTAGAATTTCGGGGGTCACCGTGGGAATTGTTCACAATGCTAGGGGGCAAGTCTGTGACGAGTGACCATCGTGTCGGCAAGGGGTGTGGAAGAATTGGCCGGACCAAAGTGAACGGATCACGTATGGGATAATGACCGAGAGGAGCAGCCCGCCATCGAGTCTTTACAAACTCGCTGGCATCCAATTTTCGTGAACACAGACTCAGCACACAAAGACAGACAGAGGTTCTTCTTTGAGCATTACGGACTCGCCGAGCGCGATCTGGAGCGCTATCTGGCGGCCGCGCTTTCGGCCGGCGGCGACTACGCTGACCTCTACTTTGAGTATCTTTCTTCCACCTCGCTCATGGTGGATGAGTCCATGGTCAAGTCGGCGTCGCAGGGCATTTCCGCCGGATGCGGCGTGCGCGTCGTTTCTGGCGAGCGCACCGGCTACGCCTATACCGACGATCTTTCTACGGACCGTATCCTTCATGCCGCACGCACTGCCGCGTTGATTGCCAGCGCGCCAGCCAAGACGCCCGTTGCAGGATTTCAGAAAGCTGCCGCACGCAGCCTGTATCCGGTCACGCTGCCTTCAGTCGACGCGGAAATTGCAGCCAAGGTGGAGCTCGTCATGCGCGCTGACAAGGCTGCCCGCGCATACGATCCGCGTATCAAAGAAGTTCGCGCCAGCTATGCGGACGAGCTGAGAAATATTCTCGTCGTCAGTTCCGACGGGACTTTCGCCGAAGATTCGCAGCCGCTCGCCCGGCTGAACGTGTCATCCATAGCCAAAACCGACGGCAATTCTGCCCGTGGCAGTTCCGGTGGCGGCGGGCGCGTGGCTCTTGATTTCTTTTTCGTCGAGAAGAACCCCGAGTATTTCGCCCGCGAATCGGCGCGTCAGGCGATTTTGCAACTTGACGCGCGCGAAGCTCCGGCTGGCGAGATGGAAGTGGTCCTCGGCCCCGGGTGGCCGGGCGTACTGCTGCACGAAGCTGTGGGACACGGGTTGGAAGCCGATTTCAACCGCAAGAAGACCTCTGCCTTTGCAGGCTTGGTCGGCAAGCGCGTGGCGAGCGAGAAATGCACGGTCGTGGATAACGGCACGATGCCGTGGCGACGCGGCTCGCTGAACGTGGACGACGAAGGCGAACCGACGCAAGAAACCGTTCTAATTGAAAAAGGAATTCTGAAGGGCTATCTCAGCGACAAGCTTTCGTCGCGCCTCATGGGCATCGCCGATACCGGCAACGGACGGCGTGAGAGCTACGAGCACATCCCCATGCCGCGGATGACCAATACGTACATGCTTGCGGGACAAGATAATCCCGAAGACATTATCCGCTCCGTCAAGCGCGGCGTTTATGCCGTGAACTTCGGCGGAGGCCAGGTGGACATCACCAACGGCAAGTTCGTTTTTTCGGCGTCGGAAGCCTACATGATCGAAGACGGGCAGATCACCGCCCCGATCAAAGGCGCCACCCTGATCGGCAACGGCCCCGACGTGCTGACGCGCGTTTCAATGGTCGGTAATGACTTGAAACTCGACGAAGGTGTCGGCACCTGCGGCAAAGATGGGCAAGCAGTGCCGGTGGGCGTAGGAATTCCGACATTGAAGGTGGATCGACTGACTGTAGGCGGGACGGCCAGAAAAGACTCCGGCGGCTTCATGCAATAGTTTTGTGTAGGGACAGCCGCCCCGGGCTCCTTGCGGGCAAAGCCCGGCAGCTACCGGCCAGCCGACTCCCGCGACCTGATTTCATTACTTAGGCATTGTTGGCACCGGTTCCAAGTCGAACCGGAGAGGGGTGTCCCTATCTCTGGACTAATATAGGGCGCGTTTAGAAGCACATCGTTCGGGCACGGCTCCCCGACTGCATGATGCTTGCAGTGATCACCTGGACAGTCGCAATACCGTTGTTTCATCTCCACCTCCATTACCGCTCGAACGTTGACAACGCCGCGACCTACTTGAACGAATTAGCTGACTACTACTCGTCGAATTCTACCTCCTTCTTTCTCGGCCACAATGTGCTCGCTAAGCAAATTCCGACTCGACCGTACCGGATTGGGAAAAGAGCCAGAGGTTTTTCGTACTTGGGTGGCGCAGTGCTCCGATGCTGCGATAGAGTATTAAACGGCATAGTGGCTTTCGCTGAAGCGGAAAGCCCGGGAGTCCCCCGATGGACAGCTATGCATCGCAAAAGATGGGCGCTGCTACGAATGCTCGCGCGAACGAACTTGACCGGAAGTATTCGCCCAAATGTGCCTACGACAGGTTAGAAAGCGTCTATTATCCCAAGTGCGTTGACGCGCGAGTAACCCACTTAGTTCGCTTTGGCGATGGCACTCCAATGAGACTCTGCGAGGTTCATGCTCGTTGGTATCAGGAAATCCATCCGTTCAGACTGCCGATGGCTAGCGCGTAGAGTCCGGGCCTGGGTGAGCATCACAGCAGCCGCGCCGCCACGCCCTGCGCCTTCAGCATCTCCACCGCCTTCTTATCAAACGAAACAAACGTCTCTGCCCCGAGCCATCTCCCCTCGTAAGCAATCACGCCGTCGGCGAAATCCCCGCCCGCATCAAGCATCGCCAGCCCCGCCTCGACTGCCGAACGATTCATCTCCACATTGGCCGTCGTCATCAGCGCCCGAATCGCCGCCGCCACATCGGAGGCTGCAAACCGATACACTCGTCTCAACACCCACACAAATTCGCACAGGCAAGGCAGCGTCACCGCGATCATGGTGGCTTTCGCCAGCAGCTGCGCAGCGACATCTCCCTGCCGGTGATTATCGCGCGCCACGGCGCGCAACAGCACGTTCGTATCGACGGTGACTTTCACTTCCTGCGAGTCCTTTTCTTCTTCCCTCCGTCCCGAACTCTCTCACTGAGACCAGCCCATCCCCGCTCCGCCGCCTCATTGATTTCCTCGATGGTCGCGACCTTTTTCGTCTTGCCCGCCAGCAGCCCGATAAAATCATCAATGGTCCCCGTTGGCTCCGCTGCCCGGACCATTCCCCGCCCATTTGGCAGCAAATCCAGCGCAATCTTTCCACCCGGCTTCACTCCCAAATGCCGCATGACTTCCTTCCGGAATGTCACCTGTCCCCGGGCGGTCACCGTCAAAGTGGCCATAACCAGCCTCCTCGGTCCATTGTAAGGCAAAACTGCATTACTATCAAGCTGTCACCCTGAGCGGGGATTGATCTTTGAGTTCCGCGCAGACATCAACCGCAGTCGAGGGACCTGGTGTTCCCAGTGTGCTCCCCTGTGCCCTCTGTGGTTCCAAGATTCTGGGATAATGAAAACTTATGCCCACGGCCCAACTCGATACCGATCTCAAATCCCTCGCCGCCGACCTTGTCTCCCGCGCCGCGGCTGGAGGCGCCACCGCTGCCGAATGCGTGGTCCGCGAGGGCGACGAATTCTCAACGCTGGTGCGCCTCGGTCAGGTTGAGACGCTGAAGGAATCGGGCTCAAAATCCATTGGGGTGCGCGTCTTCTTCGGGCAGCGGGCCGCCAGCACCTATTCGAGCGACTTTTCTCCCGAAGGGCTCGACCGCATGCTGAAATCTGCCCTTGAACTGGCGAAGATCACGTCGGAAGATCCCTTTGCCGGCATCCCTGAGGCTTCCCAACTGGGCCAACTCTCGGGCGATCTCGCGCTCTACCACGAAGACGTTTATTCGCTTCCCGGTCCCGACCGCATTGATTACGCCCGCCGTGCCGAAAAGGCGGCGCTCGATTTCGATCCCCGCATCAAGAACTCCGAAGGCGGATCGTTCGATGCCGCGACGGGCCACAAGATACTCGCGAATTCCCGCGGCTTCGTCGGCGAATATCGCCGGTCGTATTGTTCGGTTGCCGCGGTTCCGATTGCGCAGGCCGAAGGCGCCGCCATGCAGCGCGATTACTGGTACTCGGTTGCGCGAACGCTGAAGAAGCTCGATCCGCCGGAACAAGTTGGCAAGATCGCCGCCGAACGGACGCTGCGGCGCCTGGGGGCGCACAAAGCAAAGACCGCGAAAGTCCCGGTGGTTTACGACCCGATGGTTTCGACGTCGATCCTAGAACACATTTTTGAGGGCGTGAATGGAGACTCGGTTTACCGTGGCGCTTCGTTCCTCGCTGGCAAGCTTGGGCAGAAAATCGCGGGCGATGTCGTGAACGTGATTGACGACGGGACGATCACCGGCGGCTTCGGAACCAGCCCGTTCGACGGAGAGGGCATTCCGACGCGACGCACCGTCGTAATCGAAAACGGAGTGCTGAAGTCGTACCTGCTGAACACCTACACCGCGAAAAAGCTCGGCCTCCAGACGACGGCCAACGCTGCGCGCGGGCTGGCTGGCACGCCCGGCATCGGCCCCGGCAATTATTTCTTGCAGCCGGGAACCAAGACGCCGAAGGAATTGATTGCAGGAATTAAAGAAGGTCTCTACGTCACCGAGTTTCTAGGCCAAGGCGTGAATCTGGTGACCGGTGACTATTCGCGGGGCGCGTCCGGGCTGTGGATCTCAGGTGGTGAATTCGCTTATCCCGTCGAAGAGATCACGGTAGCGGGAAATCTGAAAGAGCTGTTTTTCAACATATCCGAAATCGCGAATGACCTGGAGTTCCGCGGGTCGGTCGCATGCCCCACGGTTCGTGTGGACGGGTTGACCGTTGGAGGCGAGTAGTGGGACGGTTGGGTTCACCGCCGAGAGCGCAAAGCCCGCCGAGACTGCAAGATACAGCGGTAGTTCACTGCGCTCCGAGTGGTTTGCGCTAACTTTCTGCATCCACAGTCCTTACGCGCGCCTCTAAAGGCCATGCTCCCCCGTTTTCGAGCCCAGCCCAAAGCACCCTTGTTTCCCGGCGCGGAAACGCTATACCCTAATGGCCTGATATAGCTATGTTCACGCCGCATCCTAACCTGGCCGATGAGGTAAACGGTAGAATCATTCAGTCGGAGATCGAGGGCGGCGTGTTTTTGGGTGACCTTCCGCCGTCAACCGTCCTTGAAATCCAGACGATGCATCACCGCTACACGGCCGTGCTGCTGGGCGGCAGCGAGGCGCTGCTCTCCGGCCATCCCGAATTCTGCCCCAAGCCAGTACATGTGGCCATCGCGGGCTCGACCTGGGGAGGGTCGATGCTCAAGCAGCAATACGTCGGTCGCGGCATGCATTTGGAGTTTCGCCACCCCAAGTACACCACCCCCATTGTGACCTCGCCGATCCAGGAAATCCGCGACTACCAGGCTGACTTTGATCCTGCGGTTCTGAACACCGACCGCAGCATGTCCTAAGCCCAGAGGCGCGCCATTCGCAGGGAGTAGTGCCGCGCGGTAAGGAGGCGAGCCAAAGGCGCGTTTGTCGCGTCGCAACAAGCGCGACGCAACGCGCCTCGCCCAGATCTCTCGCGGCGCAAAAAGCGCTTGCTCGGGATGACAAGGACTACCCATTCGGAGCTGCCATTTGACTTACCCCTCTCTACCCCACTACCATTCCGGCCATCGCTTTTGCGGGCGTCGGCTATGTCATTGAAGATCGAAACTCGGGAAGTCGACCATGTCGTGATCCTCGATATCTACGGCCGAATTATCCTCGGCGAGGAGCTTGACCGACTACGCAACGCCATACACGGATTGGTTCAGCAGGGCAAGAAGAAGATCATCCTGAATTTGGCCGGCGTGGATTACATCGACAGCTCTGGCGTGGGAGAACTCGTCGCCTGTTTCACCACGCTCCGCAACGCCGGGGGGGAACTGAAACTCCTCAACCTTACGCAGAAGGTCAAAGACGTGCTTCACGTCACCAAGCTCTACACTGTTTTCGACGTGCGCGAGGACGAATTCAACGCGGTTAAATCCTTCGACTACTTCTTTGCCAGGTAGCGCGGGGCCCTCGCGGCATTGGGTTAGGGCCTCAATTTCGCCACGAATCTTCCAAGGCACCCGAACTTTCCCACTTTCGCTCTGTTCCGCAGTGGTATTCTCTCCAGAGGTACGGGGCCACGCAGTGGGGACACTATGCAGCTCATGCACAATCGGGGGCCAGACCGTCAAGCCTCACAGGAGAAGAGCCCAGAGAAGAAGACTTCCCGTGAGATGCTCTGGAGCGTTGGCCGCGCTTTCCAGGGATGGACCTGCTCGCGGTGCGAGTGGAACTATCCGGTTCCCACCCTTTTGAACGATCCTGAAGCCAAGAACGCCTACGACCGTCTGGCGGTGGTCAAGTTCCGCGAGCACCAGTGCTCAGAATATCCCATGCGCCTCGCCGGGGCTGGACCTGAGAGTTTCACCTCCCGCATTCGAAAGATGGTCGCTCACGGTTACAAGCCGAAAGATGCCGTCGAGCTTGTTATCCAGGAAGTCGCGATCGAACACCCCAACCAGCCTAAGATTCTCGAGCAAGCCCGAGCCGAAGGCGAAGATTTCCTGCGGCGGCTGCGCGCTGGCCTAATCTGAGAGGTCCGACCTATCGCCGGGGCTCGAGGCCAGGCAAAGAGGGAGTCTGGTCAGGCGATTCGCTGGAATCCAGTTCCGCGGTGGGCTGTGCTCCCGGCTCCTCCGAAGCACGAGCCTTTTTCGGCGACAAGAATTTCTGGGTGTTCAACAGCGGCCGGCCGAGGGAAGCGTTATAACTGGTCCACGCGCCGTCAAGATTAGCTTCACGCTCGAAGTGAGAGCGCATGGCCTCCATTTTTGAATCGAGGTCGTCGAGATAATGCAGCACGAGGGCCTCGGGAAACATAGGCAACTTGGGGGAGCCGAACTCGTACTCGCCGTGGTGGCTGATGATGAGGTGCTCAACCAGAGTCTTGAGCTCGTCGGGAAAGCCGGGCACGCGAGTCAGTTTGTCGTGCAGCATTTCGAGCTCGATAATCATATGCCCAAGAAGCTGGCCACGATTCGTATATGAAAACGACCGGTTGTAGGTCAGCTCGTGAATCTTGCCGATATCGTGCAGGAACGCGCCGGTTAGCAGAAGATCTCGGTTAATCTGAGGGTAATTTCTGCAAACCAGATCGCAGCAACGGAACAAAGAGACGACGTGATCGAGCAGGCCGCCAATATAGGCATGATGGAGCGTCTTGGCGGCCGGGGCATCGCGGTAGGCGGCGGCAATTTCCGGGTCGGCCATAAAGGCCTGCACCAGCGATTTGAGGTGCGGATTCTGGAATGTTGCCACGAAATCCGCTAGGGTTTGCCAGAGCTGGTCAACGTCTTTGGTGGTTTTGGGAAGGTAGTCGGCGAAGTCGATCTCCGATTCGCCTAGCTTGCGCAGCTTGTGGATGGTTAGCTGGAAGCGATTCTTGTACTTGTTGATCAGGCCTTTGACTTTGAGGAAATCGTCCTGATCGAAGGCTTCGAGGACATCCTCGACGTTGTCCCACATTTTGGCTTCGATTTGGCCGCTGCGGTCGCCAAGAGTCAGGGCGAGGTAGGGTTCCCCGGTTTTCTTGGGCTTGACTTGCTTGGCGACGACGACAAAGCTGGAGGTGATGACCTTGTTCTCGTGGCGGGCGCAATCGCCAATGTAGAAATCTTTCATCGGACTGTGTGTTTGAGTATAAACGCGCCGCGAGTCTTCTGTCCGCAGATCATCCGCTCAACGAACATGCGCTCGACGGATCAAAGAATGCCGAGCTTCTTGTGCTTTTTCTTGAGCTTCTTGGCGTCGCCTTCCTTGGCGGAGGCGGTTTCAACCGGCTTCGTCTGGTTCGGGCTGGCGCCGGCGTCCACAAAGCCGGGCTTGATGTCAATGTAGGCTTCTTCCCGTAATTTCGTGAGGTAGGCGCGGAGAGCGGGCTGTAGCTTCTGATAGTAGAGCGCGTCCTGAATCCTGGGCAGGATATCTTTCATGGGGGGAACACCGGCTGCCTGGTGCTCTTCTACCTTGAGAATGGCGTAGCCCTGCTTGACGCGGATCACGTCGGTGACCTCGCCCGCTTTCAGGGGGAACGTTTTGTCTTCAAGTTCTTTGGCTAGCTTGCCGCGCTCGAAGACGCCAAGCTCGCCGCCATCGGCAGCGGACGGGCCGTCGGAGTATTTCTTGGCGATGTCTTCGAAGGCCGCGCCGGCACGAATCTGTTTGAGCAGGTCGTTGGCCTTGGCTTCGGCCGCAGCCAGTGCTGCTTCATCGGCGGCCTGCGGGGCAGCGTCGTTCGCCGTGGGCTGAGCCGCAGGGCCGGCGTCTGAGTTGTTCGCGGTCGCCGCGGGGGTGGGCGGAGCAACAGGCTTGGGGACGACGAGAATTTCGCTGAGGCGAATTGCTTCCGGCTGTTCTAACTGGTCCTTGTGTTCGTCATAGAACTGCTGCTCTTCCTGCTGGCTAAGGCTGAGGTGGCTGCCAACTTCCCCGCCGATCACCTTCTGGGTAATGATCTTGTTGCGCATGTTCTGCTTGAAGTCTTCCCAGGAGACGCCCTGCTTGGCTGCCTCCTTTTCAAGATCTTCGAGCGAATCCAGCTTCATCTCCTGGCGCATCTTATCGAGTTCCTTGATGAGCTCGGTGTCGCCGGTGATGCCGAGATCCTTCCCTTTTTCGAGGAGCAGTTGCTGGTCGACCAGGTCGCGGAGGACATCCTTCTCCCTCTCCGTGTAGATTTTGTCGGCATTGTTGGGTTCCTGCTGCTTGATCTCGTCTTTGAGTTGCTCTTTGCTGCGGTCGAATTCCGAAGCGGTGATGATCTGATTGTTGACGCGGGC
>Ga0187771_10002275_pt1 | contig 13178 bp, 13 predicted proteins | sample 0116_SJ02_MP15_1_FD_133139 | JGI IMG/M metagenome (GOLD analysis project Ga0187771, IMG submission 133139) | Tropical peat soil microbial communities from peatlands in Department of Meta, Colombia - 0116_SJ02_MP15_10_MG | ecosystem: Environmental > Terrestrial > Soil > Wetlands > Peat | place... | reverse complement strand
GCGTTATTTCCCTCACTACATCACCTCTTCTTTCGTTTCGAGGCGAGTAACGGATCCACATCAACCGGTGCCGCCACAGAAAAAGACATTCCTTATTGGCTTTTCTGTCAAACTGCGTAATCCTGTTTTTTCGAGCCAGAAAGAATTTGCTCACGACGGACGACACGAGGAGTGCATGCTATCTTTAACTCATTGAATGCTGACGAGAACTACGGATGCCCCCTTGATCGCCAGGAAGCACGTCACCTGGTAAGTTGGGCAGCAAAGAAAAACCCGTAAAAACACTTGAATGGCAATACCGATCAGGGGAAGCACAGGGGATGTTACACACCATCAACCGGCAACCGAGCCTCTTCACGCATCCGCGCCTTGATGCTCTCCATCACAACGCTATGTCCATCCCGGCATAGGGAGCAAAGCACCGGAGCCCTGATCTTCCCTTTTTTGCAATGCTGCTGCAATCGTCTACGATGCGGTCAAGGTCCGCATCTGACCGGTCCTGATTGTGATGAAAAAGTCCGAACTGCCTGACCTTCGCCTCCATCGCAAGACGGAGCGCGTCGGTATACAGGGAATGCCCCCACCCTTTTGTGATCGCATACTGGTCCCCCGAGTATTCAGCATCATGGACAAGGAGATCTGCATCTGCCGCAAAGCGAAGATAGTCCTCGAACCCGCCGCCGCCGGGATGTTGATGAGAGAGCTCATTATCAGTAAGAAAAACAAAGCTCTTTCCGTCCTCGATAAATTTGTAGCCGATCCCCCGGTTTGGGTGACTCAGCTGGATCGTTGTGATCCTGATAGGCCCGATAGTGAATGCTTCTTCGCACACGGAGTGAGACTCGATCTGTGCCTGCAGCTGACCGAACTCTACGGGAAAGTAGGGTGCCATCATGGATCTTGAAAGCATGTCCCCAACAGACTTCTGAGCATAGGGACAGCCATAGAGATCGATTTTCGTCCCTTTCATATAGATTGGCTTGAAGAAAGGAAACCCCATGAGGTGGTCCCAGTGTGCATGGGTGAAAAGCATGCTGTACGCACGATTGTCCGAGGAAAGCAGCTTGTTCCCCAGTTTTCTGATGCCGGTGCCTGCGTCGATGATGATGATATCCCCATCATTGCTTCTGATCTCGATGCATGTTGTATCGCCGCCGTATTTCACGTATTCTTTGCCGGATACAGCGATGGAACCTCTTGCCCCCCAGCAGGTGATCTTCATGCTGCCTCCTCATAGGGTAGTGATGGTATCAGTCCTCCTTGCCGCTCGTCTTTGATTTCACTTCCCTTCCCAGTGCTCATAATAGCAGATCTCCTGGAGCGGCTTTCGTGGGGGACCGGCCTTTTTATCCTCTACTGGATATCCCAGGGGGAAGAGTCCAACAATCCTGACCGCGGCGGGAATGCGCAGGAGGTTCTTGAGCTTCTCCTCGTCGTACACACCCACAAACACCGTACCCAATCCCAGGCCTCTTGCCGCCAGCATCATGTTCTGTGCCGCGACCCCAAGATCGACGAGGTAGTAGGTCTGGCCCCGGATGACACCCGATTGCGCAGGATCGGCGCACAGGACGATGACCACGGGCGCTTCTGCAAGGGCCTTCATTGCAGGGTTCGACTTGAAGCCCTTGGGCGCAAAATAGGACTCCACGTACGATAGCGCGCTGATCTGCTCTTTCGTGGCCTTGTCCTTCACTACGACCAGGCGCCAGCATTGATAGTTTGCCCAGGAGGGCGCCATACGAACAGACTCGAGAACTCCCTGGAGCTTATCGTCCTCAACGGGTTTGTCGGAATACTTGCGGATGCTTCTGCGCGTTTTTATTGCCTCAAAAAGTTCCATGGTCAATCCCTCATTGGCTAAAAAAAGATTCAACGAACGTCATGTCACCGTGACTGCACGCTAGACCCTGCCGCCGTGACACAAACGAAAAGATAACGATGGAGACTGACTGCGTAAACAGGGAATCTCCGGTAAACATCAAAATATTCTCTAAGCAAATGTATTAAAATTTCAGCATAAAGTCAATCACAAAGGTTTTTTTGAACAACATCGTTTATTCATGGCCAAGGGATACACTCAGGAAATTAAAAAACGGGGAACGGACCTGCCCCTCAACAAAGAACGACGCGGAGAAAAGGCTCTCCTCGTCGTTCTCATTCTTGCAGTTGGTCACTTCATGCCGCCTTTGACCGTTTTACGAGCTTCGAGGTGAGTTTGATCTCGACACCATTGGTCAAGGCAAGCGATACGGGGCAGTTTTTCTTGGCTAGTTCTGCGATGTCTCTGCACGTTTTATCATCGATACCCGGCACGTCGCACTCCGTATCGAGCTCGATAGTCGGGATCCTGTACCCTTCCCCGACCTTATCAATAGAGACCCTGGCGATGGTGTGGATGTGGTTGACCGAATACCCTTTTTGCTCCAGCAACATGGCAAAGGCCATACTGAAGCACCCAGCATGTGCAGCACCGATCAACTCTTCGGGGTTCGTGCCCGAAGCGTGCTCAAAACGGGAGCTGAAAGAATAGCTCACTTCGCAGTTACCGCTTCCAAGCTTTATGCTTCCTTTTCCTTTTTTAAGGCCCCCTTCCCACAGGGCTTCCGACGTACGCACTATCATAGGTGGACACCTCCTTGTTACATCCTATATCATAGATCCATCTTTCGCGAAGATGTCATATTTGATCTTCTAGTATTTAATTTAGCACTACTTCGGTCCAAGTGGTATAAGGCAAAAGTATGCTTGATCGTCGAAACATCTCAGGTTACGGCTGCTCGAATTACCCGGTTAGAGCGGGATCTCGTGCGATCACGCTTTCTGACGTCAAACGTGCATCGGTTTATGCCTTGATAGTTATCTGCCCAGCCTCTCCTTCTTTTCCTGTTACCTGAACATCCACGTCGAGGAACTGCTTCACGACCCAAATATTCGTCAGTAAATGCCGCGTTATGCTGCTCGCCGTGAATTCCGAATCTCCGCGAGCAAGCGCGAGATAGGGTATGAGCTGATCTGCAAGATGAGGATCGATTGCAGCCTTCGAGTTTACGTACGTGAAGAGGGATTGACATGCCTCCTCTGCGACTTCTTCTGCCCTTTTACCGATTGCGCCGAGGGCATCAAAGCCTGCGATACTGTTCTCGAACTCAACTTTCAGAAAGACAAGGGTACCTTTGCCCGGTGAGGATGCACCAACGATCTCCAAGTTCGCATCGATGCCTTTTTTCAGAAGTGCATTGACTGCCGTGTTCCGCTGTCTCACGGCGATATCTCTCGGCAAATTTGCGACTGCTGAGATGCCAGTCGCGCGGATCAACCTGCCGCGGCTGGGTATCCTGAGCGGAGCCATCTTTTCGCAAGGAACGACTTTCGCCATGACCGTTCCGCCGCCGCCTGGATACCAACCCCATTGCTTGATGTCCATATCGATCTTTGCGTTGATGCGCGAGAGCATCGGCAGAAAAATAAATTTGAGATAATGAAAGGTCGGGCACCAGGGTACATGAGTACCACCGTGCACTGTTATGTTCGCGGGCTGCTCTGCAAAGCACAGTGGTAGCATAATCGTTTGGAGCACAAGCGACGTGCTGCCTGCGCTTCCCCTCTTCTCGGACACGTTGAATTCGTAGCTCCCTCCCATAAGCGTACGGGGCAGGAATGAGATCGACGTAGATGAAAGCTCCGCACCCTCGACATGGGCCCGGCTGATCGCGGCCGCTGCCAGAACTGAGGTTAAATGCTGCGGCTGAAGTCCCGGTTTTTGCCGTGTCTTCCGGATGTTGATGATCTCTAGAGGTCTGCCTAGTGCAGTCGCTAACGCCAGGGACGTACGCAGGATTTGTCCACCGCCTTCTCCATACGAACCGTCAATGCGGACGACCCCCTTTGCAGCAATTTGAGGCACCGATGGATCCTCCCGATAAAAAAATAGGATTTACAGGCAACCGTCAGTCATTAAAACATTGGCAAAATGAGACCCGGTGATGTCATTCCAACAGGAATTTAATAGAAAGTCAAAAAATAATAATATCATTTTATTGGTTAAAATATATAAATATCTCTAGAAAATAAGAATTTTAATCAATATTAATAATTACTTGAACAATTATACATGTTATTATTTCAGCGACTTGACTTTTTAATTTTTTTTGGTAAATTATGTCATTAGCACTCTGGCATAGAGAGTGCTAATTTTATACTTATATCCTTATTATAGGAGGAGGAGAGTCCATGTTACGTACTGATTTTAGCAGATTCGGGTTGCTTGATCCCTGGCGCACCATAGAGAGATTAAATCGCGCGGCATCAGGGATGCTCGCTCAATCAACGAGTGAGTTTCCGGCAGTCAACGTTTGGGCAGACAGCGACAAGGCCATCATCACCTCCGAGTTGCCCGGCATGAGTGCCGAAGAGGTAGATATTGCGGTAAATGGCAAGTCAATCACACTGCGAGGTTCTCGAAAATTGGAAGATGCTTGTGAAGGCGAATGTTACCACCGGCAAGAGCGGTGGCATGGCCAATTCACCAGGACCATCGATCTTCCCTACCTCATCGATACCGAGAAAGTGGAGGCACGGTTTACCAAGGGCGTTCTCCAGGTGACCGTCCCTCGTGCGGAAGCTGACAAGCCGAAAAAGATCGCAGTCAAATTCGAATAGAGACCAAGGAGGTTGGACCATGACAGAATCAGCAAGGGATATCACGAAAAAAGAAGCCGCCACGCCTGAAGGCGTGGAGCGCACGCGGCCCCATAAAGTATATACGCCGAGCGTCGACATCCTGGAGCGAAAGGACGAGATCGTAGTGACAGCTGACCTGCCGGGAGTGGACGAGAATTCGCTCGACATCAATCTTGAGAAGAATGTTCTGACCATCAACGGGCGGGTCGAGTCGGAAATGCCCGAGCCGTACCGCATGGCATATGCGGAATACGGCGTTGGCGATTACCAGCGGGCCTTCACCCTCTCCGACGAAGTGGACAAAGAACGGATCCATGCAACCATGAAGAACGGGGTACTGCGGCTGGTCATGCCCAAGGCAACCGCGGCGAAGGCAAGAAAAATCGCGGTGACCGCGGAATCATAGGGAAGATGATTGCACGCATCTCCTTGGAGAAAGAAGGGAGTGCAGCGAGTTTCGCGGAGGATCCCGGACTGGACGGCCGGTGCGGATGATATCCAACGCACCGGCCGTCCTCTGTAACCGAAGAATATGCTATACAGCATCACGATAGCATAAGGAATAAAGAGGGGTACTCAATGCCGAATGTTTCCATCATTGTACGATGCAAGACCTGCAGAACGCTGAACCGCATTCCCGAGGGCAAACTCGAAAGCCATCCGGTGTGCGGTCAGTGCAAGGCACCCCTTGAGGCGCCTCATGCACCCATCCATGTAACGGAAGCGAGTTACGAGCAGCAGGTCAGGGAATGGCCGGAAGTCATCATTGCGGAATTCTGGGCCAAATGGTGCGGCTATTGCCGTACGATCGAACCGTATCTCAATTCGCTTGCACTGAAAAGGGCCGGCCATCTAAAAATCATCAAGGTCGACGTGGACGCCGAGCCGGTCCTGGCACGGCGTTTTATAATCAAAGCAACGCCCACCTTCATTCTCTATCGGAATGGTCAGCAGCTTGCACGTATCGATGGGGCTCCGGCGCAGAGCACCGAGCTGGAACACTGGATCGACCGCACGTTACAACAATATGCCCACTCCGGGTAACCGCTCCAGGACAGAAATGCCCATGCCTTCCGGATTGATGCCGATCACGAATGAAGTGGCAATTGCTCGCCTTCGTGTCCTACTGCACGTTCAGGAATTCACCCGTCGAAATGCTTTAACCGCGAAATCTCCGCAATCCGGACGTCTGCTTCATGCGTTCTCCCCTGCTTCAAAAGATCGATCACGTCGGAATCTACGATGGCCTGAAAGATCGATCTTCTCTTCTGCTCGTCAGGTACTTCGTCGAGGACCCGTTTCCGGACCTTTGCCAGCTTTTCGAGAAATAGCGTATACTCCACCCCGTAGTGCGCCTCGAGCTCCTGCCGGATTTTTTTAGCAAGCGCCGGGCTAATTCCACCCGTCGACACGGCGATCAAAAGATCACCCCGCTCGACCACTGAGGGGACGATAAAGCTGCTTTCGTCAGGCGGCACAACGACATTCACCAGGATATGTTTTTTCTTGCAGGACATCGCGGCACTGTTGTTCAATTCCGGGGAATCGGTGGCCGCGATCACGAGGAACTCGCTGGAAAGGTCCTTTTCTTCGAAGTCTTTTTTACGGTGAGTGATCTTGCCTGACTGGGAGAGTTCCTGCAGTTTCGAGGTGAGGGTGGGGCTCACGATCGTGACATCTGCCCCCGCTTCAAGCAGGGTAATTGTTTTGCGTTCCGCTACACTTCCCCCGCCGATGACCAGGCACGACCGGCCCCTCATATCCAGATAGACGGGGTAGTACTTCATGGTGTCGGGAGCTTGCGAAGAAGGGCCACCGCCGTTCCCTTCATGGCAGGGTACTTCTGAGCAAGAGTTTCGAGTTTGTCGCGGGCCTGGCCTCGCTCATTGAGTTTCAGGTATGATAATGCCGCATAGTACAGAGCGTCCTTCTCGGCGGAAGATCCCGGATAATCCTGCAACAGCTTCTCGCATCTGCCGATTGCTGCCTTATATGCATCGATCTTGTAATAGAAGTGAGCGACATAGAGTTCATACTCAGCGATCCAGTCCCTGCAGATAGCGATGTATTGTTTGGCCTCGTCTTCGTACCCGCTTCTGGGATATTTTTCGAGAAGTTTTTTCATTTCCCTGATAACCGCATGGGCCGGTGTTGGGTCACGGTCAATCGTTACCAGTTGCCGGTAGTTGCACATCGCGATCTGATATTGCGCATAGGGGGCGTCCTTATGCACCGGATGGTAGTTCAAGAAGTTCTGGTACTCCACGAGCGCTTCGCTGTATTTTTCTTCCCCATAGTACGTATCGGCGATGCGAAGCATGATGAGGGCGTCGTAGCTTTTGTCCGGGGACCTCTCCTGAATTTTCTGATAGTATTTACGGGCTCCTTCATAATCCTCTTTACGCATGCTCTGTTCAGCCTCGTTGAACGTACGCACAGTATCGTAAGGCGGTTCGAACGAAGCGCATCCGGCAAGAAGTACGAAAAGAACTATGAGGAGATTTTTTTTCATGGGAGGCTCGTCCGTAGGATCCGCTCTTTACAAATCCCCAGATTATTGCCATTCAGGCTGAGGCCGCCTGCTCTTTTATGTCGTTGCGCTATCTGCGGATAGCTTCACATGAACTGGTGCCGAAGGGGGGACTCGAACCCCCACGGGATTGCTCCCACTGCGCCCTGAACGCAGCGCGTCTACCAGTTCCACCACTTCGGCACGAGTGAGTACTATAAAGAGTACTGCCCTGATTGTCAAGGAAGTTTTTCGCTGGTTTTGAGCGACCTGCTTGATATTACGGTGAAAAAGACGAGTTGTGATCTTGCCATATTCGAAACGCAATAATATAAATGTTCGCGCGTCGCTACTTTATCATGTGCATCGATTTTGCGTCATGACCAGCCACACCGGCAGAGCGGACAGGTTATTTAACACTTCTTTTTTTATTTCTTCGTCGGCCTGGACCAGCATAGGAGGGGGATGAGCCAGTTCCCAGAACTCTTTGGCGGGAGAGCGGCATCATGGAGAAGTCGGCCATGCCGCTCGGGAATGATCGACAGCTACAAGCATCGGGAATTCATCTTAGTAAGACATGCTTACCTCATTAGAGTAATCACTTTCGAAACCATTGCTGTCGTAGGCGGTTACCGCTGCATAATAAGATCCTGACGGTAGGCTGATTGAATAGGATGTGACATTTCCAACGTCGAGAGACTTGCTATAGGAACGGGATGCTGTGCCATAGTATAATTTATAACCGGCCACGGAAAGTGGGCTGCCGTCAGTATACTGTGTAGGAGCATCCCATGCTAGTGTATGGGAGCCCGATCCGGTACCTCCTCCCCCGTTGCACGTAACAAGGCTTAAGATAATCATACCGTAAATTATGACAACAATCTTAGTTTTATGAGTCCTTCTCATCGCAACAATTTTACCACATATCAAAAGGCAATAAAACAGATTTGTTCAGTAAAGTGATCACGATGGTTGTGAATGGATTTGATGCAGATCACACAGGACTTTTCGGATGTTCCCTCTTTATCCTTGGCCCTCTGTTAGTACTTTATTTCCGAGAGTCGATCCAAATCGTTACGGGGCCCTCATTGACGAGAGCAACATCCATCATGGCTCCGAACACGCCGGTCTTTGTGGTAATCCCTGCGTTCTTAAGCTTCTTGGTGAAAAGATCATACCATGCCTTTGCCGGTTCCGGCGTTTCCGCGTTATCGAATGAGGGGCGATTGCCCCTGCGCGCGGATGCCGCCAGGGTGAACTGCGATACCACAAGGACCGCCCCCCGGACATCACTGACCGAAAGGTTCATCTTCCCCTGTGCATCCTCGAATATCCGGAGCTGCACTACTTTTTTTACGAGATAGTCCAGGTCCTGCGCCGTATCGCCTTTCACGGCGCAGAGGAACACGAGCAGTCCTCGTTGAATTTCGTTGATGATACGGCCATCAATCGAAACGGCGGCCGATGATACCCGCTGGAGCAAAGCGATCATACGTAGTTCTTAGCACGTTACCGCCGAGACTGTCAATGCCTTTCCACATAAATCGCTTGCAATGTCCCGGTGCAGGTATTAATATTAAAAACTTAGCATGCTGGCAATACATTCATAGGCAAGAACTACCGGCAGGGGGCTGCTTTTTTTCTCATGGATCATACAGCTCAGGCAAGAATGGACCTCAAATCTCTCACTCCGCGCGAGATCGATCGCTTCTGCGCTTCAGAGCTCGGCCAGAAAACAGGCCAGGGAAGCCGCGTTGCCGTCTGGCTTTACCGCAGGATGCGGGAAGAGTTCGACGCAATGACCGATCTGAACCGGCCATTCCGCGAGCAGCTCAAGAGTCATAGCAGGATATCACAGCTCACGGTTACAAAACACACTACCTCAAAGGACGGGACCGAGAAACTGCTGTATCTCCTGGAGGATGAAAATACTGTCGAGGGAGTAATCATTCCCGGGCCCGGCCGGCTCACGCTCTGCGTCTCGACGCAGGTAGGCTGCGCATCGGGCTGCGGTTTCTGCCTCACCGGCTCGGCAGGCCTGGTTCGCAATCTGACCGTTGCGGAGATCGTAAACCAGGTCTTTGCTGCCAGTCGCATCATCGGGGGGCAGGCAATCTCGAATATTGTTCTCATGGGCACCGGAGAACCTCTCAGCAATTACGAATCCGTTACATCATTTGTCGAGATCGCTACGGACCGACGTGGCATGGGGTTCTCGCCCAGGAAAGTCACGATATCGACCTGCGGGCTGGCACCCATGATCGAAAAGCTGGCGAATGACTGCGTGGACGCGAGCCTTGCCGTATCTCTGAACGCGACGACGGATGAGGTGAGGGACCGGATCATGCCGGTGAACAAGGCATATCCCATCGAACGGCTCATGCAGGCAGTGCGGTATTACTGTGATAAAACGGGCAGAACAGTGACCATCGAGTATGTACTGTTCAAGGACATAAACGACTCCCCTCTGGACGCAGAACGGTTGATGGTAATGCTGAAGGACCTGCCGTGCATGATCAATATTCTGCTCTTTAACCCTTTCCCCGGTTGTTCCTATGACCGCCCTGATGAGCAACGTGCCTTTGTCATGCGTGACATGCTGGTAACGAACGGTTATGTGACTGTTGTCAGAAACAGCCGCGGCCGAGATATTAATGCAGCCTGCGGCCAGCTGAGCGTGCGCACCTCCCCCGTATAAGCAAATCCCCTTTCCAGAACGAATCAACTCTCAATGAGCATTGTCTCGCCTGCCCGGTTTTCGTCTGCAACGCCCATAGTTTAAAGAAACAATCATCGCATACGCTTCTCCACGAACGGCGAATTGACCTGCCTCTTTTCTATAATGGCACACATATTGCTTCTTACCTAGGTATTGATGATCTGCAATACTTTTAGTGTAGTAACAAAAAATTCTGTTTTTGTTGCATTTTAATTTCGACTTCCTCAAGGATTGGCAAATATATATAAATAAGTCTTTAGAATCTTTAAGAAACCTTTTCCGACTACTTATTCTCAGTATGCGGGAATATGCAATTTATTAGGTACATAGTATGCACCGCGAACAGATAACATATGTAAATCATTACCACATTAGGAACATCATTTCCACACAGAGTGCTCTTTAGGATGGCCCTTGGGGCTAGCGAAACCGGTTTCGGACAGTGGAGCACTTAACTGAAGGAGGTAGGTCAGTGGATCGGACGGATGATATTACCATGAAGAGAAACATACTCCAGGAGACCATGAATTTTACGGCTGCCCTTGCCTATGGCATGGAACAGACCATGGGACTCGGTGCGCATGGAATGGCACGGGTCGGAGGCATGAAACTCGGCGTGCAGTTCGCCGCTCAAGCAAAAAAAACGACGAATGTACGGGATGCCCTCGAAGAAGTCCGGCGCATCCTCCATGAAAACAACTGCCGCTGGGATTTTAGTATCCTGGAGCCGCAGGGAGAGGCTAAGAAACGCCTGAAAGCCGAACCTGGAGCATTGGACGTCTTCCTCGTCTTCCGGGATTGCATGATCAGGCAATCGCTCTTCTGCTTCGGGCACCAGCAGAAGGGCTCGCTCTGCCGCATGATGTATGGCTTTTTTTCAGGCGCAATCGAGTCGATCACGGGGAAAAAAGCGGAGCTCGAAGTGCTCCATGCGGGGCAGAACGCTTGCCTTAAGCGATTGCGGATAAGGGGATAACGTAAAAAGGATGACGGTTGCCGCTGACGTTTTTATGAAGGAGAGATCCATGGCTATGGAGCAAAGCAAACTGAAAATCAATATTGAGTGGCTGAGCGACTGCGGAGGCTGCCACGTTGCGATCGTCGATCTTCATGAGAAAATCCTTGATGTTCTCGGAGCTGCGGAAATTCTTCACTGCCCGGTTCTTACGGACATCAAGTCCTACCCGCAGGCGGATGTCGGCATTATCAGCGGCGCTATCCGCACGGAGCACGACCGGCATGCGGCAGAGGAAATGAGAAAGGCCTGCCGCCAGATCATCGCCCTCGGGACGTGCGCTGTGTACGGCGGATTGCCCGGGGCCGCGCTCGCGCACTCCCGCGAGGAGATTTTGGACGCCGTCTTCGTAAAAAACCGCACAACCGGGACGAAAACGGTGCCTCGCGCCGAGGTATCGCCTCTGGAAAAAATGGTGACCCCCCTCGATGAGGTGATCAACGCCGATCTCTACCTGCCCGGCTGCCCGCCCCACGCAACGTTTATTTTCGACGCCCTTCTTGCGTTGCTCCAGAACCGTTCGCCGAAGGCAAAGGACGAAACCGTATGCGGCAGGTGCAAACGCACCATGGTCAAGACCGCTATAAGCCGTGTCAGGAAAAACCATGAGGGGAGTCCTAAGTCAGATGTCTGCTTTCTCAGTCAAGGCTATCTCTGTCTCGGGTCGGTCTCCCTCGATCGTTGCCTGGCGCCCTGCCCGAACAACGGGGTCGCCTGTACAGGATGCGCGGGACCGACCATGCAGATCCTGACCGAACCGAACCGCGACATCCGTACGGAACTGGCGGAGAGGATGGCGAAATTGACCCTCATCGAGGAGAAGGACATCGTGCGTACCATAGAACAGTCCGCAAAAACCTATTACGCATACGCAATGGCCACAAAAATGGTCGGCGGAAAGCCGACGTTCCTGATACGAAAATGGATGGCTGAAACGGAGAATCAAAGATGAAGACGATCACGATCGATCCGGTTACGAGAATAGAGGGGCATGCCAGGGTCCAGCTCGATGTCGATGACAGCGGTGCGCTCAAGAACGCAACCCTCATCGTAAACGAGCTTCGGGGCTTTGAGCGGATCCTCGTCGGGATGGAGGCGGACAGGATGCCTCTGGTGACGGCGCGGATCTGCGGCGTATGCCCGACGGCCCACCATCTTGCCGCCGTAAAAGCAATTGAAAACGCGTTGGGCATTGATCCGCCCCCCGCGGCAAAACGTTTGCGTGAGCTGCTCTATATGGGGCACATGATCCACTCCCACGCACTGAGCCTTTTTGTCCTCGCGGGCCCCGATCTGTTCTTCGGAATGAACGGCGACGCTGCGCAGCGTAACATCGTCGGCATTGTAAAGGCCAACCCGGATGTGGCGGGAAAGGCGCTGCGGCTCCGAAGCCTCGGTCAGAAGGTCAACGAGATAGTGGGCGGGAGAGGGATTCATCCCGTAACGGCCATAGTCGGGGGCATGACGTTTGAAATGAGTGGAGAAGCGCAGAAGAACCTCCAGAAAATGGTCGACGAAATTTACAGCCTCGTCATGGAGCTTATGCCGGTCGTGAAGAGCCTGCTCGAAAAATTCGTTGCCGCGCAACCCTCCGTGCCGCTGGCGCTTACGGATGCCACGTGGTATATGGGGACCGTCAAGAACGGCAAGCTCAATTTCTACGACGGCTCCGTCAGGGTCATCAATGAATCGGGAGAGATCCAGGCGGAATTTTCTTCCCCTGAATACGACAAGCGCATCGTTGAAAAGGCGCTCTCGTGGTCCTATATGAAACCTGTCTACGCGGTGTCCGGAGGCCGCGAGAACATCTACCGCGTAGGCACCCTCGCCAGGATCAACTGCGCGGATGCCATGGAAACGCCCGCTGCCCAGGAAGAGCTTGAAAACTTCCGCAGGAAATTCGGAAGGCCGTGTCATGCCACGGTGCAGTACCTCTTCGCGCGGTTGATCGAGCTTATCTACTGCGCGGAGAAGGCAAAGGCGCTCGTGGCAGAGCCGGATATCAGGGGGGATAAGCGGGTCCCGGTGACTTATCGGGCAGGGAGGGGCGTGGGACATGTCGAAGCGCCTCGAGGGACGCTCTACCATGATTACGAAATAGACGCCAAAGGCATTGTCCGGTCGGCCAATCTCCTCGTGGCCACGCAGCAGAACTATGCCGCGATCAATACCTCCATCGGCCAGACGGCGGGATTATTTGTCCGGGATGCGAACGACGATATGCTCTTAAACGCCGTTGAATTCTCCATGAG
>Ga0187771_10002273_pt1 | contig 13185 bp, 10 predicted proteins | sample 0116_SJ02_MP15_1_FD_133139 | JGI IMG/M metagenome (GOLD analysis project Ga0187771, IMG submission 133139) | Tropical peat soil microbial communities from peatlands in Department of Meta, Colombia - 0116_SJ02_MP15_10_MG | ecosystem: Environmental > Terrestrial > Soil > Wetlands > Peat | place... | reverse complement strand
CTGCTCTCCCGCCGGCGGCTGATCCTCACCGGCCTCCAGCTCATCGTCTTCGCGATCAGCGCCCTGGTGATCTGGCTGCTCCTCCGGAAGGTGAACCTGGCCGCCGCGGTCAGCGATGCTGGCCACCTCTCGTGGCGGCTCCTGGCCCTCGCCATCGCCCTCAACATCGTGCCCACGGTGCTGCGCGCGATGCGCTCGCAGCTGCTGGTCCAGCGCCTCGGTCACCGGGTGCCCTTCCTGCGCATGAACGGCGTGGACCTGGCCGGGCAGACGCTGAGCTGGATAACGCCGGCGGCCACCGGGGACCTCTCCCGGCCTTACCTCTGGCGCACCCACGACCGGGTCCCGGTCAGCACCGGAGTGGCGGTGGTCATCTACGAGCGGCTGGCGACCCTCCTCCAGCTGGGCGTGGTGGGAGGCGTCCTCGCCGCCACCGTCTACCTCCCCATCCCGGTGGTGGTCGGGGTGGCGGCCGCGGGCGCGATCTTCCTGGTCGCGCCCTGGTGGGTCAGCCTGCTCACCCGTCGCTTCATACCCGCGACCGCCGGCCGCCGGCCCGGGCTGGTCGGCGGATTCGCCCGAGCGCTGGTCCAGCTCGAGCGGCTCGGCCTCTCCCTCAAGGTCACCGCGGTCTTCGCGGTGCTGAGCCTGGCGGTCTTCGTGGTGAGCGGCCTCCAAGTCCTTCTCCTCGTCTGGGGCATCGGCTTCGGAGCCAACCTCGGGGTCGCGATCGCCGCGTACTGCGTGTCACAGGTCGCGGGCAGCATCTCGACCCTCCCCTTCGGCTTCGGGGCCACCGATGCGGTGATGCTCGGCCTGCTCATGGCCGGCGGTCTGGCCAGGGTCGACGCGGTCGCCGTGACGGTGCTCGCGCGGCTGGTCATGACCCTTCCACTGGGCGCCGCCGGGGCCGCCAGCATCATGCTGCTGGGGCGGCCGGAGATTCCCGCCGAGGCGCCCGCCCGCCCGGCCGCCCAGCCGACCGCCCGCATCCCACCGTCGTGAGCGACCAGAGCATCGCCGTGGTGGGCGGCGCCGGCTTCATCGGCAGCCACCTGGTCGACAGCCTGGCCGCAGACGGGCTGGCCGTGATGGTGATCGACGACCTCAGCCATCCCTGCGGCGTGGAGCTGCCCCAGGGCGTGGAGCTTGTCGAGGCAGACGGCGGCAGCCCGGAGGCGGCCTCCGCGTTGACCCGGTTCCGGCCATGGGCCCTCGTCCACCTCGCCGCCAAAGGGGGTGTGAACCGAGCCCTCCGGGACCCCGGCGAGCACGTCCGCCGGGTCCTCGCCAGCTCGGTGGCCTGCTTCGAATCCGCGGCGCGCGCCGGCTGCGAGGCGGTAGTGATCGCCTCGTCGGGCGGGGCCGTCTACGGCGACCCGGAGCGCCTGCCTGCCTCGGAGGAGATGGCTCCGGCGCCTCGCTCGGCCTACGGCGCCGAGAAGCTCTGCGAGGAGACCTACCTCTGGACCCTCCGTCGGCGCGGCGTCCGCACCGTGGCGCTGCGCTACGGCAATGTCTTTGGGCCTCGCCAGGACGGCACCGGAGAAGCCGGGGTGGTCGCCATCTCGGCCACCAGGCTGGCTGCCGGGTTGCGCCCGGTCATATTCGGAGACGGGTCGCAGAGCCGGGACTTCGTCTATGTCGCCGACATCGTCGCCGCCACCCGAGCCGCGCTGGCAGCAAGGGTGAACGGGCCGGTGAACGTCGGCACCGGGCGTGAGACCAGCGTCACCGAGATCGTGACCGGCCTGATCGTCGCGGCCCGGGCGAGCGTGGAGCCGGAACACGCGCCGCCGCGGCCGGGCGAGGTCGCCCGTGCCTGCCTCGATCCCAGCCGGGCGTGGCGGTGGCTGGGGTGGAAGCCCCACACTTCCCTGGAAGAAGGGCTGGCCCAGACTTATGAGCACTTCGCCGCCCGGGCCGCGGGGGCATCGGCGGCCCGATCGGCAGGCACAGTCACGGGGAGATAGAGATGCGAATCGTGATCCTTGGAGCCGACGGCTACCTGGGGTGGCCCACTGCGCTGCACTTCTCAGCCCGCGGGCACGACGTGGTCGCTGTCGACAGCCTGGTCAGGCGGCGCTGGGACGAGGAGTGCGGCACCGAGAGCCTGGTGCCGATCGCCTCCATCCACGATCGGATCGCACGATGGGAGGAGGTGAGCGGCCGGAACATCGCCTGGCACCAGCTCGACCTCCGGGACGAGGTATCGACGGCGGCGCTGATCGCCGCCGTCCGGCCCGGTGCCGTCGTCCACTTTGCGGAGCAGCGCTCAGCGCCCTACTCGATGATCAGCCCTCGGCACGGCATCGAGACCCAGGCCAACAACCTGCTCGGCACCCTCAGCCTTTTCTACGCCGTACGGGACCACGCGCCCGACTGCCACATCATCAAGCTGGGCACGATGGGCGAGTACGGGACACCGAACATCGACATCGAGGAGGGCTTCCTCGACGTCGAGCACAACGGCCGCCGCGACCGCATGCTGTATCCCAAGCGGCCGGGCTCCGTCTACCACCTGTCCAAGGTTCATGACAGCCACAACCTGGAGTTCGCCTGCCGGATCTGGGGCCTGCGGGCCACGGATCTCAACCAGGGGGTCGTCTACGGGATCTCCACCGACGAGACCGCCCTGCATGCCGACCTCACCACCCGCTTCGACTACGACGGCATCTGGGGCACGGTGCTCAATCGCTACTGCGTCCAGGCGGCGATCGGAGTGCCGCTCAGCGTATTCGGAAAGGGGGGCCAGACCCGCGGCTTCCTCGACATCCGAGACACGGTGCGCTGCATCGAGCTGGCCGCGCTCAACCCGCCCGCGGCCGGCGAGTACCGGGTCTTCAACCAGTTCACCGAGCAGTTCTCGGTGCTGGAGCTGGCCGAGAGGGTGGGCCACGCCCGCTCGGTGCACGGCCTGGAGACGGCGATCGATCACGTGCCCAATCCGCGCCGCGAGGCGGAGGCCCATTACTACAACGCCAAGCACCAGCACCTTCTCGACCTCGGCCTCGAGCCTCACAGCCTCTCCGACACCCTGATCGACAGCGTCATCCAGACCGTGGAGCAGCACGTCGGCCGCGTGCTCCGGGACACCATCGAGGCCAGGGTGGACTGGCAGCGCGGTGGCGGCCTCTACCGGACCGAGGAGTCGGCGCGGCACCTCGAGGTAGCAGCCTCACGGTGACAAGTGCGGTGGCACCGCGCCTCAGCGGGCTCAGCCTCGTCCTGCCCGTCCACAACGAGGCCGACAACCTCGCCTGGCTGCTGCCACACATCGCCGAGGTCCTGCCCGGTATCGCCGTGCGCTACGACGTGGTGATCGTCGACGACGGCAGCAGCGACGGCAGCGGGGAGGTCGCGACCAGCCTGGCGGCCCGCCTCGGCATGCGGGTGCGCGTCCTCCGCCACGAGACCAAGAGTGGCTACGGGATCACGGTCGGGGACGGACTGCGCGCCGCGACCGGCGAATTCGTCGCCTTCACCGACGCCGACGGCCAGTTCGAGGTCGCCGACCTGGCACTCCTGGTCCCCCTCCTGGACCATGCCGACCTGGCGGCAGGCTGGCGCCGCCAGCGGCGCGACGCCTGGGCCAGGAGCGTGGTCAGCTGGGTGTTCAACAGCCTGGTCGCCGTCCTCTACCGCCTGCCCTACCGCGACGTGGATTGCGCCCTCAAGCTGATGCGGCGCGAGGTCCTCGACTCCCTGACCCTGGAGGCACGGAGCGCGCTCCTCAACGCCGAGCTCTTCTACAAGGCGCGCTACGCCGGCTGGCGCATCGCCCAGATCCCGGTCGCACACCATCCCCGCGTTGCCGGCCGGCGCTCGGGGGCCCGGCCCCGGGCGATCCTGCGGGCGATCAAGGAGCTGGTGCTGTTCCGGGTTCGGATCCGCCGCTCGCTGCCCGTCCGCGGGGCTGCCAAGACCGCCAGGGTTTCCGGCGCGATCCGCTGAGTCAGCCGGCGAACGCGCCGACGGAGGTATCCGGTTCGGAGACGGGAACGGGGCCGGGCTCGGCGACCGGCTCAGGCTCCACCCAGTCGGCTCGTTCCACGACGGTGACGCCGGCCACCAGCTGGAGGTCACCGGCCATGATGGCCTGACCGCCGGCGGCTGAGGCGATCTCCTGAGCCGTGGCCGAGACCTGGCGGCTGGCGATGCTCACCTGCTCCATCGCCTCCATCACCTGCTCGGAGGCGGAACGCTGCTGCTGAGTGGCAAGCCGGACGTTTGAGCTGGCCTCGGCAACCTGCTCCATGAGGTTGAGGCCGACCTGGAGCTGGGCCGCACCCTCGTCCATGGCGAGCACGGTGGCGCTGGTCTCGGACTCGGCGCTCTCGGTGATCGTGGAGATGTCGGCGGCCAGAGCCTTGGACCGGTCGGCGAGACGCCGGACCTCGTCGGCAACCACCGCGAATCCCCGGCCGGCCTCGCCGGCCCGAGCCGCCTCGATGGCGGCGTTGAGGGCGAGCAGATTGGTCTGGTCCGCGATCTCGTTGATCAGGCCGAGGATCTTGCTGATCTCGTGGACCCGCTCGGTGAGGGCGACCGTGCGCTGGCTGGACACCAGGATCCGCTCATGGGCACGGTCCAGGTTGTCCCTGGTCTCCCCGGCCTGGCTGGCGACCCGCTCGACCGTCTCGGCGATGTGGGCCGAGGTCCGGGCCAGCTCCTCCATGCTCGCCGAGGTCTCCACCGCCGCCGAGCTCTGCTGAGCCGTGGTGCTGACCAGCTGGTTGGACGCGGCCGACAGGCGCGCCGCCGAATCGGCGAGCTCGGCGCTGACGTCCCGCACCCGGCCGACCATCCCCACCAGGCGGTCGACCATCGAGTTGAACTCCCCGGCCAGCTGGTCGATCTCACCCGCCCCTCCAGGCGTGGCACGAGCCGAGAAATCACCGTCGGCGATCTTCCCCACCGCCTCCAGGAGGCTGCGGATGGGCCGAGTCTCCACCTGGGTGACCAGGACGGTGATCACGCCGAGCAGCACCAGACCCGCCAGGCCCACCAGGATCAGGGTGAGACGGAGCTGGCCAGCCGTCCCGGGGGGAAGCGACCCGCCGCCGACCGCGACGGCGGCCACGAGCAGCGCCGCCACCGCCAGCAGAGCCGTCCCCAGGATCGCGATGAAGGCCCGGAAGAAGAATCGTCGGACGGTGCGCCTCGCGATCCGCCGGGCCTTAAGTCCGAGGTCGACCATGATGCATGGCTCCGCAACCGCGCCCGGCCCTGCCGGTCGGGCATTCGGTTTCGGCCTCAAGATGTAGCACCCGCCCAGGTAAAGAGTGGGTGAGGACCCGTCACGGGCTGCTCACAGCGCGTGACGGTGGTGGCTAGGCGAACGTCACAGGCTGGGCGGTGAGATCCCCGTAGATCTCGGGGCGCCGGTCGGCGAGCAGGTGGTTTCGCGGCGTCCGGCGTCGTGCCCGCTCGGCCGCGTCCAGGTCCAGGTCGACGATCAGAAGCTCCTCCCGGTCGGCGCTGGCCGGTCCGGCCAGGGGCCAGCCGTCGGGTCCGACGATGATCGATGCGCCCAGGAAGGTCACGTCCCGCTCCACCCCGATCCGATCGGCGCAGGCCACCGCCGTGCCGTTCGCGGCGGCCGCCGCCATGGCCATGAAGTCACCCTGGCAGTACCCCCGCTCGTCGTGAAGCCGGGAGCGGAAGGAGCCGACCCAGTTGGTCGGGACGGCGATCAGGTCAGCGCCCTGGAGCGCCAGGCTACGGATGACCTCGGGAAACCAGAGGTCGTAGCAGATCGCCACCCCCACCCTGGCCTGCGGAAGGCTGACCACCACCAGCTCCGATCCCGGCCGGAACCAGGACTTCTCGTCGTAGAAGAGGTGGAGCTTCCGGTAAGTCGCCAGGCGGCCCTCCGGGCCGAGCACCACCGCGCTGTTGTACCGGCAGTCTCCGACCCGCTCCGCCAGGCCGGTGACGACATGGATCCCGAGACGCCGGCAGGCATCGGTCAGGGCGGTCACGGTCGCCCCGGTGTCCGGGTCCTCCGCCAGAGACGCGGCCTCCTCATCACCGGAGAAGACGTATCCAGATGCGGCCAGCTCAGGGAGGACGACGAGCTGGGCCCCCCGCTCGGCAGCGGCCTGGACCCAGGTCAGCGCACGTGCCCGGTTCCGCTCCAGGGCGCCGACCGTCGGCTCGTACTGGGCAACCGCGATCCGCAACTGGCGGCTGGCCGGGGTGGGCTCCGAGGTCACAGGTGGAGGCTAGAGCATACGGACGGCCCCACGGCCCGCCTGTCGCTAGTGACGGGGGGTCAGGAGCTCAGTGAACCCGCCGCGGTGCTCGGCCAGGAGCTCGTGGACCTGGAGCACGTCGTCGGCGGATATCGGCGACGTGATGTCGGGACGACCCTCGTCTGGGATCCGCCGCTGGCGAGAGGCCGCGGATTCGCCCTCGGTCTGGAAGATGATCTGGAGGAGGTTCTCGTCGCTGCAGGAGGGGCAGGTGACCCGCACCAGGGCGCGGTTCCCCTGCTGGGCGAGGACGCTGATGGCGCAGTCCGCCATGCTCTCCCCGCACTGGACACATCGGTAGCGGCGGGCTTGAGATCGGAGCAGCTCGACGAGGTCCATGACCCCAGTATAGGAGCCGGCGGGGCGGCTCAAACCGGACGTCGCGGGAAGCTACGAAACGCTGGCACTGTCTGGTGAGAGCAGCGTGCCCAGGAGCGGCAGGTCGACGATGACGCCCCGTTCGGGCTCCAGCTGATCTCGTTCGATGAAGCCGGCAAGGTCCTCCAGGTCGAGGGGGCGGGAGAAGTAGTCACCCTGACCCAGGGGGCAGCCCATCTCCCTGAGCTCGGACACCTGATGGACCGTCTCCACCCCCTCGGCGATGACCTCGAGGTCGAGGATCTTTGCCATGGCCAGTATCGCGCGGGCTATCGGCGCCGCCTCACCAGCCCCCACCATGTTCCGGATGAAGGCACGATCCACTTTGAGCGTGTCGAAGTCGCACATGGTGAGGTAGGTGAGTGACGAATAGCCGGCTCCGAAGTCATCGATGGCCAGCCTCACCCCCATGTCCTTGAGCCTCTGCAGAGTCCGAACGGTGGCCTCGTTGTCGTGGAGCAGGGCGGATTCGGTGACCTCCATGGTCAGCAGATGGGGAGGGATGCCGGCGGCCCCCAGGGCGGCCCGAACCTCGTCAGCGAGATCCCGCCCGCGTATCGAATGTGGTGAGAGGTTGACGCTGACGCCCAGCCCGGACCAGCCTGGGGCCTCGGCGCGCACTCTCCGCAGCCCGTCCAGGGCTTCGTGGAGCACCCAGCGCTCCACCTCGTGGATGATGCCGGTCTCCTCGGCCACCGGGATGAAGTCGAGCGGCGAGATCAGCCCGCGGCTGGGATGCTGCCAGCGAACCAGGGCCTCGAAGCCGTGCGTCCAGCGCGTGCCCATGTCGACGATGGGCTGGAACTGGACCCTCAGCTCACCTCCCTCGATGGCGTGAAGCAGGTCCGACTGCAGCTCCATCCGAGCCAGGGCTGCCGCATACATCCGGGGCTCGAAGACTACGAACCGGTTCTTGCCCGCCGCTTTGGCCCGGTACATGGCAACGTCGGCATTGCGGAGGAGCTCGGTGCCGGTCTCGCCGTGCCCAAGCGACAGCGCCACCCCGACGCTGGCGCTGGCAGCCATCCGCTTGCCCTCGAGGCTGAAGGGCTGGCCCAGCGCATCGAGCAGGCGCCTGGCAAGGCCGACTGCGTCAGCGGGCCGGTGGACGTTCTCCATGAGAATGGCGAACTCATCGCCCCCCAGCCGGCCGGCGAAGTCGCCGCGACGCAGGCAGGAGCGGATGCGGTCCCCGATCTGCACCAGCAGCTCATCACCGGCGGCGTGTCCCAGGCTGTCATTGATCACCTTGAAGCTGTCCACGTCGAGGTAGAGCAGCGCGAAGCGCGAGGATCGGCGGTTGCGCGTCGACGCGCTCTCGAGCCGGCGGACAAAGAGGTCGCGGCTGGCCAGACCGGTGAGCCCGTCCTGGTAGGCAAGCTCCATCGCCTGGACGGTGCGGGCATCGGTGAGAGCCAGGCTGGCGTGCTGCGCGAAGGCTTCGAGGATCTCGTGCTCCACGGGGCGGAAGCGGCGGTCGGGGCTCTCCGAGCCCACGAAGAGGGCGCCCACCGGTCGCCCGTGCTCGTGGACCGGAGCCGCCATGGCGGAGGCGAGGCCTCGGGCGCGCTGCGCTGCCTGCTCCTCCGGTGAGCCGGTCTGGCTGTCGAGGACGGCGACCCGGTCCTCACGAATGGCCCTGCCACTGATCCCGTCGGTGATCGCGAGGCGGCCGGCGGCGGACTGGAGACCGACCGAGGACACCTCGACCGTGTAGCGGGGATCCGTGGGGTCAAGGAGGCGCAGGACGGCGATCCGATCCCCGAGCAGCTCGGCGGCGCCGGCGGTGATGGCGTGGAGCACCTCGGGAAGGGGGGCTCGATGCGAGATGGACCGCTGGATCCGGGTCAGGCGCTCGAGCAGGAGCCGGCGCTCCTGGAGGCTGGCGGCAAGGGCCGCGTTGGCTGCGGCGTGACGGTCGCTGGTCTCGCGTGCCCGACGCTCGGCTTCGAGGAGGCGCATCGTCTCCTGGCTCAGCCAGAGGGCCCCCGCCATGCCCCGGACGAGATTGATCTCCTCAGGCAGGAATCTCTGGTCGCCGACCCGGGCGAGCACGAGGTAGCCGCCGGTGCGGGGGTGGAGCGGCACGGACACGGCAGTGCATCGGCCCAGCCCCGGCAGGGTCAGCGACCGCGAACGGCTCTTGCCCACCACGCCGGTGAGCTCCACCGGGACCTCGCCGGGCAGCCCGACGGCGATGACCGCCTGGCCGTCCTTGACCATGACCGCGATCTCCGCCTCCACGGTCTCGGCGGCGCGCTCCAGGCCGTTGCGGACGGCGCTGGCCTCGTCGGGCGAGTGCACCAGGGCCGACAGGTACTCGACGAGGGTGTGAGTGGCCCACCAGTCGGTGCGCATCCTCACCACCTCCCCGAGGGTGTGGAGCCGGTGCGGGTGCGCTGATTCATCCTGAGTGGTTCACCCGATCGCGAGAGCGACCAGGCTCTGGCTGTGGAAGGCCTCGCCCCCGCGGATGCGGGCGATCTCTCCGTAGGTGTAGAAGCCGCACACCGATGCCGCAGCCCCAGCGGCCTCCTTCATCCTGGCGATCTCGGCCGCCGTGCCGGCTTCGCCCAGAGCTCGGCGGCGGCCGATGCCTTCGAAGGCCAGGAGCCCGATCGCCGGCTGGTCGCCGAGCGCCCGCACCGCGTCCCGGGCGGCCCGGTCCGCCGACTCGAGATGGGATGCCGGGGCGCTCTCCATGAATGAGGTGACCGCGCCGTGGGGGACGTGAGCGTTGCAAGCCAGGGTGCGGGCATCGAGATCCACCTGGACGACACCGAGAAGCCGCTGGCCGCTGCGGCGGCTGAGCCCCAGTGGATGGGTCACCGCGAACCTGGTGAACGCCGCTGCGTCGCGGTAGCAATCGGCGGGTGCCTCGAGGCGGCCCAGGTAGACGTCAAGTGCCGGCTCGTCGTCCAGGGTGAGGATCTGGCTCGCTGCGCTGGCGGTGACCAGCATCGGCTCCCCGAATGGGCGGTAGCCGTGATGGATGCCGACACCGAACGGTGAGTCGGATCCCAGGGCGGCCGCGACCACCGAGTCGGTGAGCACCCCGTCACCGTGGAGCTGGAGCGTCCGGGCCATCCGGAGATCGTCCGCGGCAAGCCCGCCCACCATCGGGATCGCCGCTCCGGTCACGGCATAGGCGCCCCGTACCAGCTCCTCGTGCTCGCCGGCGAGACCGTCGCTCAGCATGATCAGAACGCGGTGGGGCCGGGACGCCACCCCGGCAAGGCAGCCCGCCACCTCGGAGCCCGCCTCCCGCATCCGCGAGTGGATGCCGGCGGCCGCCGCCGTGGCCACGCTGAACCCATTGCCGCCCAGGGCCATGACGGCCACGCTGCCGTCAGCCGACCCGTGCGCGGTGATGGCGCCAGCCGTGGAGCAGCCGATCAGGGGGACGTCGCCGGCCTCGTCCATGATCCCGGCGAGCAGCTCCACCGGCTCCAGGGAAGTGGAGAAGAAGGCGAGGAGCAGGGAGGGCTGAGAGCCCGCGACCGCCGCGGCCGCCTCGCGTCCAGCCGATCGCGGGCGCGGGTCCGCTGAGCTCCCGACCGCCATCCAGTGGTCTCGAGCCGGCATCACGCCCGTGACCGGGCGTCCCCTCAACCTCATCGTCACCCCGACTCCTCGCCTGCAGACGCCGGTACCCGACGCCGCCCGCCTAGGTTGGCACGCACGGGGTGAGCGGTTCAAGCGCGCCACCGAGCCGTCAAACTTCCATCACCTCGGCTGGCCGCAGATGACCCGGGCGCGACAGCGGGCGCAGTGGACGCCGAGAGAACGGGGGTTGGCCAGTCCGCGAGCTGCCGCCTGCCGGTGGTCAGCGAGCCTCGGCTAGACTCGGGGCCGCCGCTGGGGAGTGGCCAAGTGGTAAGGCAGCTGACTCTGGATCAGCCAATCGTAGGTTCGAATCCTACCTCCCCAGCCAGATGAGCTCAGCTGAGACGGCGCCTTGTGGGGGGCGGAGCGCGCGGTCCCGACTGCGCTCATCGCATTTGCCGATGACTTGCGCGCCGACTGCCCGCCGGGCGGGTTGTCGGCGTGCCGCAGCGACGCCTCACCGGGAAGGGCCGGCCGACTCATGCTCGCCCGTGGTCTCCTCCAGAGGAAGCCAGTAGGCGAGCAAGGAAACCCCAGGCACGGGCGTCCAATCCGCCTCGGGTGCCCGCCGGAAGCCGAGCTGCTCGTAGAGGCGCTGGGCCGCAGTCATTGCCGGTCCGGTGGAGAGGAGGAGGCGGCGAAGGCCCATCTCCCGGGCGCGGCGGATGGACTCCACGGTGAGGGCCCGCGCGATGCCGCGGCGGCGCGCGCCGGGAGACACGGCCAGCATCCTCAGCGTGGCGTCGTCCGAGGACGCCGCCCACTCTGCCCACTTGGGTCCCGCGGAGATCTGGAACAGCGACGCGGTGCCCAGCACGTCGCCGGTCGCGGCGTCGACGGCCACCAGGAGGTCACCCGCGGCCGCCCGCGCTGCCGCGTCGCGGAGAGTGAGCAGGTAGTCGGAGTGCGCCATCCCGTCGGCGATGTAGGCGTCGGCGGTCAGGTCACCGACCGCCCCGTACTCCTCGGGGCGGGCCAGCCGGATCTCGATCCCATCCAGCATCGGGCCGAGAACGATACACGCCGGCGTCGAGGTCGCCGATGTGCTCAGACGCTGCGGCAACCGCGGGGTGCTGAAGCTCCGCTTCGGTTACACCATGGTGACCACGGCGGCGACCCCCATGGCCACCACCCCGGCGGTCACCACCGCGAGCACCGCGCGCTCCCACAGCCGCAGGCGGTAGCGGGCCGGCAGCGCCGTCCAGGCCAGGGCGATCAGGAAGCCGAGGATGACCGGCAGCAGCAGCGCGTTGAGCACTTCGACGCCGACGGCCAGTCCCACCAGGGAGGTGCTGCTCAGCACCAGCAGCGCCGCGATAATGACCGCCGCCGCGAAGACCCCGTAGAACAGCGGTTCCTGGCGGATCCCGCGGTTGAGGCTGCGGGGCCGCCCGGTCAGCTCGGCGAAGGCCCAGGCCGCCGCCAGCGAGACGACCAGACCGGCCACCAGGGCCGCGCCGCTGACTCCCAGGGCGAAGGCGAGACGTCCACCCGCCGCACCCAGGTATGGCGTCAGCGCATTGGAGATCTGGCTGACCGTGTCCAGGGATCCGGGGCGGTGCTCGAAAAGCGTTGCCCCAGCCGCCACCAGTATTGCGATCATCACGAGCTGGGTCACCACCGCGCCAACCGCGGTGTCGACCCGCGCCACCCGGAGGTTGCGGGCGGTGACGCCCTTGTCGACCAGCGCCGCCTGCTGGTAGAAGACCATCCAGGGCATCACGACGGCGCCGACGTTGGCGGCGACCATGGTCAGGTAGCCGCTGCCGCCGAGGCTGGGGGCCGAGAGGAGACCAGCGGCCAGCGCGCCCGGGTCGGGGTGAGCCCGCAGCGCCGCCACCAGGAAAGCGCACTCGAAGAGACCCAGACCCAGGCCGATCAGCTCGACCCGACGATAGCTGCCAGAGAGGACGACGACCAGAAGCATCGCCGCGGCGCCGAGGACGACCGGACCGGCGGGAAGCCCGACGATGGCCCCCACCCCGGCGATCCCGGCGAACTCCGTGACCAGCGCGCCGACCGAGGTGACCAGCAGGGCACCCACTGACACGGCCGCCCACGCCCACCCGAAGCGTTCCTTGACCAGCTCGGCATAGCCTTTGCCGGTGACCACCCCGAGCCGGACGGCCAGCTCCATCACCAGATAGAGGACGGGGATCAGGATCAGCTCCAGGCCGAGCAGGCGGTAGCCGAAGCGGGCCCCCGACTGAGCGGCGGTGACCACGCTGCCGGCGTCGGTGTCGGCGAGCATGACCATCAGGCCGGGACCGACCGCGGCCAGCCAGAGCCAGCGCCGGCCCAGCCGGCTCAGCCCCCGGGGAGGAGCGGGGGCCAGCCCCTCTGCCTCCCCTGCCACGCCGATACCCTGATCGCGAGCGGTGCGGGGAAAGGCGATGGCTCGTACGTTCATCCGGCGGTGGAGGGCGGGGAAATGCGGGGATCGGCTGACGCAGCCGAGAACCGCGGCGGTCAGAACGGTGTCGAGCACAGCGTCCCCCGTCCAGGCCCAAATCACCAGAGCCGAAAGTCACCGGTGGTCCATGCCGCGGGGCACGGCAGACCCGCGCGAGCCCCGCGCCAGCAGCTCGACCATCGCCGCAGCCGGGCGGCCTCAGACCGCGCCGGGTCGGCCGCTGCCCTCCGCCCTCGACGGCGTCACGGCGCCGCCGCTCAGATGCCGTCGACGCCAGCCGCTCGGCGGTCGACCCGGGCCACCAAAGCGCTGAGGCCCAGGCGCGCCGACGGCCCGGGCTCGCCGGCGGCGCGGTCGAGGTCGGCGACCAGGGCGGCGGCGGTCATCTCGAGTGGCTGGAGGGCATCAACGAGGCGACGCAGCGCGGCGTCCAGCTGGGCCTGACCGTCGAAATCGCGTGGCCGCTGTCCCCGAGGACGTCGGGCCATCGCCTCCCGCACCAGCGAGCGGAGATCGTCCAGGTCCCGCCGG
>Ga0187771_10002272_pt1 | contig 13188 bp, 10 predicted proteins | sample 0116_SJ02_MP15_1_FD_133139 | JGI IMG/M metagenome (GOLD analysis project Ga0187771, IMG submission 133139) | Tropical peat soil microbial communities from peatlands in Department of Meta, Colombia - 0116_SJ02_MP15_10_MG | ecosystem: Environmental > Terrestrial > Soil > Wetlands > Peat | place... | reverse complement strand
CTGGGGAGGATTAAGGGAGCGAAGGCGGGAAAAGGCTGGAAGGTTCTCAAGTCTGAGTTGGATCGGTTTCTAAAGGGCGAAAATGAACATCCGCAAGCAGCATGAGCCTGCCCGAGCAAAGAGTAGATGAGGGAAGAGCCCAGTGAGAAGTTTAGATAAAGCAGACATTTCCGAAGAGAAAGCCATAGAGGAGAAGGTCAAGTCAACCAAGGCGTTGATTCAAACCTTTCTCCAGACCCTGAAGGCGTTTCGTCTCTATGAGACCAATCATCCCATCTTATCCAAATTCTTGGAGAGACTGAGGAAAGATTTTGATCAATATTTTGATGAATTCGATTCCTTCTCCCTACAGATCGGGGAATACCGGCTCTATTCCCGGGGAAATGTGGTCTATGAAAATGAGGATGTGAAGGAGAGTTTAGCCTTCGTCTTTTTTAAGGATGGGATTCGGGAACTCCAATTTTCAAGGGGTTTGGAATTCAAGGAGCTTTTGGATTTTCTCAATATCGTAAGAAAGAGCGATTTCCTCAATCGTATGGAAGATGATCTCGTCACCCTGCTCTGGGAAAAAGATTTTTCTCACATCGCCTTTACCACCGTGGATGAATTTCTGGAGGGAAGCGGCATCTATGTTCCTGCGACAGAGGAAGATTTGATCAAGAGATCGGAGTACAGAGGTCATGGTGACGAATGGTCTCAAGAGAGCCTGGATGAGAAGCAGGGGGCGAGCTCTCGTGCCTCCGAGGCGGTAGGGCTGGAGCAGGCGATCAATCCCGCCCCGGGTCAATCCTTGGTGGAGGCCTGTCATCTTACTTTGGAGGAGAGTAAGGCGATCGATTGTGAGGCACACCAGGAGCAACACCCGGAATACGTCTACGTCCTGATCGACAACCTGATCGAGATCCTGCTCCATCTCGGAGAGGACATGGATGCTTATGAGAATATGATCTCCTACTTCGATCGGGTCATCGAATATCTCCTCGAGGAAAAAGAGGTGGGAAAGGCAGTGGACCTACTCAAGAGCCTGAACCATACCATTGAATCGATGGTACTCAAGGACAAACAGATATTCGCCATTCGCCGCATCCTCGAGAAATCCTCCTCTCCGCATAACATTCAACTTTTGGGAAAGGCGATGAGAGGGAACGAGGAGGTCCATTCGGAGCCCATCCTCCAATATTTCCATTTCCTTACAAAGCAGGCGGTCGAACCTCTTTGCGTTTTGTTGGGCGAGTTGGAATCCGGGAAATGGAGAAAGGTGATTTGTGAGCAGTTGGTGGAACTCGCTCGGGGAGAGGTCCAGCTGTTGAAGAAATTTTTACCGGATCATAATCCCTTCCTGGTCTGCCATATTCTCTACATCCTCGGAAGAATCGGCGATCCCTCAGCGGTTAAATATCTGGGGTGTTTGGTGAGCCACCCGGATATCAAAGTGAGGGAAGAAACCCTTCAGGTTCTCAATAAGTTTGGAGGGAATGGAAAGGAGTTGATCCAAAAATTTTTGATGGATCCAACACCTGGAATCCGGGCAAAGTCGGCGCTCCTTTTGTCGAGGAATGCCAAAGGGGAAGCAGCGAAGCCTCTCTTGGAGATCATCCTCTCTGAAGATTTTTACAAACGGGACTATGACGAGAAGGCCTCCTTCTTCAGGGCCTTGGGCGAAACACGGTCGGAAGAGGTGATACCGGTTTTAGAAAGGATTGTCAAAAAAAGAAGCTGGTTCCAAAAGGGGAGATGGGACGAGATGAGACAATGCGCTGCTAACACCTTGAAAATGATGGGGGCGAGGTAAGTTGAAAGCTGAAAGCTCAAGGGTCAAAGACGGGCTCAAAGAATTTCGTAGAGGAGAAGAAATGGGTATCATCCCTTCACCTGCCCAGGCCGAAAAGATAAGCCAGACGCCCCCCAGGGGGATGGAGTCCGACCTGTCGAAATTGGCGAATAGCCTCGTCACCAAAATTCATGTGCTGATGAGGATCTCTCAGATTTATGATTCCAAGAATGTGGCCCTCCATCAGTTCATCAAGGAATCCCTCGAGACCATCAACGCCTTGGTCAAGAGGGAGGGGGCCTTCTCCCTCAAAATCATAAAGGACGACTTCTTCCTGAACGATCAGCGAATGCGCTATTCCGTGGAGGGCTTCACCAGTTTCAAATATCTCCTGACACAGTGGAAAAAACGGTTAATCGGAGAGGTGATTTTCAAAAGCCAGGTGGATGAAAGGACGTTAAGAGAATTCATCTACAGCTTGATCAACCTGGAGGAGGGCCGGGAGGAGAATGCGACTCTCTTCAATGAACAACTGGCCAGCCGAGACGTCACCTCGATCGAAGTGAATCCTCTGGAGCTCTCGGAGGAAGACGAGGAGGGCTTCACCCTCGAGAAGGAAGACCCGCGGGAGGCCGGGAAAAAAGTATTTTTTGAGACCATCGGCACGATCAAAGAGGTCATCACGAATATCAAAGGGGAACAACACGCGGATATCAGGAAGTTGAAGAGGTTAGCCCAGAAGGCGGTCCATCTCGTGGTGGAAGACGAATCCATTCTGCTGGGAATGACGACGATCAAGAATTACGATGAATACACCTTTAACCATTCTGTCAATGTCTCGATCTATTCCCTGGCGATAGGAAAACGCTTGGGCCTTTCGAAAAAGACTCTGACGGAGCTGGGAATTACCGCCCTGCTTCATGATATCGGAAAGTCAAAGATTCCAAGGGAAATTGTGAATAAACCTGGATCGCTCAACGAGGAAGAATGGGCATTGATGAAGAGGCATCCCTTGATGGGAGTGGAGATCGTCCTCAATCTGAAACAATTGGGAGAGATCAATCCCAGGATGGTGATCGGCATCTTTGACCACCACCTGCAGAGCGATCTTTCGGGATACCCAAAGCTTTTCCGGAAGCAAGGGGTGAGCCTTTTCGGAAGGATCATCCAGATTGCAGATGCTTACGATGCCATGACGACCCCTCGAATTTATAAGAAAGTTCCCTACACGCCGGAGCAGGCTCTCGCTATCATGCTGAGGGAAAGGACGGTCCATTTTGACTCCGCTCTCCTCAAGATCTTCATCGGCCTTGTGGGGATCTATCCCATCGGGTCGTTGGTGCTTCTCAATACGCATGAAGTGGGCATTGTCTATAAGCCGAGTCATGATCCCAGATGGTTGGACCGCCCAACGGTCATCATCGTCGACCGGGATAAGAAAGGGGACGTCAGGAAAGAGGTGGTGAACTTGGCTGATACGGTTGGGGGAGGGCATTACAAGCGAAGCATCGTCAAAACCTTGGACCCTCAACAATACCACATCGACATCGCCAAGTATTTCTTGTAGGAAATGAAACTCCGATCAAAACGGCGGATGGACGGTCATGATGGTGAAGACCTCCATGCCGTTGGCCTCCGCCCTCGTTTCTTCTCCGTTGATCACGCGGATCATCAAATCGATCATCTCGGCTCGCAATTGATCAAGAGATTTGCCTTCCACCAAGGTTCCTGCATTGACATCCATGTCATCCTTCATCGCTTCGTAAATCCTGGTGTTACTGGCCACCTTGATCACTGGCAGGGCAGGAAATCCAGCCGGCGTGCCCCGGCCGGTGGAGAAAAACATCAGCTGGGAACCGCTGGCCGCAAGTCCTGTCATGGAATCGCCGTCGTAACCCGGCCCATCCTGAAGGATAAGCCCGTGTTCGGATGGAGCTTCGCCATAGTCCACGACCTGATTGATCGTGGTGGTGCCTCCTTTAAAGATACAGCCCATCGATTTTTCCGCGATGGTGCTCATGCCGCCGTCCATGTTGCCGGGGGAGATGACCAGGCTTGCCAGATTTCCCATCACCTCCTGAGTCAATTTCTCGGCACGCTCGATCATCTGTTCGATCTGTCCGGCGACCTGTGCGTTCTTCGCTCGTCGCACGAGCACTTGAGTCGTGCCGATCATCTCTGTATTCTCACCGAAGATCACGGTCGCTCTCTTCTCCACCAGCCAGTCGGAGACCGCACCCATGGCCACGTTTGCCGTCACACCGGACATGGCATCCGACCCGCCGCATTCCATGGCGATCAGAAGTTTTTCCCAGGGGAGAGGAACCCTCGGCTGACTGCTGATATCCGACAGGATCCGGCGGGCAGCAGCGACCCCTTTCCTTGAGGTCTCCAAAGAGCCCCCGTCCTCCTGTACGTTTAAGACCTCGACGGGTTTGCCTGCTTCCTTGATCAGGGGAGACAGATTTTTCGTATTGGACACCTCACAGCCCAACCCGATGAGGACGACTCCGCCGACGTTGGGGTGATGCACCAGACCCGAGAGAATTCGAAATAGAATTTCCAAGTCTCTGGGCCCTGCCCTACCACATCCATGGGCGTGGGTGATGCAGACGGCCTCCGGTACTTCACGGGAAATATGATGAACAACTCCATTCACGCAGGAGACGGTAGGCAGGACCAGAAGGTGGTTGCGGATGCCGAATTTCCCATTTTTTCTCTCGTATCCATTGATTTGACTCATTTCTTCCACCTCTTGCTTTCAAGGTTATGCGTATGGACCCATTCTCCTTTTTTGATGTTTCGGCTGCTGACGGCCACGGTCTCGCCGTATTTGATGATCTCCTCCCCTTGAGAAATATCCCGCAGGGCGATTTTGTGGCTGGCAGGTATTTTCTCCAGAGCTGGAAATCCTTCCATCCCCTTTGTTACGGCCAGTTCACCTACGTCGAGCGTCCTCAACGCAACGGCAACGTTATCCCGAGGGTGAATGATGAGAATGTTATCTCTCATCGTGACTCCTCATTCGACAAATGAAATCCGGAAATTGATTGAAAATCTGAACTGTCCTGTTATCAAAGGTCACCTTCCAGGAGGATGCATATGCATCATCGTGCCGTCCTGAACCACGGCAACCTTTGCTCCTTCAGGAAATTCCTTTTCGATCAGCCCCAGAACCTCGGGCCAGGTCTTGACCATGACAGCATCATCAACATGGCAAATCAGGTCCAGGCTGGTCCGGTCAGGATGGGGGGCCATGACGATCAGTTTCTTCATTATCATCTGCCCAAAGCCTTTTGGTCTTGGTGAATAGTGCCGGCCGCCATAGTCGCTTCCCCAGGCCCGCATCACGTAATGGGGAACCTGGCCCTCCGGGGCTTCGGAAATCAACACGGCCACACCCCGACCGGGTTTCAGCAACGTTAAAGCTAAAACAAGGGCGATGGCCGATTCCGTGGCTTTGGCGTAAGCATTACACACTGCCAAGTCATATCCAGTAGAATGGGGAATTCCATAATGACCTTTCCCTTCATCCGCACCCGCGGCATGGGTGGCCCGGAAAGGCCCGGCGTAAAGACGGGTCATTTCTCCGCGACGATTGAGCAGGCAATCGACCTTAAAGTTCAGGCCGGCAGCGTCCCCTGCAGCGTCGCACTCCGCGCGCATGATATTGTTGGCAAAATTCCCCAGGCCTGTTCGAGATCGGTCCCTGTCGAGTTGATTGTGAAATTGGTGGATGGTCTCGATTCCAGCCACTCCCGGAAGAATGATCTTGGCCCCGCCCCCAAACCCCACGTGGACATGAGGGGTAACACATCCGATCCCGATCTTCAAATCACAGTTCATGAACTCCCGGTTGAATGAGAGCTCCACTCCCGCAGGGGTGCGTCCGACACGGACCGTGTTTTGAAAGGGGTCGTGGTTGTAAATGGCATAATTCTCCACGATCTCATCCCCCAACTTCTTGCGGGCCTTCGTCATGCCATAAGCCCCGTGAGCTCCCAAGGCCCAAATAAAACGGATCTGATCCCTCTTCATCCCGGCTCGATGCAGAGAGTCCAAAATATAAGGAGCGATATCCTTGACCGGCGTCGGCCGGGTCATGTCGTCGAAGACAATGACAGCCTCCCTTTTCCCCTTGGCCATTTCTTGGAGGGGAGGTCCTTCGATCGGATGCTCTATCCTTTCTCTGATCTGTTCGGGAGTGAGCCCGGGCTTATCAAACCCGGGTGGGTTCAAGTTGTCCACTTCCCACCGGTCGGGGAAGGTCACGTCCCATTCCTTGTTCTCATACCAGAGCCCCGAAGGAATCGAAATTTTCTTCATCATCTTCTCCTGGACAGTAGCATAGCATATTCTCCCTGATCGAAAAAAGAGCCTAGGAAGAAATTTGGATCGGTGTCGCAAGAAAAAAGGAATTCTACCATAACAATTCTGTCATGCCCAAAACAAAAATGTTCATCAAATTTTTTTTCAGAAAAATGACTCTTCTGTTATTTTATTCGATTTGAGGCAACCAACCGCCACTCAACTTCAACAACAGACAGAAATCCAAAAGACGACATGGCACTTTTTTTGGATATTCGAACTTACATTCTAAAACATTTTTACGAGCTATTCGTGAGCAAGAATTGTCCATCAGACGAAAGGAGGTTCGTATGAAAAAGTTCATTGGAATTTTGATTTTTGGATGTCTTCTGACCACCCTGGGCTGCGACGGCGAAGTTTTGAACAATCTTTCCCTTCGGAAAGCCGATGTCCCGGTCTATTCGCCCAATGAAAATTCGAAACCGGTTCGTTTCAGCCCTGCTTCAGAGCCAAAGGGGTTTAATGGAATTAGATGGGAAACGACGTTATCCACTCTTGGGGGAATGAGGCATTATCGGACAGATCCGAGCAATGGGGGGATAGAGTTCTATTTGAAAGAAGGGGATGTATTCAAGCTGGGAAATGGAAAAGCGCTACCCATTGAATACGGTTTTTGGAAAGGGAAATTCTATGTTGGAATGGTGATGACAAAAGGGCTAAACGATTGGACTGCCCTCAAAGAGGCCGTATTCCGCGAGTTTGGCGAAGGGTCCAAATCGTGGAGCAACCGAGAGGAGTATTTATGGCTCGGCGAGAATTCGGTCATGGCGTTGCGATACAGCGAATCTTCTAAAATGGGAATATTTTACACAAGGTCTGATTCGATGTCGAAACAGATGGAAGCGTATCGCGCGGAAGTAAAGTAATCAAACCGGAAGAAGCGATCAGGCCTCCCTGCTTTCATTCGTTTCGATTTCCTTTATGGAGAGACTTTTACGCAATACGCTCGGCAAGACGATTGATCTCGTTTCCTCCTCCGCAACCCAATCTTCTCCCCCTTAATCAGTTTGTTAGGGGGGAGAAGGTTGGTACTCATCATCTGGATCTAGAATCGCGCTATCTCCCCTTTCCCCATTACGGTAGATCTCAACCCTATTCTTGGGAGAGGGGATCGATGAGAAGCTGCACTTGGACTTGTCCCATTCTTCGAGGAGTCTTCGAATGACGGCCTGTTGCTGGCCGATGGAGAAATCAGCATATTTCGGGTCCTTTTTTCGATAGGTGCTCTCAATGAAGGCAATCGATTTTTCCGCAGTCCGGATCTGTGAAAGGAGCATATCGCATTTCCTCAATCCCCACCTGGCTTCGATGGAATCATCCGGTTGAGGAGAGAGCCATGGATAATTTTGATAGAGATGGTGAAACGTGATCGACTGCCCTTTCTGGATGGGAATCGAAATCTCCTTCATCATTTCCTCCACCGCGTTCTGGTGGGGATCGGTCGACTCGATGAGATGATGAAGATGATCCATCAGCAGGATGATCTTCCCGTCACGATTCGGTGTGCTATGCACTTCCCATAGATCCGAACCCTCCGGACAGCCTCCTCTGTGACATCGCTCGTATCCTGCCAGGACGATCGGAACTCTCTCTCGGACGTACTGAACGGTATTGTCCAGAACCTTTCCCATTTTCTCCAATAGTTCATAATCCGTCGGATCGATCCTTTTTGCCACGGCTTCGGCGAAATCAGCATGACCCTCCGAGAAGCTTGCCGAGTATTGCTCCAGGGAATAGAACGGATGCTCTCCGACGGGGAGATATTTCCAGTGCCCATTTCGAAATATTGGCCAGCGGAACTTTACCAGGCCGGAGTAGATGGTTGATTCCGGCCTCGGGGTCAGAAAATCCCTCTCGCTCATCTTCTGGAGCTTTACGGGGGACGTTGCTTCCCAGGTCTGAAGGGGATGAACGGTACTTCCATCCAAGACGACGCGGCCGATAATCCCGGAATGAGACTCCGTAATAAAAAAAACCGTTCCGGGAGTGATAGAATCCATGTCGATTCGAACCGGGTAGGTGTCAAGGGGAATGGTTCGAGTGGTTGTCTCCGTGAGCATATGAAGAAGGGCCTTGCGGAACCGGGCATCCCTATGCCACTCTGGATGGGTCGGGAGCTTTCCCCATTGCGTGGACCAGTGGCCGATCAATATGCCATCCCTGGTCGTAGCGGCAGCGGGGAGATGGGCGAGCCGTGCGTAGATCCACCGCACCGCATAGGGGACATCGGCACAGTCGACGGGGATTTTATAACGGATAAAAAAATCCTCCGTGATATTTTTCTCCACCCATTGTCCAAATCGATGCTCCTCCTCAACCGTCCATCGACGGTCTCCCACCTTCCAGACCTGAAGGGAAGATTCCTTCGCGGTTTCCGCAAAAGAGGGCATTGGGAATGAGAGAAAGAGGATGATGAGGACGGCGCAGATGCGCATAATTCATATTAAAAAGACTAACGGAAGATTGTCAACAAAATCCTGCACGACCGCGCAGAACTCATCAACGCTCATCATGATCTCGCGCGGCCTTTAATTGTTTAAACGGCTCGAGAGCGGCAGTTTTTCGAAGACGCAAAGCCCCTCTCGTGTTTTGAACCCGCAACAATTCTTGACGCTCATACCTCCCATATAGATCGCATTTCAGTGAGTTAGGTGGGAGGTGGGATAAAAGGCAATCAAGTCTAATCTATTGAATTTATTAGGCTTCTACTTGTGAAAAAAATTCTTTTGACCTCCGGTTGAGGGGGTATTATATTTAGTATGAACCTAATGTTGGAAGATCGTTTGTGGCAGTGCTGCAAGATTGAATTCTTGCTTGGAATATACCCTCCTTTAACAAGCCCGAACCAAAAACTGATGCAACATTAGGACTAATCTTTCTGGGGGCTGACGCAGATGGACGAGATCAGTTATCAGAAATTTCTGACAACCAGGATTAGTGACCTGGAGCTGGATGTCAATGAGAGTCTGGTTTCTTCCTTAAAAAGATTGAAAAAAGAATTGAGGGTACATCGAATTCTACTGTGGCCCGATTTCTATTTTGGGAATGAGTGGGGGTGTGTGAATAAGAAGATTTCAATCAGCATCCCCTTCTATTTAGCCACGCCTGAGATGAGGGACCTCGAAGGAGATACCCCGACGAATGAAGAGATGATCAAGATCCTGCGTCACGAAACCGGCCATGCGGTAAATTATGCCTTTAAGCTTTGGCAACGGAAAGATTGGAAGGAGACCTTTGGCGATTTTCACAAGAAGTACCGGGATGGGTATCTCTACCGGGTAAACCCCTGGTCGAAAAGCTATGTCAGACACCTCCACTATTTAGGCGATCCTCACTACGCTCAGAAACATCCCGATGAGGATTGGGCAGAGACCTTTGCTATCTGGCTCGACCCCCGGTCTCATTGGGGAGTTAAATATCGAAACTGGCCCAATGCTTTAGAGAAGCTGTCCTATGTGGATCGCCTCATGGAGGAGGTAGCCGGAAGAGAACCTTTGAACGTGGAAAAGAAGCGAGACGGTGTTTATACAGCAATCGAAGAGACCGTGTCGGAGTGGTGGGGATTAGATGGAGAGATCCTGGATCATGAACTGCAGGAATATCTCACCGATATGAATGAGCTCTTCACAAAACCAAATAATGGATGGAGAAATCTCCTGCCGGCATGGAAGTTGATTCGTAAGCATGCGCGGCCTTTGACGGAACAGGTCAGTCTTTGGATCTCTGGGTCCAATAAGCACTCGGTTCGAAAGAGACTTCGTCAGTGGGAAGCCATCTGCCGGAACGAATCACTGGGGTATTTCCCAGAGGATGAAGAGAGGAAATTGATCGAGTTGACCACCCTTCTCACGTACTATGTGGTCGACGGGGTTCATCACTTCCGTACCCCTATTTTTCCCATGCTGACGTCTCACAACAATTCCCGTTATCTATCCCATCGCCTGTCTTAGATATTAAAAAGCCCGGAACTTACGCATAGGCGGGGGCCATTAATTACTCAATGACCTAATGACTCAATAACTTCTTTCAATTCCGCAATCCCTGCTTACCGGCAGGCAGGCGCATTCCGAGTCCCGCAATCGGATCAGAGGATGATCGTCTTCTTAATGGTCTTGATGATCTCCGCAGGATCGTCGATCACTTGTATGATTTCCAGGTCCGAGGGCGAAATCTTTCCCTCCCTCAGGGCCACGTCTTTCATCCAGTCCAAAAGTCCTTTCCAATAGCTTGAGCCGACCATGATCACTGGGAAAGGTTTGATCTTGTGTGTTTGAATCAGGGTGATGGACTCAAACAACTCGTCCATCGTGCCAAATCCACCCGGGAGGATGATATAGGCGACGGCATATTTGACGAACATCACTTTCCGTACGAAGAAGTAACGAAACCGGAGGGTGACGTTGGCATAAGGATTGGGTTTCTGTTCTAAGGGGAGCTCAATATTGAGGCCGATCGATCTTCCCCCGGCAGAGGCAGCGCCTTTGTTGGCCGCCTCCATCACTCCCGGGCCTCCTCCTGTGATGACTCCAAAGCCATTCTCCGCGAGAAGACGGCCGATCTGTTCTGCCTTGTTGTAGATCTCGTCACCCGCTTTCACCCGGGTCGACCCGAAGATGCTCACCGAAGGGTGGTGTTCGGAGAGGGCTTCGAACCCCTCCACAAATTCGGCAAGGATATGAAATAGCCTCCAGGAGTCCTGAATGGTCATCTCGTTGACGACGTACTGTTTATCTGTCATGTTTCCCTCCGGAGATGATACATGTCTTTCATCGATTTGTTGATAATTTTGAAATTTTATATTAGGAGAAAGGGGATGTAAAGTCAAACTAGCAAAAAGTTGGGAGTTCGGTGTTGGGAGTTCGGAGAAGAAACTGTACAAAATAAAACCCCGAACTACGAACTAATAACTCAGAACTTTTTCGAAGGAAAAGACAATGAGAGTAGAATTCTTAGGAGGGGTCCGGACCGTGACCGGTTCGGCGACCCTTCTCGAAAAGAATTCATTAAAATGGCTGGTCGATTGCGGTATGTTTCAAGGAGGCAAGGACCTCGAAGAGAGAAACTGGAGACTTCAACCCTACCAGGCCGGAAATCTTTCTTTTATTTTGCTCACCCATGCCCACATCGATCATAGCGGTCTCATTCCGAAACTATTTAAAGAAGGATTCCGGGGAAAAGTGGTCTGTACAAAGGCTACCCTCGACCTCTGTGAGGTGATGCTTCAGGATAGCGGTCATATTCAGGAGATGGAAGCCGAGTGGGAGAATCGTAAAGGCAAAAGGGCCGGGAGGGACGAGGCCATTTCTCTTTACACGATGGAGGACGCGAAAAGATGCCTTCCATGCTTCAAGCCCGTGAAATATGATGAGATGCTTGACCTGGCCGACGGCGTGAAGGTGCGTTTTGAGGATGCCGGCCATATTTTGGGATCGGCCATCATCGAGATCTGGATCGAAGAGAGAGGAGAGAAGAAAAAGATAGTCTTCTCGGGAGACCTGGGAAACTTTGACCAACCTATCATCCGAGATCCATCCGTCGTCGAGGAGGGCGATGTCCTCTGGCTGGAATCGACTTATGGAGACCGGCTTCATAAGACAAGAGAAGAGACCGTCGAGGAATTGTTGAAGATCATCCGGGAAGCCATTGCCCATCAAGCCAAGGTGGTCATTCCCGCCTTTGCCGTGGAGCGAACTCAGGATATTATTTACACCATCGGCCAATTTATCAGAAAAGGATCGATTCCATCCGTTCCGGTCTATATCGACAGTCCCTTAGCAATATCCGCCACCGAGATCTTCAAGAGGAATTCAGATTGTTTTGACCAGGAGACCAAAGACCTGCTGTCCGGAGGAGAAAATCCGTTAGAAATTCCCGGCATCGTCTACACCCGGACCACTGAAGAGTCGAAGACGATCAACGAAGCCCAGGGGCCCGGTATTATTGTTTCCGCGAGCGGGATGTGCGACTCCGGCAGGATTCAGCACCACTTGAAGCACCACCTCTGGCGGGAAGAATCTCACATCGTCATCATCGGCTACCAGGCCGAAGGAACCATTGGCAGGCGGATCGTCGACGGGGCGAAGACGGTCAAGCTTTTCGGGGAGGAGATTGCCGTCAAGGCTCATATTCATACTCTGGGAGGATTCTCGGCTCATGCCGACCAGAGAGGGCTTCTCGACTGGCTTTCCCACATCCGGAATCCCCGGCTGGAGGTTTTTGTCAACCACGGAGAGGAGAACGCCTCAATGAAACTGTGTCAGCTCATCGGCGAGCGATTCCATCTCAAGGCGACGGTTCCGGAATGGAGAGAAAAGAGAGATCTCCTCGGTGGCATGGAGGGCGTAACGCCCGGAGGAGAAGCAAAGAAAGAATTACCCCCGGAAGAGCCGCCCTCAGTTCTTTTTAATCATCTGGACCGGACTTACAAGAGGCTTCGTCGGAAATTGAAAAAGGGGAAGAAGACCGGGGAGGGTTTCAGGGAGCTGTGGCTGAGAGAATTGGAGCAGGTGGAGAAAAAATTGGGAGAGCTGGAGAAAGAACTATAATATTTCGGAATGCGGATTGCGGAGTGCGGAATAGAATTTGCCTTACAAATGAATGACTCAGTCATTCAATAAGCAGTGGCCAATGGTTTAATGACGAATTACTTAATGACCTAATAACCCAGTGACTCAATGACTAAATTACTTTAAAGAGAGGAGATGCGATGGAGCGGAAAAAACGATTATTTCTCGGATGGCTGATCCTGCTGCTCATCACGATCATCCATGGAAAAGCCTTGGCAGGCATGGTGGTGGAGCAAGTCGTGAAGGATAAAGATGGAAGCCCATCAAAAATCTTGCTTTATTTTTCAGGCTACCAATTTCGGACGGACCATGCAGAGGGTGGACTGAGCACGATCATGGATTTCAAAGGGGATCGGTTGGTGATGATCGACCATCGGTCCAAGAATTATGTTGAGGTTAAACTCTCCCAGTGGGAGAAAGAGGTTGCGAAACAGCTCAAGAAAGAATTTCCGGGGACGAAGAAGCATAAGGAAAGGAAGATCT
>Ga0187771_10002271_pt1 | contig 13189 bp, 19 predicted proteins | sample 0116_SJ02_MP15_1_FD_133139 | JGI IMG/M metagenome (GOLD analysis project Ga0187771, IMG submission 133139) | Tropical peat soil microbial communities from peatlands in Department of Meta, Colombia - 0116_SJ02_MP15_10_MG | ecosystem: Environmental > Terrestrial > Soil > Wetlands > Peat | place... | reverse complement strand
CGGTTCGGTGCATTGGGGTCGGCTCGACTACCTCATCATCGACATGCCGCCCGGGACGAGCGACGTCCCCCTCACCGTCTTCCAGACGATACCGCTGGACGGCATGGTCTTCGTCCTGACCCCCCAGGACCTCGCCGCCCTCATCGTGAAGAAGGCGATGAACATGGCCCGCGACCTCCACGTCCCTCTCCTCGGGGTCGTCGAGAACATGGCGTTCGTCACCTGCTCCCACTGTGGCGAGCGGATCGATGTCTTTGGGCCTAGCCGGGTCTCGCGCGTGGCGGAGGAGTACGGCATACCGGTCCTAGGGACCCTCCCGGTCACCGCCACGGTCTCCGTGCTCTCGGACGCCGGCCGCCTGGACGGCCACACGAGTCCGGAGCTCTCGGGACTGGGCGCCGCGTTCGAGAAGGCCGTGGACGACGCTACGAAGAGCTCGATGACGGTGCTGTAGAGGGGCGCAGGTCGCGGAAAGCGACTGCCTCCACGGGAATCCCGCGGCGACGCAGCGCCTCGGTGAGCCCGGGAAGGTGGGCGTCGCCGACGATGACCGCCAGGCGGCCGTAACCGCGGCCCCGGAGGGAAGCGAGTCGGTCGGCCATGTGCTCGTTCCGGTCGTCGAGCAACACCTTCGCGAGCGTCGGGCTCGCCTCTCGCAGCTCCGACGCGAACTCCGAGGGATCCGCGGCGTACCGATCCATCTCGCGGGCCACCACTCGCGACGGGACGAAGAGCCCCACGAACGCCCCGATCAACAGGTGCACCCTTTCGCGGACCGGCATCGTCGAGATCAGTCGGGCCAGAGTGGTCCGGATCGGGTCGTCGATCAGGAACAGAGGAAGTCCGTGCTCCCGTGCTACCTGCGCGGCGACCTTCATCTCCGCTCCGACGCCCCCACCCCCGAGCTCGGCGCCGAGACGACGCTGGATGTGCGCCCAGAGGCGGGCGATGAGCGGTACCCCACGCGTCTGGTGATGGTCGCTCTCGGGGGCCAGAAGCGCGCTCGCCCGCTCCGGGTCGAGCTCCAACGCGATCCCGTCCAGGATGCGGTCGTGCAGGCTGCGTTGGATCGGCTCGGACAGATCGACGACATGGGCGACCCCCAGGAGGAGAATCGGGGACTCTGCGGTCGAGGAGTACACACCCGGTCATGGCTCGCCCCTCTCATCTCCTCTCGGGGCGGGGCTGGTCGACGTCCCTTCCAGGCCGATAGCGGCGGCAAGGACGAGAGCGCCGGCTCCTCGGTCGAGGCGGCGAACACCCATATAGCGACGCGAGGTCGGCCGGGCGATGAGCTGGACGATCTTCTCTGTTCCCTCGGACCGACGGGACGTTATCGAGGCGGTGCTGAAAGATGACCTCGTTTCGCGCCAGAGCCAGAAGGTGCGGGATGGCCCGAGCGTCGGCGCCCCTGCGGGAAGAACCGTCGTCCTGGTCGAGGGATCGGCCGACGCGGTGAAGCGGTTGGAAGGGCTCCTCGCCCCGGTCGGCTCGCGCTTGACCGGGGAGGAGGCCGAGCGTCTCTACCGCCACCTCAAGGACGAAGAAGAGGCCGCATCGGCCGGCATGGGCCTGTTCTTCACCGAGGAGTAGGGCTCACTCGGTCGTTGGCTCCTGGGACAGCTCCAGGTCCTCTCCGCCCGCGAAGATCCGCTGACACTCCCGGTAGAATCCCTCCAGGCCGGTGCGCTCTTTGGCGGAGACCGGAAGGAGTCCCGTCAGGGGGCCCATCACCTCGACCGCGCGGAACAATTCGGCCGACAGCTGGACGTCGGGGGTGGGCGCACCCGATTGCACTGCGTCGTAAAGGCGCCCGGGCTCCTCCGCCCAGCCCAGGACCTCCGCGAGCTGGTCCGGATTGAGAACGTCCGACTTGGAAAGGACGTTCACGAGCGGGAGCCGAAAGCGGAACTCGACGGTGGCGCTGAGCATCAGGAGCGAGACGAACCCGGACGCGTTCCGGGCCAGACCGGGGTCGAAGAGGAAGACGATCAGCGCGCGGTCGCCGCCCAGCGCGTCGACGATCGCCTTCGACGCCTCGCGGAAGGCGAACAGCTCTACCTGGCCGGGGGTGTCGACCAGGACGTAGTCGCAGTGGAGCTCGCCGATCGCCTGCTTCACGTCAAAGACCTTGAGCGCGATCATGTCAGCGGCCGCGACCTGGGCCCCGTTCGGCCCGAGCCCGTACTCGTCTTGGATATCGGCGAGACGGACCCAGTCACGGATGTCGACCTCCGGCTCGAGATCGTCCCCCTCGAGCCCAGGGTCGAGGTTGACGACGGCCGTGTCGTACCCGGACGACTTCATCCATTCGGAGAACCCTCGCACGAACGTCGTCTTCCCGGCACCAGCGGTTCCGGTGACGAAGACGACGGCCGGCTCGTCGGTCACGGGTGCCGGCCCTGGCCGCGATGTCGCTTGAGCTCGCGGGCGAGCTCCCGAAGGAAGGTGGCCTTGCTCGTCCCCGCTTTCTTGGTCACCTTCACGCGCCCCGCGTACGTGAAGAAACGGCGGGGGTACTGCTTGTCGGACTCGAGCTCGACTTTGGCTCCCAGGCGCTTGGCCGCCTCGACGATCTCCTCGGCGGTGACGTCCGCAAGGCCTTCCTCGACCGGCACGCGGCGCCCTGCCGCCCGCGAGACCTTCTCGACGTAGGCGGGATAGACGTAGAAGTGGTCGGGCATCGAGCCCGCCGGCCGCGCTAGCTGTCGGGAGCGGCGACCCGTACGGCGTTCAGGACGCCGTCCTGTCCAGGCCGGGAGCGGACACGAACGAGTCCGACGTCCGTCTCGAGGATCGCGCCGCGGGTGATGATGTTGCGCTGTACGTAGTTGGGGTTTGCCGGGTTCTCACGAACGGTGACGATACGGGCCCGCTGCATCTTGCGGGACGCCGGGTCGTAGACGTTCACCGTCGGGGCCGTGAGGATCCGCAGCTTGATGTTCCCGCCCCGGACGCGGTACTTCTTCACGGTTCCCCCACCGACGGTCGCGATCTGGAGCTCGCGCGCGATCTCGAACCGTCGCTTCTTCCGTATGGCGCGCAGCCGTCCTCCGGTGCGCTTGCGACGCGACCGGCCTTGCCAGATTCCCATGGGATTTCGCTGAGGGGGCCGGCGACCGGGGCCCGCTATTTTAGCCTTTCAGCACTCCGCCCCGACAGGGGCTGCCCCCCGGGGGCGCGGGGCCTTTACGCCCGGTGGTTCCTCGGGCATCCATGCTCGGCCAGCCACCGCAGACCGTGGTAGGGATCGACGAGGCGGGCCGTGGGTCGTGGGTCGGGCCGCTGGTGGTCGGGGCGGTGGCGGTTCCGCGTCCCTCCCTCGGAGAGGTCGCCGCGACGGGTGCACGAGACTCGAAGACGTTGAGCGCCCACCGGAGGGAGGCCATTCTGGCCCTGCTCGAGCAGGGTGCTCAGGTACGGTCGATCGAGGCCTCGCCCGCGGAGGTCGACCGCTGGGTCACCGAAGGTCGCCTCAACCAGCTCGAGGCGCGTCTGTTCGGGACCCTCGCCCGGGGATTCTCTCCGGCCGAGGCCAGGGTCGATGCCTGCGACGCGAACGCGGGAAGGTTTGGTGCCTTGGTCGCCCGCTTCGCGGGACCGGCGGTGCGCGTGGTCGCTCGTCATCACGCTGATGCGACGGACGCGCTGGTAGGGGCGGCCTCGATCGTCGCGAAGGTCCGGCGAGATCGCGCGATCCGGCGTCTCTCCGAGATCCTGGGAGAGGACGTCGGAAGCGGCTACCCCTCCGACCCGGTCACCCTTCGGTTCGTGCGTCGGACCGTCGACCCGAACGCCCCCCTTCCTTCCTGGCTCCGCAGTTCCTGGGCGACGACGCGAAGGATTATCGGCAGCGCGAGGACTGATCGCGGCGGGACCCCGGGACGATGACGGTAGAGGAGACCCTGGCCTCCCTGGTCGACCGGTTCAACCGGCGGGTCGATAGGACCCCGGCCCTGGCGGACGAACTGCGAGGGATGGCCCGGACAATCGCCATCCGGCTCGGCGACGCTGGGAGCTACGCGGTGGACCTCGCGGACGGCCGGCTGGGGAACCTCCGGAGCGGGGCTCCCGCGCGCGCGGACCTCTCCATCGCCACCGACCTCGCGACGTTCGAGGGTCTCGTCGCGAAGGAAATCGGCCCCATGAAGGCCCTGGTCACACGGCGCCTGGCGATCGAGGGCACCCTCGAGGACAAGTTGCTCCTGCGGCGGCTGCTCTAGCGGCGCGGCGGTTTAGGGCAGGAAGACACACGCCGCGACGCAGACCCCGTAGTGGTCCATCGGGATCACCAGCTCTTCGGTGCGGTAGTGGATCCGACGGAGCTCGACGCCCCGGAAGTGGGCGATCTCCTCCATCCTCCACTTGAGGAACTCCTTGAGGGACTTCTGGGTGCCGTGGAGATGGCCCTCCGCGACGTAGCCGCCCTCGCCATCCGACCGGAAGCCGTAGGCGATGCCGGCGCTGATCACCTCGCCTTCTCCCCCTCCGTGGCGGGCGAGCACGCAATGCGTGATCGCCCCCCGGGCAATCCGGACGCGGTCGACCTGGCGGATGCCGTTGGGCAGGACGGAGGAGACGCTGACCAGGTTCTGCTCGCCGATCCCGGCCTGAAGGAGCGCGAGATCGAAGGCGTTCAGCTCGCTCGTCTTGTTGATCCCCTTCCCGCTCGTCACGAAGAAGCGAGAGGGGAGCGGGACCAGCGTCTGGTTGAGCACCTCGCGAGGGGCGGGCACGAGCGGGGCAGGGCAGCTCTCGCTTAAGGTTTCGGCGTCCGGGAGGCCGCTACACGATGATGGCGTGTCGCCGACGCATCGACTCCTCGTCCTCTCCCCGAGCCGCGGCGAGCTCGGCGATCAGCGCATCGGTGAAACGAAGGCTCGCCGACTCGAAGAGCGTCCCCAGGGGGGCGAGCCGGGTCCGTTCCGGTTCCTCGGGGAACTCGAGCGCGATGAGCAGCGACGCGGTGTGGGCGAGCTTCGAGGTCGCCCGTCCGGTCACGACGATGAGCACGGCTCCTTCGCGGCGCACGATGTTCGCCGTCTGTACCGAGGTAGAGCTCTCTCCTTGACCCGAGAGGATGATCACGGCATCGCCCCGCTGCACAATCGGGGTGACGCTTTCCCCGATGACGAAGGCCCGCAGCCCGATCTGGACGAGACGCATCGCGAAGGCGCGACCGACGATCCCGCTCCGTCCGGCCCCATAGACGAAGGTCTGGGGGGCCTTCGAAAGGATCTCGACCGCTCGGGCGACCTGAGCCGGCTCCACCCGTTCCAGGGCTGCCGTGACACGGCTCGCAATGTACCGCTGAGCGCGGACGAACGTGGGTCCACTAACGTCGGTGGCCATGGGTCCCTCCGTGATGCCCGCCCGGCCGACGCTTCGGCGGGGTATGCCCGCGACGAACGGACGCGCGGGGGCGCGGCCTCTGGGCAGGACGACCCGCGGGCGCCGGACGGGCGGGCCGGGGCTCCGGGGTGGGCTGCCGCCCCGCGGCGACCGCAGCCATCCCGGGCTTGGCGGGGCTCGGGATAGGCAGCGCGGACTTGGCCGCCGGTTTGGGGACGGAAGACGGGTGGAGTCTCGTCCACCGTCGAGTGAGCGAGCGTTCGTAGAGGAGCTTCATGTACATGGCGTCGTGCTCGAGGAGAGGCGAGCTGGAGATCACGGTCACATCGTAGTCCCTCTCCGCCAAGAGCTCGGCGAGCGGGTCGAACCGGACCAAGCCCCGCTTGATGGGGGTCAGGCGGAACTCTCCCGGACCGTAGAACTCAACGCCCGAGAAGTTGAGGTACAGGGGCCCGTCCGTCGCCCGCGCGAACTCTCGGATGACCGGTTCCAGCTCGTGGGCCTCCTCAAAGCTCTTGCCTTCCCGCGCCGCAAGGTGCGGGAGGTTGAGTATCGGGACCGTCCCCCTCGCCTTGCGTACCAGTTCGAGGACCTCCTCCCGCGTCCCGAAGACGTCCGGGTGCCCGCTGGGCTCGATGGCGAGCCGTACCTTGCCCTTCGAGAACTTGCCCAACCACGAAGAGAGATCGGTCGCGATCTCCGTGAGCGACTGGACCGAGTCCCCCCGGTCGCCCGATCCGTAGAAGCCCAAATGCGTGATCGCGAGGCGCGCCCCGAGCCCGTGGGCCAGAACCCCGCTCCACTGGATCTGACGGGTCGACTGATCCCGGGCGTCGTCCGACCCGAAGAAGTCCACGTAGTAGGGAGCGTGCAAGGTGAGCTCGACGTCCAGGCCCCGGGCGAGCGATTTCGTCTGTTCTAGATCGCCATTGTCCTTCGCGAGGCTCCACGTCAGCGTCGTGAGCGAATCGCGACGCCGCACGGGCTGGCCGAACGCCTCCGCGTTCGGGATCGTGCCCTTGGCGTCGGTGGGGCCCACCCCGACGATCAGCTGCTGGGGGATCTCTCGGGGGACCTTGCCCACCTCTTCGTCCAGGACGCGTCGTGTCAACGGGTTGACCTTGATGAATTGGATCTCCATCGCCGTGAGCCCCAGATGGTGCACGTCGGCGATCCCATCACGGAGCGTCCGCCCCTTACAGGAAAGGGGAATCCCCGCCGGTCCAAATCGGATCACGAGCGATCAAGCCCCAAGCGAGGGTTGAGGTTCAAACTCCGTTCCTATATAGCGGAGCCTCGACCACGCCAAGAAGGGGGATTCCGCGTCCCGGCCGACCCGAGCCGGTATCCTTGCGCCACCAGATAAAGCTCGGAGGAGGCCTCTCGCGACGCGGGCGGCTTGGTCCGTTGCACGCGCTCGAAGGCGAGGGTGAGCTCCTCCTCGACCCCAGCGACGAGATCGCCATCGAAGACCTTCGCGACGAACGATCCCCCCGGCGCGAGGACCCGAGAGGCGAGATCCCAGGCTGCTCGCACGAGGTCCACCGACCGGGCATGATCGGTGGCGTACGCGCCGCTGATCCTGGGTGATAGGTCCGACAACACGACGTCAAAGGCGGCCTCGCCCAGACGAGCCGTCAGCACGGGGTCGCCGACCCGCCCGCGCACCACGCGGACCCGTTCGATCGGCTCGATGGGACGGAGGTCCACCGCAACGACCGACCCTTCCCGTCCCACTGCACGGGCGGCGACCACCGACCAGCCTCCCGGAGCCGCCCCGAGGTCTAGGACGCGCTGGCCCGGGCCCAGAAGGTGGAACCGCCGGTCGAGGTGCTCGAGCTTGAAAGCGGCTCTCGACCGCAGACCCTCTCGCTGGGCCGCCCGGTAGAACGGGTCCCGGCGCCGTTCGGCGACGAACCGCCTTCCCATCCTCCGCCTGAGCCCACCGGGCTAGTTTAGTCGGAGCACGGGGTGGGGCCGTCCGAATTTGAATCGGAGTCTCTTGCACCCCAAGCAAGAAGGATGGTCCAAGCTACCCCACGGCCCCGTCCACCGCCGGCGGCGCCGCATCCCAGGCCGCCGAGATAACCCTTGTCCCGGGGCGGACCTCTGACACGGACCTCCCCCCGGCCACACTCCCGTCTCGGTGAAGACGAACGCCCTCCAGAGGACGAGCAGGAACGGCGCTCCGAGCTCACACCTGGCATTCCCTGCAGGGACGGCCGACAACGACGCTCCTCTCGAGACCAGAGGATGCGGTTCCGGTTGGTCGCTCGGTCTGGTGCGTCCGATTCCTTGGAAGCGGGCCTCGACCCACAGGCTCGGGCGCGCCTTTCAGGCGGCGAACCACGGGACACGGGCGGCCGGCCCCATGGGCTTGAGCGCGAGGAGATGGAGATTCGCCCCGGCCTCGCCGGGGGCGTAGGTGTCCCGCTGAGCGAGCTGGTAGAGGACGTAGAGGGCGTCCTCGTCGGTCCGAACGCCGAGCGACCGATGCACGTCGATGCCGAACCGCACTCGCAGGAGCTGGAGCATCTCAGCGAAATCGATGCTGCCTCCCCCCTCCTCCTCCCGGGTCCGACGGAACAGGCCGACCACCACGCCGGTGGCGACCCGCAGGAGCTCCCTCGGACCTATCCGGCGGAGCGCGAAGTACCCACTTCTCTCCGAGGCGCGCTCGGCCGGCACCACTAGGATCGAAACGTCGGCCCCGCCCGTCGTTGGGCCCGTCCGGGCCAGCCGGTCCCAGGCCTCGTCGGCGGCCGCATCGCTCCCGGCGACGAAGATCGCGCGGCGGATCGGTCCGGAGCCGCCGGCCGCGCGCTCAAGCCATCGATCGATCCCCTCCGTGAGGGAGGTGCGCCCGGCGGTAGGAACGAAGACGGGGAACGTGCGGCGGGGAACGCCCGCCTCTTGGACCCAGAACGATGCTCCGGGCTCGCGGACCGGGCGCGCTGGCTCTACCCGCGAGAACCCCAGCCGACGCAGGACGGTCTCGGCGTCCCGCGAGCGGTCGTCGGTGGCTGGAGCGCGCTCAGGGTCTGGCATCTCGGTCGAACCAGAAGGGTGGCTGAGATAAGGTGTTCCCACGAAGAGGCGGCGAGACCCGCGGCACGGTCGGCCCGGACCAGGTCCATCGCGGGCACCGCTGCGCCAGGGAGACCCGGACCCGGGAACAGGAACCCGTCTCGGTCCACGTCGTCCCGATCCTCGGCCAGAGGCAGGGTCTGCCGCAGGGAGGTGCCCCCAGCGCCACCGGCGGAACAGTCGGCGAGCCGGCGGTCCTCCGCACGCCCGGAGGACAAGGCCGGCTACGGCCCGCGGCTCCGCGACGAGGGCAACTCCCTGCGGGGCCGTCCGGTGATCCGTCCGGGGGGGTCATTCGGTCTCAGAGGACGAGCTCCGCGACGATGTAGGCGAGACCGGCGATCGCGATCACGGCGATCAGGACCTTCAGGAAGCGAACCCAGCTCTCGAGGGTGATGGGACCGGGAGGCGTCGGTCGGAAGCGTCGGCCCAACGGCCAGACGCGATAGGTCCGGTCCGCGAGGTGAACGATGACGGCGCCCATGATCGCCATCAGCGAGACGGCGAAGCCGAACGACCGCTCCGCCCCCGGGCTGGTGAGGGGACCCAGGTGGGTCGCGTAGGTGATCAGGACGGCGATCCCGACCAGCATCAGGAGCGTCACCACGAGGTAGAGGTCGAGCGTCCTCCGTCGCAGGGAGGCCAGGTCGGCGTCCTGGAGGTCACTCAAAGAGCTCGACCCTCCGTAAGATGGCCCCGCGATAGCGGTCGACCCGGTAGAGGATGCCGGCCATGAGCAGGAACGCCAGCACCGCGATGCCGGCGCCGACCCCGGCCTCCACGCCACCTAGGAGAACGGCTCTCCCGGTGAGGAGGAGACCGTAGACGAACGCCGCCGACCCCACCGAGCCGATCACGAGGAGGACCCCGAGGACCCCCCACAGGGTGCCCGTGGCCCACAGGGGCTCCTCTCCCTCCGGACCCGTCATCGGCGCGTGCCTCCGACAGGGGAGATCGACGACGCCCTCGAGGGGCTGACGGGTCCCGGGACCCGGCCTACCCGGACGGCCTGGGCGGCGAGCCGTTCACGGTAGCTCCGTACATATCGACGGTGGAAGGAGACGACGGCAACGGCGTTCACCACGAAGATCGGTCCCAGCGTCTCGGCGACGAGCCAGGGAGAGACCTCCACCCCGGGGGTCTCTCCGCCCCAGACCGTCATCACGATGAAGAACGTGAGGAGCGAGGTCCCGATCCATACGAAGACCGGCCGGTCGCGGGGATGGGTCCGCTTCGACCGGTCGAGGAACGGGACGACCAGCAGGAAGAGCAGGATCCCGGTCGGGATCCCGAAGGCGATCAGCGGGGTCACGCCCTGGATGTCGACCAGCTTGTACAGCCAAAGGAAGTACCAGTCCGGTTCGGTCACGCCGGGACTCACACCGAGGTTCCCGACGTACGTAGGGAGGTTCCACGGCCAGAGGGCAGCGATGCCGAACAGGACCCCGATGTAGAGGAGGGCCCACTTGGCCATGTAAAGCAAGATGTGGGGCATGAACGGGACCTGCGACTTGCTCTCCCGGTCGGTGAACCGGCGACGCTGGAGAGGGTCGGAGGTCGCCGGCGGCGCGATGCCGTGCGACTCGAAGAGGGCGACATGGGCGTACAGGAGCACCGCGATCGCGAGCGGCAGCAGGACGATGTGCGCCCCGAACATCCGCGAGAGGAGCCCTTGGGGCGTCCCGTCCCCGAGGAGGAACGGCCCGAGGAAAGGACCCAGCGTCGGCACTCGGAGCGCGATGGCGAGCCCTACGTTCGTCGCATTGTAGGAGAGCTGGGTGTACGGCAGCAGGTAGCCGGTGAATCCCATCGCCATGGTCAGGGCGAGCAGGAGGACACCGATCATCCAGGAGAACTCGCGCGGGGGCTTGTAGGCCCCTAGGTAGTAGCCGCGAAAGAGGTGGACGAACAGCAGGAAGATCATCGCGTACGCGCCGTAGAGGTGGGTCGTGAGCAGGAGGGAACCCAGCGGTACCGAGTGGACGATGTAGTACGTAGAGCACCACGCCGCCGGGGCCGGCGAGAGCGTTCCGGCCGCCTGCCCGCAGGCGGTGTAGGTCGCATTGGTGGCGGCGCTGGGCTGGTAGTAGAGAAGCAGAAACGCACCGGAGACGACCTGGTAGAGGAACGCGGTCGCGAGGAACCCCCCGGTCCAGTACGAGGGCTTGAAGGAGAACTCCGGCTGGGGCCGCAGGGCCCAGCGTCGCATCGAGGTCCGGTCTTCGATGAACCCCCAGAGGCGGTTCAGGCCCCGGTTGTACCATCGAGCGAGTCCCATCCTACTCCCCCCTACGTCGGGAAACTGCAGAGGATGACCGGGGACTCCTTCACGAGCTGGCTCGACGACCCCACGCCGTAGTCCCCCTCCAGCGTGTCAAGATGGCCGTTGACCGGTGGGCTCGACGGTGTCATCCCGTGGGCATAGATCTCGCCGGTGCCCGGGTCGGCCTCGAGGACCACCTGAGGAAGTGGGAGGACCGACGGACCGGTCAGGTTTGCGGCGCCGTTCGTGACGTCATACGTCGAGCCGTGGCAGGAGCAGTGGATGTAGAACGACAGGCTACCGAACGCCTTGGGGCAGGTCCCGGGTGGGTAATAGGAGAGCGCTGGCGCAGGGCAACCCAGGTGCTGGCAAATCGCGCTGTAAGCGACGATCGACTTGCTGGATCCGGGGCCGATACCGTAGGGGACGTTCGTAGCGTTCGGGTAGAGGTTGAGCAGGAAGTTGGGTTCGTTCTGGAGCGGGTAGTTGAACACGTAAAGATCGACGGTGTTGACGTCGTACTCCGCCTGCACCTTCGCTACCGTGAGCGGGGTGCCGTCGACGTCCATCAGCTGCGTTCTCGGGTAGGAACCGATCCCGATCGCGGGGGGTTGGACGAACTGGAGGGCCCCTCCGACGGCGCCGCCGACCCCGATTCCCAGGACCCCCGCGACCGCCGCGAGCTTGAGGAGGTTGCGCTTCGTCTCATCGACGTCGTCATCGCCCCGCGCGATCCGACGGACGTAACCGACCGGAGCCGCGAACCGATCGTCGAAGGGGGATCCCCCTCTCCAAGGGCAGCTCGTCCCGCAGGGTAACCTCCCGTTCAAGTCAAGGTCCTCCCGGAGGTTTCCGGAGAGGCGTCGTCGGCCTCCCCGGGTTCAGGGACCATCGCGCTCCCGGGCAGCTCGGCGTTCTCGCTGCCCTGATAGACGGCCCAGATGATGGCCACCCCGAGAACGATCGCAAGCCCTTCCGTGAGCTCGACGATCTGATCCGGTGTGAGGACGCTCACGGGGGCCCTCGGGGGTCGTGGGACGGCGAGAAGAACGTCACCGACCAGGTCGTGACCGGGTAACCGCCCGTCGTAGGGAACGGGGAAGAAGGCTGCGGGACGGCCGGAGCGGGCGGAGGCGTGCGCACGGCCGCAGGGATGCCGACCCGGGGAGGGTCGGCGGGTCCGAGCCCCAGCAGCGCGGCCCGGATCGATCCCGGGGCGCTGCCGGCCGGCAGCGGCAGCTCCGCCGCACGCGCAACCTCGCTCATGAGCTCCTGCTTCAATCGCAAGGCTCTCCCGTACCACCGGCCCAGCTGGCGGAACGTCGTTCCGCCGTCCCGCCCGAAGAGCAGGAACGCTCCGATCGAGAGGATGATGAGCCAGTCGATGTCCGAGAACAGCGCCATCGGTTCACCCTCCGACCGCGGTCCTCCGCGGAGGCTCCCGGGCGTTTCGTCGTCCCTCCCAACGGGTCGCGAAGTAAGCCCCGCCGAGGTAGAGCCCGAACATCGGGAGCGCGATCAGAACCATCGTGATCCCGGAGTTGTCGGGCGTCACGATCATCCCGAAGACCAACGATCCGATCACCGCGCCGCGCCAGTGCTTCCGCCAGGCCGCCGCCCGGACCATGCCGAGGCGCGTGAGCCCGTAGAGGAAGATGGGAAGCTCGAAGACGACCCCGAAGGCGAGCGAGTAGAGGAGGGTGAACGTAACGAACGACTGGACCCCCAGGACCGGGGCCAAGCCCATGGCCGCTACGTAGTCGAATAGGAGCCGGTAGGTGAACGGCGTCAGGACGAATAGCCCGACCACGAACCCGACCACGAACAGCGTGGTCGCCGGGATCCCTACCTCACGGAGTAACCGCCGCTCGTTCCCTCGAAGCGCGGGCAGCAGGAACGCCGCGGCCTCATGGACGATCCAGGGCATCCCTACGATGAGGGCGAGCAGGATCCCGATCTCCATCTGGGCGACGATCGAGTCGCCCACCCCGACGTTCAGTAACGTGACGCCGGGCGGGAGCATGAGCGGCACAAGGGCCCGGAACAACTGGGCCGTGACATTGTCGAACGGGCTCGGCCAAGGGTAGACGAGGGGAATCGCTACGCCGAACAGCTCCCCCCGCACCGGCACCAGCTTGAAGAACAAGACGAAGCCGAAGATCGCGGCCAGGACGATCCCCACCCGGACGATGCGACGCCGGACCTCGGCCACAATCGATAGGATTCGCTCCAGGTCCCCCATCGGTCACCCGGGACCCCCCCGCCCGGTCCCGGGAGCCGGCCTGAGGGTGCGGTCGATCGCCCTTCCCGGCGCCGGTCCCATCGCGCGCGGTCGGTCCCGCTCCGCTAGTGGGCCGGGCCTGGGGGGGTAGGGGCCGCCGTCGACGCGGCCTGCTCCGCCTTCAGTTCCCGCTCCACCTCGAGCCGTCCTCGCTTGAACTCACCGACCGACCGCCCCAAGCTGCGGGCGAGCTGGGGGATCTTGCT
>Ga0187771_10002269_pt1 | contig 13197 bp, 14 predicted proteins | sample 0116_SJ02_MP15_1_FD_133139 | JGI IMG/M metagenome (GOLD analysis project Ga0187771, IMG submission 133139) | Tropical peat soil microbial communities from peatlands in Department of Meta, Colombia - 0116_SJ02_MP15_10_MG | ecosystem: Environmental > Terrestrial > Soil > Wetlands > Peat | place... | reverse complement strand
GTCAATTTCGGCCGCGGACATGAGTTGGGCCTTTTCGGCGATGGACATGGCCGCGCCATCCTAGCACAACGGCCGAATAAGCGGCAGGCCGCTCCGCGAGAAGGTGAAATTCCCCTTTGAGCGGTTGCCGGGCATGGTACACTCACGCCAGTGACCGCTCCGGCGGCAGTGGATTTGAGCGTCCAAGTGGGCGCGTTGCGCCTCCGGAATCCTGTCATCGCTGCCAGCGGCACTTTCGGCTACGGCCTGGAATTCTCCTCGCTAGTTGATCTTGATCGCCTGGGCGGACTTGTCGTCAAGGGACTCTCGCGCGAGCCGATGGAAGGCGCGCCTGGGCCCCGCCTTTGCGAGACCCCCTCGGGAATGCTGAACGCCGTCGGCCTGCAGAACATAGGCGTGCGCGCGTTTGTCAGGGAGAAGCTGCCAACCCTGCGAAAGTACGCTACCCCCGTTGTGGCCAATGTCTTCGGCTACTCCATCGAGGACTATGCAGAGGTCATCCGTGTCCTCGAAGACGCCGAGGGGCTCGCCGCCTATGAATTGAATATTTCCTGCCCGAACGTCAAACGGGGAGGCATGCAGTTTGGCAGCGATGCCGCGCTGGCCGCGGAGGTCACCGCAGTAGCGCGAAGAGCTGCCGCCCGCCGCCCGCTCTGGGTCAAGCTTTCCCCCTTGGTCGCCGATATCGGGGCCATCGGCCACGCCGTGGAAGCGTCGGGCGCCGACGCCCTGACGGTAGCCAATACCTACCCCGCGATGAGCGTGGACTGCCGGACTCGGCGCTCAAGGATAGGCAGCCTGACGGGAGGCCTATCGGGACCGGCCATCAGACCCATGACGCTCCGTCAGGTTCTCATTGTGAGAAAGGCTGTGGGGATTCCGGTAATAGGGCTTGGCGGAATCGAAGGCCCGGAAGACGTCATCGAATATCTGGTCGTTGGTGCAACGGCGGTACAGGTAGGCACGGCCAGTTTCGCTGACCCGACGGCCACTGAGAGGATCGCTGGAGGCCTAGCGAGTCTCTGCTCTAGAATCAACGTCTTTAGAATCAAAGAGTTAATTGGGACAATAGCAGAAAATAGCGCTTGACCTAGAGGACAGGCTATAGTATAATATTTGGTAGATATGTTGCAGGCAAAACACACTTTCCGACAGAAACTGTTCATGACTTGGGCTGCCGTCCGCTGGCTGGCCTTGATGTTTGTCATAACGCCTGGGGTAGAGGCACCTCTAGTGGCCCGTCCTAGCGAGCCAGTGCACCCGTTGAAGGTGTGGATGGGCAACGCGAGCTGGTACGGACCACAGTTCAACGGCAGGGTAACAGCGGACGGAGAACGCTATGATTGTGAAGCTCTTACGGCGGCCCATCCGACGCTGCCATTCGGGTCTCTCGTCCGCGTTGTCGAGCCCCGCTCGGGGCGTTACGCGCTGATTAGGATCAATGACCGAGGACCTTACCTCGAGGGACGCGAAATGGACGTTTCTCTCCATGTGGCGAGAAAACTGGGCCTTATCAGCCGCGGTGTTTCTCGGGTAAGATTGGAGTTGATCGCCTTGCCAGACAACCGGTGACCGCGACAAGCCATCCCGCCAACCGCCTTATTGTCGCTCTCGATTTCGATTCTCTCCCCCGGGCTCTTGACCTTGCCAAGAGGCTTGCAGGTTTGGGTGTTATGTTCAAGATCGGAAGCCAGTTATACACGTCGGAAGGCCCCCGGGCAATGAAGGAGATTGCAGCCCTCGGAGCAGGCATCTTCCTGGACCTGAAATACCACGATATCCCGAATACCGTTGCTGGCGCTGTACTGACGGCAGCCGGCATGCCTGGAGTGCAACTCATCAACGTCCACGCGTTAGGGGGCTTCAGCATGCTGCAGGCGGCAGCGCAGGCAGTTCGCGCCGGTCAGCCTGCGGGGGCCGAGGGACCCCGATTGCTGGCGGTGACGATTCTGACCAGCATGGACCAGAAGGCCATGGCCCAAGTTGGCATCCCTGGAACGCCTGCCAGAGGCGCCCTGCGCCTGGCCAAGCTCGCCAGGAAGGCCGGCGTGGACGGAGTAGTGGCTTCGGTGAAGGAGACCCGGGCGATACGCAAGGCCTGCGGGAAGGACTTCCTCATTGTCACTCCTGGAGTGCGTCCAGCCACAGGTGGAAGAGTAGACCGGGACGACCAGGCGCGCATAGCGACTCCGGCGGAGGCCATCCGGGCCGGCGCAGACTTTGTCGTCATTGGACGGCCGATTACCGGCGCCGCCGATCCGCGTGCAGCCACGCAGGCCGCCCTCGACGAGATCAGCAAGGCTTGACGCCTGTATGTTTGACTCCGCGCTCCCGGCCCCTTAGCATCACCTCGAAGTTCGCGTCATACACTTTCCCTGGTGACTGCGTGGATCAAGCAGTCAAGAGCATAATCGTCGGAACCGCCGGGCACATTGACCATGGCAAATCCGCGCTGGTGCAGGCGCTGACAGGAACGCATCCCGACCGGCTGGCTGAGGAAAAGCGCCGCGGCATAACCATTGATCTGGGCTTTGCCTTCCTGGAAGCAGGGGACCTGCGCATCGGTTTCGTGGACGTGCCCGGTCACGAGCGCTTTGTGCGCAACATGCTGGCCGGAGCCAGCGGCATGGACTTGGTGCTCTTCGTGGTTGCCGCGGACGAATCCATCAAGCCGCAAACTAGGGAGCACTTCGACATTTGCCGCCTTCTGGGGGTGCGGCGGGGCGTTATCGCGCTCACGAAGATGGATCTAGTGGAGGCAGACGCCCTTGAGATCGCACGCATGGAGGTCGAGGAATTCGTCGAGGGATCGTTTCTCGAAGGTGCGCCCATCGTTCCCGTCAGCGTCAAGACCGGCGCCGGAGTAGCGGAGCTCAGGGCCAAGTTGCTCGAGGGGGGAGCAGAGGCACCTGCTAAGAGTGCTCAAGGATATTTCCGGCTGCCTATAGACCGCGCGTTCTCGATGAAAGGTTTCGGCACCGTAGTCACGGGAACCGCGGTTTCGGGTGGCGTCGCCCGGGATGATGAACTGGAATTGTTCCCCGCCGGACGGAGGCTGCGCGTCCGGGGCGTCCAATCGGCGGGAAAGGCGGTGGAACGCGCTGTGGCGGGCCAGCGCACGGCGCTGAACCTCGCGGGAATCGAGCACGCGGAGTTGCAGCGCGGGATGGTCCTCGCATCCCCCGGGAGATTTCGGACTAGCCGGAGAATTTACGCCCGCGTGCACTTGTTATCCTCGGCGAAGAAGCTCAAGCAACACACGCAAGTGCACTTTCATGAGGGCACAGCAGAAATGACGGCCGTGGTGACTTTGCTGGACAGGTCCGAGCTGTTGCCCGGCGCGTCCGCGCTGGCGCAATTGCGTTTGCAGGAACCGGCGCTGCTGCTGCCCGGCGACCGGTTCATCCTGAGACAATTTTCGCCGCTGACGACTATTGGCGGCGGCGTGGTGCTGGACGCCCTCGTGCCGCCGCACACGCCAAAGGGGATTGCCGTTCCTGGCGCGCACTCGCAGCCTGCGCTTTCGACGTTTCTCCATACTCTCGAAGCGAGCTACCCGGATGAGGTGCTGGCAGCGCTGGCTGAGCGCGCGCCCCGGGGACTGGACTTGGCTGAAATCGTGGGGCGCACCGGGTGGCTCGAGTCCAAAGCGCGGCAAGCCGCCGAAACTCTGGCGGCTGCGGGGAAGATACGCGTGGTCAGCGAAGACCCGTTGATGATTCTGGCAACCGGAGTCTTTTCCGCGCTGCTCGAGAAGATCGCCGCCAAAGTGCAATCATTCCACGAGGCAAACCCGCTGGCGGGAGGAATCCCGCGCGAGGAATTGCGCATGCGGTCAGCCGCAAGTGCCAGGCTGGAGGCCTTCCGGGCCGCGTTGGAAGAGCTCGCGGCTGGCGGCGCAATTGAGCTGGCGGGAGACGTCGTGAGGCGCTGCGGCGCGGTGGTGACCCTGCGGCCCGAGGAAGTCCGTGCGCGGGAGCAAATTGAGGCCGCGTTTGCGGGCGCCGGCCTGCGTGCGCCGTCCTGGAAGGGAGTCCTTGCCAATCTGCCGGTTGAGCCGCGGCGGGCCGAACGCCTGCTCCAGCAGTTGCTGCATGAAGGCACGCTCGTCCGCGTTTCGCCGGAGCTGATATTTCACCGGCAGGCGCTCGCCGAGTTGCTGGTCCGGCTCCAGGCGCACAAGGAACGCAATGGGGATCGCATTTCCGTGGGCGCCTTCAAGCAATTGGCGGGGGTCAGCCGCAAGTACGCCATTCCCTTGCTCGAGTACCTTGACCGGGAGCGCGCGACCCGCCGTATGGGCGACGAGCGTGTTATCCTCTGAGGGATGGCAGCGGGGCTTGCCGCACAGGGCGTTCTGGGTTAGGGTTGAGACACTGCGCTTTCGCAGACAGGTCCCGTGGAGGTCAGGGATGTTCACTGGCAGTACGGAATGCTTCGGTGCGCTGATTTTTGACAGTCCGATGGATTGGCTTGTTGTTCTGCTTATCGTTTTGATCTTCTTCGGTGGACGCAGGATTCCGGAAGTGATGCGCGGTTTGGGAGAAGGCATTCGCAGCTTCAAGGAAGGCGTGAGCGGCAAGCAAGAGCCCCCGGCGAGCAAGCCTTCGGCCAACACCGAAAACCCGGTCGAACAAAAGAAGTAGCTGTACGCGACGATTGATCCGCTGTGTGCGGATTTCGGACGGCCCGGGAGGCCGCCGTTTCGTGCCCTGGCTAAGCATCAGCCAGGTTTCCAACCGAGGCTAACGAGGTGGCGGTAGAGCTTCGCCAGGGGCAGCCCCACCACGTTGAAGTAGCAGCCCTCGATGCGGGAAATGAACCGGCCGCCACGGCCTTGGATGCCGTAAGCGCCAGCCTTGTCCAAAGGCTCCCCCGAAGCAACGTAGGCGGAGATTTCCTCCGCGCTCATGGCCTCGAAGGTAACCTGCGTCTCTGCGCTATCCACGCGGCTGGCCCCGTCGGGAAGCCGAATCAGGGCCAGGCCGGTAGACACGGTGTGCGTGCGGCCGGAAAGGAGCCGCAGCATAGCTTTGGCCTCCTCGGCGGAGCGGGGCTTGCCGAAGATTTGGCCATCGGCGACGATAACCGTATCCGCTCCCACAACGATGGCCGGACCCGCACAGCGCGCCGCGGCCAGGCGCGCCTTTTCTTGAGCCAAGCGGCGAACAAACTCCCGCGGCCCTTCGTCCTTGGGCGGCGTCTCTTGGACATCGCACGGGACAGCCTCGAATGTGAACCCCGCTTCGCGCAAGATCTGCGCGCGCCGCGACGAGGCCGATGCCAGTATGAGCTTCATGCTCAACCTTCCCGGAGAATACTACAGGCGCAGTTGCGAGGGCGCGGGATGCCGCCCGCCCGAACGGGTTGTTTCCTCCCGTTCACGGATTGCCGCGGGCTTGAACATCAAGATCGGCTTCCCGCAAACGCCGCGCGCTGCGGAACGAGGTCCAGGAGAAAGCGGCCATGACGGCGGCGACGCCCACGGCGGCGGCTAGCAGCCAGCGGCTCATCTCGTGCTGGCTGGCGCGCAGGGCGGCGTTGAGCCAGGCCAGGGCTAGGACGGCGTATAGCGCGCCTACAATCTCGTGAAAGAGCTGGCGCATTGCCCGCCAGAAGCGGCGGAAACGCCCCCGCGCAGCGCCGGCAAGGTTGCGCTCGGCCATGCAGGCATCTTAGCTCCGATGCCCGGCGGGGCCAAGCCAGGCCACGCGCCTCCGGCTGGCGCACCCCGTACAAGAGGCGGCCTTCGGGGGCCGGCGGTGTGAACCGGTTGGACACCCCAGCGGGGAGGCTGTGCTTGTTTCCGCATTTCCGGCATCCTACAATTTGGGAGAAGTTCCGGGAGAACCGACTTGCAGCTCGACGATCACCTGAAGGACCTTTTGCGTGAACTTGGGCACGCCATCAATGACACGGTGTCGGAATCGGAGCGCATTACCGGCGCGATTTCCGAGGTGCGCGCGCATGGTTACGACATCGTGCTGAAGCTGGATGCCACCATCGGCCTGGCCCGGCGCGAGGGCCTGGACTCGCCCGCGCACATGACCCTCCAGGATCGCAGGTTTCTCGAATCCCTGCGCATCCAGGTGGACCAGGAATCGTTCGACCAGGACCGCAAGAGCGCTCCCAAGCTGACGATGACGCCGCAGGATTTGCGCTTCCTGAAGTCGCTGCGCATCGCCGTGGACGAAACCGAGTGAACCGAGTGAACCGTCTGAACCATGCCGCCAGCAAGGCGCTCCGGGCCCTGTGCCCGGGACTCGCGGCGGGTTTGCTCCTTGCGCCTCAGCCGGCCAGAGCGCAGGCCGGGCAAGCTGCCGCAGCGGCGAGCGCAGCGGCGACAGCCGTAGACGTGGCCAAGCCCATCATCGCCAAGCAACTGAAACCGAAACCCAAGCCCTCACAGCTGGTTTTCGAGGGCACGTTCGTGCACGGGAATCGGGCGGAGATCACCCTGCGCGCTTTGCATAGCGAAATGGACTTGCGTTCCTTCCCCCTTTCGCCGCAGGTCGCCGACGCCATGCAGAGAATCATTGACCGCGGCGGCTTCCAGTATGGCGACAAGGTCACCGTGGTGTACGATACCTCCTCGGGAGTGGCTCAGCAGATCAAAGGGAAACCCTCGAAGCCCCTCTAGTTCGAGCCGCGGAGGCGCCTATGCTCCGCATGCCAGCAGTGGCCGGACGCTTCTATCCTTCCGACCCCGCGGACCTTGCGTCTCTGGTCCAAAGTTTTCTGCCCACGGCGCCGCCCGTTCCTAAGCGTGGCGCGCGAGCCTGCTTGGTGCCTCACGCCGGCTACATCTACTCCGGCGCAGTGGCTGGAGCGGTCTATGCCGCGATGGACCTGCCGTCGCGCGCCGTAATCCTGGGCGTGCGGCACTTCCCCCGGGGCCACCCGATGGCCATCCTTTCCACCGGCTCATGGCACACGCCGCTGGGCAACGTGGCCGTGGACGCAGACTTGGCGGGGCGCATACGGGCGCGTTGCTCCCTGCTGCGGGAAGACGAAGAAGCGCATCGCGCCGAGCACTCTCTCGAGGTGCAGTTGCCCTTCCTGCAAGTTCTCGCGCCGGGATTCACCTTCGTGCCCATCGCGCTCGGCACTTTGCGCTTCGAGGACTTGGTGAAGGTGGGCGAGGCCGTGGCGGAAGTGCTGGCGGAAGAGAAGAGCGCGGCCCTGGTGATCACCAGCTCAGACATGAATCATTATGAAGATGACGATACCACGCGGCGCAAAGACCACCGGGCCATCGAGCAACTGCTCGCCCTCGACGCCCGCGGCCTGTACGATACGTGCCGCCGGGAAGATATCTCCATGTGCGGGCTGGGCCCCGCAGTGGCCATGCTGAGCGCCTTGCGGGGATTGGGCGGGCGCCAGGCCGAACTCGTGCGCTACGCGACCTCCGCCGACGTTTCCGGCGACCGGGAAACTGTCGTCGGTTACGCCGGGATGGTCTTCAGTTAGAGCCTACCTGAAGAAGGTAACTTCACGCGCAAACGCCCGGCTCGCCCGGCCGAGGCCTCCGCGCTTCCTAGCCGATGCTTTGCGCTTTGCGGCAAGGAACTTTGGCAAAGGTGCTTTATACTTCACCGGAAAACGGGTAGAGTACGGCACGCGGCACCCTGGCGTGTTAAGGGGTGGCCCGGCGAAGGCGCGACCCCGCCATCGCTGTGGCGGCTGCCATGTGAGGAAGATTACGCCATGGAATTCACCGTTAGCAAAGCTGCGTTGCTGGACGAATTGAATCTGGTCCAGGGCGTCGTCGAGCGCAAGACTACGATCCCCATCCTCTCCAATCTTCTTCTGGAGGCCAAGGACGACCGGCTGGGAATCACGGCCACGGACCTGGAACTGAGCATTCAGACTTCCTGTCCGGCAAAGGTCAAGAAAGAGGGCGCTGGCACCATCCCGGCCAAGAAGCTCATTGACTTGGTGCGTCTCTTGCCCGATGAGGAAGTCAAGTTCAAGCTCCTGGACAACCACTGGGTGCAAGTGGTTTGCGATCGCAAGACCTACAAGATGGTGGGCATGGCCCGGGAGAATTTTCCGTCCCTGCCGCCCATGCCGCGTTCCCAGGTCAAGATCCCTCCGAGCATTCTGGAGGGCCTCATCGCCAAGACCAAGTTCGCCATTTCTCTCGAAGAATCGCGCTACACGCTGAACGGCGGTCTGCTCATCATCAAGCCGGACAGCCTAGCGATGGTGGCCACCGACGGCCACCGGCTCGCCCTCGCCGAGACCGACCACAAGATCGGCGGCCTCAACGCCGAACTTCGCGCTCTTGTCCCGCGCAAGGCAATGGAGGAAGTGGAGAAGCTGGCCACGACCTGCGGCCCGGACGAACCCATTGATTTCGCCCGCGACGAAAGTCATCTGTTCTTTCAAGCTGGCCCGCGCTTGCTCATCTCCCGCATGCTGACCGGCCAATTCCCCAACTACGAAGCGGTTCTCCCGCGGGAGAACAACAGGACCGTGGTCCTGGAGCGGAACGAGTTCAATGACGCGGTTCGCCGCGTGGCTCAGCTTGCCGATCAGCGCTCGCGCGCCGTGAAGCTCAGCGTGAGCGCCGAAGGGGTCGAGTTTTCCGCCGCCAGCCCTGAATACGGCGAAGCGAGGGAGATTATCGAGAAGGAGTACAAGGGCGAGCCTCTGGCCATCGGTTTCAACGCCCAATACCTGCTCGATTTTCTGGCCGCCGCGGCGGAAGGTCCCATCAGCATCGAACTCAAGGACGAGCAGTCCGCCGGCCAGCTGCGTCCCCTGGCCGACGAAAGCTACCGCTATCGCTACGTCATCATGCCCATGCGCATTTGACCCCGAGCGAGAGTCCATGCGCTCTCGGCTCTGGTTAGAGAAGTCCGAGAAGAAAGCATCCTTGTGAAGCCTGCTTCGCAAGACACGAATTTTCATGCCGAACTACGACGGAATCAGCCGCCACTACTACTGTGCTCGCGGAGGCGAAGCGTGTCTTGAAGCGTGGCGGACGGATCGGGGTTGTCAGCATGTCTAAAGAGGGCAAGCCCTCGCTCCCGCTGAAACTCTACGAGTGGCTGCACGAAAAACTTCCTCGATACGTGGATTGCCGCCCCATTTACGTTGAGCAGTCATTGAAGGATGCCGGATTCGTGATCCGATATAAGGACGGGATTCGCCTCGCTGGCCTGCCCGGTGAAATTGTGATTGGAGTTTGGCCCGTGTAACGGTTTCGGGCCGCAAAGTTTGAAGCGCGCTTGCCTCAGCCGGCGGCTTTTCCAAACCCGCAACGGTAAGAAAAATAAGCCGTTAGACCTTGGTTCTTCCTTGAGAAAAGCGTCCATTTCTAGTAAAATGGAACGCCGTAGAGCAGCGGTGAGTTCTTCCGCATACGGCTCCTTCGGCCCTGCCTGCAAGAAGGCAGGTAAGCCGGAGACGTCGGCCAGCTTGGAGCAGTCTCGCGCTACGGCTCTGCGCCAGGAGCTAGAGGCCGCCTCGATCTGGAGGACCCCGGGTCGCGCATCGCCGCAAAGGGTGATGGCTCGGGGCAAATGAGTCTTCGCCGCGTTCCGCTGCGCGGAACGGGATGGAGCAACAACCCTACGATTCCGGCGGCTGTTGCCGGAACAAAGGGCAAGGCGACGTACGGAGCAGTCCTCTCGCGCCGGTCGCGAGCGGTGAACCGCAAGCACGCCTTCCCTCGATTCACGCGCTGGAGAAAAAATGGGCGACAAGGAGACGGTAACGGGCAAGGGCCTGGGCCACCAGTACGACGCCAAGTCCATCAAGGTCCTCGGCGGGATCGAGGCGGTGCGCTTGCGCCCGGCCATGTACATCGGCTCGACCGGCGAGATGGGCCTGCATCATCTCGTCTGGGAAGTAGTGGACAACTCCGTGGACGAGGCCCTGGCCGGTTTCTGCGACGAGATCAGCGTCATCGTCCACGAAGACGAGTCCGTCACCGTGGCCGACAACGGCCGCGGCATTCCCGTGGACATGCACGCCACGGAAAAGCGGCCCGCCGCCGAAGTGGTGATGACCGTCCTGCACGCCGGGGGAAAGTTCGACAGTGAAACGTACAAGGTTTCCGGAGGGCTTCACGGCGTGGGCGTCTCCGTGGTCAACGCCCTGGCGGATTGGCTGGACCTGGAAATCTGCCGCGATGGCGCCGTTTGGGAACAGTCCTATAAGCGGGGCAAGCCCGCGTCGAAGCTCGCGCGCACCGGGAAGACGCGCAAGACCGGCACCAAGATCACCTTCCATCCCGACCCGGCCATCTTCGACAAGGTCGCTTACAGTTACGATATCCTTGCTCAGCGCCTTCGCGAGCTGGCCTTCCTCAACAAGGGCCTGAAGATCACCCTGGCCGACGAGCGCAGCGAAAAATCCGCGGAGTTCCGGTTCAGCGGGGGCATCAGCGAGTTCGTCAAACACCTGAACCGCGGCAAGACCATCCTGCACGATTCGCCCATCTACATGGAGGGCAAGCGCGGCAACGTGGAAATCGAAATCGCCTTGCAGTACAACGACACCTACGGCGAAAACGTTTTTGCCTTCGCCAATACCATCAACACCGTGGACGGCGGCACGCACCTCTCCGGTTTTCGCTCCGCGCTCACCCGCAGCATCAACTATTTCGCCTCTTCGGCGGGCATGCTCAAGGAGCAGAAGGACGAAGTGACCATCACCGGCGACGACGTGCGCGAAGGGCTGGTCGCCGTGGTCTCCGTGCGCCTGCCCCAGCCGCAGTTCGAGGGCCAGACCAAGGGCAAGCTGAACAGCGACATCAAGGGTGACGTCGAGCAGTTGGTCAACGAAAAGCTCGGCGAATTCTTCGACAAACACTCCACCGTGGCTCGCCGCATCATCGGCAAGTGCATCGAGGCCGCCCGGGCTCGGGAAGCCGCGCGCAAGGCTCGCGAGTTGACCCGGCGCAAGTCCGCTCTCGATTCCACGGGTCTTCCCGGCAAGCTCGCCGATTGCCAGGAGCGTGACCCGGTGCACTGCGAATTATTCGTCGTCGAGGGCGAATCCGCCGGGGGCTCCGCCAAGCAGGGCCGCGACCGCCGCTACCAGGCCATCCTCCCGCTCAAGGGAAAAATCCTCAACGTGGAGAAGGCCCGCTACGACAAGATGCTGGGCCACGAGGAAATCCGCGCCATCATCACCGCCCTGGGTACGGGCATCGGCAAGGACGATTTCGACGCCGCCAAGCTCCGCTACCACAAGATCATCCTCATGACCGACGCCGACGTGGACGGGTCGCACATCCGCACCCTCCTGCTCACCTTTTTCTTCCGGCACATGAAGGAACTCATCGAGCGCGAGCACATCTACATCGCCCAGCCGCCGCTCTACCGCGTCAAACGCGGCAAGAGCGAGCGCTACATCCGCGACGAGCGCGAGTTCGCCCGCGAGTTGATGAAGCGCGCCACCGAGGACCACATCGTCAAGGCCAAGGAAGGACCCGCGCTGCAGGGGGCGGGGCTCACTTCCTTCCTTCTGAACGTGCAGGAGTACGACGCGGTCTCCGCCAAGCTCGGCCGGCGCTTGCGCGAGCCGGGCCTGGTGACCCTGCTGGCTGCCGGCAGCCTGGAAAAAAAGAGTGATTTCGAGGACAAGAAAGCCCTCGACCGCCTGCTGAAGGAGGTGGGCAAGGCCAAGCTGAAGCTCGACGGAAAGATCGTGTACGATGAGGAACACAGCCTCTACGAGATTCAGTTCGGCCCGCCGCACAACCAAGAAGTCAATTGGGCGCTTGCCGGGATGCCCGAGTACAAGCGCCTGCGCGCCTTGGCCAAACAGATCGCCGAGCACAACCATCCGCCGTTCGTTGTCTCGCGCAACGGCGACAAAGTGACCAAGGAAAAGGCCCAGGACGTTCTCGGTTACGTCCTCGAGGACGCCAAAAAGGAGTTCACCATCACCCGCTTCAAGGGCCTCGGCGAGATGAACCCCGAACAGCTTTGGGAAACCACGATGAACGCCGAAACCCGCACGCTGCTCAAGGTCAAGCTCGAAGATGTGGTCGAAGCGGAGAAAATGTTCACGACGCTCATGGGCGAAAACGTCGAGGACCGCCGCAGATTCATTGAAGAGAATGCGCTGGATGTCGTCAATTTGGATATCTAGTGGCCAGCAGCGCGCCTGGACGATTGGACCGATTCGAGAGAGGAGCCAGCCGTGGCTAGAACCAGACCAAGACGGACAGGCGGAAAGATTAACCGGGTCGTGATCGGACGGAAGTGGACCACTATCACGATACGAGTCAGCACGAAGCACTGGTGGAAACAAGCGAAGAGATTCGCTAAAAGCTTCTGATTAGGTGGACATTGATCTACTAACTGGGTTGAACAACATTGCTGTGGCTCGCTGGCGCAGCAGGCTGCTGCGATTTGTAGGGCGCGGCTTCAGCCGCGCCGTCACGACGGGCAGTCTCGTGCGGCTTTAGCCGCTGAGGTACATGGGTGGCGACAATCAGTCGGCGCATCCGTCAGGCTGGCGTCTATTTCGTGACCACCAGAACCTGGCAGAGCCGCGCGCTTTTCAGCAAGCCCGAGCCCGCAGGGATTCTGTTCGACCAGATAGTGGATTGTCGTGAGCGAGGATTCTACAAGTTGCACGGTTTCGTGATCATGCCGGATCATTTACATCTGCTGTTAACCCCAGCAGGGCAGACGACGTTGGAGAAGGCGATGCAGATGATCAAGGGCGGCTCTGCGCACCGAATTCGGGAGGAACTGCACTTTGTCTGGCCCGTCTGGCAGAAAGGATTTCACGACCGCTGGATGCGCGACGCGACCGAGTTTCAAGGACGGCTGAGATACATCGAAACGAACCCGGTAGCTGCTAGATTGGTTCTGAGACCGGAAAAATATCCGTTTTCTTCGGCTTCTCGGAAGGTGGCGCTGGATGCAAGCCGCTTCGATGGACCGTCCCTCAGCGGCTAAAGCCGCGCGCTGGCGGGATGCTTTACGGCTGGGCTGAAGCCCAGCCCTACAAGATAGTGCCACCAGTATGGTACGGCAACGTCTGTGCGGAAGGGGGTGTTGTGGGGGCGCGGAACCTGCCGCGATGGAATCGGAAGCCGGGCTGTTACAGCATGCAGTTTCAAGCGGCTTTAGCCGCTGGAGTACGAGGTTAGTCCTAATGGGACGGGACCATGCTCTACCAACTGGGTTGGACGACATTGCCGGGGCTGCGCGGGCTTGCTTGCAG
>Ga0187771_10002268_pt1 | contig 13201 bp, 11 predicted proteins | sample 0116_SJ02_MP15_1_FD_133139 | JGI IMG/M metagenome (GOLD analysis project Ga0187771, IMG submission 133139) | Tropical peat soil microbial communities from peatlands in Department of Meta, Colombia - 0116_SJ02_MP15_10_MG | ecosystem: Environmental > Terrestrial > Soil > Wetlands > Peat | place... | reverse complement strand
TCTGAATTGCGACAAGGTGGTAATCATGTTTCTTCGATAGTGCTCGACCGATCTCTACGCATGATTTGTATACTTGAGAGAGGTCAATGTACCCGTTGGGTCGCGAGGGCGTCCCTACAGCAACAAAGGTCGCATCGGAAACTGCCACCGCCGCCAACGCTGAGTCGACTAACTCTATCATTTCGCTGCGATACGCGAGGCTAAACGAGCAAGCCATAAGAGGTTCATGAAAGAAAAGGTTCCCTTCTGATAGAGACCGACGCTTCGAGACATCTTTCTCGTAGAGATGCACCTTGATTCTCTTGCTCGCCAGAAAACAGCTGTATGTCACACCTACCCGACCTGCTCCGACTATTGATATCTCGTTGATGATTCTCCTCAACTCAGCCATCCTACCTGAATTCCTAAGCGTCCTTATGTTGTTGGTTCAGCGACGTGAACGCATTCGTATGATTTTCAGTCCCGTCAAGTTTAAGATTGCCTCTCGAACCCAACACGTCTAATGGGTCCGTTCTCATGAACTTTCAGGCGTCTAAGAAGTCGAAGGTTCCAAGCGGACTGAAGGTCATAAGGCCGGAGAAACGGACTTTCGAAATGTTGACGTCGCCGACTCACTTTGAACATTATCTCCACAATGCGTACGAAAACTACTCGGCTGACATCATTCTGAATATGTTGCCGCAAAACTCGATTCTTGTGGACGTAGGTGCGCACCACGGGTTCTACACTCTTCTGGCCGCCACAAAAAGCGAGAGCATCAAAGTTATTGCCTTTGAACCGGCCCCCGAAAACTTTGAGATACTGAAGAAGAACTCGGAGTTGAACAAGTTATCAAACGTCCAGCTACACTCCGTAGCTCTGTCGGATGAAAATGGAGAAAGAGCATTTGAAGTCTCGCGTGTGTCTTCCAGAAGCGGATTCTATCACACTCCCCTTACAGAAACAATTCAGACTCTGAAAGTCCCGACCGCAAGACTGGATGACTTCTTCAGAGCCTTGCCTCATGTTCCTGTGTTTGTTAAGATCGATGTTGAAGGGCATGAAATAGCTGTACTCGAAGGGATGACGCGGATCCTGACAAGGCTTGAAGATCTGAGGCTGCTTGTTGAGTTCAATCCGGATTGTCAGGAGAGCGCGGGCCATGACCCAGAAGCGCTGTTGAGAAAACTGAATGAACTAGGATTTGACATCTATTTCATAGAAGATGCAAGAAGGGAAGTCTACAAGATACCTGAGAACCGCCTGGGCAGTTGGAGAGACTACTTTGACGGTGGAAATTTCCGCAAAAATTATTTCAACCTCCTGTGTGTGAGGAAAAGCAGATCTCTTGCAGTGACCTTTTTTTCCCATACTGCGGACTTGGGTGGAGCTGAGAGAAGCCTACTCGAACTAGTGCGGGAACTCATTGAAGACAACGGAGTTGTTTGCTCCGTGATTCTACCGAGCGAGGGTCCGTTCAAAAGCAAATTGGATGACATTGGCGCCTCCACACGCATTATTGATTACGCCTGGTGGTGCGACTTTACCTCACAGGGGATAGAGGAGCAGAAAAAGAAACTCAAACGAAGCTTCACGAACATCTTGGGTTATATCAATGCACTGAGCAGACTCAACCCCGACGCCATAATCACAAACACTCTCGTTATCCCTTGGGGGGCAGTGACAGCACAAATCCTTGACAAGCCTCATGTTTGGTTTGTGCGCGAATTCGGAGTCGTAGATCACGGATTGCAATTTTTTGAACCATTCGATTACATCTTGGATTTTATCAGAGAAACCTCAAGTCACATACTCACGAACTCCATCGCTGTGAGAAAGATATTGTTCGGCGATCGACATAACCTGAATATCTCGACTATTTACAATCACATAGACATACCACAGAACAGTCTCTCTCAAGATGCGGCAAAACATTTTGGAAACGCGAGTGCCGTTAAGCTAATTGTTCTTGGAAGCCTGACTGGGTCGAAGGGCCAACTAGACGCTATTTTGGCCGTTAAAGAACTCGTTCAGAGGAGAAAAACTGTTGAATTGATCGTGATGGGGCGTCTTGTCAACCACCCATATCTAGACCGATTGAGATCGACAGTGGAGCAAGAGAACCTACAAGCATTCGTGAAATTCGTCGATTTTCAGGAGAACCATTACCCGCTGATTGATGAAGCTGACATAATCCTCGTTTGTTCACGAAACGAGGCTTTCGGACGAGTCGCCCTTGAAGCGATGACACTGAAGAAACCAGTCATAGGCACTAGGACAGGCGGCACGCCGGAACTCATCAAAGATGGGTGCAATGGTTTCTTGTACGACCCTGGAAACTACAAAGAGCTTGCAGCAAAGATCGAGTATCTTATAGACCACAAGCGAAAAAGGACGGACCTTGGCAGGAACGGCTACAAGATAGCTACAAGAAGATTCACAAGAAGTGAATACGGCGGAAGAGTGCATCGGTTACTTTTTCAGCTGAAAGGAAAACCGAATCCCCTAACATCAGCATGGATTCATTTCATGAATGACCTGTACCTTACTCCCGAGCTGGATCCCCTCAGCATGCTTCTTCACATTTATTGGAGAAGAGGTGACTTGCAAAATGCATTTCCCGAAGTGAAATCTGGGGACTACGAGCGACTAATTGAGTGGGCGGACAAGGTCGTCATGACACGCTCGAAAGACACACATCTTGGCAACCTTCTAGTCTACTCTGACTGGTTCTCAAAAAATGCCTGGACAAGGACGAGAAATGACAGAATCATGCTTGAGAGCATCACTTCCAGTTTCAGCTACAGAACGATACGATCATTCACTTCCAAGGTTGACAGTCTTTTCCCGGACGGAACAAGAAGAGGCGAGTTGAGAAAGAGAGTCACAGCCGTGCTTAGGTCGAAAACGCCCGGCACACACTACAAAAAGTAAGATTGACGCTCGCTCATTGCACATAAGGTGGGTGTTTCACGGTAGACTCTCCCATCTACGGGCAAACTTTCAGCGAGCTTTCGACTCCTAACAATAGGCGACAGCATGATGCTACATCGCAATGGTGCTAAATGTGTCGCGCGTCAAGCCGTTCTGAAGCAGTCCGCCCAGCGGCTGGGCGGAGAGAGATCTGATGCTCGTGTCTATCCTGTTTAGGCGTTTACTGTTCTCAAACATGAGATGTGGCCTGGCTTGAGTCTCCTTGGTTTTGATCTCTACCTGACAAAAGCTTACGAATGGTGCCAACACGATTCGATCTGTGTTCATCAACTCTTAGATGCTAGGATTTGTTGAACACCATCTCTAAACCCCACTTTCGGCCTCCATCCGAGCAATCTCATGGCCTTTGATATGTTAGGTATGAACCTAATGGTTTCAGTAGGCCGCATGGGAACCTTGTTCACTACCACTTTCATTCCAGTTATGACGCAAAGTTCTGCGATCGCGTCTTCGAGTGTCATAGTATCTGGCCCTGCAAGATTAAACACTTGATCGTCTGCCCGGGAATGGGTTAGCGGTTTTGCTAGGGCGTCGATCAGATCGGCGATGAAGATGAAGTTCATCAACTGCTTACCGCCCATAATGGTTACGGCCTGACCGTTGGCTAGTGTTCCTAAAATTTTGTGAATACCGTATTTCTCTCCCCCCGGACCGTAAACATTTGTTATTCTGAAAATCACATATTTGCATACGCCAGTCTTGCAGTGCCATCTCAGGATCTCTTCTCCCATAAGCTTGGTTAAACCGTACAGATTGTTGGGTCTAGTCTCGGCATCTTCGCGAGTCGCCCGACCCTTAGTCTCACCGTAAACTTCGCGTGATGATGCAAAGATAATTTTCGACGCCCCATTTTTGATCGCGGCTTTCATGACGTTATAGGTACCGAGCACGTTGGTTCTGAGACATAGTTCCTCCTGTTCATAGGATGCTGCGATTCCCGTGACGGCTGCCAGATGGTAGACTACGATCGGCCTAGCGGATTCGAAAGCTCGAAACAAATCGTCATAGTTTCCAATATCGACGCCAATGTTGACTCCGCCGTCGATAGTCGAACATGAGATGTTCTCTTGATCAACAAGAAAAACTTCATGACCCCCTTGGGTGAGCCTGTGTGCCAAGTGTTGGCCCACAAACCCTTGAGCTCCCGTAATCAAGATTCTCATTGCAGCATTCCTTGTTGTTCATGCTTTACAAGAGGTCGAGTTGCTTCTTTATCTACGTATGCAATGTTCAGCATGAGACTACGTTTGCGTGGTAGGGCATAGACGTAGCAATCCAGCCTAGCCGGTTTCTCACGGATTCGTTAATTTTTTCAGTCGAATCGATAGCCTAGGGAACTCGTTCTAGGGTTGGGATGGAATTCACGTAAGATAGGTTGGGGTTGTAGTACGGGTCTCTTTCGGGGACAAGTTTGACAAATTGGTGGAATTGGTCGAGTGGTTCTACCACATCTTGCGATTCTCTAAGAATGAGTTTCGCCTGTGGCGTATGCATGATACGGTAGTTTCGGGATCTCAGACGATGACAGTATTCAAGGTTCGGCGTCGAACTGCGTTCCTCGTTGAACGGGCCGACTTCTTTGAAGATCTGGCGTTTCGTTGCCAGACACATTCCAGACAGGGCTGCACAGTCACGGTACCATTCCGTGGATCCGAGCAACGTTTCCGACCCTTGCCGTGCGCCGTTGAACAGATAGTTAGGAAGTCCTACGGTTATTACACCGCCAAGAATCCGATCATCAGGACCGACGATCTGTGGTCCGACGGCACCTATTTGTGGGACCATACACCACCCCACCAGCTCGTTCAGCCAGTTAGTGCTTAGGGCCTCACTTCTTAAGTCAAGGAAGACGATCACCTCTCCTCTCGCCTTTTCAGCTCCTAGGTTGTTTGCGTGAGCGAAGTTGAGCGGCCTGGAACTAGTTAGGGATCGTATTCGTGAATCCTTTGGTAAGATTGCTTTGACGGATGCATTTTCGTCTCGTACGATCACTATCTCATAATTAGGGTAGGCCGTCCTGCTGATTATGGAGGCTACGCACCTATGCAGGCTAAAATGCCAACGTGAGTTATCAAAAATTACAACAGAGACAAGAATCGATGGAACAATCGACCATTCAATTCGTGGATAGCCGACTCTGCGACGTCGGACGATTCCCTGTAAGCCATTTCGTGACAAATACTGATTCAACGTAAGCAGCTGCGCCTGTTTAGCATAGGGTTTCGCCCGCATGTTACCGAACGAAACGGAAGTTGGCGTTTGCCTCCAGTGGTACAATATCTTCGGTACATGAAGAATCCTATCAGTCTTTTCTGCTACGCGAAGAATCAAGTCCCAGTCCTGAGCTCCGTCCATCTCTGGCCTAAGGCCACCTAACTGTTTCAGCAATTTTGTTTTGATTATCATGAGTTGTGTGACGTAGTTTGCACAGAGCATCATGTCAGGAGACCAATCGGGCTTAAAGAGCGGATCCGTGCGTTTACCTTCGGCGGTCAAGTGGTCTCGGTCTGAATAGATCAGGTCCGAATCCTGGTTCCTGCTTAGGCAATTGACTACTTCGAAGAGAGCGTTCGGAGCTAGAGTATCGTCATGGTCCAGAAAGGCTGTGTAGTCTCCTCGGCAGTGCTCGATCGCTGCGTTCGAGTTTCCGGAAATCCCCTGGTTGCGATCAAGAATGCGGACTGAGATTCTTGCGTCCCTGTCTGCGAAGGTCTTGATTAGGTTCTTCGCTTCTTGATTGGAATTTGCGTCTGCTAGGCACAGTTCCCAATTATCATAGGTTTGTGAAGTGACGGAACTTAATGTGTCTTCTAGCAACTCTGGGGGAGGATTACTAACCGGCGTTACGATGCTGATGAGGGGACGATAGGATAACTTGCCAGCGAGTTTCTGTTGCTCGGCTAAATCTTGCTCTTTTGGCTCATGCATGTGCATCCAACGCGCGTAATCACCGTCAGAGATTATTGGCGCCGCTATCGCGTAATCTCCTTTCTTGATTTTCTGCATGGTCTGAGTAACGAGTGAAATCAAGCCTTGATTTCGGGCCACTTGATGGCTTGAAATCAAGATTTGCTTAAGCTCATGAATTCGTTTGTTCATAGACTTCCTACAGTTTCTTGACTCTGGAGGGCTCACTTGCCATAACTTCATGACCCAAATGGCTTAAAGGCAATGTTTCCTCTAGTCTGTTGAAGTAGCTACGAGACTCTTTTGTTAGACGCTTGCGTTTCCGAAGAGCAGACCAAGTAGTTCCCTGGGCTATAATTGAGAGAGGTTTAGGTGCTGAGCCGCTGTTGTGTTTTAACCCATTCCGTTGTAAGCGAGAGTCCCTCATCCAGATTGATCTTCGGACGCCAGCCGGTCGCTAGAATCTTTGACACGTTGGGGATCCGTTTTTGTACATCGTGGGTGTAACTTGGCAAATGTTTCGTCTGAAAGGCTTCTTTTCGGCCGCATAATTTCCAGATTTTCTGAGCCAGTTCTAAGACGGTGGTTTCCATGCCGTTTCCTATATTGAAATCCGTATTCGCAAACCTCTCGGTTGTGTATAGGATACCGTCAGCAATGTCGTCGACGTAGGTGTAGCTCCTGGTTTGCTGTCCTGAACCGAGTATTTCCAGTGGATATTGTCCTGAAAGAGTTTTTTGAATCAGATCGGGGATCACGTGCGCGTATCCGACGTAGTCGCCAGCCAATTCACCGGGCCCGTATGCGTTGAAGGGACGTATAATGAGAAAGTTGATCCCGAACTGTTCGTGATAGGTCTTCGCTATGTATTCCGCTACAAGCTTCGAGAACCCGTAGCCAGTGAGTGGCGGTGGGCTTGTCTCGACAGCCTCCTCCGGGGTGGGGAAGACCGTAGTTCGTTCGAAGACCATCGAGGATGACAGGCAAATTACTTTCGTACTGCTATCTATTGCGGCGTCCCAAATGTTGAAGTTCATTATGGAGTTGTCTCTGAGGCTTTCAGCCGGCATCTTGTGAAAGTATCCTATTCCTCCGATTCTTGCGGCGAAATGAAAACAGATATCCACATCCTTCATCAGAGTCCTCGCGGCATTCGCGTCGAGAAGATTAAGGGTTGAAAAATCTATTTGTTTAGACACTTCTTCAAGATTCTTTGACGCGCCTTTAGATAGGTCGTCTGCCACTGCGACTTTGGCTCCAAGGTCAACGAGCTTCCTTACTAGTCTATGCCCTATGAAGCCTGCGCCTCCCGTAATCAGTACGCGTTTCCCTGTCCAATTCACGGCTTTCCGAACCTCATGTAACGAGCTCTTCTGAAGGATGTGGGCTCATAGACGCTCCAGACATCGTAGAATATCGCGCAGCCGGAATCGTCTATTCTTGCGGCGATGTTTCTGAATGCCGTGTGATTTGTTGCTAAGATTATCACCTCTCGGTTCTGTAACGCTTGGTCGAGGGAGCCTGTTCCTCTGACGTGTGGATCGTGGACGACAACTTCCGCGCCGTAGGCTCTGAGTATGTCAATTAGCTTCGCAGAGGGGGACATTCTCGTGTCATCGCTGTCAGTCTTGAACGCTAGACCTAGGACACCGACGCGTACCTTGTAGAGTGGGCCGATTTCCGCTATCAGTGCTTGCACAACGTGTTGTGGTACTGTCTCATTTACTTTCCAAGCGGTTGAGATAATGCTGGTGAATGTCGTTCCGTTGTCCAGCAGAAAGCCATCCTTTCCCAAACAAGGTCCGCCCGCGAAGCCGGGCTGAGGAATCTTGGATCGTTCGTAACCTTCGTTCGCGACGCGCACAACCTCGTGAGCGTCCTCTCCGTACCGTTCTGACCAAATGGCAAACTCATTGGCCAATGCGAAGTTCACATAGCGGAAGATATTCGTAAACAGCTTAGCCAGTTCGGCGCCGGTTGGAGTTGTGGGGATGATTTTCTTCTTTGGGTTGATCTTGCGGAAAAGTTCGGAGGCAATCTCGACACTTATTGGGTCAATTGCGCCAACGATTTCGGGGAGTTCGTACAATTCGATGTGTGCGCGTCCCTCAAGAATTCTCTCGGGACACATGGCCAATGCAAAGTCTTTCCCCACCCGCAGTCCGGTTTCCTTCTCGAGCATCGGGCGAACAATCTTTTCCATGGTTCCCGGAACGGAGGTGGACCTTAAGAGAACTGCCTTATCTCTCAACTCCGCGGCTAACAGTTCGCGCATGGCCGAGTTGATCTGAGAGTAATCGAGTTGATATTGAGATCCGGTAGGAGTACCAACTGTCAGAATAACCACATCAGATTCTTGAATTGCATTTTTAGCGGCGTCTGAGACTTTCAGAAATCCGTCTCGCACGACTGTCCTCAGCCAATCTTGAAGGGCTGGGTAGTGAAACGGCATTTCTCCCTTCCCGATCATGGAGAGCCTTTGCGCATCGACATCTACACCTATGATTTTGATAGCCGACCGGGCAAGAACAATCGCTAGTGGAAGCCCGACGCGCCCCAACCCGAGAATGGATACCACCGCTGTACCGTTTCGTATCCTAGCAGGAACATCAGTCAGCATTCTACTCGCACAATCCTTACTCGACATAGAAGGCATTCACCATATAATCAATGGGTTCCGGCGGCGATTTAGCAGCCGAATCTAGGATGCACTGTGGAACATGAAGGAATAGATAGAGAGGAATTTGCCCTTGTCTTATTTCTTTTTGCAGCAGAACAAGTATAGAGTAGTGTTCGACCCTGGCGATGCTAGCTATCGAAGCTTCATCACATTTCCACACACACTCTACGACATCGTTTGAAATTCGTTGCCACTGTCGCTCCCGGAATCTTCATTTTCCGCCCCCTCGCGGGAGATGAAAAAATTCCGAGAATTGTGGAAAGCTTTGCTTGGCACTTGCTCCTTCTGTTATTCAGCCTCAGATGATAGATAGCATGTTCTGAGGTGTTAACAATTTCTCCGCTAGGAGTTAATGCGGCCTATTTCTAACCAGTCAATCGGATGCGAAGTTAGTTGACGGACCGCGATTGCGTGGAATTGATATGTTGATCGGGGTCGAGGACAAACTGGTGGAACTTGAGCTTAAGCTAGAGCTATTGCATCCACTACCAATATTCACTGTCAGTTGCGCGTACTGAGTACTAACGTTGGTTGTCTGCATGAACGCAAACGTACCGTATCCCCCCTGAATCGTGTACGTGCCTGCTGGAACCGCAAGGAACGCGTTTCCATTCGCATCCGTATATGTCCAAAGACCGAAGCTGAGTCCTCGCAATTGGACTACAGCCATCGGGACGGGATTGCCTGAGCAGTCGAGCACGGTGACCTCCACTTGAGTGAGTCCCTGAACCGAAAGCCCAGCCCCATGAACGATGCCGGGAACCCGCAGGAAGGATAGCGCGCAAACGAGAATAGCGGCTAGTAGTCCGTTAAATCGCACAAGCTTGTCCAAAAGGACGAGCCCCCAAGACTATTGTCTTAGCGAGGCATATTGGCATTATCTCTAAAGTCGAGCTATATCGGAATTGGGGAGCGAGACTGTGAGGCAGTGCGTAGCCTGGTAGTTGGAAGATGCAAGCCGCCCAGTTTCTCGTCACCCATTGCAGTGGAGAAAATACAGGACACAGCCTTAGCCCAATCTCTAATTTGTTTCGAGGCTTTCGGATCGGTAACCACTTTCTAATACCCCCTACTTCGACATGGAAGCGGTGAGAGGGAGTGGTTGCGTCAGAGATGCATTGGGAGCGTGAGATCTTCCTCACGGTGGTGGTACCGGCATACAAGGAGGAGGAGTATATTGAGCAGACCCTTCAAACGATCGCTGCCACCTGTAGCGATGCAAAGATTAGTTTTGAAATCATTGTGGTCGTCGATCTCGTCCCCGAGGACAAAACTACCGAATACGTACATAATGCGGCTTGTGACCGCCCTGAAATCAGAGTTATCGAACGTCAAGGAAGAAGAGGCGTCGGAGACGCAATCAAAACAGGAATCAAGATCGCAAAAGGAAATATACTGATAATTGCGATGGGAGATCAAAGCGAAGATCCAGCGGACATAATCGCGTTAGCAAAGAATTGCTTAGATTGCGATGTCGTCTTCACGAACAGGTTTAAGCATGGAAGACCCCACGGCTATCCATTCGGCAAGTATGTCGCTAACAGAAGTTGCAATTACGTTGTGAAGTGGCTTTCAAACATCCCGTACACGGACACGACGAACGCGTTCAAAGCCTACAAAGTGGAAAAACTGAAAGAAATGGATTTCGCCTCTAATGGGTTCGAGATTTTTCTCGAAATCCCCTTGAAAGTAATGAAACTCTCTAACATAAGGAGCAAAGAGATCGAAGTGACTCACTCTGTCAGAGAGAAAAAATCTCCAAAACTATCGGTGACTAGAGACGCCTATGGCTACATACGGGCACTGTTCTCATCCCTTTGAGCTGACTGAGGTGAATTGATGCAAGAATCCTATTGGAAGACCGGTGAACGAAGCATAAGTGAACTTATTGGCATGGTTCCATTGAGTTACGCCAGATTCACGAAGGCATGCTACAAGCATCTCCAGAATAAGACCTGAGAGCCGGTCCTTGCCATTGCGTGACACGGGAACTGGTCAAGTCCATATATGCAAGATTCGTCAACAGGAGGCTGAAATTTATGGGGGTGGATAGGGTAAGCCTGAAGGACACGGGTATAATCTGCATTTTTGCAGACGGGTTGATCTTCATCTTCTACGCGACGTTCGTTCCGAGTGTCGTGTCTGGAATTCACTGGCTCATCACTGTGGCTGCGATACTATTTCTTGTAGCTCTTCCGACCATCTACCAACCTTTGCATCGACCGGGAAGGGTTGCCGCGAAAGTTGTGGTAGGGCTTATCGCGGCCGCCATGATTACCATCATTGCTTCCGACTTGTTCTTCACATTGTCACTGTTTTCTGGATTCGAACATGACGTAACTTACGCCTTGGGTAATGCGATGTTCATTATCTCAGTAATGGCGCTCGGCGTAATGGCTTTGAGGGGTGTACTCTTCAAGTGGTTTGGTGACCTGAGCATATTGACCGGACTGGTTGGGGTTTCGACTTACATTCCCGGTAGTCCAACGTTTCTACCCATGATCAGTCTAATACTCATAGGGTTGTGGTCCCTGTCACTTGGCTTCAACGTTTGGAAACTCGCCAAATAGCCCATTTCGAAAATCACAATGGAGACCCTCTTTTCTGGCGTTCTTCGCACACTTTTGCGTGCCGAATTACTCTTCTGAAATCCACTGATTAAGGGCACATACATTCAGGCTGCGACGAGGCGACGGTGATGTCGTTGAAGTACACATTAACGTTGGTTTGCGAACGCAAATAGATTTCACGGTTGAGATCGTTATGAGGTCAGTGCATTCCAAGATTTCGTCCCACATCCTATTGCGTGACGCAAAAATCAGCAATTCGAGGAGGACTACGATCGGAACAACCACCGAAATATCCGCTTGATGTCAACCGACGGTCGGAAGAGGAAATAAGATTATGCTGGCTACGGAGTAGATGAGATTTCCAATTGCGACCGCAACCAGGAGACTTTTCAGTCCTGCGTTATTTTTGGTCGAGATTGCGAGATGGAGAAGCAAGGGGAACGCCAGAACTCCGTATCTGGGTGCGTAGAAGAATCCTACGGGCGACAGGACGATGATGAAAAAGAACACGGGCAACCCCCAAGCCAAGTCCAAAAAGGCTTTGTCAATGTATGCGAAATACGCTCCCAACCCGAAAAATAGGTAGACTGGTAGAAAGATGACTAGCGCATAGAGAATATTCACCGCGACCCAAGAGCTCACTAGGGCGTTCAAGTGTGTAAATACGTAGAGAAAAGAAGCGAAGGGAACTGCTAGGAAACCATACGATCCACCCCCTGCCCGTGTCCATACTCGCAGGTTAGCGTGAACGTAGTAGATGAAGTCGCCAACGTAAAGTAGCTTCAACAACGACATAATGATGAATGCGATGGTTGGAATCAAACCGAACGGAGCGTATTCAGCGCGTCTTCTGTACAACGCGTAGGCGAAAGCAGGAACTACAAGCAGCACAAGGTAGTGTGCTGCAACGGCCAGGGATCCAAAAAGTATTGCGTGAATTGGTCGGTTCTTGGTCAAAAAATAATAACTTAGCGCGGCCAGAAAAAATGCAGGTATATCAGCGTACACATACACAGAGTACTTGTACAGAAAGTATGGGAAGAAAGACGCAACAAATCCAATCCAATATCTCTTACTTATCAGATACGTCAGCACTCCAAATCCGAGAAAGCTGGCTACATTCACGGCAAGAGCCGCTACGGCTGGTTCGGTAGTTATGGATCCGATTGCTATGAGTATAGGATAAAGAGGCATGTGAGGGCTACGGAGTAGAATTGCCGAAACAGAACTTGACATCGACAAGTACTCACCAGCATCTCCGACGCCTGAAACGAGCACCAACCAATTATGAAAACCAAATCGAAGATAGATTGCGGTCAATAACCCTGTTTGAGCTAACAACAACGAAGCTAAGAAGGAAAACAGATGCCCGGCCGGGCCCTCAACTACTTGCCGCCTCATCTGGTTTCAATCTTGTCACTGAAGTTTTGCGTATTTAGGATCATATGTGACGTGCTCAAGTGATTTGGAGATCGGACGCGTACAGTTCAGTGATGGCGTGAATTGGCTAGGGTTCTGAAATGACGGGACCCTTGGACTTACATGCCGACCATCCCGCGTTGATTCGTCTGGTTTTGATACCTGTGTTAGGTCTGACCTAACGAATCTGTTTCGCTTCAGAAATGACAGACCAAAGCTTTGAAATAATAATTGGAGATGAACAGTCGAAAACTAGCTTAGCTGGTACTATTCACGAGTTTGTTTGAGAGGGCACTAGAGTCGCTAAGTCTACGCAAGTACAGCGTTGGCGTATACGCCCTTTTCCTTGCTTCGGCGGCGTTTACTATTCCCTCTACACTTTTGTGGGTACGCCCCGGCTTAGATGCATCTTGGGTTCTCGGGTTGCATCTCGCTGCAGAGATGCAGTTGGTTTTCGGTCAGCAGATCATCTTCACTTACGGTCCATTGGGATTTCTCGCATTCCCTATGCTCGTGGATCGATGGCTCTGGGCCCTGAGTATCACGTTCATAGAGCTAGTCCATTTCGGATTCTTTTTGAGCCTTGCGGCCATCTCCTTACAGTCTGAAAAACGCGTCCTCACTGCAGTGATTCTCGCGATTTTGGCTCCCT
>Ga0187771_10002267_pt1 | contig 13205 bp, 11 predicted proteins | sample 0116_SJ02_MP15_1_FD_133139 | JGI IMG/M metagenome (GOLD analysis project Ga0187771, IMG submission 133139) | Tropical peat soil microbial communities from peatlands in Department of Meta, Colombia - 0116_SJ02_MP15_10_MG | ecosystem: Environmental > Terrestrial > Soil > Wetlands > Peat | place... | reverse complement strand
GCCGAGCAGCTCCGGGAACGGTGTTCCGTCGAGCGCCTGCTGGCGGATCGTCTCGTCGCAGAGGATGACGCCGCTGATGTAGCGCTCGAGATCCGGCGTGGCGAGCAGCAACTCGCGGTAGGCGCGACGGCTCTCAGTCGTACACGCGACGCCGATCGCCTCGAAGCGGCGTCCGATCGTGTCCGCGTCCTCATCGGCGGCGAGAATGCCCTTGCCCTCGCTGACTAGCGCGAGGGCGGTCTCGTGCGGCTCCCGCTCAGCCATCTTGCTCCCCGGTCTCCTCGGCATAGGCGCGGGCGAGCGCTCGTAGCGCGATCGCGAACGACATCGCACCCGCATCGACTGCGCCCACGCTCCTTTCTCCGAGCCGGCTCGCCCGGCCGACGTGAGCGACCATCGGCGCCGTCGCCGCGGCGCCGTTCTCGGCGGCGGCGGCTGCACGCAGCAGCGCCTGCGCGGCGGTCTGTTGGCGCTGCGCGCACTCCTCCGCCGCTTCCCGCGCCGGCGCGATCGCATCGACGATTGTCTTGTCGCCGCGCTGCGCGCCACCGAACGCGGTGACAGCGTCCTCGGCCGCTCGCAACAGCTGTGCGAGCCCTGCGGCGGAGAAGGCATCGGCTTCGCGCGACACCGCCTTCGCGACCGCGTCGAGTAGCACGTAGGAGAGAGCCCCCATCGCCCCACCGACGGCGCCGAACTGGTTTGCGACGACGGCGAGAAGATCGGCGAGCTCGGTGGGCGGCCGCTCGGCGATGGCGCTACGAACTCCTCTCGCGGCGGTCGCCATCGCCAGGCCCTCGTCACCGTCACCGGTGGCGGCGTCGAGGCGGCCGAGCTCGTCGCTGGCTGACTCGAGCGCATCCGCTGCGCAAAGCACGGCGTGCTGAGCCACTCTCACATCGCCGTCGTTCATTGCGCGAACGCGACGGTCCTGGCGGGCGCGTCGAGCAGCTCGAGCAGCTCGTCGTCGAGCAGTGTGACCGTGGCCGAGACGCCGGCCATTTGCAGGGTGGTGATGAACTCGCCGACGTACGATCGCTCGATGGTGAGCTCGCGCTCGGCGAGCAGGTCACGAACGCCTCGGTAGACCAGGTACTGCTCGACCAGCGGGGTTGCCCCGAACCCGTTGATCAGGACGGCGACGCGCGAGCCGGCCGGGCACTCGAGATCGTCGATTACGCGGGCAGCAAGCATCCGCCCAACCTCGTCGGCCGAGCGGAGGGGCTCGCGACTCACGCCGGGCTCGCCGTGCGCGCCCATGCCTACCTCCATCTCATCAGGCCCGCATTCGAAGATCGGCTGCGTGGCGCCGGGAAGCTCGGCGCCGGTCAGGGCCACACCCATGCTGCGAGTCTGCGCGTTGGCCTTGCGCGCGACCCGCTCGACTTCATCGAGCGTCATGCCTGCCTCGGCGGCCGCGCCTGTGACTTTGAAGACGATGATGTCGCCGGCGATGCCGCGACGCTTGTCCGCTTCGTCCTTTGGCGCCGAGGCGACGTCATCGGCGACGAACACCGCACGCACGTCGATCCCCTCGTCCGCCGCTCGCTGGATCGCCAGCCGGCAGTTGAGGATGTCGCCCGTGTAGTTTCCGTAGAGGAGCACGACGCCACGCCCGTGGCTGGCGCGCCGGATCCCCTCGAGCACGATGTCCGGCGAGGGGGCAGCGAAGATGTTCCCGGCCGCCGCGGTGTCGGCCATCCCGACCCCCACATAGCCGAGCATCGCCGGCTCGTGGCCCGATCCGCCGCCGATCGCCACGCCGACCTTGGCCTCGGCGGGCGCGGCTCGCTCGACGACTCGGCGTGAAGCGATCGACAGGAGATCGCGATGCGCAGAGATGAAGGCGTCGAGCATCTCGTCAACGACCGCGGCGGGATCGTTGATCAGCTTCTTCACCATCGCTGTTCCTTGCGTCTCACTCGTCGTTGCTCGCGGCTCCTGGGGTTCGCTGACACGCTACCGCCGGATCGCCCGCGAGGCGTGGTGGCGCGCGCGAACCGCCGGTCTGCGACGCCGCCGGGGCGCAGCTGGCGTCGCTCCGACGCGGTTCCTAGGCGGCAGCCGGCTCGCCGGCTGCGAGCCCGACACTCGGAGCGCCCCACGGGATCAGTGCGACGAGCACGGCGAAGATCGCGAGGACGGCCGCGCCGACGCTGACGGCCGGCACGAGCCCGCTCAGGAAGGCGGCGTGGGTCGCGTAGCTGCCGTGGGCTGAGAACACGCTCGCGAGCACAGCGACGCCGAACACGCCGCCGACCTCGCGGATCGTGTTCGTCGCGCCCGACGCCTGGCCCGCCTGCTGGGCGCGGACGGCGGACAGCACCGCGTTTGCCGACGGGGCGAAGAAGAGGCCCATGCCGCTGCCGGCGAGGATGAAGGGCGTCAGCAGCGTCGCGTAGGAGGTCGTGGTCGTCGCGGCCGCTGCGAGCAGTCCGAGCGCTATCGCCTGCGCTGTGAGACCGGCGACGAGGAACGGCCGCGCGCCGTAGCGCGCCGAGAGAACGCCCGAGATCGGAGCGACGATCATCGTCGCGCCGGTCCACGCCAGGAGCTTCAAGCCGGCCTGCAGCGGACTGTTGTGCAGCACGACCTGCAGGTCCTGCGTGAGGAAGAAGATCGAGCCGAACATGCCGAAGTACATCGCCAGCGAGGCGGCGTTGGTCACCGCGAAGCTGCGCTTGGCAAAGAAGCTCATCGGCAGCATCGGCTGCTCCGCGCGCAGCTCCCAGGCGACGAACGCGGCGAGCAACGCCGCGCCGGTGGCGAGTGCCGCGATCACGGTGGGGGCGGCAAAGCCGGCGGCCTGCGAGTGGACGAGACCGTAGACGATCCCCAGCAGCCCGAGCGAGCCGAGCGTCAAGCCGCGTAGGTCGAGCTGGCCGTAAGGCCCGTAGCTCTCCTCGAGCCCGCGGGCCGCGAACGGCAGCAGCGCGAGGCCGATCGGGACGTTGATAAGAAAGATCCAGTGCCAGTCGAGGGTCGTGATCATCGCGCCGCCGACGAGTGGCCCGAGCGCCACAGCTGTGCCGCTGATCGCTGACCACACGCCGATCGCAGCGCCGCGGCGCTCCGCGGGGAACGCCTCGGCGAGGAGCGTCAAAGACAAGGGCGTTGCGATTGCAGCGCCGCCGCCCTGAAGCGCGCGCGCCGCGATCAGCAGGCCCGTGTCGGGCGCGAACGCGGCGGCCGCGGAAGCGCCGGTGAAGATCGCGAGCCCGGCGACGAAGGTGCGCCGCCGGCCGAACAGGTCGCCGAGCGCCGCGCCCGTCAGCAGCAGCACCGCGTAGCTCAGCGTGTAGGCGTTGACCGTCCACTCGAGGGACTGGACGGAGCTTCCGAAGGCGCGGCGGATGCTCGGCAGCGCCACCGTGACGACGAGATTGTCAAGCGCGACCATGAACAGCGCCAAGGACACGACGATCAGCGTCCTGCGCTCGGACGAACGGCTCATCTCAGGCCTCCCGTGTAGTTAGTGACCAGCCACTCACCATGCAGTGAGGGAAGATAGTGAGTGATCACTCACTTGTCAAGGGTGTCGACCCGTGCCGGGACTACACTGCCCAGCGACAACGATGGCCAGATTCGTTCTCGTCCACGGGGCGTTCGTCGGCGGCTGGTGCTGGGAGCCTGTGGTCGAGCTGCTCGAGCGGGACGGACACGACGTCATCGCCCTCGATCTGCCGGGCTCCGGCGCCGATCGCACTCCCGTGGAGGAGGTCACGCTCGAGGCCTACGTGGACCGCGTCTGCGCTGAGCTCACGCTCGCGGGCGGGCCGGCGATCCTCGTTGGACACAGCCTGGGCGGCGTGGTCATAACCCAGGCCGCGGCGCAGGTGCCCGAGCTGATCGCGCGGCTCGTCTACGTCGCCGCGTTCGTGCCGCGCGACGGTCAGAGCCTGCTCGACCTGACGCGCCTGCCCGAGGGCGCCGATGACCAGGTGCAGGCGAACCTCGTGGTCGAGGGTGCCCCGGCGGTTGGCGTGCTCTCGGACAAGGCGATCTCGCGCGCGCTGTTCAACTGCGCGAGCAACCGCCAGCTCGAGTGGGCGCTCGATCGCGCCCGCCCGCAGGCGCTCGCGCCGCTCGGCGAGCCCGTGATGCTCGGCTCGCGCGCTCCCAAGCCAGCCGTGCGCGTCTACGTCTACACCCTGCGCGACCACGCAATCCCGCCTGCGCTGCAACAGCGGATGGTCGCGGAGAGCCCGTGCGCGCACACCTACGAGATCGACACCGACCACTGCCCGTTCATCTCGCGGCCGAACTCGCTCGCGCGCGTGCTCGACGCCGTCGCGGACGGGCTCGCCTGACTGTTTGGACCGCAGGCGCGGACCCTGCGAACGGCGCCGGATAACCTGCGCTGGCAATGCCTGAGCTTCGCTACGAGCCGAGTGAGATAGAGCCGCGCTGGCAGGCCATCTGGGCGGCCGAGCACACGTGGGAGGTCGCCAACGAGCGCGCTAGCGGACGCCCACGCTCCTACGTGCTCGAGATGCTGCCCTACCCGAGCGGAGAGCCGCACATCGGCCACCTCAAGGTGTATTCGGTCGGCGACGCGATCGCGCACTTCCGCCGCCGTCGCGGCGACGAGGTGCTCCACCCGATGGGCTACGACGCGTTCGGCCTTCCGGCGGAAAACCATGCGATCAAGACGGGCGTGCATCCGCGCGAGTCGACGAACGAATCGATCGCCTCGTTCCAGCGCCAGTTCCGCGAGTGGGGCATCTCGATCGACTGGTCGCGCGAGCTCGCGACGTGTGATCCGAGCTACTACCGCTGGACGCAGTGGATCTTCCTCGAGCTCTTCAAGGCGGGCCTCGCGGACCGTCGCGAGGCCGCCGTCAAGTGGTGCCCCAACGACCAGACCGTGCTCGCCAACGAGCAGGTGGTGGACGGGCGCTGCGAGCGCTGCGGCGCGCTCGTCGAGCTGCGCCAGCTCGAGCAGTGGTTCTTCAAGATCACCGACTACGCGCAGCGCCTGCTCGACGATCTCGGCGGGATCGACTGGCCCGAGCACGTGAAGACGATGCAGCGCAACTGGATCGGCCGCTCGGAGGGCGCCGAGGTTGCGTTCCATCAGCCCGATCTGGGCGTCGACTATCTCGTCTTCACGACGCGACCCGACACGCTCTTCGGCGCGACATTCTTCGTCATGGCACCCGAGCACCCGGACGTGCTACGCCTGGCGGTGGGCACCGAGCGCGAGCGAGAGGTTCACGACTACGTCAACCGCGCGCTCACCGAATCCAGCGCCGAGCGCGGCGCGGCCGGCAAGGCCAAGACCGGCGTGCCGCTCGGGCGCAGCGTGATCAATCCTGTGAACGGCGAGGCGGTCCCGATGTTCGTCGCCGACTACGTGCTGATGGAGTACGGGACCGGCGCGATCATGGCGGTGCCGGCCCACGACGAGCGCGACCACGAGTTCGCGCAAGCGTTCGGCCTGGAGATCCGTCGCGTGATCGAGGGCGGCGAGCTGCCTTACACCGGCGACGGACCGCTGACCGCTTCGAGCGCCGAGTTCGATGGCATGCCGAGCCTCGAGGCCAAGGCACGGATCATCGCCTGGCTCGAGCGCGAGGGGCGCGGCAAGGCCGCCGTCAACTTCCGCCTGCGCGACTGGCTCGTCTCACGCCAGCGCTACTGGGGCTGCCCGATTCCCGTCGTCCACTGCGCGGGCGACTGCGGCATCGTGCCGGTGCCGGTCGAGCAGCTGCCGGTGCTGCTGCCGGACATCGAGGACTACGCGCCAAAGGGCCGCTCGCCGCTCGCGGCCGCCGAGGATTGGGTTACCACGACCTGCCCGGCCTGTGGCGGTCCCGCGCGGCGCGAGACCGACACGATGGACACCTTCGTCGACTCCTCGTGGTACTTCCTGCGCTACTGCGACGCGCGCAACGAGGCGGCCGCTTGGGATCCGAAGGTGCTCGCCGAGTGGATGCCCGTCGACCAGTACATCGGCGGCGTCGAGCACGCGATCCTGCACCTCATGTACGCGCGCTTCTTCACGAAGGCGCTTGCCGACCTCGGTCACCTCTCCTTCCAGGAGCCGTTCGCGGCCCTCTTCACGCAAGGGATGATCACGCGCGAAGGCGCGAAGATGTCCAAGTCCAAGGGCAACGCCGTCTCGGCGCAGGAGGTGATCGAGCGCTACGGGGTCGACACCGCTCGCTCCTACATCCTCTTCATCGGACCCGCCGATCAGGACGCCGACTGGTCCGATGAGGGGGTCGAGGGCGTCCACCGCTTCCTCGCCCGGCTCTGGCGTCTCGCTGTCGAAACCGCGGCGGCGACCGACGCGGTCGAGCCGCCGAGCGAGCCGCAGGGCGCTGACCTCGAGCTGCTGCGCAAGGCGCACTGGGCGATCTGGAAGGTCACCGGTGACCTCGACGGCCGTTTCGCGTTCAACACCGCGATCGCCGCCGTCATGGAGCTTGTCAACGAGTGCTACCGCCTGCGCGTGCAGGCCGCCGACGGCTCGCTGCGCTTCGCGCTGACGGCTGCGGCATCGCTGGTCTTTCCCTTCGCGCCTCACACCGCCGCCGACGCCTATCAGCGCCTGACCGGCGCACGCGTCTGGGAACGGCCCTGGCCGGAGCCTGACCCGGCGCTGCTCGCGCGCGACACCTACGAGCTCGTCTGCCAGGTCAACGGCAAAGTCCGCGACCGCGTCCAGGCGCCCTCGGAGCTCGGCGAGGAGGAGCTCAAGGAGCTCGCGCTGGCTCAGCCGAACGTCCGTGCGCACATCGACGGACACGAGATCGCCAGGGTGATCGTGGTCCCCGGCAGGCTCGTCAACGTGGTCGTGCGCTAGCCATTCATTCGAACAAAACTCGTTGCAGTCGTCACCCGCTGTTCGTAGACTGCGCGCGATCCAGTCAATCCACTAGGAGGGCACAGTGGACTTCTCGAAGCTCAGCCGCGAAGACTGGATGGTCGGGGGAGGCACCCTTCTTCTGATCATCTTCCTCTTCACGCTGCCGTTCTACTCATTCTCGATCGGGATACTCGGGTCTATCGATCGTGTGGCGACCGACTCGCCGGCATCGATCTGGGGCATCCTGGCGCTGATCGTCGCGATCGTCGTTCTCGTCGATTGGGCACTCGCCGTATTCAGTCCTGACACCCAGATACCGACCACGGCGCTTGGCCGCGAGCTGACGCGGGCCGCGGCTGGAGCACTGGTATTCGTCCTGCTGCTGATCAAGCTGCTCGTGCACACCGGCTATCTCGGTTGGGGGTGCTTCGTCGACCTGATCGTCGCGGCTCTTGTCACCTACGGCGCTTGGGCTATCTCCCAGGGCAAGTCAACGGCGGTGAAGCCCTCCTAGAGCCCGAGGTGATCTCCGGCGTCGCGCGCAGATGCGCGACGCCGGGCGGGTAGCCTTGAGCGCCGGATGCCGGCGCTCAAGCCCGCTTACCTGATCTGCGGCGACGACCACGCGCGCGTGAGCGAGCGCCGGGCGCGGCTGCGCCGCCTTGCTGACGAGGGCGGCGGGCCGCTCGAGACGGCGGCGAGCGCGCAGGAGGCGGCCGCGCTGCTCGCGGCGCTGACGCTCGCGACCGGTTGGCGCTTCATCGTCGCTGACGGCTGCGAGCGCTGGAGCGAAGCCGACGTGCGCGAGCATCTCGAGCCCGTGCTCGCGGCGATCCCACCGGAGACGACGATCGCGTTCTTCGCGCTCGAGGACTCCCGCGCGAAGGCGCCGGAGCTCTTGCACAAGCTGGTGCGAGCGGCGGGCGGCGACATCGCGGCGGAGAGCGCGGTCAAGGAGTGGGAGCTGCCGCAGTGGGTGGCCGCGCGCGCGGGCGAGCTCGGCCTGTCGCTCGACGCCGGCGCGGCGCGCGCGCTCGTGCAGGCGATCGGCCCGCGCCAGGCGCGACTGGCGCGCGAGCTGGAGAAGCTCTCGATCGAGCTCGGCCCCGGCGCCTCGCTCGACGCCGAGGCCGTCACCGAGCGTGTCGTTCGCGCCGCCGAGCGCAAGGTCTGGGCGCTCGCCGACGCGCTGGTCGCCGGCAATCGCCCCAGCGCGATCCGCCTCTACCTCGAGCTGCGCGACCAGGGCGAACGCGTCGAGTCGCTCAGCTACTGGATGACACGGCGCCTACGCGAGGCACTCGCGGTCGCCACCGAGCTCGAGGCGGGCACGCCGATCGCGAAGGTCCGCGCCGGGCTGCGGATGCCGCCGAAGGCGGCGGGGCGCTTCGTCGAGGAGGTAAGCCGCAGCGACACGGCGGCGCTGCGACGCGCGATCACGCTGCTCGCCCAGCTCGAGCTCGACACGCGCGGCAACTCGGCGCTCGACCCGGACACGCTCGCGCTGCGGACGATCGAGCAGATCGCAGCCTGAGCGCTGCGCGACGCTACTCGTCCGCGATGCCGCGCGCGACGCGCGCGGCGCGGGCCTTCTTGCGGGCGCCGTTGTTGCGGTGCAGCGCGCCGGTCTTGATCGCCTTGTCGATCTTCGAGATCAGCGTGCGGTGCTCGCTCGCGACGCGCTCGCGGTCGCCCTCGCCGACAGCCGCTTCGAGGCGGCGGAAGTAGGTCTTGACCGCCGAGGTGCGCTGGCGGTTCTCGACCCGCTCGCGCTCGGCACGGAGGATGCGCTGCTTCTGAGAGGCGATGTTGGCCATACAAAAGAGGCGGGCCGGTGCCGCCTCGCGCCGTACTATAGCTGCGTTTGAGCGCCACCACTCCAGCCGCCAGGCGGGCGGCCGACAAGCGTCACCCCGGGCGCGTCGCGCGTAACACGGCGATCTTCTCCGTTGCCACCGCCTTCTCGCGCGTGGCGGGGCTGGGCCGCGAGATCACCGCCGCGACGCTGTTCGGCACGCGGCCGACGGCCTCGGCGTTCACGCTCGCCTTCCAGATCCCAAACCTCGTCGCGAACCTGTTCGCGAACGCCGCCCTCTCCGCAGCGTTCGTTCCGGTCTTCACCGACCTGCTCCACCAGGGCAAGCGGCGCGAGGCCTTCCAGCTCGCCTCGACGCTGCTCTGGATCATGCTGATCGCGCTGGCGGCGATCACCGCGTTCTTCGTCCTGCTCGCGGGCGTGATCATGCCGCTCTTCCTCGCCTCGCACCTGTCGAGCATTCCGGGGATCACGAGCTTGACGGTCCTGCTCTCGCAGATCCTCTTCCCGGTCGTCCTGCTGCTCGGTTTGACGAGCCTCTTCACCGGGATCCTGCAGTCCTTCGAGCGCTTCACGATGGCGGCCGTCGCGCCGGCGATCTGGAACCTCGTGATCATCGCGCTGACGCTCTACCTGCACCCGACCTACGCGCATTCGAACAACGGCATCGAGGCTTACGCGATCGCGATCCTCGCCGCGACCGCCGTCCAGATGCTGCTCGTCATGGGCGCGCTCGCGCGGATCGACTTTCGCCTGTCGTTCCACATCGACTGGCACAACCCACGCGTGCGCCAGGTCCTCGGGCTGCTGCTGCCGGTGACGATCGGCCTCGGGATCGTGAACCTCGATCAGCTGATCAACTCGGCCTTCGGCGGCCTCGTCGGCGCGCAGGTGCCGCGTGCGATCGACCAGGCGTTTCGCATCTACATGCTGCCGCAAGGGATCTTTAGCGTCGCCGTCGCGACCGTCCTGTTTCCGACGCTCAGCCGCATGGCGGCCCAGCACGACCCGGTCGGAATGCGCCGCGCGCTCGCGATCGGGATGCGCCAGATCAACCTGATGCTGATCCCCGCCGCCGCGTTCCTGATGGTCCTCGCGACGCCCGTGATCCGGCTCGTCTACCAGCACGGCCAGTTCACCTCCTACTCCACCCATCTCGCCTCGATCGCGCTCATCTGGTTCGCCGCAAGCCTTCCGTTCGGGGGCCTCAACCTGCTGCTGACCCGCACTTTCTTCGCACTCCAGCGGCCCTGGATCCCGACCGGCCTGGCGGCGCTGAACATGACGATCGACGCGATCGTCAGCCTCGGCTTCTACAAGCCGTTCGGCATTTCGGGCCTGATCCTCGGCACCCTCGCCGGCAACGTCGTGATGACCGTGCTGCAGCTGCGCCGCCTGCGGACCGGCTTCAACGGCCGCCTCGACGGCGCTCAGACGCTGATGATCACCGCCCGCGTGCTCATCGCCTCGGCCTTCATGGCGTTCGTCTCATGGCTCGTCTGGCGAATCCTCTACGACATCCTCGGCGGCTCGGTCCCGGCCCAGATCGTCGAGGTCTGCGGCGCCGCCGCGGCCGGCGGCTGGCTGTACATGAAGACCGTGTTGCGGATGAAGATCCCCGAGGCCTACCAGGTCCAGGAGATGCTGATCGGCCGCTTCCGCCGATGAGCGAGCGTCGCCTGGAAGCGCCGCTCTAGGGCTCGAGGCCGAGCGCGCCGGCCTGCCCCTCGAGCGCCGCCGCGACGAACGCCACGTGCTCGTCGAAGTCGACGCCCAGCGCGGCCGCGGTGGCCTCGAGCTCGCCGCGATCGACCGCGGCCGCGAACGACGGCTGGCGCATCTTCTTGCGCACCGACTTCGCGCTCAGGCCGTGCAGCCGCTCGGGGCGCACCATCGCGCAGGCGAGGATGAAGCCCGACAGCTCGTCGACTGCGCGCAGCGTCAGCTCGATCGGCGCGCGCGCCTCGACGCCGAGGTAGTCGGCGTGCGCGGCGATCGCCCGCACCATCTCGGGTGGCGCGTCACGGCGCTCGAGCTCGGCGATGATCAGGCGCGGGTGCCCGGTCTCGGGGTCCGGATGGCGCTCGTAGTCGGCGTCGTGCAACAGGCCCGTCGCGCCCCACAGCTCGACGTCCGCGCCGTAGCGCGCTGCGTAGGCGCGCATCGCCGCCTCGACCGCGAGGCAGTGGCGCCGCAGCGGCTGGCTCGCCACCCACTCGCAGAGCAGCTCCCAGGCCTCATCGCGGCTCACATCGGTGCTCACCGGCACCAGCCTATCCGGGGCAAGCCCCGATCGAGCGCCAGCGCGGCGCACGCATCTGCGACCAGTACGCTGAATCCCCACATCGACCGTGTAAGCCCACGAGGATGGCGGCCCAGCAAGCGGCGCCTCACCGCCCAGCCTCGCGGCCGCCATCGCAGTGCACATTCGCAACTTCTGCATCATCGCCCACATCGACCACGGCAAGTCGACGCTCGCCGATCGCATCCTCGAGCTGACGCACACGGTCGAGGGGCGCGCGATGCGCGCGCAAGTCCTCGACTCGATGGACCTTGAGCGCGAGCGCGGGATCACGATCAAGGCGCAGGCGGTGCGCGTGCTCTATCAGGCACGCGACGGCCAGAGCTACCAGCTGCACTTGATCGACACGCCCGGGCACGTCGATTTCACCTACGAGGTCTCGCGTTCGCTCGCTGCCTGCGAGGGCGCGGTGCTCGTCGTGGACGCCTCGCAAGGCGTCGAGGCGCAAACGGTCGCAAACACCACCTCGCGGTCGAGGCGGGCCTCGAGCTCGTGCCGGCGCTCAACAAGATCGATCTGCCGGGCGCCGAGCCCGAGCGCGTCGCGCACGAGATTGGCGAGCTGATCGGCGAGGATCCGGACGACGTGCTGCGGATCTCGGCCAAGACGGGGGAGGGCGTCGTCGAGGTCCTCGAGCGGATCGTCGCGCGCGTGCCGCCGCCGGCGGGCGACCCCGAAGGCGCGCCGCGGGCGCTGATCTTCGACTCGCAGTTCGACCAGTACCGCGGCGTCGTCGCCTATGTGCGCGTGGTCGATGGCGTCTTCCGCAAGGGCGCCGCGATCCGTGCGATGGCCTCCGGCACGCACGCCGAGATCGACGAGATCGGCTTCGTTGCTCCGGCGATGACGGCGAGCGGCGAGCTTCACGCGGGCGAGGTCGGCTACCTGATCACGGGCATCAAGGACGTCACGCAGCTGCGCGTCGGCGACACGCTGACGACGCGCGCGCACGGCGCGAAGGCGCCCCGCGCGGGTTACCGCGACGTCAAGCCGATGGTGTTCTGCGGTCTGTTCACAGTCGATACAGAGCAGTTCCCCGAGCTGCGCGACGCCCTGGAGAAGCTCGCGCTCAACGACGCGGCGCTCTCGTGGGAGCCCGAGACCTCGGACGCGCTCGGGTTCGGCTTTCGCGTCGGCTTTCTCGGCCTGCTGCACATGGACATCGTGCGCGAGCGCCTGGAGCGCGAGTACGACCTCGAGCTGCTCGCGACGATGCCGTCGGTCGGCTTCCAGGTGACCTTGACGAGCGGCGAGGAGCTCGAGGTCCACAACCCATCCGACATGCCCGACCCGGGACGGATCGCCGAGATCCGCGAGCCCTACGTGCACGCGACGGTGATCTGCCCGCGTGAGCACATCGGCGCCGTGATGGAGCTCTGCCAGGAGCGGCGCGGCATCCACGCGGGCATGCACTACCTCTCACCCGAGCGCGTCCAGATCAACTACGAGCTCCCTCTCGCGGAGATCGTGCTCGACTTCTTCGTCCAGCTGAAGTCGCGCACGCGCGGCTACGCCTCGCTCGACTACGAGATCGCCGACAGGCGCCCCTCGAAGCTCGTCAAGCTCGACGTGCTGCTCGCCGGCGAGCCGGTTGACGCGCTCTCGATTGTCGTCCACCGCGACAAGGCCTACGAGTTCGGCCGCATGCTGACCGAGCGCCTGCGCGAGAAGATCCCGCGCCAGCAGTACGACGTCGCGATCCAGGCCGCGATCGGCTCCAACGTGATCGCGCGCGAGACGGTCAAGGCCTACCGCAAGGACGTGATCGCGAAGTGCTACGGCGGCGACATCACGCGCAAGCGCAAGCTGCTCGAAAAGCAGAAGGAGGGCAAGAAGCGGATGAAGCAGGTTGGCCGCATCGAGGTGCCGCAGGAGGCGTTCCTGGCGGTGTTGGAGCTCAACACCAAGTAGCTTCACGTGCACGCGGCGCAGCCGCCTTGCGCGCTCACGGTAGGGTGGCGCTCCCGTGAGGATTCTCTTCGTCTGCACCGGCAACATCTGCCGCTCGCCGATGGCCGCGGCGGTGATGCGAAGGCTCGTCGAGGACGCGGGGCTCGCATCGCAGTTCGCGATCGACTCGGCGGGGACCGGTTCCTGGCACGAGGGGGAGCCGGCGCAGCCGCTCGCGGTCAGCGTCGCGGCCGCGCACGGCTACGTCGTGGACGGCGTCGCACGCCGCGTCGGGCCGGGCGATCTCGTCGATAACGACCTCGTGGTCGCGCTCGATCGCTCACATCTGCGGCAGCTGCGCGACATGGCTATCGACCTCGAGT
>Ga0187771_10002266_pt1 | contig 13206 bp, 13 predicted proteins | sample 0116_SJ02_MP15_1_FD_133139 | JGI IMG/M metagenome (GOLD analysis project Ga0187771, IMG submission 133139) | Tropical peat soil microbial communities from peatlands in Department of Meta, Colombia - 0116_SJ02_MP15_10_MG | ecosystem: Environmental > Terrestrial > Soil > Wetlands > Peat | place... | reverse complement strand
CTATGGGAAAACTTCGTCGAGGGTACGGATGAGCCGGTGCGTGCTTGGTGGCTGCGGACGGTTCCCTGTACGCTGGCATAGCAGAGTCTGCAACCCCGCCGACTTTGCTGCATCGAGCTCTGTGGTGACATCGGAGACAAAAACAATCTCACCCGGCAACTGTTGCAGCGTTTTGGCAATTATTTGATAACTCCGCGCATCGGTCTTAGCCCCCGTGGTCGTGTCAAAATGGTGAGAGACATACCTCGTCAAGTCCCCGGCCATAGTGTGCGCAAACAGCAATCTCTGCGCCAGCACGCTGCCTGAAGAGAAGATACAGACATTTCTCTTCTGTTCCTGCCAACGATTCAGCGCTCGTGGCACGTCCTCAAAGACCTGGCCGTACAATTGACCGCTTCGGTAGCCCTCTTCCCAGATCTTGCCTTGAAGTGATTTTAGGGGTGTGGACTTGCGATCATGTGCTATCAACCACTCAATGTAGGCGACCAGAGACTCCAGCTCTGCTTCTGACGTATCAGAGCGCAACTGAGGAGGGTTAAGGCTCTTGCGCGTATCCGTCAGGTTTTCGTCACGAAGCGCAGCCACGTCCGCGCGGACATCCAACTTTGAAGCATGTTGCGTTAGAAACCGGCCGCAATGCAAGCGGGCATACGGAAAAAGGACGTTGAAGACGAAGTCGATAGGCGTTGTCGTGCCTTCGATGTCCAACAGAACGGTTCGACCAGTTTGCACGAGCGGCGCTGCAATCAAGATTGGACCACAAGAGTCTGTGGCGGAATATATGAGTGTCCTAGACATACGGGTTGATAATTGCGATCTACACCGCTGTCTGTATAGTGCGGGGTCCAGCCCGAAGTATCCTGGAACAGGCGAATCACTCGGATCGTCCGTTCCGCACACAAATCGAACCAGTGCCACGTGCCACGCGGTATGCGAATCAGATCGCCTGCTTCCACGACGATCGCGGTTAGTGATCCAGCACGCGGCCGGATATGAAACAAACCTCGGCCATAGATGACGAAGCGCACTTCGTCCTCGTCGTGCCAGTGTTCACGATTGAATTTAGCCAGCATGGCTTCCAAATTTGGCGTCTTGGGATTCACGTCGATCACATCTGCCGTTACGTAGCCGCCGCGCTGCTTGAGCTTATCAATCTCGACGCCGTAGGCCGCAAGCACTTCTTCAGGCCTCGCATCCGGCTCGATAGCGTGCGCCGGTTCCCATCGTTCGTATTCGATTCCAATACTCGCCAGATATGTTGTAACTTCTACTGACTCGCAGAAACTCCGATTTTCGTCCGCTATCCTCACTATTGCCATCTCCGTTACCTCTTTACCTCAACTTAGGATCTGAAATTGTACACTTTCATGACTGCGGAACCGGACGGGTGAAACCAGCCCGTCCCGTCACCTCCAACAAGAACTCCAAGATCTCAAGATGCCGTTTTGCCTCGGCCAGATTCTCTCCCCAGGTGTAGAGTCCATGTCCTCGCAACAAAAACCCATGAGCCTCTGGGTGCTGGGTAAGTATCTCTTCAACGGCGCCCGCCAACCGCGCCATGTCCTGATCGTTTTCGAGAATTGGTACCCACTCTCGATGCGTGTGCGAGTTCACGCCACGCAAACCCTTGAGCATCTCATAGCCCTCAAGGCATAGGCCGCCTCGGGCTCCATGAAAGTCGGAAACCATTGTGCTCCAGACGGAGTGGGTATGCAACACAACTCCAGCTTTACGCAGACGCGCGGCCGTCAGGTGCAATGCTGTCTCCGCGGATGGTAGACCCGACCCCTCTTTCACCGTCCCATTAGCGTCTACGTGCACAAATTGTGCCGGGGAAAGACTTCCCTTATCTAACCCGGTGGGTGTGATTGTCATGCAGAATGGGTCACGGCTTACAACGGCACTAAAGTTTCCGCTTGTCCCGAATGCCCACCCTTTGTCATAGCAGAGTCGTCCTAACTCAGCCAAGAGCACTTCGAGTCCTGAAGAGTCAGGGATCATATAAGTGAACCTCGCAAAATCGTACGCCCAGCATATTTAGAGCAAACTTATTTCATCTCCGCAACCAAGTCGATTTCCACACAAGACCCGAAAGGGATTTGTGCCACTCCGAAAGCACTACGCGCGTGCGCGGCGGTTTCTCCAAACACATCCATTAACAACTCAGAAGCGCCATTAGCGACCAAATGCTGCTCGGTGAAATCTGGCGCACTGTTGACCAGTATCATAAGTTTCACGATCCTAGAGATGTTGTCGAGGTTCTCGGCTGCGGAGTGCAAGGTTCCAATCAAGTCAATGGCCACGCCGCGCGCTGCCTGCTTTCCCTCCGCGGTAGTTAGCTGCCCGCCCAGCTGGCCGATCCAGGGCTTGCCATCGCGCTTCGCAATATGGCCGCTCAAGAAAAGAAGATTTCCGCTGCGCACATACGGAACAAACGCGGCTACCGGTGCGGTGACCGGCGGTAAAGTGATCCCTACTTGCTTCAGCTTGTCATATACGGACACATCCATCTCCAATGATGTCCAATAGTGTGATGAAAGCAACTTGCATCATTTACGACCAAATATTCTGCTCAGCCTGGCTCTGCAATAGACATCCGCTTATATCTGCTCCGAATGATGGGCGGTGTTCACCACATCGCGCCGGAAAACGTCAACAAAACCGATGCCGGGACTATGGATGAAGAAATGGTCCCCGGGAAATATTCTCAGGTTACAACTTGCAGAGGTAAGTTCCTCCCAAGCGCGGAGAGTTTCAACGGGAGCATCTGTGTCCTGGAGCGCGCCATACGCCGTGATGGGACAGGAAAGACGCTGCTCGAGGCGATATTCGTAGGTATCAAGCATCTCGAGATCCGCTCGAAGCGCCGGGAAGAACAGTTTCACTGCTTCCGGATGATCAAGCAGTTCCTTGTGAGTACCGTTAAACTTTTTCACCTCCGCCATGAATGACTGCTCGGGAAGATTGAAGATAGGCGCTTTCCGGCTGGGCACGTTGGGAGCGCTGCGACCGGAAACAAAGAGCCGCCGCGGCGCGGCAAAGCCTCTCCTACGAAGCTCCCGAGCCAGCTCAAAGCTAATAAGTGCTCCCATGCTATGCCCGAACAAGGCATATGGTGGTTGAGGCTCGCGCGTGATGAGGTCTGCAAGAGTCTGAACGAGCAAGGTGAGTCGGGTAAACATCTGCTCACCCATGCGCTTTCCCCTGCCGGGAAGATGCACTAAACATAGATCGATATCAGGTGGGAAATGCCGCTGCCAGATGCGAAACCCGGATATATTTCCTCCGGCGTAGGGAAAGCAAAAGAGTCGCAGCGACTGCCCGTGTACCAAAGAAAGAGACTGAAACCATAGCTGGCTCGAAGTGTCCGCCAGCCCATCCGATGACTTAAATGCAGGGACTGTCATTGTCTTGAGACGCGCTCTACAGCTATTCGCAATTGGACCGCGGAACGACGGTTATGTTCGCCATTGACCTGCCCTCGAAAGACTCACCTGGCCAACAATGGCCTTCACCTCGGGGCGGCAGCGAACTAATGCGGAACAGGGAGTGCGGGCATTAGACCTATCCCAATCCTTGTTCCTGCATTTTCTTTCTTAAACTCAGTGGGCGCATGTCCGTCCACACTTCTTTGATGTACGCTAAGCACTCGTCTTTCGTTCCGCTTTTGCCTGCAGTTTGCCAACCTAAAGCATTTTCTCGATGGGCAGGCCAGATAGAATACTGCTGTTCATGATTTACAACAACGTTATACATGGTCTTATCTTCTTGATCATTGGACATTACAGTCTCTCCTTAAAAGCGAGTTCTCCTGTCCCTGACGACAAGCTACCCAGCTTTTGCCAAACTTTCTGGTGATCGCTTTTCCGGCGAAGCTCTCTTTCCACCTAGCAACCTTCGTATGATCCGGGAGATCGTTCAGTATTCGGCGACTAGCTTTGATGTGCTGCTCGAGTTTTTCGATGTTGTAGAGAGCAATCCTTAGCGCATGGAGGTAAGGCTTGTCGGGAATTCTTGCACTGCACAATATCCGTTTGCAATGAAAGTTTACCTTCGACAATCACCTGAGACAAAAGACCCATATATTCCTGTGCGCTCTCTATGCTCTCAAAGGGGGTTTTGGCAACATTTGCCATTACTCTTCACGTCTTTACAGTGACCTGATGGCCATAAACCCTTCGGCTTCGACGGTAGCAGACTGCTCTCTATTCGCCGAGCTGGGTCGCACTCCCATTGGGTCAACATTCGTCTACAGCCGCTCGAACCTTGGCGCGATTGCGTAAGACAAAACCAAGTTAAAGTCTGCACACCTCGATCACCGGAATTGCGCTTTATCGTAACACCATGGCGCTGATTCCGACCTCGACTATTGGACTAGGCTCTTTCTCGGCGAAAAGCAGGTTGTGCAGTTGGCGAGACATGACTAGGCTGTTCCCCGGCGCTGAACTTCTTTTCTGCCGGAGCTGGGGAAAGGTATTTCCGCTAGGCCGAGCGTTTATCCAGGGTTAGATCCGATGAAGAATGACTTCTCCGACGACCATCCAGCCCATTTGTGCATCCACCAGCTTTTCGAGGAACGCGCGGCTGCCGCGCCAGAAGCCGTTGCACTGGTGTCGGGCAATACTAGGTACACTTATTCGGAGCTCAATCGCGAGGCGAATCAGTTAGCGCACTATTTGATAGAGCGGGACGTGGACGCTAACTCTCGCGTGGGCATTTTTATGGAGCGGTCATGCGAGATGGTGATCGGAGTTCTGGGAATCCTCAAGGCTGGGGGAGCTTATGTACCCTTCGATTCCACCTACCCCAAAGCACGTCTTGCCGGGATGCTACAAGACATAAACCTCAAGCATCTGCTGTCGATGAATAGCCTGCTCGGGTACCTTCCTGAAAAGAACAGCTCTGTTATCACCCTCGATGGTGACAAGGAGGCGATCGCACGAGCAAGCTCCGACAACCCCCGCAAGCGCATCAGCTCGGATGATTTGGCGTACGTTATCTTCACATCCGGTTCGACAGGCAAATCCAAGGCCGCCGCAGTCCACCACCAAGGTTGGAGCAACCTGTTGACCTGGTTCACCAGGCAGTTCGAGATAACCTCACAGGACAAGGTTCTGCTGGTGAGTTCTTTCAGCTTCGACCTTACCCAGCGGGCCTTGGCCATGCCATTGATTTGCGGCGGAGAGCTGCATTTGCTCGCCTCCAACCATTACAGCTCTGAGCTCACCCTGAATACTATCGACGCCGAAAAGATTACGTTGATGAACTGCGCACCCAGCCCGTTCTATCCCTTAATAGAAAACCAACCCGCTGAGTCGCTGCGAAGGCTGGCCTCGCTGCGAATCGTCTTCCTGGGCGGAGAGCCGATCTCAGGCGCCCGATTGAAAGAATGGGTCGCCTCCGAATATTGCAAAACCGAATTGGTGAACGTGTACGGCGTTGCCGAATGCTCCGACGTTTCTACCTACTACAGGCTGCATGACTTTGACCGTTATGTTTCCAGTTCGGTGCCCATCGGCATCCCCATCGATAACACGCAGGTATATGTGATGGATTCGGAAATGAACTGCCTGCCCGACGGCGAAATCGGCGAGCTTTGCATCGCGGGAGAAGGCGTCGGCAAGGGTTACGTAAACGACGACGAGCTGACGAAGAAGAAATTCATCACCCTGAAACTTGGCCGTACGCCGGAGTCGGTGTATCGCACGGGAGACTTGGGACGGCTTGGGAAGGATCAAAACTTCGAGTATGTGGGCCGCGTCGACCACCAAGTCAAAGTTCACGGCGTCCGGGTCGAACTGGAAGAAATCGAAACAACCCTTCGGCAACATCCTCGGGTGCAAGAAGCCATCGTGTTGGTCAAGGAAATCGAGCTAGGCGATCAACGTATCGTCGCTTACGTAATCCCCAAGGAGTCAATCTCGGACGGGGAATGGGGTAACGTCGAAGAGGACTTGAGACGACACCTGCGAGTAAAGCTGCCAAAGAATATGGTTCCAAACACGTTTATCAAAATAAAGGAGGCACCATTGAATCCGAACGGGAAAGTTGATCGTATCGCACTTCAAAACGAAACTGGGAACAACGGTGCAAATCCCCAGTCGCGGCAGCGGTCAACCGCCGAGATTGTGATTGGAGCATTTGTCGCCGAGGCGCTTCGCATCCCGCAGGTCGGCCTGGACGACGACTTCTTCGATATCGGCGGTCATTCAATGATGGCCATCCAGGTGGTAACTCAGATCAATGAGACCTTTGGAACGCGCTTCGATCTATCCCTTTTCTCCAACGAAGAGACTACGGTTTCAAAACTGGCGATCCTAGTGGCGGAGGAACAGCTGAGGATTAAGCAGGGTGGAATGGTTGAGGCTACCACGGCAGCGTAAAGCAATCGTGATCTCGGCTCACTAGAAAGAATCGACAACTTAAAGGAAAAAATATGACTACCACGCAGACCGAATCATTTGTGCTCACGGACGCGGAACAACAGTTTTTCGAAGAAAACGGCTATGTTGGGCCCTTTACGTTGTACGAGCCAGAAGAGATGGAGCGGATATGGAACAAGACCCGGCGCCAGATCTTCGACCGCTCCCACGCGATCTACGAGATCGATATGCACTCCGGTCCAAACAACATAGCCAATTATGATCGCCATTTGGACGTCCCTTTTTTGGCTCAGCACATCGCCCGGCCAGAAATCGTGGACAAGCTCAAAGCCGCATTCGGCCCAGATATCCTCTGCTGGAGGACGGAATTCTTCCCCAAGTACGGCGGAGACGAGGGAACGGACTGGCATCAGGCGGACACTTTCGCCATGGCTTCGGGAAAACCCCAGATTATCTGGCCCGAGACCGGGTTCGGGGGCACAGTGACAGTGTGGACAGCTTTCACGGAGGCTTCCATCAAGACCGGGTGCCTCAGATTCCAACCCGGAACACACAAGAAAATGTTCTATGACGAAATGAAGAAGATGACTTACGATCTTTCTCGGGTCAACAAGACGATAAAGGATGGCATTCGCAGAGGTTTCTTCGGCTACGACTACACAGAACTTCTCATCGATCCTAACGTTAGGCCTGAGGAATCCAAGGCCGTGTCTATCCCGATGAAAGCAGGTCAGTTCGTCATCTTCTGGTCGACGCTGGCCCATGCCTCCTTTCCGAACGACGCCGAACCTAACGTCTTGAGGCTTGGCTTCGCCTCCCGGTATGTGCCACCCTACGTCAAAATCTATCCAGACACGGACAGGATAGAGGAATACGGTGCTTCGTTGCCCCTGGACAAATACGGCGCTGTGCTGGTGGCCGGTGAAGACAAATATGGCTACAACCGGCTCCTGCAGGCCACGACTCGCGGCACACCATTCGCCGCCGCGTAAATTCTTTTTCCACGCGGTGCAAGTACGTGGCGACAGCTAGTACTAAAGCTGGGCTCGGGATTTGGCGATTGATCCGCTCGGAATAAAACATGCGGGTCAGGTTTGCAAGATGAAGTCATACATCGCGCATCTCGATTACACCGTTCCCAAAGCGAGGATCACGCTCTCGCATATCCTATCCGATGGGGGATTGAGCGAACGGGACTTGGCGCAAATATCTCAAAAGCTGCTTGGAAGGGTCGTTCCCAAGCAGAAGCTCATCGACTCCTGGGAAACGATGTCGAGCATGTTCAGGGGTGAAAGAAGAAACGAAGCCAGCGTTTTTGCCGACATGCTTACAAAGATGTTCGCCTCACGAATAGCCCAGCCTTCGGAGATAAGCTACATCATTTATGCTCATGGAAATTCCGTTTCTGCGGGCGACCCATGGGCTCTGCACTCCGACGAAGAATGCGTCAATGTTCCTTATTTCCTGCAGCGAAGAATGGAAATGGCAAAGGCCATCGTCTTCAACGTTGAGCAGGAGTGTACGGGGTCGTTCACCGCGATCAATATTGCCAAGCTGCTTGTGGAACACGGCGGTGCCGGCAAGATCCTGATTCTGTCTTCGAACTACTTCGAATGCACGCAGAAGCGGCTGATGGGGGGATCGGTTTTCGTGGGGGATGGCCAAGGTCTGATGTTGATTTCCAGCGAACGCGGCCCGCTGGAGATCATCGGTGGCGTGGGCAAGACCGACGGGACAATCGATAGCATCAACAGCTTCATGGACCCGAAAAACCAGCAGAGGATCGTGGACGTAGGGTCGTCGCTCATCCACGAGCTTTTGCAAAACCACGGCCTAAGCTTCGATGATGTTCCGATTCTTGTTCCTCTCAACACCACCCCAGTCGTGTGGCAAGGCTACGCCAAGCGGCTGGGAATCTCCGTAAAGAAGGTGTTCTTTGAAAACATGGGAAAGGGTGGACACTTGGGTGATGTGGATCTTATCCGGAATTTGAAAGACATCAGCTCGAAGCAGGACTTCCCAAATGGCTACCTAGTGGTGTATGGGGTGGCGACGGGAACCTCGTGGAACGCCCTGTTGTTGAAAACCTGCCCTTTGGCTGCGGAAGCCTCAGGCCGCTGCCGGGAAGGAATCGCTTCCGCGGTTTGAAAGTTCTTGACATCGCCCGTCCACAATTGGAGTTGGCCATGGACGAAATGGAAAAACAACAATTTCAAACTGACCTTGCGAAGCGGGGGCTGGAGCTGGGCGAACCTGTTTGCGTAGCCCGCATCATTGACGCTCCGGTTGCCAACGTTTGGACGGTGATTTCCCAGCCGGGTCAGCTTCAGAAGTATCATCCCTATTGCCGAGAAAACAACGTCTATATATGGCCAGGCGTGGGGTCCAGAGACGGCGTCCTCTTTCATAGCGGCCTTTATGCGGAGCGCGACTTCATGTACTGGAGGGAAGGAGCAGGCTACGATCTGCAAATAGGCCCCCCACCGAGAAAGGTCGCGTGGAGCTCTTGGAACATACGCCCCCTCTCAGAAGCCCGAAGCGAGCTGTTAATAATGGACACTCCTATCCTGGAGTCCCACTTGCTCGAAACAGCCAAGAAGATCTACATGCAAACCTACTTCGGCAGGAGCATCGAGGTCTATCTCGACAGTCTTTTGCGTGGGGTGGAGCAATTTGTGATGACCGGACGAGAGGTTAAGCCCCGACAGTTCGGAACCCACCCTGTGTATGCGCCCTGAATGCGAGGCCGGGTAAGCCGCGATGAAATAATGAATATCGGTTTCCTTCTGTCCCATTATGGGGTGCGGGCTTTTACACGGCGATAAAAAGCCTGCAACTTGTGCTCGCGCGTCGAAGCCAATTGCACGGATCAAAGATGCTTAGGGTGAGACCGCGAGAATCGTGAAAGTCCTGGACGGGAATAAGTCTTTCGCCTGCGATTTTGATTGCAATTGGCCGTATATCATTGTCGAAGCCTACCTAGATCGGTCCGGGACCATCCGCTGATTACGCGGCTCTATGAACGCTTCAAGTCCAACGCCGAGGATCCACTAGTGAATGACTCGATGGAAATCTTGTTTCGAGTTGGCACTGCTGGCCGAAGGATCGGAGGTTTCTGATCCGGTCCGTCTCAACCAGTTCACTCTGGAACTGCTACAGGAGTCCAATGTAATTCGGTTCCTACGGAGAAAATTGTCATGCCTGCAACTGCTAGAGATGAAGCTCGAGGCCATAAATCTACTTTCTTATTTCTTCTTGTATGGGGTTTCCTGGTTTTTGTGGCCATCCTCGCCGTTGCAGAACTTAAAGCCCCGGCGCCAGTACCCGCTAGTGCGCCTATCACAGAATTCTCGGCGGAACGAGCGCTGGCCCAATTGCGTGCTTTTGCTACCGCGCCGCACCCAGTGGGTTCTAAAGAGGACGCCACCGTCAGAGACTACCTAGTACAACAGCTCTCGGCCTTGGGACTGAACCCACAGGTGTTTTCCGCGGTTGGCGCTCGCACCCGGGGTGAACAAGCGATCATCGCCAATACTCACGATGTTCTTGGGCGGCTGCCGGGCAGCGCAAACTCCGGCGCCATTATGCTCATAGCCCACTATGATTCCGTTAATACTGCCACAGGTGCGGCGGACGACGGTTCCGCAGTTGTTGCAATCTTGGAAGCAGTGCGAGCGCTCCGTGCCCGGTCTGCTTTAAAGAACGACGTGATCGTGTTGTTTACTGATGGCGAAGAAGCAGGCCTGCTGGGAGCAGAAGCGTTCGCTGCTTCTCATCCCTGGATGAAAGACGTCGGCCTTATTTTGAACTTTGAAGCACGAGGCGACCAGGGACCTGCCCTGCTGTTTGAGACCAGCCGCGATAACGCTCTCCTCATCAACGCGGCTACTCAGTCTACTGCGCCCGTGCTCGGCTCGTCTCTTTTTTATTCTCTGTATAAGTTGCTTCCGAATGACACGGACTTTACCGTTTTTCGTCCCTACAACATTCCCGGATTGAACTTTGCCTTTGGCGAGAACCTGGATGCGTACCACACGCGGCTGGATACCATAGGTAATTTAAGTACCGCATCGCTTCAGCACCACGGTGAGTATGCGCTGGGACTGGTGCAGCAATTTGGGCAGATGGATCTGGCGCGACTGAAGGACAGCAAGCAAGACGATATCTTTTTTGACTGGTTGGGCAGCCATCTGATCACGTACGGTGAAGGCTGGGTTCTTCCGGGAGAAATTCTTGCCCTGGTGCTGCTCATTTTCACCATTGCTCTGGGTCTGCTACGCTCAGAGGTGAAGCCGGGCGGGATTTTTCTAGCCCTGCTTCCTTCTTTGGCCTTACTGCTAGCTATCCTCGTGGTCATGGCTGGGGTGGCGTGGCTGGTGTCCATGATTATTGGCCGGCGCATGATCGTGGGTGACTCAACCGCCAATGCTTCCCTACTCTGGGGTTGCGTTCTGCTCGGAACCTGGGCAGGCAGCATGCTGTTTGCTGCCTTTAGCAAACGCTTTTCCATTCAGGAACTTTCTTTTGCGGGCCTCTTTCTTATGTGGATTCTTAGTTTAGCGCTGGCTTGGATGCTGCCCGCCGGCAGCTACCTTTTGTTCTGGCCCTTGCTGCTCGTGATCCTCGGACTACTAATCATCGCGCTGGCTAAGCGTGCGAACCATCCCGGCTTTCAGGGCTTGGCTGTTCTCCCGGGAGCGACCATGACAGTTTTGATTTTTGCTCCAGTTATTCATCTTCTTTATATCTTTCTTACTCTAAACCAGCCACCGATCGCAGTTGCCGCTGCAGGCTTATTGGTAGGCTCGTTCTATTTGATTTGCGCTCCTTTGCTGAATATCACTGTCTGCACCGACAACCGGAATCCGGCGAACTTCGTTCTGATTGCAGCGGCTGTGGTAAGCCTGGGTGTGGGTGTCGTCCTATCACATTCCAGCGCCCAGCATCCTCACCGTGATTCAATTCTCTTCTGCGTCAATGCTGACGACCACACCGCCTCCTGGATCAGCTACGATGGTTCACCCGATGGTTGGACGTCACAATTTTTTGGCAACGGGACGCTACGGAGGCAGCCGGCTCCAATTTATCTTGCGGGTCCACAGCGTCTGCTTCTCTCCGCGCCGGCACCGTTGCAGGAACTTCCCGGCCCTGTTGCCGAAACAAGAAAAGATACAACTCAGGGCAGTGTTCGCAATCTTCAACTCAACGTTAAATCGCCTAGAGAGGCCAGGACGATTCTCATCTCTTTTGAGAAAGGCGTGCAGGTTGTATCCATTAAGGTGGGAACACGAGAGATCACTCCCCGCCGAAGCCCTGGATTCTCGAGGATCACGCTGATAGGCCCTGATGCTCAGGGCTTTGATCTTGAACTGGCAGTCCGTGGATCTTCACCTGTATCGTTCTGGCTCACAGACCAATCCTCGGGCCTGCCCGGACCAATCAGCCCACGCCCCACTGATCTGATGGCGGTCCAGAACACCGACGAGACCATGGTGAGCAGGCGATATAGTTTTTAGATCCTTACCCTCTCCGACTACCCGTTTCGATGCATCACCGTGGTTCGTGATCCAAGTGCTGTATCGACACGAATGGAAGGTCGCTTCACTTCTCGACGCCAAAGGAATGGACCGGTTTCTCGCTGCGCACCGGGTGCGATCCGTCTGTCGGATCGTGTTCAAGTCTTGGAGATACCCCTATTTCCGGGCTATGTTTTCGCCCGCTTCGACACGCGCCGTATGGCTCCGATCCTACGTATTCCCGGTGTCGCGAGAGCTGTGGGTTTTGGTGGCAAGCCTGCCGCGATCCCCGCCTCGGAAATCGACGGCCAGGCAATCTGCACAGAATCCAGTTGAATGTTCGATCACAAAGAAATGCAGCCCCGCATTCAGTTCCATGATGCGGGGTTTCGGCCCTCCACCTTTGATCCGTTTCGGTCCAATTCCTTCTGAGCAGCTTCAAGAAATTTTGAATACACTTCTTCTTTTTCCTTAAGCTCCTCAAGCTCCTCTCCCCGCTGCTTTTTCTCCTCCTCAGCCCCCAAAGAAGCTTTTCCCTTGGTGACCGATTTCAACTTCTTACCATCGACTTCATATAGCAAGTGGACCATCAATTCGTCCACCGGATCGCTGAAATATAGCACCTCGTAGCCTTTCTGTCTCGGCGCTTCCAGATGCGGAGAGTTTTCAATGATCTTGCGTGATTCACCGGTCAAATACAGGATTTCGCCCTGCTCGATCCCGACTAGCTCCACCAAACCACTACCACTGCTGCGGATTCCTATTCCACGGTCGCGGCGCTTACCCCGCCATTTGTGTTATTTTCATCAAGGATGGGCGCGTAGCTCAGGTGGTAGAGCAATGCCCTTTTAATCCTTTCTTGAACGTTTGCACCAGATAGCACGCTAACGCCCCCCAAACGCAGATCGTTCCCAAGGACATTCGGAACACACCCTTGCCGGTAAGGGCATTGACATCCAACGCCAAACACTCCTCGACTGCCAGTTTCCTTCCCATAATGGACCTTCTGCACGCAAGAAATCCTTCCGAAATTCTGTGGCGCGGTTTGCTGGTTCCGGACCGAGGTCCGCTTCTATCGCGGGGAGCGCGACTTTCCGGCAGGTTTTGTTGCGCCCCTGCGCCGCCAGCGCGACATAGTACGCTCGTGTCGCTGTGCAGCGCCGCTAAATTGTGCCATTGTCGTTTTGAAAGCCTGAGTCGTCAGGCGTTCGAGGGTCCATTTTCGCAGGTCTTCTGAGAGCACCTCGATTCCCCATGGCCCACGGTATCCAGCATCTTGAATCGCCGCGATAAACCCTTTTACGTCG
>Ga0187771_10002265_pt1 | contig 13209 bp, 12 predicted proteins | sample 0116_SJ02_MP15_1_FD_133139 | JGI IMG/M metagenome (GOLD analysis project Ga0187771, IMG submission 133139) | Tropical peat soil microbial communities from peatlands in Department of Meta, Colombia - 0116_SJ02_MP15_10_MG | ecosystem: Environmental > Terrestrial > Soil > Wetlands > Peat | place... | reverse complement strand
GCCCCAGAATCGCAAGCGTTTCACGACGCAATCCAGACTCTCTACGGCGTCTCCTATGCAACCAAATTCGGTCTGAAGAAGGAAGGGACTGATTACCCCGTAATGGCCCTCGAGGGGCTCTGGTGGACCCTTGGTTCGACCGTCAGGTTCGACGCCCAGGCGAGGGACAAATGGAATTGGACGCTGATGATGATGCAGCCAGACGCCGCGACTGCGGAGAGGTTCCGGGCAGCAGCGGCCGAGATTAGGAGAAAGGGGAAGCCGGTGGGGGCGTTTCGGATCGAGGACTTTCAGGAAGGGCTCTCAGCTCAGATCATGCATTTGGGCCCGTACTCAGCCGAGGCCCCGACCATAGAGAAGATCTGGGGCTTCATGGATGAAAACGGGTACGCGCCGAATGGAAAACACCATGAAATCTACCTTGGTGACCCCAGGAGAGCGGCACCGTCGAAGCTGAGAACCATACTGAGACAGCCGATAAGGTAGCGGCAGGCTCAGGAAGACACAAACGGGACTCGAAAGAAGAAATAGAAGCCATGGGTAGTGCACGTCATGGCCACGCGGACCGACACCCTCCTGCTCGTATCGGTCTTGGCACTGCTGGTCGTCGTGATGGGGGCGGCCGAGTCGGGGGTCGGACCTAGCGCGAGTCTGCCAAGCGGGTCTTCCCAGGGGACCCGGCGGACGACACAGACGACCCACACTACGTCGGTGGGCCAGACGACAGCGAGGTCGACTACCACTCGCGTGACGACGAAGACGGCATCGTCAGCCAGCGGCGGCATTAACGCGACGTCCACCGCGGTGGCGGGCGCAGGAGCCCTTGGGCCCTCACTGGAAATAGTCGCCTGGTACATACTCGTGCCTGCCGCCGCCTGCCTCGCGGGGGGGATGGTGGTGCTGCTAATACGCAAGGAGAGGCCGAGGATATTCGACCTCAAGGCAGTGGTGAAGGAAATGGAGAACCAGCGGGACTACTTCGCAGGCTCGCTGTCCAGGAGGCTGCGCAACGCGGCCCTTCTCCGCTACTACGTACTGATGGCGCAGGCATGCGCCAAGCTCGGAGTCGCTGACCGTCCGGCCGACACGCCGCACGAGTTCATCGAGAGGGCGTCGATCGAACTGAAAGTGGAGGCTGAAGATGCTGAGAGATTCGCCGAGGTCGTCGACCGGGCGCACTATGGGGCGGAGCTTTCCGCGGAAGAAGTCACAATGGCCTCCAAGTTCATGGATTCCTTCACGGGGGTCTTGATGGGGAGGGCAGGCCTTGGCTAGCAGGAGATACGTCTACGGGGGCGTCGCTGTCGCGTTGGCGGCCGCGGTGGGCAGTCTGACTGGCCGTTTCGTCGTACTGCAGTTTCTCATACTCACCGCCCTCGTGGCGTTCATCGGAGTGGACGGTCTGCTCAAGGCTGACGAAAACGTGTACATGGAAGGAGGGCACCCCGTGCTAAGGAGCAGGGTGACCCATTACGCCCAGGTCGCCAGGATTGAGGACAGTGGCCGCCTGACCAATACCGCGAGCAATCCGTTCGAGCGCGCACTGTTGGACCGCTCCAGATGGTCCCGGCTTTCGGCTGGGGAGCTGAGAGGCCTGGCCGCGCGCGTCCCGGAGGGCTGGGAGGAGTCGCAACCGACCCCCAAGGCGGCGCGTTAGGCCCACGCCCTCTCCTTCCCCCAAACAGTTTATCTGAGCAACTGGGACGGTCAGGCGGAGATGGACGTAAGCGGATTTGTCGGTTTCCGCGAAAGTCTCGTCAAGTCTGTCTCGAAGACGATAGTCGGGAAGGACGAGGTAATCGAATCCGTTGCCTACGGACTCCTGAGCAGGGGGCATGTCCTCTTCGAGGACAACCCTGGACTTGGCAAGACCACACTGGCGAAGGCCGTGGCGAAGGCGATAGGGTGCGAGTTCAAACGCATCCAGTTCACCGCAGACCTTCTCCCCGCCGACGTAACGGGGACGATGGTGCTGGACCCGTCGGGCAACTTCCGCTTCCTCAAGGGGCCCGTCTTCTCGCAGGTGCTGCTGGCAGACGAGATCAACCGCGCCCCGCCGAAGACCCAGTCGGCGCTCCTGGAGGCGATGCAGGAGCACCAGGTGACTTCAGAGAACCAGACGCTCGCTCTTCCCAAGCCGTTCGTCGTCCTGGGCACGCAGAACCCGATCGAGTACGAGGGGACCTACCCGCTCCCGGAGGCCCAGATGGACAGGTTCTCGCTGAGGATCAGGATGGGTTATCCCGGCTACGAAGACGAGGTTTCGATTCTGAAGCTCCGCAGGTCCTCCGAGGACGAGCTGCGGGAGGTCGTCAAGGTTTCGGAGCCGTCGGATGTCATGGCCCTGCAGGCAAAGCTGGAGGAGCTCTATGTGGACGACGACATGAACCGCTACATGGTCAGGGTGGCCTCGCTTACCAGGTCGTTGGACGGCGTGGATGCGGGGGTCAGTCCCCGCGGGGTCATACACCTGAGCAGACTCTGCAAGGCAAGGGCAGCCTGCATGGGAAGGGACTTCATCACCCCGGACGATGTGAAGGCACTGGCGGTTCCCGCTCTGGCGCACAGGCTGGTGCTGACCACGGACTACGAGCTCAGGGGGTTGAGCCAAGAGGCGATAGTGCAGGAGATCCTGGACAAGACGCCAGTTCCAAAGGTAACGGGGTCTGAAGGCTAAGCTAGCGTTCGCGATTTCCGTCGCTGCGGCAGGCCTCTGGCTTTCGGTGGTCACGCGCTCGGCAGTGGGCCTCGGCGCGGCTCCGTTGATTCTCTACATAGCGATCGACCTGCGCCGGCCCCTACCCTCTGAATCGGAGGGACGCTTCACGATCTCGAGGCGCGCGCCCGAGAAGGTCTTCACGGATGAGACCGTCCTCGTGGAGCTGACGGCCTCGAACCGGGGGGACGACATCGAACGTTTGCACCTGAGCGACCAGCCTCCGTATCTGGCCAAGGTCGTGAGGGGGGCTCCCTCTCTGGACGCCTCATTGAAGCGGGACTCGGAGGTCACGCTGAGGTACGAACTGGCGTTTAGGGAACCCGGCCAGTACGAGTTCGGCATAACGAGCTTCGGAATCGGCTCCCTGTTCGGTCTCTCAGAGAAGACGTTCGCCTTCTACTCGCCGTTCAGCATCAGGGTCTATCCCAAGCTCCTGACCCCCAAACTGACCCCTGTGCGAGCGCGCGCATTTGCTTGGGCGGGGACGACGCCGTCGAAATACAAGGGAGGGAGGCTGGAGTTCATGAACATCCGGGAGTACGCCGTGGGGGACAGGGTCAGAGACGTCAACTGGAAGGCCTCGGCGAGGATGAGGAGCAGGCTGGTGAACGAGTGGAGGGTAGAGAGGGGGCTGGACTGCGTCATCATCGTCGACCTGTTCTCCGACGACCTGCCGAGGGTGGGAGAGTGGAGCGCCAGGGGAGACGTCATCGAAGCGGCCTACGAGCTCGCCAATTCGTTCATGACCTCCGGGAACAGGGTCGGCATGCTCGTCCTGGGCCAGCTCCTCCACAAGATCAGGCCCGGGTTCGGGATGAAACGCCTTCGCACCATGGTCGAGAGCATGATCGACTCGCAGGAGGGGGACGTCTGGAACGTCGAGCACGCAGAGGAGTACCTGGCCGACTTTTTCAGGAAGCAGTACATCAGGCGGAAGGGGACCCTCTTCTTCGTGTCCGCCGGGGCGAACATGCGCCTCCTGAACGCCGTGGCCTCACTCGCCAAGAAGGGGTTCGTCTGCAACACCGTCCTTGTGAACTACCTGGAGACCGAGGGCTCGGCGCTGCTGGAAAGGAAGCTGCTTGACCCGAAGGGAGAGGAACTGGGGCTCAGGTTCGCCCGCGCCGAGCTCGAATGGGTCGAGAGTAAGCTGGCATCCCACTCCAACGTCTTCGAGTGGAGCAGAGAGCGCGGACTCGTGGAGCTAAGGAGGCCTACGGCATGACGGAGAGGCAGGTGGCCGTGGTCTACCTGATTGTGGCGGTCGCCGCCGCGGTCGCGTCGAACTCCGCCCTCGGGTTGGGCCTCGTCGTCTCATCCCTGGTGGCCCTGCTCGTCGGGTACCGCCGACGAATCCCGCTCTCGGCGGCTGCCGCCGGCCTGCTTCTCTACTATCCCCTGGCCCTGGCCTTCGGGCGCTTGGCCCCCGGCGTCTGGGGGTACCTCGGTTCTTCGGTAATACTGATCCCTCTTTCCGAAAGGCTCAGCTTCGAGTATCGCATGTCGGCGGCGCAGAAGGCCCCTCTCGGAATGGACGAGGAGTCGAGGTCGCTGGCGGCCGGTCTCGCCAGGACTCACGGGGAGAAACTCGCCTGGTACGTGGGCGCAGCTGCTGCCGTTTCGGCCCTTTCGCTCGCCGCTTCGGCCCTCACCCCCTACTGGGTCCTTTTGGTCGCGGGATCGGTTCTTCTGCTGTTAGCTCTATGGGCCTACGGCCGCCGATAGGGAAGGAGGGCCCCCCTTCGCCTTCCGCAGGAGCCCCTCGAGCCACTCCTGGTGACGCCTGCCAACGTTGCCAGGCCTCATGAGGTTGCTCAGCCGGGCCAGCAACCCGTTCTGGGACTCCTCGGTCACGACGAAGCATCCGGATGACCGCGCTTCGATAAGCCAGACGTGGTACGCGTGAACTCCCGCCGCGTCGGCACTCCAGGCGAGACGCTCCCGGGGGACGAATTCTTCGACCTTCGAGCGGAGCCTGACTCCGAACGTGGTCCACCTGAAGCTCGATCCCGGAGAGAGGTCCGGCCCTCCTCCCTCGACCTCGACATCCTTCGAGTTAGAGTACCAGGTGGGCCAGAGCTCGGCACGGACTAGCCAAGGCCAGATCGATTCCGGAGAGACTGGCATCTCCAGCTCGTTGTGAACGTGGACCCCCGCACGCCCGGGGGCGTACCCCTCGGGCCACCGAATCAGCAGGGCATCGCCCCGGGACGTCTCCGTCAGATCGCCGAACCCCCGCGCGGGCCTCAGAGCTTGGCCAGGAACCTTTCCCATTCTTCCTCGTCGTCGACCTCGTCCTTCAGGAGGTCTTCGAAGAGCTCATGGGTTACAAGGTCGGTGGACCTGTACTTCGCCGCCATCTTGTCGTAGAAGCCGATGGCGCACGCCTCCGCCTCAAGGACGTCCTCGATGACTCGCCTCAGGTTGGTGGGGTCCTTCGGAGGTTCCTTGTAGCCGCATCCGCACTTCTCCAGCAGTTGGCCCGGGTTCATGACCGGCTTTCCGCCGAGCTGCAGGATCCTGTCGGCTATCTTCCCCGCGTGACCGAGCTCGTCCGCAGACTGCTCCAGGAGGACGGCCTTGAGGGTGTCCGCGTCGATGCCTTTGATCCACTTGGCGGTGAGCCAGTACTGATAGTGGGCCAGCCACTCGTCCGAGTAGGCCGTGTTGAGGTCCTTGACTACCTCGGCGATGTTCGCCTTTACGATCTCCCTTCCCTTCTTTCCCATGGCACCTTCCTTGACCCGTTCGGCCTTAAGGGTGATGATTAGCCCGGGGATTCGGAGCGCGCCGAGCCAGCGGGCACTTCCCGCGCAATGGGTTTATCATTGGCAGCCAGGAGCGAGTGCTCCAATCGACTTGTCGCAGGGGAACCGGCGCCTAGCCGCCATCGTATTCACCGACATCGTCGGCTACTCGGCCCTGTCTCAGCGGGACGAGGCCCTGGCCATCAGCCTCCTCGACGCGCACAACTCGCTCATGAGAGCGGTGGTGAACCGGCACGGCGGCAGGGAGGTGAAGACGATCGGCGATTCGTTCCTGATCGAGTTCCCCAGCGCGCTTGAAGCGGTCCGCTTCGCTGTGGAAGCCCAGGACGAGCTAAGGAAGTCGGGCCCAGAGGGAGACAGAGAGGGGGTCACGGTCAGGATCGGGATTCACGTTGGAGACGTGGTCGACCGCGCCGGGGACCTCTTCGGCGACGCCGTGAACATCGCTTCACGGATAGTCAGGGTCGCGGAGGGGGGCGAGATCTGCCTCTCCGGCCACGTCCACGACCAGGTGGTCAACAAGATACCCTACAAGCTGGAGAGGATGCCGCGCCAGCCGCTCAAGAACATCGAGCTGGAGATGGACATCTACAAAGTCGTCCTCCCATGGGAATCGGGGTCGGCGACTGCGGCGGCGGGCGTCGCCAACCGTATTGCCGTCCTCCCTTTCACCAACATCAGCCCCGACCCCAACGACAGCTACTTCGCCGACGGGCTGACGGAGGAACTGACCACCGCTCTGTCGGAAGTCCGCGGCCTGCGGGTCATCGCGAGGACCTCGGCGAACCGCTACAGGGACGCGACGAAGAGCGTCGAACAGATAGGCAGGGAGCTGGGGGTCTCGCACGTACTTGAGGGGTCGGTGCGGAAGGCGGGCAACAGGGTCAAGGTCACAGCGCACCTGGTCGACTCACGGTCGCAGGAGGACGTATGGTCGGACATGTACGAGAAGGACCTCGCCGACGTCTTCTCGATTCAGAGCGGGATAGCCGCAAGCGTGGTGGGCTCCCTAAAGGTGAGGCTGCTGTCGACCGAGAAGGCCAGGATCCAGACCAAGGAGACCGAGAATGTCACCGCGTACGTCGCGTACCTGAAGGGAAGGATGTTCCTCCGCGAGGGAACCGAGAAAGGGGTCCATCTGGCAAGGGAGCAGTTCGAGTTCGCCATCAGGGAGGACGGGAGCTACGCCAAGGCCTATGCGGGGATGGCCGACAGCGTGATGCTTCTGGGGGACTACCTGTTCTCTCCAATCCCACAAGCCATCGAGGAGGCCAGCACCTGCGTCAAGAAGGCTCTCGCCCTCGACCCGAACCTGGCCGAGGCAAGGGTGTCGCTGGCAAACCTGCTGATGTACGACTACAGATTCGAGGAGGCCGAGAGGGAGTTCACGAGGGCCATCGAGACCAACCCCAGCTATGCGACGGGGCATCACTGGTATTCGACCTGTCTCCAGATGTTCGGCCGCCAGCAGGAGGCGATAGGGGAGGTGCTCCAGGCGGAGGAGCTGGACCCTCTCTCGTCCACAATAACCATATCGACGATCTACAGGCTGTGCGGATACGCCAGAGACGAGGAGGTCGAGAGGAGAATCCGCAAGCTCGAAGAGATCGATCCGGCGAGCCCCCTAATCGAGGAGGCATGGATGGTCTACAGCTTCGCGCGAAAGGACTGGGCGGGAGCGACGGCTCATCTGCGCAAGATGATCGAACGGGACCCCGAGGATCCCTTTCTCGACATGGACCTGGCCTACCTGTACGCGGTGACGGGGAGAGGGGATGAGGCCAGGCAGCTTGCGGAGAAGCTGAAACGAGTCCCAGAGGACTCCAGAATCAGGGGGCAGCTTCTCGCGTTCGTGTATGTGGGTCTCGGCGACCTAGACAGCGCCTTCGAGTGGCTAAGATACGCCGCGTCCAAGAAGGAGTTCTTCATATCGTGGCTGAGGAGCAATCCGCTCTACGCGCCCGTCCGCTCGGATCCTAGGTTCAGAGATCTGATGCGGATGGTGGGGCTTCCGGAGAGCCAGGGGTCGGGAGCGCCCCGGCCAGCGTCGAACCCTTAAGCTGAGCCTATCGGCGGCGCGACGTGCCTTGAAGCTGGACCGCCTGAAACTTCACGCCTTCTGGAACTCTCTGGCCAGCAACACGGCGAGTCCCTTCGTCGGGTTCAATGTGACCGCCTCGGGAGCAAGCGATGTCCTCATCGGATACGTGCAGGCCATCGGCTCCTTGGCGTCGGCGGTCTCCCAGCTGGTCGGAGGAAGAATCGCCGACAGGTCCGGACGCAGGGCGGGAATCGCCATCCTGTCCAGCCTGATGATCGGCCTTCTGTGGATGGGAAGTGCGTTCGTTCAGAGCCCAGCCTTCCTGGCGGTCTCGTTCACGGCGATAACTCTGGCGGTGGGCTTCTACCTCGCCGGATGGACCTCCATAATCGGCGAGGCCTCCGAAAAGACTGAGAAGGGTTCCTTCCTTTCGGCCTTCGCCAGGCTGCAGACCATCGGCGCCCTTGGCGCCCTCATCCTTACGACAGCGATAACGGCATACTATCCTTCGTACGCGGTTCTGTACCTCCTGTCCGGAGGCTTCTTCATCGTGTCGGCACTCGTCCTGCGGGGCCAGAAGGAGCAGCGGGTGGAGAGGGCGGCGATGTCGGAGGCGGGAATGGCCAGCCTAAGGATGTACTACGTGGTGAGCGGGGTGTACGGACTGTTCTGGGGGTTCGCCTGGCCCCTGTTCACAATCACGTTGGTCAGGGTCGTGAACATGGACCTGTTCCAGTACAGCCTTGCCCAGGTCGTCGGGGCCGCGGCGACCATCACCTTCCAGCCGGTCGTCGGGAGGTTCGTGGACAGGAACAGAAAGACGGCGGTCTTCTGGGGGAGGATGGGGCTGGTCGTCTACCCGTTCACCTACATGTTCTTCACGGCGGCCTGGCAGGTTTACATCGTCAACGTCTTCTCCGGGCTGACCAATGCCCTCCTGAACGTGGCCTTTGTGGCCTATCTGTACGACATCTCCCCGGCGGGGGAGAGGGGAAGGTACAGCGCGGAGTTCAACCTCGTCACGGGCGTCACCACCATGGCTGGATCCCTGGCGGCAGGCTACGCTCTGAGCGCCCTGAACGCCACGAACACTCTCTGGCTTTCACTGGCTTACCTCTACCTCATAGCCGCTGCGGGCAGGGCGCTCGCCGCGCTCCTCCACCTCCGGCTCCCCTACGCGAGGAGGGTCCAGTCGGAGGAGGTGCGTCAGACGGGCTGGGAGGAGACGACCGAGGGACCTAGTCGCGCCGCCGGCCTGCGGGCCTCGCCTTCGCCTCTTCGTACTCATCCCTTAGGATACCCATCATGACCCCTTCGTGGAATTTGCCGTCGAAGTAGACGGTGTCCCTCAGCCTCCCCTCGATCTTGAAGCCGTTCCTCTGGGCAGAACCGATGGCCGCGGGGTTGTCCCCCCGGGTCCACAGCTCGACCTTGTGCATGTTGTATTGGTCGAAGGCCAACTGCGTCAGAAGCAGGTTCACCTCCGAGCCGATCCCCTTTCCCCTGGACCCCTTGTCGCTCAGGGCTATTCCGATGTCGGCCGTGGTGTGGCCCGGGCGCCACCACCTGATTGTGGCCCATCCGATCGGTTTCTGGGTGGCCCTGTGGATGACGAGGAAGGTGCGCCTGCGCGAGGTATCCCCCTTCAGCTCCGCGTCGTACTCTCTGTCCAGCTCCTCCATGCTCACTGTCGTGTCCGGCCTGGACCGCGCCCACATCATCACCTCTTCGTCGTTCATCATCTTGTGGAGGAGCCTGAGGTCCTCTCGCTCCAGCCCCCTAAGGTAGACCTGCTTTCCCTGAATCAACTGCGCCATGCTCGGCCTGGGATGCCAGATATGAGACTTCTGGAGTGCTTGAGCGGCGGGATCTCGTTCCGGGTTGGCAGGACTAGGCCTTGAACAATCAAGGCTAGCCAAAGTCCCTAGCCCGGAAGCTGGGGCCCCTACGACGATGCGTGGCCGCCGAGCATGCCCCAGAGGCCGCCGGCGCCCGAAACGCCGAGGTACGTCATCATGTCCTGGAATGTGAGCTGGCCCTTGTAGTACCCGTATCCGATCAGGGCGATGATGCCGATTGCAACCAGGTCCTCTTTGCCGAACTTGACGCTCTTGCCGTCCCCCTCTCTCTTGATCTTCGTGATTGGTCGCCCCTATGTCGAAGAGACTGATAGATATGGGTCTCCAAGCAGCCGACCGTGATTCCTGCGCCGTGTGGCGGTTTTATACGCTGGGCGGGGCAAGCGGCCGCCAGCGTTGGCTCGATTTGCTGCGAAGGAGAGTAACCCGCCGCCCGGGGACGAATACGCCTGGATGGAGGACACTGGCAGTCCGCGGGTCGCGGAATGGGCACGCAAGGAGGACATGGCAGCCCGAGCGTCGGTCAAGAAATACTCGGGCCCGCTGTACAGGCAGCTCGTTCCCTTCTATCGCAGGCCGATAATGCGCGCGGTGAAGCTCACCAAGAAAGGGGTTGTCCTCTTCCTCTCCGACGACAGGTCGTACAAGGTTGAGCTGCTTCGACCCGACGGGGAGCGGGTACTGATCGCGGACTCGACGAAGCTCGGCAAGGACGCCGTCATCCAGGCGGTGCAGGCCCGGGAGGACGGCTCGGCCGTGGCGGTCCACCATTCACAGGGCGGGAGCGACGAGGGCACAGTCACAGTCATGGTGCCGGAGACACGTGAGACCATCGACACCCTGCGCGGCTTCATCGGAAGCATCGCCTGGATGCGCGACGGCTCCTACTATTACTCGAGGACATATCGCAAGGGGAGGGCCCCGGACGGGGTCATGCCGCCGACCGACAGAATCTTCCTCCGGGAAGGGGAGAAGGAGGAATTGGTCTTCGGGAGAGGGCTGCCGACGAACACGTTCGTGGGCATCGGCGCCTCACGTGACGGTTCGAAGGCCCTCCTGGACGCCTACTATGGGTTCGAGAGAAGCCGGCCATACGGCGGGAGACTGGACCGCCCGGATTCCTGGGTCCCTCTCTATCGGGAGACTGATGCCCCCGTGACCAACGTCGACTACGCTGGTGGGAGGCACCTGCTGCTCTCCTTTGAGAGCAACCTCGGCGAAGTGCTGTCCGTCAGCGGGAATAGTGTGAAGAGACTGATACGCGAGTCAGACTGGCCGATGGTGGAAGCGGCCCTCGTCGGCGACGGTCTGCTCTGCCACTACCTCGTCGACGCCTGTTCCGAACTCGTCACGTACGGGATGGACGGGAAGCGGAGGAGGACGATCAGGTTCGACACGCCGGGGTCGATCACGGGCGAGCCCGCAATCAGCGCCCTGGGAGACGAAGCGGCGGTCTCCTTCAGCTCCTTCGCTCTTCCCTTCAGGGTCTACAGGATCAAGGGCGGCAGGCTCGAGCCGCTGCTCTCGGAGGAGCTTCCCGGGAAGTACACAGTCGGCGAGGGCCACGTCAGGTCGGCCGACGGTACGAGAATCCACTACTTCTTCACGGCGAAGAAGGGCACGTCGCCGAAGAAGGTCCTGCTGTTCGGGTACGGGGGCTTCAGGGTTTCCCTGACCCCCACATACAACCCCGCCTACCTGCCGCTGCTGGAGGACGGGGGGGCGCTGGGCTACGCCAATCTCAGGGGGGGCCTCGAGCACGGCGAGGAATGGCACAAGGCGGGAAAGCGCGAGAACAAGTTCAACGTCTTCGCCGACTACCTTGCGGTCCTTGCGAAGCTCAGACGCGAGGGGAGAGAGGTGGTCGGATTCGGCAGGAGCAACGGGGGCCTCCTGATGGGGGCGACCATGAACGCGAGGCCCGACCTGTTCAACGGAGTCCTGATCGGGTACCCGGTGCTGGACATGATGGCGTTCCACAGGCTTCTCATGGGGAGGGCCTGGGCCCCCGAATACGGCGACCCCGACGACCCCAGGGACACGGAGTTTCTCCTGAAGTACTCGCCGTACCACAATATCAGACGCGGGGCGAAGTACCCGCCGGTCTTCATCTACACGGGCCTGAAGGACGACAGGGTCCATCCGGCACACGCGTTCAAGTTCTGCTCGAGGCTCAGGGACGCGGGGGCCAGCGTGGCGCTCAGGGTGGAGGCCGAGTCGGGCCATATCGGAACCACCCCCGAGATGAGGATGAAGGAGGAGGCCGACAAGCTCGCCTTCGTCTATGGCGTTCTCGGGATGGCGCCGAAGGCGGCCGGCTAGGGGTCGCCGGCCCGAAGGGAAAAAGGACAAAAGAAAAGCCCGCGCTGGGCGGCGCTGGCGGAGCCTTGAGCGTGGAGCAGTTCCGGGACTGGGCAAACAGGAGGTCGCATCTTCCCCTCGCTGTCAAGGGCCACACCTTCGTGTACAAGGGCGACAACGTGATCGCGGTCGACGGGGGGAAGTTCCTCTACGAGGAAGCCCTGGAGCTCGTCAGGCAGCTGAACTCGAAGAACCCGTTCGATCAGTGGGGAGCGGGCATTTCGATCGCAGAACGCAACGGAGTCCTCAGGCTCGTGGTGCTCGGGCTGATCGCGGTCATAGTCGTCATAGTCATCCTGCTGGCGAGACGATAGGCGGAAGGCTTCTAGGGCCGTATTGTCACGTAATACATGTAGGTCACTCCCTGGGACGGCACGACCAGGACTCCGAAGTCGAGGTTGCCCGAGCTGTCTGTCCAGGCGTAGACCGTGTTGGCGACGCTGGCGGACCCGTGCGCCTGGAGCATGGCTGCGACCTGGGCCACGGTCCCGTTGGCGCCCGTGGCGCCCAGGGACAGGTCGGCTACGCTCACGTAAACCGTGGGACTGACCGCCGTTGCGTTGACCAGGCTATAGCCCTTTGAGGCGATCAGCCTGTCTATCATGTGGACCAGCGCGTCCCTGGTCACGGTCACGCCGGTCGTCGAGTTGCTTGTGCCCAGGCCCTGGAAGGCGGCCGATGCGTCCGCGCCCACCGCCACGGAGCCGGTGGACGGGTTGACCGCCGTCATGAACGGGAGCTGAGTGACGACACCGGAGGAGCCTGGGTTGGTGTAGACGGCCACGAAGTATGTGAGGCGTCCCCCGACCGAGTAGAGCAGGTACGAGCCGAACCTATAGTTGGGGAGGAGCGTGAGCTGGGTCCTGACCTGCTGGTTGGTGGTCAGCGCATTCTCGGCCGCGGTGGGACCGATGATGAGTGCGGACTGGGACGGGTTCTGGTACAGGTAGATCTGCCCCAGCCTGTTGCCGCCGTAGGCGACGTAAAGGGCCCCGAGGTTCCTGCTGACCGTCCCCTGGTATTGGACGAGTTGCAGGCCGACGAAGTAGGTCCTGTTCCCGTTGGCGAACGGGATGTACTGGACGGTGCTGTTGCCCGCCCGCTCGTAGAACTGGGTCCCGGACCTGAAGACGAACGGGTCGCTGACGTGGTAGAAGAAGTCGTAGTCAAGCTGCCCCGGGACCGAAGGCGAGCCGAGGAGCTGCTCCGGGTACCTGATCTGCGGGACAAGCCAGGCCGGGGGGGCCTTCCAGGAGCTGTAGTAGCCCTGGTAGAACTTCGTGAGGAAGTCGGTGCTGTTCAGCCCCGCGGGAGAGAGCAGGTTGGAGACGGTGTAGCCCTGCATCGAGCCGTCGTGGATGTTCACCAGGACGACCCCGAAGAACCTGAGGTAGGGGCCCGCAGAGAAGCCGGACTGGAGCGGGTAGTCGATGTAGACCTGGACCGCATAGTAGAGGTTCT
>Ga0187771_10002264_pt1 | contig 13214 bp, 6 predicted proteins | sample 0116_SJ02_MP15_1_FD_133139 | JGI IMG/M metagenome (GOLD analysis project Ga0187771, IMG submission 133139) | Tropical peat soil microbial communities from peatlands in Department of Meta, Colombia - 0116_SJ02_MP15_10_MG | ecosystem: Environmental > Terrestrial > Soil > Wetlands > Peat | place... | reverse complement strand
CTGACGGACACATTCCTCTCGCAAGCTTTTATCTCCTGGAACGGACGGAGCCGAGCCTGCCGAGACTTGATGATTTGAGCGGCTCAATCGTGGCGACCTTGGAAGGATTGGGCATAGCCGCCGAAAACCTGCGCGGCAAGCGTATCGCCGTTGCCGTGGGCAGCCGCGGCGTTGCCAGCCTGCAAGAAACTGTCAGTACTGTGTGCGGCTGGCTTAAGGCGCAAGGCGCTCAGCCTTTTGTCTTCCCCGCCATGGGGAGCCACGGAGGAGGAACCGCGGAGGGGCAGCGCAAGATTCTCGAAGGATACGGCGTTACGGAAGCCGCCCTAGGAGTAGAGATTCGCTCCTCAATGGAGACCGTGCTCGTCGGAACAACTCCGGAAGGGTTCCCTGTTTTTATGGATCGGTACGCGTGGGAGTCCGACGGCGTGGTGGTGGTGAACCGCATCAAGCCCCACACCGATTTTTCAGGCAAGATTGAAAGCGGCCTATTGAAAATGATGACGATCGGCATGGGCAAACTGGAGGGGGCCACCGAGGGCCACCGGCGAAGCTGGAAGTACGGGTTCGAGACGACCATTCGTAGCGTTTCCGCAAAGGTGCTGGCCAGCGGAAAGATTCTCTTTGGGCTGGCGGTGGTGGAGAATGAATTGCACCAGATTGCCGTCGTACGCGCCGCGTTGCCGGAAGATATCGTCGCGCAGGAGGAATCGACGCTCCAACTGGCCCGCACCATGGTGCCGCGCATTCCATTCCCAACATTCCACTTGCTGGTGGTGGACGAAATGGGAAAGAACATTAGCGGAACGGGAATGGATACAAAGGTGATTGGGCGGGGGGTGGAACTACCACCCGGGGAAGCACCCACGATCTCCATGATCTACGTCCGCGACCTCACTCGCGATAGCGGCGGCAACGCGGTAGGCATGGGCTCTGCGGATGTCATCCACGAACGCCTTTTCCAGAAGATTGACTTCGAGAAGACTTATCTCAACGCGCGCACAGCCCTGCACCCCGCCGGGGGACGGTTGCCTATTCATTTGCGTTCGGACCGCGAGGCTTTTGATCTCACCCTCGGCCATTTGGGAAGTCCGGAGCCAGAGAAGCAGAGGATCGTCTGGATTCGTAACACACTCAGCCTCGACCGGATTGCCATCTCAGCGCCGTTGGCTCGCGAGGCAGCCAGGCTTCCACGCTGGCGATTGTTGGAAGCAACTCATTCCGCCGAGTTTGACACGGAGGGAAATCTCCATTCGCTGTGGTAGCGCCGAGCGCCATCCAGAAAGACGCTGCGGAAGAGAATTACCAGACCGAACAGCACACCCGACCTCTCACCTGTCCCGCTCCTTCTGCTGAAACCGTCGGCGCGGACCACTCTCTCCCCAAGGGCTTAACATGTCGCAAATCTTTTGCTAGACACCGCGGGTCCATGAGATAGACACTCTTAGCCCCAAAGGGGCGACCTAGCACAGCCCAGGCCAACGGCCCATAAGCGCTAACCTAAATTTCCGATTTTGAAGTGTCCGTTCCTTTGGCCTCTCGGCTAAGGCATAGGCGAGATGGTTCCAATTGCGCAGTACCTCCGCCAGCGGCAATTCTGGCTCCACCACATTTTGGACTTGATGAAGCGCGAAGCTGAACTCGCCCCACTCGCTCCGCTGCACTCCCTTCGGCCAGTTCGTACCCCCAGGGGGAAACATCACGCCCGACCCGAATCAATTTTTGCCTCAGCAGGGCGAAGCTTGACTGGGGTGAACAAGACAACGCTTACCTGACGAGAACAGCCCAAGTATTCAACAGGCGTTTGCAAGTTACTTGGGGATTTCCCCCAATTATAGGGGAGATCCCCCGTTGGATTCAAAAAAGGTTGACATTCCGGCTGGGCTGTGTGAACGCTGACTGCCCGCTACGTAAACAGATTTTGCATTTTGCCCTTGGTTACACAAAATACGAGCGACTCTGAAACCGAAACTCACCCTAAATTTCCAGCGGCAGGTCCAGAAGCACCTTGTACGTGCCCCGTCATTAACAGCTAAGCGCTACCCCTGCCCCCCCTTTGTGCTATTCGCGGCGCCGTTGCACAACTTCAATTGCCCCACAGTGAGTCGTTTCCGCTTCTCGATCTTGGACTCTCAGGAACCTACTTTCCCGTCCCCGTCAGTGACAAAGTTTGCGGGGAATTGTTGGCATCGTCATTCGCGTTCAGAGTTGCGGTGCGCGCTCCAGTGGCCATGGGCTTGAAAACAATGCTGATGGTGCAGCTCGCCTTCGACGCCAGGCTGCCGCCGCAAGTGGTCGTTGACACGGCATAGTCGCCCGGGTCCGCGCCCGTGAACGTGAATCCGTTGATGGTCAGCGTGGTCGACAGGTTATTCTTCAGCGTCACGTTCTTGGCGCCGCTGGTGGTGCCGACTTTTTGGGCCGCGTAGCTGAGCGAAGTCGGCGATACGGTGGCCTGGGCGATGCCCGTTCCGCTGAGCGAAGCGGTCAGCGTGTTATACGGTGCCGGCGCATTGTCGCTCACAGTCAGGGCGGCCGATTCAGCCCCAATCAGGCTGGGAGTAAAGGTCACGCTGAGGGTGCAGCTTTTGCCCCCAGGCAGTGAAGTCCCACAGGTGTTGGATTGCGAAAAATCGCCTCCGTTCGTGCCGGTGAAAGTGACGTTCGAGATGCTCAGCGCGATGGACTGGTTGTTCTTGAGGGTGAAATTCTTCGGCGCGCTGGGAATGCCCTCCGGCAAACTCCCAAAATTAGTCGAGGTGGGCGTCAGTGTCGCGGGCGGGACCCCCGTGCCAGTCAAAGCCACGGACTGCGGATTGTTCGCCGCATTGTCGTTGATGTCCAGCGTGGCGCTTTCCGCGGCCAAAAGGCTGGGCGTAAACGTGACACTGATCGTGCATTTCGCCCCCACATTGAGCGTGGCTGGGCAGTTGTTACTCTGGGAAAAGTCGCCCGCATTCACTCCGTTCACGAAAACGCTGATGTTCATCAACGCGGTCGTTCCGCTGCTTGTTAGCGTCGCCCTCTTCACTGCGCTTTTAGTCTGGATCAGTTGGCTGCCGAACGCCAAGGAAGTCGGGGAAACGGTGCCCCCCGGATTGATTGCGGTCCCAGTGAGCGAAACCGCCTGCTGGCTGCCGCTCACGCCGTCACTATTGTCTGTGATCGTCAGTGACCCGGTCCGTGTCCCTGTCTGCGTCGGTGTGAATGTCACGTTGATCGTGCAGCTACCTGCGGCGGCGACGGAGCCATTGCAGTTGTCAGATTCGCCAAAATCACCTGAGGGCAGAATGCTGGAAACCGCGAGCGGCGCCGGGCCGGTGTTGCTCAGGGTGACGGGCTGTGGCGGGCCGGTGGTGCCCACGTCCTGGCTGGCGAAGGTGAGGCTTGTGGGCGAGATGCCAGCGACGGGCAAGGCGGCCAGCACGAAGATGGTGCCGCCACCGTAGGCGCCTCCCCCGGCGGCTGTCCCATAAAAATTAAAGTCGGACCCCTGCACCAGTCCAGAGAGCGGCAGAGCGCCGTCCGTGCAGGTGGGATAGGTTCCTACGCTGCAAAAGTCGTGGAGCGTGGTTAGCACTCCGCCCGGCGTAATCTTATAGACGGTCCCGCACCCGTCAAAGCCCGCAGTGCAAAGCCCCTCCCCGGTGAGACCGCCAAGGTAGGTTGTCCCGTAGAAGTTCCCATCGCTGCCCTGAACGAGCCCGCTTTTAGGCCAATCGCCGTCAGGGCACCCGCCTTGGGAGCAGAATTGGTATAGTGGGGTCAGCGTGCCGCTCGGTGTAATTTTGAAGATATTGCCCCTGCTCTCGCCGAAGTAGGTTGTTCCGTAAAAGTTGCCGTCACTCCCTTGCACCAGCGGCGCCACAGGGTTCTGACCGTCCCCGGATTGCGAGCCGAAATCGTACAGCGTGGTTGGAACACCGCTGGGAGTGATTTTGAACACTGTACCGAAGGTGCCGGGTTCGCCGAAACCGTACTCCGTTGTGCCGTAGAAGTTGCCATCGTTGCCCTGAACCAGGCCTGCAACAGGCGCATACCCGCAGCCGGGCTGCGAACAAAAATTGGAAAGGGTGGTGAGCGCGCCCCCCGGCGTAATCTTGAAGACCGTACCCGTGCCGTTTATGTCGGCGCCGCCTTTCATCGTGGTTCCGTAGAAGTTGCCATCACTGCCCGGAACCAGTTCTCCAAACGGATTTGACCCATCGGGGCAGACGTAGGTACCGTTAACTATTGAGGTTTGTGAACAAAAGCTGTACAGGGTGGTGAGCTCGCCGCTCGGTGTAATCTTGAACACCGTGCCGCAGCTATTATTCGGGTTCCCGTTGTAACCACAGAGATCGTATGATTGCGCTACACCGCCGGCGGCGGTTGTGCCATAGAAGTTGCCATCACTTCCTTGCACCAGCCCCGCGTAGGGTTGCGCGCCGTCTGTGCAGTTGGTGTCGCCCTGGGAGCAGAAACTGTAGAGACTGGTCAGTGTGCCGCTCGGGGTCATTTTGAAGACGGTGCCCTCCTGGTGTGCGCCCCCACCGATCGTCGTTCCGTAGAAGTTTCCGTCGCTGCCCTGCAACAGAGTTCCCAGGGGCGTCGCGCCGTCCGTACAGTAGACGCCGCCTTGCGCGCAGAAGCTGTAAAGCGTCGTCAGCGTCTGCGCCTTTGCCGACGCGGCGTTAGCCAAAGTGATGGCAATGCCCGCGATGATGGCCAGCAAGGCCGCTGCTTTGTTGACGGGAATTTTGGTGATTCGGATCCTGAAAAATCGTCTTAGCCAGTTAACCATGGGGTTAACCCTCCTCTGTAAACGCGCAGGGCTTGACCACCTCATGCCAATTCCCCTGCGTTTTCTTTTGGGCCCTGAGCCCAGCCTATGGGTTCTTTTTGCTCCTTTTACTCCGGCGCCGAACGATCGCCGAAGTCGGTGCTGGCCATCACGCGTGACGTCACATACCGGTTCCAGTCAGTGCCACGGTTTGCGGGCTGTTGTTGGCGCCGTTGTTCACATTCAGGGTCGCGGTGCGCGTGCCCGTCGCCGCTGGCGTGAAGGTGACGGAGATCGTGCAGTGCGACTTCGCCGCCACACTCCCGCCGCAAGTTGTCGTTGACACGGCATAGTCGCCCGCGTCCGCGCCAGTGAACGTGAATCCGCTAATGGTCAGCGTGGTTGACAGGTTATTCTTCAGCGTTACGCTCTTGGCTGCGCTCGTGGTGCCCACCTTCTGCCCGACGAACGTCAACGAGGTTGGGGAAACAATCGCCTGGGCAGTTCCCGTCCCGGTGAGAGAAGAACTCAGCGCGTTGTAGGGCGCGGGCGCACTATCGTTCACGGTCAAGGTGGCTGCTTCCGCCCCGATCAGGCTGGGTGTGAAGGTTACGCTGATGGTACAGCTTTTGCCCGCGGCCAGTGAAGTACCGCAGGTGTTGGTCTGCGAAAAATCGCCGGCGTTCGCACCCGTGAAACCGATGTTAGATATGCTGAGGGCGGTGGGCTGATTATTCTTGAGGGTGAAATTCTTCGGCGCACTGGGGGTCGCTTGCGGCACATTGCCGAAGCTGGCAGAAGACGGCGTCAGCGTTGCGGGCGTGACGCCCGTACCAGTCAAGGGCACGGCCTGCGGGCTGTTCGCCGCGTTGTCGTTCACGTCCAGCGTAGCGCTTTCCGCGCTCAAAAGGCTGGGCGTAAACTTGACACTGATGGTGCACTTCGCGCCCACATTGAGCGTGGCCGGGCAGTTGTTGGTCTGGGAAAAGTCGTCCGCATTCACTCCGTTCACGAAAGGGCTAATGTTCATCAATGCGGTCGTTCCGCTGCTTGTTAGCGTCACTTTTCTCACCGCGCTTGCAGTCTGGATCAACTGATTGCCGAACGCCAACGAAGTCGGCGAAGTGGTGCCCCCCGGATTGATTGCGGTCCCGGTGAGCGAAACGGTCTGCTGGCTGCCGGGCACCAAATTGCTGTTGTCCGTGACGGTCAGGGTGCCGTTGCGCGTGCCGGTTGCGGTGGGCGAGAATGTGACGTTGATCGTACAGTTGCCGCCTGCAGCCAAAGTGCTTGGGCAGCTGTTCGCCTGGGCAAAGTCGCCGGAAGCCGCGATGTTGGCGATGGCCAGCGGCGCGGGGCCCGTGTTACTCAAAGTCACGGGTTGCGGCGGGCTGGTGGTGCCCTCATCCTGGCTTGCGAATGTGAGGCTGGTGGGCGCGGCACTCGCCACGGGCTCGGCGGCCAGCCTAAAAATGGTGCCGCAGCCGGGGTAGGGACCGGCTGGACAATATGCGGTAGTGCCGCCCGCAGGAGTTGTCCCGTAAAAGTTCTCATCGCTCGCCTGGATTAAGCCTGCCTGAGGGTAAGCGCCATCCGGGCAGTTTGATTGCGCGCAGAAGCTGTAAAGCGTAGTGAGCGCGCCGGCGGGAGTGATTCTGAAGATCGTGCCACCAGAGCTGTTCCCTGCACTGTGGTAAGCACCGCCTTCCGACGTCGTTCCGTAGAAATTGCCGTCGGTGGCTTGCACTAGCCCCCCAAAGGGATCCGCGCCGTCGCTGCAAGCGGGGTAGGTTCCTACGCCGCAGAAGCTATACAGCAACGTGTGCGCGCCGCCCGTCGTGATGCTAAAGACCGTTCCCCCTGGCTGCTCGAAGCCGGCCTGCTGGTTAGCCCCGCCGTACAATGTTGTACCGTACAGGTTGCCATCGCTGCCCTGGATCAGGGTGTCGGCAGGCTTGACTCCGTCCGGGCAAGTCGATCCGAGGGAGCAGAACGAATAAATATAGGTAAGGGCTCCGCTGGGAGTAATCTGGAAGATTGTGGAATACGCGGTGCCATTGGGGAGGCCTCCAGTTGTGCCATAGAAATTCCCGTCCCCGGCCTGCACCAAGCCCCCTGTGGGATCGCCGATCCCGGCGCACTCGAAATGGTCGCAAAAGCTATAAAGCGAGGTCAATGCACCGTCGGGCGTAATTTTGAACACCGTCCCAAGCCCGTAAGGCCCGCCGCCCCCAACTGTTGTTCCGTAGAAGTTTCCATCGCTTCCTTGTACGAGGCTGTCATAGGGGCCCCCGCCGTCGGCGCAGTACTGCAGCGAGCAGAAAGTATAGAGCGTAGTCAGCGCGCCGCTTGGGGTGATCTTGAAAACCGTGCCGCTCCCCGGCTCCTCGTTGTTGTTGGTGTTTCCGCCCTCGTAGGTCGTCCCGTAGAAATTTCCGTCGCTCGCAAGGATCAGCCCTGCATACGGGAGTTTCCCGTCCGTGCAGCCGCTTTGCGAGCAGAAGTTGTAGAGCGTGGTGAGCACGCCAGTCGGCGTGATCTTGAAGACCGTGCCGCAGCCGTATGGGGCGGGACAAGCGGCACTGGTGCCGCCTTGGTAGGTTGTCCCGTAGAAGTTCCCATCAGTTCCCTGCACTAGACCAGCATAAGGGTAAGCGCCATCCGGGCATCCGCTTTGCGAGCAGAAGCTGTAAAGGGTAGTCAAGTTCTGCGCCTTGGCGGGCGAGGCCGCAGCCAGGGACATCACCACCGCCGCGGTGATGGCCAGCGAGGCTGCTGTTTTGTCGATCGCATTCTTAGCAAATCGGAGCCTGGAAAATCGTATTAGCCAGTTAACCATGGGGTTAACCCTCCTCTGTAAATGCGCAGGGCTGGACCACCTCATGGCAGTTCCCCCGCGTTTTCTTTTGGGCGCTGAGCCCAGCCTATGCGTTCTTTTTGCTCCTTTTAGCGGGGTGCCGTCAATTACCTGCCCATGAATTTCTTATGAATTGCGAATTAATCCGGAATCTGCCTTGAAATCAATGAGTTACATGGCTGGGCTGGGGACCGATTTATCAGGGTCTGGCGCTTGCAAATCCCGGATTTAGGAGAGATAATGGAACTATCCTCTTCATGGGGCTTCAGCGCTAACCTGAGCTCCGCAGCTTCCTTTGAAGCCGTGAGCGGACGAGTCAGGGTGTACCTCTCCCTTGGGGAGAGGGTGATTTGGGATTTGTAATCCCTTTGGGGTGCGCGTTTCGCGTATGAAACACTGCATTTACAGGTTTGCCGGGTTCGAATTGATTGCCGCCGAAGGCGAATTGCGGGCGGGCGACTCCAGTGTTCGCTTGCAGGAAAAGCCTTTGCTCTTACTGACCGCCTTGCTCGACAACCCACAAGAGTTGGTCACTCGTGAGCAACTACGCCAGCGCATGTGGGACAGCCAAACCTTCGTGGACTATGAACAGGGCATTAACGTTGCGATTAAGAAGCTCAGGGATGCTCTCGGAGACTCGGCGGAACACCCTACGTTCATCCAGACCGTGGCTAAGAAAGGGTACCGCTTTCTCTTGCCGGTTGAAGTGACGGAGCGAGCCCTTACTGTTCAGCCGGCCTCCGAGCCCCAGCCCATTGCAGAACGTGCGCGAGCCCGATCCGGCACCTTCCCCTGGTCACGCCGCGGTTTGGTCGTCGCGCAGCTCGCCGCCGTCGTTTTGCTCGCGCTGGGACTGTGGCTTGTTCAAGTCCAGGCAAAAAAGCCTCGAGGCTCTACGCAGATTCACTCGCTGGCCGTGCTTCCACTGCGGAACCTGTCTCCCGAGCCGGGCCAGGACTACTTCGCGGATGGGGTCACGGAAGAGCTGATCACAGACTTGGCGCAATCGCTTCCGCTGCGAGTAATCTCACGCACTTCGGCGATGCGCTATAAGCAAACCGACGAGCCACTCACCCAAATCGCGCGAGAACTCGGCGTGGAGGCCATCGTGGAGGGTGGTGTGACGCGATCCGGGAATCGCGTGACGGTCACCGTCCAGTTGATTGACGCGACCGAAGATCGCCACCTGTGGGCGCGCAAATACGATCGCGATGTGAAGGATCTTCTGAACGTCGAAGCCGAGCTTTCGCAGGAAATTGCGAGCCAGGTTGGCGGCACGCTGGCCACGGAGCGCGTGCCGGAAGCGGCAAACTCTGGCCCTGTTGATCCGCAGGTTCACGAACTTTGCTTGCTAGGGCGGTACCACTGGAACAAACGGACGGCGGCCGGTCTGGCCAAGGCCGCGGACTACTATCAACAAGCCATCAACCGCGACCCGAAATATGCTCCCGCCTACGCGGGTTTGGCGGCTGCCTACGCGCTATTGCCGGAGTACACGAGCGCCCGCATCCGGGAATGTCATGCGAAGGCTGCCGCCGCTGTCCAGCACGCCCTTGAGCTGGACGACACTCTAGCCGAGGCCCACACCACCGCGGGCTTCATCGCGCTGCTCGGGCCCAATTGGAACGAGAGCGAAGGCGAGTTTCGACGCGCCATCGAATTAAATCCCAGCTATGCCACCGCTCATCATTGGTTCTCGTTTTACTTTCTGTTCGCCAACCGGAACGACGCGGCCCTTTCGGAAATGGAGGCCGCCCGCCAGCTCGATCCTCTCTCGGCCATCATCAACGCCGACGATGGGAGTTTCCTATACGCCGCTCGCCGATATGATGAAGCGAAGGCTCGGCTTCGCCGGGCGATTGAGCTTGCGCCCGACCTCGGCCAGCCGCACGCGACTTTGGCACTCCTTGAGCTGGAAACCGGAAATGCGTCCGATGCGCTGAGCGAAGCCCGCAGCGGTCTGGCCCTTGATCCGAGCAATCCGCGCACGGTGGGCGAAGCGGGATACGTGTTGGCCGCCACCGGGCATAATGAAGAAGCCAGGCGGCTGCTCGCGAAGTTAAACGAGATGATAAAGCGCGGCTCGGCTTATCCCGGCTTTGCGGGACTGGTTGACATGGGTCTTGGACAGCGAGACGGCGCGTTGACCGCACTCCGAGAGAGCATAAATTTTGGCGCTGGGCTTCGAGGACTGAACCAGTGGCACGCCTTCGATGAACTCAAAGCGGATCCGCGCTACCGGGCACTCCTGGCAGAAACGCGGCGGTGAGCCCCCGCCCTTGAGGCGGTACTGGCCCTGCGCGGTCAGGGCTTAAGTTAGCGCTTATGGGCCAACGGCCTGGGTCCGAGAACCCGCCTCTTTTTTGGGCGGAAGCCCTGAAAGGGCGAAATACCTTTGGCGAAGCCCCCTGTATGCCCCCTCGCTGGGACGTGTGGTCTTATGACGCCCCTTCAGGGCTTGAGGAGTAAGCGACGTGACCTGTTAACCCAGGCCGCTGGCCTGGGCTTTGTTAGGTCGCCCCTTCGGGGCTCATCTGGACACCAGTGGAATGCCGTACCGCCTGGGGTCCAGCGAAAGATGTCGGGCATGCTCAGCCCCGGGGGAAATGCTTAGGCATTCACTCGGGACAGGCCTGTTCGTTCACTGGGTCCGCGCGTTCTGTTGCCATCCTTTTTGGGTACTCCCCTGATTTGGATCGTAACGCCTGCTTCCAGCGGGCACTGGAGCCGTCCGTCAGTTGACGGAATGGCGGCGCTACGGCCAAATTAGGACAGCACCCCTTTTTGTGGCAACTTGACTCTTAGCCCTTATGCCTTCAGAATGTGTGTTGGGGTGTGTGAGACCTTCTAATAGGTTAAAGGGCTCAAAAAATGACCGGCGTAGTTCAGTGTAATCACCTGAAAGTGGGCTTGTGTACTCTTGCGGCCGCGTTGGTGCTTGGCAGCGCTTGCGTGTTGTACGCTTGGCCCCGCTCGGTAGCTTCTGCAAAGACCGAGTGCGCCTCTATTTCCAGCGCGATTTTGGGGCGCTCCGTGAACTATTGTGTTGCTCTCCCCCCTGATTACGAAGCATCGCCCAACAAGCGTTTCCCGGTCCTTTACTTCCTGCATGGCCTCTTCGAAGACGAGCACAGTTGGCTAGATCGGGGAGGAGAGGAGATTTGGGAAAGCCTCACCACACAGGGCGAGCTCACAAAGTTCATTGTCGTACTGCCTGCCGGGGGCCGGACCTTTTATGTGAACTCACAGGATGGCCACGAGCGCTATGAGGACTTTTTCATTCAAGAACTGGTGCCCGAAATCGACCGCCGGTATCGCACCCAGGGCGTAGCCAGCGAGCGAGGCATCAGCGGAGTATCCATGGGCGGTTACGGCGCTCTCCACCTTGCCATGCGCCATCCCGACGTGTTCGCTTCAGCGAGCGCCCATAGTGCGGCATTGCTGCCGAAGTTTCCTGACCCGCTCCCCACCGAGGGCCGCTGGGGTTTTTACGCAAGGGTGCTGCAGGAGCCTTTCGGGTCGCCACTTAACGAGGGCTATTTTGAGGCTAACAACCCTCTGACCTTAGCTGAGCACCCCGAGCGTTTCCCCCACCTGGCGCTTTACTTCGATTGCGGAGACCACGACCGCTACGGTTTCAACGAAGGGGCCGAACTCCTCGATCGCATCCTTTCCCAGAAGGGCTTCCCGCACACCTTTGCCATCCGCCCCGGAGGCCATGGTTGGGACTACTTACACCAATACCTACCATTGTCTCTCGAGTTCCAATCCAAGGTGTTCACACAGGCTGAGAAGGCAAGCTTAAACACTCACTAAAGGAGACAGTTCCATGACGAAGATTAGTCCACCTTTGATTGCAGTTGCCACTGCCACGCTTTTCACTTTGATAACCAGCCGCGGCATGGCCCAGGCGGCCGACCGGGGGAGTGCGAAGGCCACCATCAACGGCGCTCATATCTCCATCGACTACGGTCGCCCTGTCCTCAGGGGCCGCGACATGCTCGCGCAAATTAAGCCCGGCGAGCTCTGGCGGATCGGCTCCGGTGCTCCTACCACCCTGGAATCAGACAAGGAGCTGAACTTCGGCGGAACAATTGTTCCTAAGGGCAAACATATCTTGCTGGCGCATTTGATCGAGCCGGGGAAGTGGACGCTGGTATTTTCAAGCAAATCCGTCTTCGAATACGAGCCGAGTGCAAAGATCGCGGAAGTGCCTCTGACGCTCGAGGACACAAGCGATTCGGCCGAGTTGGTAACCATAACGATTGCCGACAAGGACGGAACGGGCGTTCTCGAGATTACCTGGGGTAAGATGCGCCTTTCGGCTTCCTTCAAGCCGGCTTAGGTGTGTTCGCGTCGGAGGGTTCGCGAACCGCTCCAAGGTTCCCGCTTGGGTGTCGCCGTGTAACGACCATTCCAGGGTCGTGTCCTTCCAAACCCTGACTGCGGCGGCCGGTGAAAAAGCCGACCGCGGTCCACCCTGCCCCATGGAGGAGAGACCGAAGTTACTATATTTTGTTCGATTAGCATGTGCGGCTCTGCCGCCCTGCCTTGCGGAAAGGCTGTGCCTTTCCGGGCCTTCACTATTCAGTTGCTTGTTTTTGGGCGAGGCTGCGCCTCGCCGGTTGAGGCGCAGCCTCAACTTAGAAACAAGGTTTGATGCCGACCCCGGAAAGGCACAGCCTTTCCGCAAGGCAGGGCGGCAGAGCCGCTGGGCGCACAGAACTGTCCGAATGGCCGAGATACACGCTCTGAAGTGTAGAAACTTGAGCCCTGTCCGACAAGGGGGAGAGCGAGGATTAAATCTTTTCAATCTCTCGACTCTTGACTCACGACTCTTGACTCTTTACTCTCAACTCTCGACCTTTCAACTCACTGGAGCTCAACATGTCCCAACCCCTCCGAGTGCTGGCGCTATTTGCTCACCCCGACGATGCGGAGTTTCTTTGCGCAGGCACGTTATTCCTTTTGGCCGACCAGGGAGCCGAAGTTCACCTCGCCACGGCCACGGCGGGCGACTGCGGAAGCACAATCCTGCCGGCAAGCAAGATTTCCCGACTTCGTTTGAATGAAGCACAGCGAGCCGCCGCCATGCTCGGCGCGCAGTTCACTTGCTTGAAGGGAAAGGATTTGCTGGTCTTCTATGATCGGCTCAGCCTTTGCAAAGTGATGGAATTGGTCCGCCGCGTGGATCCGACTCTGGTTCTCACCCACTCGCCTTCGGACTATATGCTCGACCACGAAACCACCAGCCGCTTGTGCCAGACGGCCTGTTTCGGCGCTATGGCTCCCAATTTCCGAACCGGCGTAAGGAATCCGGCAAAACCGCTTCGCGCAATCCCGCATCTCTATTACACGCAGCCCATCGGATCCACAGATATTCTGGGCAACGAGATCATTCCGCGCCTCTATGTGAACATCGACGCCGTATTGGGCCGCAAGGAGCGGATGTTAGCTTGCCACGAAAGCCAGCAGTCTTGGTTGAAGTCACAACAAGGGATCTCCGGCCCTGTAGACAACATGCGGAAGATGGCTGCCCGAACAGGGGCGTTCGCCGATTTCCAGTGGGCCGAAGGGTTTCGCCAACATCTTGGG